>Ga0209092_10001697_pt1 | contig 21040 bp, 13 predicted proteins | sample FraStrMetagenome_FD_187446 | JGI IMG/M metagenome (GOLD analysis project Ga0209092, IMG submission 187446) | Marine eukaryotic phytoplankton communities from Arctic Ocean - Fram Strait ARC3M Metagenome (SPAdes) (version 2) | ecosystem: Environmental > Aquatic > Marine > Oceanic | place: Fram... | reverse complement strand
GTTGCTATTTCTCTTGTGTCTGTATATGCGTTTGCTGTTAATACTGCATCTAGTTCTGACTGATCAGAATAATTTTCTATTGCTGTTTGTCGAGCTGTTGTGTAAAATAAGTTTGCGGTACCTTCAGTGACGTTATCAGTATTAATTGATGCTTCCATCAAATCATTAATATTTACATTTTTTAATGTAACTGTAGTGCCATCGTGTATTAATACATCAGTGCCGTTTATTTGTAATCTGTCTAGATTACTGTTTGTTTCAATAGCCGCGGTTGCGTCTGCATCATGTATTACTGTTTGATTACCAATTTTAAAAGCCACTGCTAATTCTCCATCCTATATTATATATTTATGCTTATGGAATAAGCTGATAAGTAGAAGGAATAAACTGAATCCAATTTGTTCCATCGTAACCTTCGAACATTTTTGTTGTTGTATTAAAGAACATCATGCCCTCCACTGGAGAAGTTGGTCGTTGATGACCTGCTCCTTTAGGCAAAATATATGAATCATTAACTTGTAATTCATCTATTGATGCTACTGTTACTGCTAATTGTGAATCGTTGTTGCCGGTTCCTACGGTAAGAACTGGACTATTTGCTAGTGTATCACCAATGTCACCATATAATGATCCTGTTAAATAGGCATTATGTCCAAAAAAAGTATCTGCTCCAGTAGTGTTAACTATTGTTGCTCCGCCTGATGATGATGGTGCTTTTAGTTTTTCAACTTCAGCATCGTGAATTGTTAATGTGTCTTTTACCGGTCCAGTAGTAATAATTGGAACTAGTGAAGTTGGAGATGTTACATCACCATGCACATCACCATAAAGTCTACCTGTTACATTACCATTTAAACTACCAGTAAGAGAAACTGTATTACTTAGTGCTACGCCAACACGAGCGTCTGCATAAGCATTAACTTCGCTTGCAAAATCTACAAAGGCAAATTTACTTGTGCTACTATCGTATAGAAGAAAATCTCCATTAGCTACAGTATCGCTAGTATGTCCTACGTCTGATAAGCCAATTAGTGATTGTGAATTTTGTGATGCTGTAATGCGTGTGTTAATTTCACTTTCAAGGTTTACATAACTCCATGTTGAACCATCATATAAAATTAAATCACCAGTTGTAGCTGATCCACTATCAACGTCAGTTAACCCTGATAATGTAGAAGTAAGTCCACCACCGATAATTGTATCTACTGTAAGTGTTTTTACTGACAAGTCACCTTTTGTAACTTCGCCTGCATTTATACTGTTAAGTGTGTTTGGTGTTAAATCAACTGAATCAATTAGTAAAAATGTATTTGTTTCGTGATCTCTAACAAAGCCTGCATAACTTACAGGACCAATTTTACCTAGCCAGCCTACATCTGTTGGTAAGCTACTATCTTTATTCAGTATGAGTAATGGATCATTAAATCCAACGTCATTACTTATAAGATTGGTTGATTGTATTCCTCTGAATGCCATTTAAATTCTCTCTATGTTATGTTAGTATTTATCAATAAAGAAAGTTTAGTCATAAAAAAAGCAGTGCCTAAGCACTGCTTTTAGTTTTAGTAATTTAAAAATTACATATTTTTAAGTTCTTTAACTTCTGCTGATAATTCTTTAACTGCTTCAATTAATAGACCTGTAATGTTACCATATGCTACTGAATGAACACCATTTGCATCTGTGTGAACTGCTTCAGGTAATACTGCTAGTAGTTCTTGAGCAACAACACCAGTTGATGTTGAGCCGTCTTCGATACGATCAAAAGTAACACCACGCACTGCTTCAACTTTGCCTAATGCGCCGTCAATAGTTTTGATGTTAGTTTTTAATGATTCATCTGAGTATGCTGTGATATCACCAGTTGCTGTAAAGCTACCACTGTATGAACCACTCATTAAGAACGTTGTGCCACTTAGTGACATACCGTTACCTGCTGAGTAAGTTGTGTTTGCATCACCGTTGTCAGCGTATACTTTAGCTGCTGCCAATGCTGCATCGGCTTTAGTAGTTGCATCTGATGCCGCTGTAGAAGCCGCTGATGATGTAACACTTGAGATTGCTGAACTTAGTTCTGCATCTGTTGCCATTGCATTTTGGATTTCAACTAATGTATCAAATGCTGCGCCTGCACCATTTGTTACTGCCGCAATTGCTGCCGCCTGTGCTGCATTTGCTTTTGATGTTGCATCACTTGAAGCTGTTGAGATAGCTGCTGACTGAGCCGCATTTGCTTTAGATGTTGCATCAGCTGCCGCTGTAGATTCTGCTGCTGACTCACGTGCATCAACATATGCTTTAGTTGCCGCATGTTGAGCCGATGTAGGATCAGCTAGATCTATCAATTTTTTATTGTTCATGTCGATGTTATCGTTCATGACTAATTCGTCATCAATACGAACTTCTTTCTTAAAACGTGTTTTCTTGTTTACGTTAGAGTCGTATGTTGAGTTATTACCATCGTCTGCTGTTCCGTCTGTTGTCATCAACGTAGTAGCAAGGATCGAAATATTACGTTCCATATCAGCCATACGTCTTAGGTTTGATTTTGAACCAGATAATGAAATCTCGTTAGCACCTAGTGTGCCAGTTGCTTCAACTAGGTCACCAGTTGAGTCATATTTGTATTTTTTGTTTTTATTTAATGCTGTTGATACCTCAACACCATTCTTTTTATATTTTCTGCCCATTTTGTCACTCCTTATGTGTGTTGTTTAACATGAGAACCTACTCAGTAAGTCCAAATTCTTTCGAAATAAGTAGGGGGATGGGATCCCCCTACCGTTAGTTAAACTAATTAGCTAAATTTCCATCCAGCTACTTCAATTTCGTCACCTTCTTCAACAATACTTGCATTAAATGTTACTACACCTGTTGATAAGTTAACTGAACTTAATTCACCTGGTCTAATAATCATTCTGTTTACATATACTGCATAATCTTCAGCGCCTACTAGGTCACTAAATGTGTATGCTACTGTTGATGCACTTGTTACGTCTGCTACACTACTATGGAAGCGTGTCATTGAGATATTAGATTCAATGTTTGCTACCGCTGTAGATAATGCCGCTGCTGCTGTTGCTTCTGCCGCCGCCTGGGCTGCATTTGCTTTAGATGTTGCATCAGCTGCCGCTGTGTTAATTGCATCTGCTTCTGATACGTCTGCATATGTTTCATATCCACTTGTGATAAGAACTTCACGTGCATTTGTATGAGCAATTGCTGCTGACTGAGCCGCATCTGCTTTAGTAGTTGCATCTGTTGCCGCTGCTGATTGAGCCGCGTTAGCTTTAGTAGTTGCATCTGTTGCCGCTGCTGATGTTACTGCCGCATCCTGTGAATCAACATATGTAGTAGCTGCCTTAGCCGCTAAGTTTGTTGTAACAGTTGCTGCATAGTTGGCATCATCACCAATTGCTGCCGCTAGTTCATTTAACGTATCTAATGCACCTGGAGCCGATGAAACTAAACTTGAAATTTCAGTATCAGTATATGCATTTGCACTTACTAATGCTGCATTAGCTTTAGATGTTGCATCTGCTGACGCTGTGCTAACTGCATCTGCTTCAGCTGTATCGGCATATGCTTTCGCACTTACCAATGCTGCATCTGCTTTAGTAGTTGCATCACCTGCCGCTGTGCTAATTGCATCTGCTTCAGCTGTATCGGCATATGCCTGTAAAGCTGTTGTTTGAGCTGTATCGGCTTGTGCCCAAGCTGAGTTAATTGCAATTTCACGTGTATCAGTATGCTGAACTGCTGCAGTTTGAGCCGCATTTGCTTTAGTAGTTGCATCACTTGCCGCTGCTGCTTCTGCATCTGCTTCTGCTTGGTCGGCATATGTTTGATATGCTGTAGTAATTGCAGATGTTTGAGTTGCATCTGCTGCCGCCCATGCCGCATTAATGCTTGTAGTTTGAGCTGTATCAGCCGCTAACCATGCCGCATTAATAGTTGCAGTTAAGTTTGTATCAGCATTTTGAAATGCTAATGTTACTGCTGCATCTGCTGAATCAACATATGTAGTAGCTGCCTTAGTTGCAAGACTTGTAGTCATAGTTGCTGCATAATCGGCATCATCACCTAATGCGTTAGCAAGTTCATTTAGTGTGTCTAAAGCACCAGGGGCGCCGTTCACTAAGTCTGATACTGTGCTGTCAACATAAGATTTGTTTGCACCATCTGTAGCTGCTGTAGGAGTTCCAACATTTTCAATTTTGTTAGAGTCCATGTCAACTTTATCACCAAAGACAACTGCGTTTCCGCCTACGTCTGTGATTTTCTTGCCTGCTGCCATTTGCATTGTGCCGTTCATAGCAATAGTTGTAGCTGAAGTAAGTGTTAACACACCTGATCCAGATACTTGTGTAGTTAATGACTGATTTGCATCAGCCTGGACAACAATAGTTCCTGAATTAGATTCAATTACTTTTTGTCCATCAATATATAGTGATCCTTCCGAAAGGTATAGATCACGCCACTTCTTCGTTGTTGAGCCTAGGTCAAAACCTGTAGTTCCATCAGAGTCAACAGTTGGAATAATGTGGCCGGTCATTTCCAAATTAGCTGCAATGATTGAATCATCACTTGTTTGGAAGCCGCCGTCGATTATAAATTTTTTCTGTGCCATATTTTAATTTTCCTTTTTAGCGAAAATAGTATCTATATTGGTCTTCAATATATTTACCGTTATCTTTAACATATTAAGTGCTTTTATATTCATGATATACTTAACCTCTAATATGGGGTGCAACCTCTGGCTGCACCCTATTAATCATAGTTACCTCAACTTACACGTCAATGTATGTTGAAATAACCTTCACTGTTGCCGTTCCTGAGTTAGTTGTATATGTTAACTCAACGTTGTTGCCATTCATGTTAACGCTAGCGTCACCCACTAAGTTAGCACCTGTGTATACCATCGCATATTCTGTGATGTATGCAGTTGTGCCATCGTGTGTTACTAGTGCTTCACGTGTTTCATAGTTACCATTGCCATCGTCTGCTTGGATAATATACTTTGCAGAACGATATGTTGCTTTAGCAAACGTGTCGATTACATCGCCACCTGTTGTAGTTGCAACATTTGAACCTTGCACATATGCTTTGATATCAGCTGATAATTTATCAGTTGTTACCTGACCTGCTGTTAACACTGGTGCTAAACCAACTTGTGGTGCAATTACGACTGCTGATGTGCCAACTGGCATTGCAGATGTCATTGTAATTACTTGGTTAGCAATACTGTAGTGAGTAACAGGATCCTGGATAACACCACCAACAAACACCATAGCATCTATTTGTGTTACTGCATGTGTCAACGCAAACTGTGTCGCTGTTCCATCACCTGGAATAGTTTGACGCCAGTTGTTTGCAAAGATTGTTAATGGATCTTTAAGTTCCATTCCATCTTCAGTTGCGTTTACAGCCAATACATAATCTTCTTTACCAGTGTATGATGTATCAGATACATCTGTTAGGTCTAGAACTGATTCGTTAGTATTAACGCTAATAACACCTGTAGTATTATCATAACTTACTAAGCCGTTGCCTGCTGTATCTGTAACAGATATAGCTGCTCTTGCTCTTGCAGTTGTAAAGTATAAGTTAGCTGATGGGCCTGTGCCTTCAGCTAAGTCATTTGTGTCAAAGTTTGACAAGTCTAGTGCAGAAACTGCCGCATCTAGTTGACCTTTGTTGATTGCATCACCTGAATCTGTGCCGCTTGCAAGTCCAGTTATTTTGTTGCTACCCATTGCAATAACACCAGACATAGTTCCACCAGCAAGTGCTAGTTTAAGGTCGATGTTTGATTGTAATGTAGTATCCGCTGCCTTATAAGCTGTATCTAACGCTGTATCTGCCGCTGCTCTATCAACAATCTCTGTTGCTAGTCCAGTTGCATTAGTTTGGTGTGCTGTAGTATTAGCTGAAACTAGTCCAGTTAATGTGCTGTCTGCACCTTCAAACGCTGCTACGATTTCAGTTAATGAATCTAAAGCTGCTGCATCAGTATTACTAATAATATTAGCAATTGCTGTTGCGTTTACGCCTTCAGCTGCTTGTGCTCTCGCACTCTCAGTTGAAATTGCTGTTGCGTTAGTTGTAATAAGACCAGATAGTGTGCCTTCTACACCAGTTGCTCTATTTGCTTCAGCTGTAATAGCCGATGCATTTGCCTGCTCAGCTGCTCTAGCTGTTACTGCCTCTGCCGCTACCGCTGTAGTTCTGTCAGTAATTTCACCTGCAATTGCGTCTGCGTTTGCTTTAGCTTGTGCGTCTAATAGTAAGTCAACTGCTTTTAAGTTAGAACCAGCGTCAATGTAGTTTGAACCACTATGTGCTGTATATGTTCCGTCTAAGTTCAGTCCACCACTTGCCTGTGTTGCAGTAATTTCTAACAAGTTAGCCGCTGCTGCTGCTGCGTTTGCTGATTCTGCCGCACGTGCTGTTACTGCCTCTGCCGCTACTGCATTTGTAAGAACTAATTCTGCTGCTTCTGCTCTAGTCTTTTCAGTTAGAACTTCTGCATCAGTATAAGTGCCTGCTGCCGTAATTGCATCTGCTTCAGCTGTATCGGCATATGCCTGTAAAGCTGTTGTTTGAGCTGCGTCTGCTGCCTGGAATGCACCTGTTACTGCTGTATCTGCCGCAATATATGCCGCTGTTACAACACCGTCAGCTGCTGCAAATTCAGTGCGGATATCCGCTCTATCTGTATCTGCTGCTGTTTTGTTAGCATTTACTTCACCATGCACTTCGTTTACTGCACCAACTAAGTTAGCTGCTGTAGTATCTAAGTCACCAATTACACCAACGTTAGTAGTGTTAGTATTCACTTCACCATGTACTTCATTAATAGCGCCAACAAGTGTTGTTGCTGTAGTATCTAATGATTGACCTACTGATTGAACAACTGCTTCTAAAGAGTCTAAACGACCTTCAGCTGCATTCATTTCAGTATCTAGGTTAGTGATATTGCCTTCTGCTGTTGTTAAACGTGTTCCGTTGGCTGTAATTAGACCTTGTAAAGTTGAATCAGCTGCTGCAAATGCATCGCCAATTTCTTTTAATGTATCTAATGCACCATCGGCATTATTTAAAATAGCATCAACACGTGCTGTTTCTGTGTCAATGTTTGCTTGTAGTGTAGAGTCAGCATTTGCTCTTGCAGTTTGCTCAATTGTAATATTTGATGCGTTTGTAGAACCTGTTACTGTGTTAGCATCTACGTCTGTGCGTAAACCTGCTTCAATACCAGTTGCTCTAGTTGTTTCATTTGAGATAGCTGTAGAGTTAGCAAGTTCTGCCGCTCTAGCTGTTACTGCCTCTGCCGAAATAGCATTTGCATTTACAAGTTCTGCTGCTCTAGCTGTTACTGCCTCTGCATCAATGTTGCTTTGCAATGTAGTATCTGCAGATGTTCTATCTGTAACTTCTTGTGCAATTGCTGCCGTGTTAGTTGCAATGTCACTTGTGTTAGTTGCAATGTCACCATCGTTAGCTGTTACTTGAAGTTGGATAGCTGTGTCAGCCGCTGTAAAGGCAGTTGTAATTGCCGTATCGGCGTTTCCAAATGCTGTTGTTACTGCTGCATCGCCATCTTCGATACGATCTTTTACAGTGTTACCTGCTGTTCCGTCTACAGTTGCATCACCAATTAATAGTGCGTCTTCTGTGTCAGCGTGTGCAATTGCAGCGTTACGTGCCGCGTCTGCTTTAGTAGTTGCGTCTGTTGCCGCTGAAGCTAATGTTACTGCATCTTGGGCAATTCTTGCAGTTTCTTCTGCAGTAATGTTTCCTTGTAATGTAGTATCTGCTGCTGCACGTGTTCCTGCTTCAGCTGTGATATTAGCTTGTAGTGTAGTATCAGCGTTGCCTCTTGCAGTTGCCTCTGTAGCAATTGCTGTAGTGTTTGAGCTAATCAATGCACTAAAGTTGTTGTCTGCTGCTTGGAATGCCGCTACAATTTCTGTCAACGAGTCTAGTGCTGCTGCGTCAGTATTTGAAATGATGTTATCAATTCTGCTTGTTTCAGTTGCTAGGTTTGTTGTTAGAGTTGATTCAGCACCTTCGGCTCTAGTCTTTTCAGTTAGAACTTCTTGGTCTGTGTATGCTTCTGCTGTTGCTTCTGCACCTGATTTAGCTGTAGCAATTCTGTCTGTTACAGTATTACCTGCTGTTCCGTCTACTGTTCCATCACCAATTAAATTGGTTTGTAAAGTGTCAGCATATGCTTTAGCATCTGCTTCTGCCTGGTCAGCATAAGCATCTGAAGTTACCATACGTGCAATGTCTTTCGACTCTGCTGTTGCTGCCGCTGTAGCGATTGCTGATGCTAATGTTGTTACGTCTGCTGCTGCAAAGTCTGTTCTAATGCTTGTATCAGCATTTTGTCTTGCAGTTTCTTCAGCTGCGATATCTGTTGCGTTCGCTGCCTCTGAACCTGTTGCACGAGAAATCTCTGCTGCCAGGTTTGTTGTTAGTGTTGAGATATCACCATTAGTTGCTGAAATTTCAGCTGCTAAACCATTTGTTAATGTTGTGATGTCACCTTCATTTGTAGTAACACGAGCGTCTAAGGCATTATCTGCCGCTACTCGTAATCCTGCTTCAGTAACTACTGCTGCTGCGTTAGTTGCCTCTACACCTTGTGCTCTTGATGTTTCAGTTGCAATTGCTGTAGCATTTGTTCCTTCAACGCCTGTTGCTCTTGCTACTTCGTTTGTAATAGCTGTTGCGTTTGCAGCGATACCTGCCGTAAATACTGTATCTGCACTCTGGAATGCAGTTACGATTTCACTTAATGAATCAAGTGACGCTGGATCTACGTTTGAAATAATATTTGTAATCTGTGTTTGTAATGCCGTATCCGCTGCCTTATAAGCAGTGTCTAATGCACTTTCCGCCGCTAAAGCACGTGTTTCTTCATTTGAGATAGCTGTAGTGTTAGCTGCCTCTGCTGCACGAGCCGTTGCCGCTTCATTTGTTATTGCTGTTGTGTTTACGCCTTCTGCCGTTGTGGCACGATTCGTTTCTACTAAAACTGCTGCTGCAATGTCTGCCGCAACTGCTGCCTGCGCCAACGCCGGTGTAAAGTATAAAGCACTGCTATCTTCTGCTAAATCGGCTGTTGTATATGAGCCAATTAGGTCTGAAGCTGTAACTTTCTTTAATGACGATGTTGCATTAACGTGTAGTAGAAAAGTATCCGCCGAATTTACTGAACTTGCACCCGTTTGGCCAGAAACGGATGTTGCGTTTAGTTTTGATTCGATGACTGCCGCATTTGCGAGAGCCGGCGATTTAATTTGTCTAAAAGCCATGTTAGATTTCTCCAATCAATATTGATAAAAACATATAATTCTTTTATATGCCCGAAGCAATAAGTCAGGTAGACTCATTGCGTAATGTATTTATCAGAGTTAAGTGTGAGTTATAACGTATGAAAACTACTAGTTTGGTAGATATCTAAAGTCTACTACTGCACCAGCTGTTGGTGGGGTAGTAATGGTTAGCGTTGATCCGCTAACGCTGTATTCAGTTGGTGGTAGAATTAAACCGTCTACAATAACTAATACGCTGTGAACAGTATGTCCAGGTTGTATCAAGTAATCTGTAGTTGTATTATCACCAGCATACTGACTACTAGTATATATCAAATTTAAGTGCTGGTTTTCTATGCTGTTATTGGATGGCGAAGACATTGTTGCATATGGATATCTATACTTAACATAAATGTCAAATCCAGAATCTGGTAGCACATTAAATGTTAGTGTTGTTCCGTTTACAGAATAGATGCTAGGACGTTGTAAAACATCGTTAACATAAACATCAATTTCTTCTTCACCTGCTGGTGCGTCAGTTAGTGTAAATGCAAAACTTGTTCCGTCTGCTGTAAATTGTTGTGATGCTGGAAGTGATGCTTGTGTTAGCGTTCTATCAACAAAACTAAATCCACCATTGCCATCTGTTTGTAGTATTTGGCCGTTTGTTCCGTCACTAATACCTAAGTCAAGTATTCCACTTACATCACTGGCAATTGTTATGCCTTTTGAACCTGGTGTTGTAACTGGAGTAATAGTAATATTATTACCAGCACGTATTGATATTTCGTCTACTGCACTTGCAATAATATCAGTTGGTATTAGGTCTGATACAGTATCATAAATGTGCCACGTTTTAAATGTGGATTCAATTGTAACTGTTACTGTGCCGTCTGCATTGTCAGTTAATGCAAAACCACCATCAACATTAAAGTTAATGCCTGTTACATTTGTTGCTTCAACGTTTGATACTGGGTCGTTAATTTCCTTAACTGTAAGCGCCAAATCGCTTCGTATAGCGGTGTTAACATCTGCAAGCTGTGTTGATGTTGCAAACGTTCCATCAGCTGTTTGAAACGCATTTACGATCTCTGTAAGCGAGTCTAGTGCTGCAGGATCTGTATTTGTAAGTATGTTATTAACTTGAGATTGTAGTGTGCTTATATCAGCTGATATGCTTGCTGATGCTACGCCAAACTGTCCGCTGTATGTAGCACCTGTAATATAAACACTTTTGCCTGCAAACGATTTACCATCTGGTAAGTTGTCACCAATAAAGTTTAATACACCTGATTGATAATCAAAGAACCATTCATCGTTATTACCACTACCAGTAGTAAAGACTTTGTTGGCCATTGACTCAGCACCAGCGGCATCGCCACTAGTGTGAATATAAACATTTACAAGATATGTTGATCCAAATTCTGTTGGAATCCAATCTGTGATTCCTGTTTTCCAAGTTCTGTTTGTTGACGCTGTAATATCAGCTGTAGTTTCAACTGCCGTTTGTAGCGTTACATAGCTACTAGAAGTAGAAGGTTTTACACTTGGTATTTGGCCAGACTCTGCCCAAATTGTATCGCCACGTATTAGTAGTGGACTTGGTAAACTTTCGTTGGCCGCAAGTTTGTTAAAGACTGTATCGGTCTTAGTGGCACCGAATCCAACTTTCTTAAATAGATAGTCTAACTTTTGATTATCGGATATTGCCATTAGCTAGCTTCTCCTATTGATAGACTGTTTATTTGTTTGCCACTTGCAATTGCAATTCTAACCAACACAACATTGTTTGTTGCGTTACTCATATTTTCTGCACCAAGTGTCATTGTATAACTTGAGTTGATACTTGAACCTGTTGGCACAACGTCTGCGCCTGTTAACGCACAACCATCTGCTCCGTTACCGCCATTAGCAGTATCTGTTCCTGGAACACCTGCACCCGCATATTGGCTTGTGCATTCTAACCAACCATTCAATCCACTTGCATTATCTATGCCAGTGCCAGGAGCTGCAATCCACATACCTGCAATGCCTGTAGAGTTAATGCTAATGTCGAAGTTAGCAACAACTTGTCTACGGAATGCAAATGTAAAGTATTGTGTTCCTGTATCTGAACTTCTATCAGGACCAACTGGCAAGTAACCATTGCTGTAATCTGTAGTGTCATGTTTTAACACGCCCCATCTTACAGTAGCTTCTTGCGTTCCACTTACACCAACTGCACCAGTAAATGGTGTAGCAGTATAATCAGTTGATCCAACAATAGTAGGAGTGTCCGTAGAACCCGCCACAAAGTCTGCAATACGAATTGCATTGTTTGTGACTACCCCATTACCTAAACTGGATTCTACAGGTATGGACGACTCAATTATTCCAAATGGTGTCGCTGTATGCACTTGAACTTTCTCGGGAAGAGAAACGAAGTTTCCAGTGCCATTGACATTATAAGCCCTAACTTTCAATGTTTCCACAGCCGCTATACTTGAATTAGTAATATCGATTGTTTGATCAGCGTATTGATAAGTTAAGGTATTCGCTGTTGGAATACCAGCGTTTAGGTAAGGGGTATTCTCTAAATCTGAATAACTCTTATATTGAGTGCTAATAGTTGCACCACTTGTGCTTTCTAAATTAGCACCATTAGATATTTCAAACACATTGTTTGTATCTCTATATGCTTGGCCAATCCAATTGTTTACTGTAACACCTGCCATTGTTAATTTTGGACTTCCTGTGTTATAGTATGGTATGCCTGAAATATATCTATAGCTACCTGCAACGCCTTCTGTCAGTGTTGCACTTGTTATATCTATACTTGGGTTACTTGTTAAGTCATCACACACTACTGTAACATAGTTTGTGTTGCCTGTTTCACTGTGTTCTATACGCTGGTCATTAACACCAGTTGTATATTCACTAAATGGTTTAGTAATTTTTGAATCAAATGTTTGATAGAAACCTGTAGGATAAGTTGATGAACTTATACTATCGTTTGCATCTCTTTGATCACTAACAACAAGACTTCCAAAGGTGCCGTTTTCGTTCAAGGAAGTTGTAAAGTTTTGAGAACCATCGTCTACGCCATTGACAACTGATTTTACTGTTCCACTTAATCCATTATATGAATTACTTGCAACGCTTGTGTCAAGGTTTCCACCTGTGTATCGTCTTGCTGTAGTTGTTTCTAAACTTGCACCTGCTACTAATGGAGCTGATGCACTATTTTCTGTAAACCCATGTGCTAGTTTAGGACTATGTCCTTGTGCTGGGTCTGTCAGTGAAATTGTTTTGCTACTTAATCCAGCTGGTGCCGATGGCACTGCATTTACTTGGAAAGTTAAGTTAGCTGAATCTGTTTGTGCTGTTATATCAGGTGTGCCACTTGCTGTAAAATCTAATTGATAGTTACCTGGTGTTACTCCTGTAAAGTCATGTTGGACACTTGTTAGTCCTGCTACTGTATCATTTGCACTTGTATCGTTCCAGTTGTATAAATGGCTATCGCCATTTTCACTAGTATTATTTACTGTGACTAATGCTCTGTTTATACTATTATAATCTACGCCGTCATAAACATCATATATGTTATCGCCGTTGCGATCTGATACTGTATCTGCACTACCTGAGATGTTAGCTCTAACATCTGGTTCAACGTGAATTGTAAAGTTTGAACTTGAGAATGGACTATTGCTGTGATTGTTTATAACTTGTAAGTTACCTGTAAAATCCTGTGCTGTATTATTACTTGCTAATGTATACTTGTGTGATATTGTTTGTCCTGTATCACCATCTTGGTTGTTACCTGCATTTACTGTTGTAATTGTTCCATCACCAAAGTCCCATCTATAAATTGTTCCAAATGTGCTGTAACTACCAATAGTGTTTTCTGTATTGTTTGTAAATATTACAGTAAGTCCATTATTAGATTCTTCATTAATACCTGTTGTAAGATCTGAACTTGTATCAGGTGTATGTGTGTCATAAATTTTATAACTTGCTATAGTGTCTATTGGAAGTAATGCCGGTGTTGCGGTAGTGTGACTGTCTAATGTCAATGTAACGGTTCTTTGCACTTCTGCTTCTGTGCTAAGAGCAAATGTGTGGGCTATACGTCCGCCGCCTACGCCACCTGCTACATTGTCTGCACTAATAACTTCATCTGCGGAACCATCGCCCCACGACCATGTGTATTGGACTACTGCTCCTGAAGTATTAGTTGTTGTATTTTCAAAATAGACAGTATCACCATCATCCCATTGTGTTAGCGGGCTTCCGCCAGATGGTCCTGCATATGCTACAAATGTAACTGCTGGATCGCCTGTAAATATTGCTATATAGTTTTCTCGTAATTTTGATGATGTGCTTCCTGTTCCAGTGCCTGCATTATGAAAGCCTGTTACATTTACATCAAATGGTGATCCACTGTTTGATACATATGTATGTGTAGGAGTTGAATCTGTTGTGGCTGTAGTTATATTTCCGTCACCCCAATCAATTGTATATCTGTTTGGGTCGCCTACTGCGGTAATAGTTAATGTTGATGTTAGTCCTGCGCCACCAGATACGATATCTGAAACAAAATCTATGGACTTGACATAAGTGTTATTTCTTATGTTTTCAATAATTTCTAAAACACTGGCGGTATCAGCATCATTGCCGCCATCTACTGTTGAGAGTCTAGCTTCGAGGAATATTTTTGTGACAGCATCTTGATCGTCAACAGGATCTACAACATTAACAATCCTGTTTGTTTGGGCACTGATATTATTATCTAGGCCTTCTGCATCAAGTTTTAAGTCTTTATCACTTGTTGATATCTTTCCACTGTTGTGGTTAATATTAATCGACATACTCTTCCCTTTTTCAACGTGACCATTATGGCCATATTACTTGCGTATTATACGTTTACGCTTGAACGGAAGACTGAAACAATGTTCCAACTATTATTTACAAATACCAGTGTTGCACTATCGCCTTTTGCTGTAAAAGTGATTGAGGTAAATCCTGCTCCATTTGTTGGAGTGACTGTGACATTACCGGTTGGGGTAGCTGATACAGTAATAATTTTTTGTTGACCTTCTGTGCCATCTGCTAAAACAAGAGCAACCGCTGTAGTCCCATCAAGTGCTGATAATGATGTGCCTGCTGTAACTTCTGTTGTTTCAGTTGTTGTGCTTACAATAACTGTTTGTATATTAAGTTGTTTCCATGACTTAGCATTACTGCCAATGTCATATGTGTTTGCTGTGCTAGGTAATAAATCACTTGAGATATTTGCATTTAGAGCCAATGACCCACTTGCATTTCCTAAAGTAATTACATCACCATTTGCAATTAACGTTCCACCAATATATAAATCATTATTAACATATGCTCCACCTTTTACAAGTAATGCGGATTCTGTTGATAAATGCGTGGCCAGGTCGCTAAAATTTAAATTACTATCAATAACTAATTGTTTACCATCTGGTTTTATATATGATGCCATACGTTTTCTTCCTTATGTTCTCTTTACATATGTATTTATCTAAAGAAAAGAATCTAAATTTAGAATAAAAAGGGCCCACGAAAGGCCCTTTAAATTTACAATAGTTTTAATTTAATTAAAACTTGAATGATACACCAACTGCTGGTGTTAAATCTTCTGCGTCTGTATCATATGATGCTTCTGCATAAAGATCAAGTCCATTTAATGAACCTTTGACTCCTGCACCAATGTGCTGAAGTTTATTATCTTCGTCGCCGTTAGCAAACATTGAAATTACTCCAGCATTTGCATTTACTTCATATCCTAGCTTATCAGCAGCATATGTTGCCGTGCCGCCAATTGACATGCTTGATGTAAGATCAAGTGATGAACTTACGCCATAAGATTTTGCTTTAGTGTCAGTATTATAATCAACTGCTGCACTCATTCCGATAGCACCAATTTTAAAGTCGTATGCTGCTTGGACGTTATCAAGATCAGTTACGTCAGTTGACAAACTGTCAAAACCAGCCATTACTGAAATGCCACCTGCTGTAGCCATTACTGATTCATTTACAGTAGGATTAGCAAGTGTAGTTGAACCTACTACTTCTAGTCCTGCTGATGGAAACAAGTCGCCTTGCTTACCTAGTGATACTGTTGCTCCAGCAACCGCTGTACCGATATTCCAATCTCCTATAGAAATTGTTCCATCAATTGCTTTAAGTTCAATACCGCCAAATGCTGGTCCTGTTCCTTCAAGCTCAAAGCCAAGTGTTGTTTTACCAACATACTTGTCTGCTGTGTTTTTTGTTACGTCAAACTCAATTGAAGCACTTACTGGTGATGTTGGTGCTGGGTGAGTATGTGCTGTTGTATCTGCTGATGCAACTGATGTTACCATTAACATCGCTAAAACGCTTATTGTTGTCTTCATAATTTTTTCCTTTAAATGCTAACTTCGTAGTTAGAAACAAACTGACTCTCCAGAGCCAGAATTTAGTATTAATTATACTACTGTATGTGAAACTTGTCAACCTTTTTGTTGACTATTTTTTAACTTTGTTTCGTTAAAAAAACAGGCTCCTTAGAGCCTGTTTTAAATATATCTTCTTTAAGTAAAAAATTACTTAAATGATAGGTTACCTGCATTAACGTCAATTTTCGCTAAGTAGTCAGCTGCGTTACCAAGAGATGAAGCCTGGTTGTTAAGCTCTACATAACCATAACGTGTCATGAATGACACAGTTGGCTCGAAAGTTGCCGGGTCAAGCACAGTGCCTGATGACATCAACGGGATGTATGGGCAATAGAAAGCTGCAGCGTCAATTTCGCCTTCGCCTTTATAACCAACTAATACTGGTGTTGTGTCTGATGCATATTGATCAACAAATACACGAACAGTGTTATTTAAAGTTCCAACAAATTTAGTGTTAGTTGGTGCTTCAAATGGACCTTCAGTTGTTCTTGCGAACGCTGATGTAGTCGCACTCTGTAGAACAGTTAACATAGTTGGTGAAACAACTACGTAGTTACCTGCGCCTCTACGTGTTCTTGCTGCGATCAAGTTAGCTGATCTGTTAATAAGAACTGCTAATGCGGCATGCTGGTCACCAACGAAAGTTGCTTGTCCAGATACTGCTGCTTGGTCATATGTGTCAGTGGCTGTGCCAGCTAGTGTGCGTAAAGAAGTAAGAACTTCTTGATCAATTTCAGCAGTAATTTCTTGTGCAAGTGCTTGCATGATTTCTGCTTCTACGTCTAGACCGTGCATTGAGTTAGCATCTTGTGCCGCTTCAAAAGTCCAACGTGCTGATAATTTACGTGTTTTAGCTTCAACTGTTTGTTTCAACACTTGAATTGACATTTTGCGTCCTGCTTCAGCTTCTAATGAGCTTGTTGAAGCTGGGCCACCAGTTGCTGCATCGCCTGAGTAACCTTTTGCAATTGCAAATGGGCTCAATGCTTCATCACCAGCGGCAACGCCTGCTGCTGCTTGTGAATAACGGATACGCAAAGTGTGGATTTGTCCTACTGGACCAGTCATTGGTTGAACACCAACAAGTTCGTTAGCAATAACAGTCGGCATTACACGTCTGATTACTGGTAAGATTACCTTGTTTAGTGTTGCGATGTTACCTGACATAGTTGATCCGGCTGCTGCTGATTCTGAAAGATAGTTCTTAGTATTCTCAAGAACTGATTCCATTACAACTTTTTTATTGCCGTCTAAACCGTCAGTTAGAGCGTCTTTAGTTACACCCCAATTTTCAAATAAGTTTTGTGACATGGTATACTCCTTAATTTAATTGATACCTGCTAATTTTTTGAGGTTAATAATTTCCGCTTCATTGCTAGTGTCTTGCGTAGATGCTGCTTTATTACCTGTGATCTCAGTCTTCTGAGTCTCATTTAGCTGTGTTGTGTTTGCTTTTGCTGTAGTTACTGATTCGTTTAATACTGTAGGTAAATATTTATTAAATGCTACCTTTAATTTCGCAGTGTTAACTGATTCAAGTAAGTTTGTCATTAGCTTACGTTTGTCTTTTGATAAAGGCGCTAATAGATCAGCCATAGCTGATTCACGAGCACGGCTTTCATTAATTGCAGCAACTTCTTTATTTGCTTTAACTATTGTAGCCTCTTTAACATTGATCTCTTTTTGTGATTCCTCTAATTGAGTTCTCACGTCTAAAAGTTCTGTTGAAAGTTTAGAAATGTGCGTGCCTTCTGCAAGGTGTGAGCCCATAAATTCTGCTGCAAATGTTTCGAATATTTTGCGGCCGAACATGTTCTCTTTAGCGGATTTTATATCCTCTTTAAGCATACCTAGTTCCGTTTTAATTGTAGATTCTACAATTGACGCTAGTTTGCCTGAAGATTTGTCAATAAAGTCTGCTTTTGCTTTAGCGATCATATCTTTACCTTCTGCGACAAGTTTTACCTTTTGTTCAATAAGGTCTTTCTTGTCTTGGTGGAATTCGTTAAGTTCCGAAGTAAGTTGTTCCATAACAAAGTCTTCTAGTTTTCCAAAGTTTCCTTCTTGTAACTGTCTGTCTTCGCGTAGTTCTGTAACCTCTTTTTTAAGAGTTTCCATTACAAAACCATCAAGTAATTCAGCATGTTCTGAAATTTTTTGCTTATACTCTACTTGAGCTGCAACTGCTTTTTGTTTATCTGCTTGGAATTCTTCTAATTCGCCTTTAATTGTCTCAGATAACATGCTATCTAGTGCGGACACCATTTGCTCTTTATCTGTTTCATAACGATTAGCGAATTCTTCGCGTAATTCAGTTGTAATCTCTTCACGAGTTTCTGCTAGTTTTTCATTCCACGCTTCTGAAAGTGTTGAACGCACTTCCTCACTTAGGACTTCTGAACTTAGGAGTTGTTCTATTGCATGAGCCATTACTTTCTCCTAATATCTAGTGATTCAATGAACTTCAATACCTCTTCCTGGAGGTATTTTTGTGCTGCATCATCTTTAGTGTTAGCGGCGGCAACGTCGAGTAAAATATTCCCTCTTTTGCCGTTCATAATCTGTTCATAAAGTGGATCTGGATACGCATCGGGTGCCGATGGGTTTGCAACTATGTCAACCGTTTGGATTTCAAAGTCACTTACATTTCCACTCTCAGTTACATTACCACTGCCACGTGATGATACACCAAGTTTAACGCCATTCTCTAATAAGGTAATACAAATATTTCCCATTGGAGTTGGCAACAATTTTAGTCTTCCATAACCATCGCTACCTTGCATCCACATACGTTCAATCATATGTGAAACACGGTCCAAATTAACTTGTAAGTCATCTGGGTGGTCAGCTTCGCCTAATACTGTAAAACCCTCGTCAATCTTACCTTGAACTGAATTAACAGCTCTAGTAATTTCATTAACGGGGTAAATTCTTTGGTTCTGGTTTTGTTTTGCACCTTGTACAAAGATCCCTTCCATATACAAGCTCTTACCGCCTTTGCCGTTATCCACGGCCTCGGTTACGATTTTAGCTTGGTCAAATGTAAGGTGTTCTTTAAGTGTAAACATTACGCAGTTTTACCTTTTTTCTCAGCGCCATGGCCGCGTGTCTCAGGTGATAGTTTAGCACCATCGCCTGGGTGTGTAACGCCCATATCTTTTGCTGATTTGTCTGATAAACCTTTGTCAGAGCCTTTGCTTGATTTAGTCATGTCAACTGTTGTGCCACCCATGTCATTTTTACCTGCAACTGGTGATGCTTTACCATCGTCGCCGCCTGTATTACTTGGTGAGCTAACTGATTTAAGATCTGCAGCTTCTTCTAGTTCTTCTGCATCACTTTCATCTGTAGTTTCTTCAGTGACTTCTTCTGCGTCAGCTTCTTCATCTTTTGATTCATATGCAAATTCTTCTTCCATTTCTGGTTCTGGCATTTCCATATCCATCTCAGGATCTTCTGCTGGTGCTTCTTCGTCACCCATGATTTTGGCAAATTCTGCCTTAAGGTCAGATAGTGCATCTTCTACACTAACTAATTTGTCTTCGATGTCTCCGTGCTCTTCTTCATGGTCGTCTGTTTCGCCGTCCATGTCAAAATCAGGTGCTTCATCTCCGCCTAGCTCATCAGCTGCTTCAAGTTCATCCATTTCTGCTTCACTATCATCTTCGCCAAAAGCCTCTTCTGCTTCAATTTCTGCTTCATCTGTTTCGATGTCATCTAGGAAATTATCCGCTTCTTCTCCGCGAATTGCTTCTTCAATGTCTTCTTCTGCTACGCCATCTTCAACGATTTCATCTGCTTCGACGATATCATTCCAGATTTCACGTGCTTTTTCAACGAAAGCCTCATGTAATAGATCTGAAGCTGATGCTTCGTCTCCGTTCACTAAGCTCTCGATTATCTTTGTATAACGATCTCGAGTACTCATTGTTTGTTCTCCTTTAACAAGTCAGGTTACCTGCTTTTTCACAAGTTAGGTTGTAACATATATATTTAAGAAGTCTTGGTGTAGACCAACATATAATACATTTAAAACCGCACTTTTGGCACGGCCAGTAATATATTTACCATTTTAGACGATTATTCGCCGTCAGCACCTGCAGAACCATATATATCTTTATAGTCTTCTACACGCTCTGCATGTTCTGCCTTTGCAAGCTCTTTCATGTTGCGTAGCTTGTGCAAATGTCGTAATGTTAACTTTGGGCGTCTAGTATCATCTATATCCCATTTGTTGTAGTTATCTTCTTCGGCATTTTGAGCCATATCACTAAATCTCATCTAAATCTCCTTCTGCGCCTGCATCACCACCCAATGGAGACGTATCGTCACCGGCATCAAATGCATCACCAGTTTCGTTTTCAGCGTCTACATCTGTTGGTTCGAATGTGTCTAGGTCTGTGTTTCTAATACCCATACCACCTAAATCATTTTGTGAATCAGTAGTAAACGAGTTTTGAGAGTTTTCTTCTTTCCACATACGTTCGTTATTAATAAGTTCATCTTCGGTTAATCCAAGATACTTGCTTAGTATAAATCTCTTAGATAGGTATGGTGTTGATTCTATTTGTGCGAATAGGCTTGAACGTGCTGTGTCAAGTTCTAATTCTCTATACTGACTAAAGCTCTGTGGCTCAATGAAATTTAATTCAAATAAGCTACTTGAGACTTCAATGCCTCTGTTCTTTAAGAACATTTTAAACTCTTTGTCTAGTGGTGGAAGTATTGTATCCTGTAGTCTTTCGCAATATTTACTAAACCTAAATTCTTGTATCATTGCTGTGCCAACTCGTCCGTCTGTGTATGATGCTGATCCGTCTTCAGCTCCTGTTGGTAAGTAACTACTTGGTATACGTAGTCCACGCATTAATTTATTGTTAAAATATTTTAGGTCATCAATTTCACCTAGGTTTTCACCGCCTGGTAAAACTTCAACTTTAGATCCACGTCCTTCTGCCGTTTGGGCAAAAAAGTAATCTTCCATGATTGACAGCGGGTTATACGCTGCATCCATAACTTTTGTTCCACCACCACTCATATTTGGAATACGTGTCTGGTGAACTTCGTTCTTTGTTCGCTCAACAAAACTCATAGCTTTATGCGGTGGTAAGTTACCAACATCAACATAAAATACTCTACGTTCTGGAGCTCTTTGAACACGATAGATAATAATACTATCTTCTAATAATTCTTTTTGTTTGTATACTTTAAATACACTATCAAGGATACTGTTACCAAATGGCCATGCATTTGTTAATCCATCACTTA
>Ga0209092_10001694_pt1 | contig 21055 bp, 31 predicted proteins | sample FraStrMetagenome_FD_187446 | JGI IMG/M metagenome (GOLD analysis project Ga0209092, IMG submission 187446) | Marine eukaryotic phytoplankton communities from Arctic Ocean - Fram Strait ARC3M Metagenome (SPAdes) (version 2) | ecosystem: Environmental > Aquatic > Marine > Oceanic | place: Fram... | reverse complement strand
AACATTCTACACTAAGAACAACCTTCTAAACGAAGGTATCCGTGCTTGGATGGCTGCACAAGATCAACCTCATGAAAACTTCATCTTCCCTGAGGAGGTATTACCACGTGGAAACGCCCTTTAACACTGTAATTGCAGGCCGCGACATTGAATCTACAGGATTCGCTTGGTGGTCTGGTAACGCACGTTTAATTAACGTATCTGGAAAATTACTTGGTGCGCACGTTGCGCACGCAGGTCTTATGGTTTTCTGGTGTGGTGCAATGACACTTTTCGAAGTGGCTCACTACATTCCAGAGAAGCCTCTTTATGAGCAAGGTTGTATTCTTATCCCTCACCTAACAACTTTAGGTTGGGGTGTTGGACCTGGTGGTGAAGTTACAGATGTATACCCATTCTTCGTAGTAGGTGTACTTCACTTAATTTCATCTGCAGTTCTTGGTTTTGGTGGTGTATACCACTCGCTTATCGGTCCAGATACTCTGGAAGAAAGCTTCCCGTTCTTCGGTTACGACTGGCGTGATAAGAACAAGATGACTACTATCTTAGGTATTCACCTAATCCTTCTAGGAATTGGTTGTTTCCTTCTAGTAACAAAAGCTTGTTTCGTTGGTGGTCTTTACGATACTTGGGCTCCAGGTGGTGGAGATGTAAGAATCGTTTCTGCTCCAACTCTAAACCCACTAATCATCTTTGGTTATGTTCTTAAGTCTCCTTTCGGTGGAGACGGTTGGATTCTTAGTGTAAACAACCTTGAAGATCTTGTTGGTGGACACATTTGGTTAGGTTTCCTATGTATCGTTGGTGGTATTTGGCACATCCTAACTAAGCCTTTCGCATGGGCTAGACGTACATTCGTTTGGTCAGGTGAAGCTTACCTATCATACAGTCTTGCAGCTCTATCTGTTATGGGTCTAACTGCAGCAGTATTCGTATGGTACAACAACACAGCATACCCTAGTGAGTTCTTCGGTCCAACAGGTCCTGAGGCTTCACAATCACAGGCATTTACTTTCCTAGTACGTGACCAACGTCTAGGTGCTAACGTAGCATCTGCTCAAGGTCCGACTGGTCTAGGTAAGTACCTTATGAGATCTCCATCTGGAGAAATCATCTTCGGTGGTGAGACAATGCGTTTCTGGGATATGAGAGCTCCGTGGGTTGAGCCACTTCGTGGTCCAAACGGTCTGGATTTAAACAAAATCCGTAATGATATTCAGCCATGGCAAGAGCGTCGTGCTGCAGAATACATGACACACGCTCCGTTAGGTGCTCTTAACTCAGTAGGTGGTGTAGCAACAGAGATTAACTCTGTTAACTACGTATCTCCACGTTCTTGGTTATGTTGTTCTCACTTCTTCCTAGGATTCTTCCTATGGGTTGGTCACCTTTGGCACGCTGGTCGTGCAAGAGCAGCAGCAGCTGGTTTTGAAAAAGGTATTAACCGTGAGAACGAGCCAGTTCTATCAATGCGTCCTCTAGACTAATAAATAAAGTTTATTAATAGTCATTAGGTAGCAAAATAAGAAGAAGTTAGTTGTTAAATTAACAACTAACTTCTTCTTTTATACTTTTATTTTTTATCAATTTTTTTTATTTAAACTAAATATATTAAGTTTAATTAACTTCCTAGTTTAAATGCATCAACAATTAATCCATAAATAATACCAATTTTGAAAAAGTTTAAAAAATCTAGCAAATTGGTTATGGATGTCTTTCTTAACATGACAGTTCGGTTTCGAGCTGTTAATGAATAATAAAAGTTATTAAAGGATTCTATATTTGCAACCACAAGTGCTGCTCCCACAATAGCCCATTCACTAAATTCACCCAAACTTGTATCAATAATACTGGAAACTAAAAAACCACCAAAAAAACTTATTAAATTTAAAATCATTAAGCTAAGATTAAATTTTTTTTGATAAAAACATTTTGGGAATCCATAATTGGATTCTAGACTCCTAAAATTGTAAATAAAGATCTAATGGCCAAATTATTAAGTTCTTTATTAGTTAGAATTTGATAATTCTCATTATTCCCAGATTGGAAATAACGGTAATATGTATACCTGAATTTTTTTAGATATTTTTTTAATAAAACCGTTTTAGTAAAAGAATCCTTTTTGGTAGTATTGCTAATATCTTCGATAAGTAAGAATGGTCCCAATATAGTATACACTAACTGTCTTAACGAGCGTTTATTTAAAACAGCATAAAGGTTTGTTTCACTCGCCATCATATAATTTAGTTCGTATAAATTACGATAATTTCCTTTTTTTAGGTTTATAGTTTTAAAAATTTTTTCATTTGGTGTTAAAGTAAGCAAACTACATAGTAAAAATCTTATAGGTAATAGGCTATTTTGTTGTTTTTTGTAATGCATTTATGTTTGAAGTTTAATATTATTTTTTGTAAAAAATATAAAAACCAAAATAACTTGAGAAAATCAAGCTATTTTGGTTTTTTATCTCTATTATGCGAGCTTAGTAGTAAATTTTACCACCACCCCATTTCTCGTTAACAACCTTAGGTTGTAAAAGAATGTGGCCAGCCATTGCGAAAAGATCTTCATCAGTTAAAGAACGCATCTTAGGGAAAATATCTGCACTCTTAATACTAGGGTGAAGCTCAGAAATAGAATCTAGTCCATCATAAGTCATTGGATCCTTGAAATAAGCTACTAAGCTAGTAATACTATCTCTAGGTGGCGTTGCTAAACTTAAAGATTCAGTATCTAAACCAACGTTTGGGTTGTTTTTTGTAAGACCACCAACGTGACATGTACCACAGGCATTGTTAAATAGACGCTTACCACGCTTAACCTGCTCTGGAGTAAGTACTACACTGTTTCCTTTACTATCAAGAGTTACTGTTCTTGTATCTTCATCAAGCTCTAACGCGTTTGCGGGTGCCACGCTAGAAAAGAAAAGAGTCGCTAAAAAGCTTCCTACTAAAATTTTATTTTTTAACATAGTATGTTTATGTTCCTAATTTTACTGGTCAAATAATAACTGAAATATAAAGTATTAACTATAATTATAGTTGATACAATTAAATATTACTCATAGGCCTGGATAGAAAAATTCTGTAAGTCTATTCTCACAGAATTTTTTAGGTTTAGTATTTAAACGTAAAGTTGGCGGCCTAAACCAATAGCTAAAATTGCTGCAGTTAGTGCAACCATTAACGCTAGAAAAATCTGGATGTCTGTAATCATTTTTCTCTAGATAAAGATAAATATTGTTTTTTTAGTCGTATGTTGCTTTACCAGTAAACTTAACACTAACTGGTTGTGGGTTCTTACCTATTGAATAACCAACATTTCCAACACCTACACGTCCTTCGTTTAATTTCTCAGGGAATACTCCGTCTTTAGGGTGAAGATATTGTACTTCACTATTTGGGAAAATTCGGTAAATCTTGTAATCGCTAATTTTAAATAGCGTTCTTAGTTGTGTACCAAGTGCTAGACACTGCTCTTTTTTTGCAAGGTATAAAAGGTTTTCACCACTTTGCATAATTGCAGCACCACTAGTAGGCATTTCAAAAACCTGCTCTTTTTTACTAGTCCAGGTAATTGCATACTTTTCTTCAGTTTCAGCAGCTCTTAACCAGCCACCAGTACTACCACCAAATGTTGGTGAAGGTATTTGTAAATTTAATACGTCTGTCATAGTTATTGAAAATATCTATTTAAAACTAGAGGGGTTTAAAATATAAACAACCTCATATGAATAATATTATAGACTTGGTTTTTTCCTTTTTTACATTCTTTCTTTTATAAAATAAAAACGAATATTTCTAATAATAATTGGGCCGAGTTGGATTTGAACCAACGTAAGCTATGCTAACGGATTTACAATCCGTCCCCATTAACCACTCGGGCATCGACCCTATGTCTTTATAATACCAGTTGTTATGGTTAAATACAACATTTACTCTAAAAATAAAATTTTTGATTATTCTTTTAGAGTAAATGTTGTTTTATATGTAGTTTTAAAAGATTTTATTTTTCAGCAGAAAAATCTGTTTCAATTACATCATCATTGTTAGAATCTGCATTACCAGCAGCACTGTAGGCTTTTTCACCAACTTCCATCACAGTTTTTTTAAGACTTTCCGTAAGTTCTTTCATAGAACTATAGTTGTCGTTCTTAATTGCTTCTTCTAATTCAGAGATTAAATTCTCAATTTTTTGCTTTTCTTCAGGTGTGCAAGTTGCTTCAAGTTGCTCCATCTGTTTCTTTGTTTGGTAACAAAGAGCTTCAGATTGATTTTTAGTTTCAATTTGTTCTGACTTTTCCTTGTCTACTGCAGCATTAGCTTCTGCATCTTTTACCATACGTTCAACTTCATCTTTAGGAAGAGTTGAGGCTCCAGAGATAGTAATCGATTGTTGTTTGTTTGTAGCTTTATCTTTCGCTGTTACAGAAAGAATACCGTTTGCATCAATATCAAAAGTTACTTCAATTTGAGGAACTCCACGTGCTGCAGGTGCAATACCATCTAATCTAAAAGTACCTAAACTTTTATTATCTTTAGCTAATTCTCTTTCACCTTGTAAAACGTGAATTTCTACATTAGGTTGGTTATCAACCGCTGTTGAGAATGTTTCAGATTTTTTAGTAGGAATAATTGTATTTCTTGGTGTAATTTTTGTTGTAATTCCTCCTAAAGTTTCAACCCCTAATGATAGTGGAGTTACATCAAGTAATAAGATATCTTTAACTTCACCACCAAGAACACCAGCTTGTACAGCTGCACCAACAGCTACAACTTCATCTGGGTTTACAGTTTGGTTTGGTGCTTTACCTAATAGTTTTTCCACTAATTCTTGAACAGCTGGAATTCTTGTAGATCCACCAACTAAAACGTTTTGATCAATTGAAGAAGATGTTAACTCCGCATCTTTTAATGAATTTTCGATAGGTGTTTTACAACGATCTATTAAATCTGAACATAGTTCTTCAAATTTAGCACGTGTAAGCTCTTTTTCTAAATGCTTTGGACCTTCCGGTGTTACCGAAATAAAAGGTAAGTTTATAGCACTTTGTGTCAGAGTTGATAATTCAATTTTTGCTTTCTCTGCGGCTTCTGTAAGACGCTGTAAAGCTTGACTATCTTGAGTTAAATCAATACCCTCTTGATCTTTAAATGCTTTAACTAACCATTGAACAATTTTTTCATCAAAATCGTCTCCACCTAAATGTGTATCACCGGATGTAGCTAAAACTTCAAAAACTCCATCTCCAACTTCTAATACGGAAACATCAAAAGTACCACCACCTAGGTCGAATACTAAAATTGTTTCATTATCTTTTTTATCTAAACCGTATGAAAGAGAAGCTGCTGTAGGTTCATTAATAATTCTTAAAACTTCTAAACCTGCAATCTTTCCAGCATCTTTAGTTGCTTGTCTTTGAGAATCATTAAAGTACGCAGGAACAGTAATAACAGCTTGCTTTACAGGTTCACCAAGATATTTTGATGCATCATCTGCTAACTTACGTAAAACTTGTGCCGAGATTTCTTCCGCTGCAAATTGCTTACTTAACGCTGGGCAGTCAAGTTTAATAATATCTTCTGTTTGGATTACTTTGTAAGATACTTGACGAAGTTCTTCGTTAACTTCATTTGTTTTACGTCCAATAAAGCGCTTTACAGAGTAAAATGTATTTTCAGGGTTAATTACTGCTTGGCGTTTTGCGATTTGCCCAACAAGTAGGTCACCTTTTTTTGTGTAAGCGACTACAGAAGGTGTTGTTCTTTCACCTTCAGCATTTGTAATAACTTCAGGCTTACCACCTTCCATAACAGCGACTACCGAATTAGTAGTTCCAAGATCAATACCAATAACCTTAACCATTATATTTTTTTTTACTTTTTATTAGTAGTTCGTTCTTATCACAGTAAAAACTCTCCATTTTAATTTTAAAACTATCTTATGGATTAAAAAAGGAGTGTTTACCGCATGAATTTAATCGGTATTTGAGCTTATTTTTTTAAGGTTATTTGATAACAGCTTAAATTCTAAACTTAAATGGCACTAATGTTTTAGTTCAATGTTCCTTAAAAGTAGACATATGTACGTTCTGTTGATTATACTTGGTATATCAATATGTCTTGTAGATATATAAACAAATTTTTTAAAATTGCATTGTTTTAGAGTAAATTTAAGACCGAAATATAACTTTATGAAGGCAGGCCTATTTGCAAAGAAAGTTGGGATGACCCAAATATTTGACGCATCGGGTACAATTCTTCCAGTGACTATCTTGAAAACAGAATTATGTAAAGTTAGCCAAATTAAAACTACTGGCACTGACGGATATAATGCGGTTCAGGTAGCGTATGGAGAAGAAAAGTTAGAAAACATAAATAAATCAACACGCGGTCACTTAAAGAAAATTGGCGATCAGGGCTTTAAATATTTTGGTGAGTTCCATGTAACATCACCGGAAGAATTTAAATTAGGTCAAGTTGTAAAACTTGATACGTTCTCTGTTGGAGAAAAAGTCCGTGTAACGGGAAATAGTATTGGTAAAGGTTTCGCAGGTAACCAGAAACGTCATAATTTTAGTCGTGGTCCAATGACTCACGGTTCTAAAAACCACAGATTACCAGGAAGTATTGGTGCAGGTAGTACACCTGGTCGTGTATACCCTGGTAAAAAAATGGCAGGTCAACTTGGGGGTAATACAGTAACTCTTAAGAATACTGAAGTTCTTTATATTAATGCTAAAGAAAACATTTTAGTTTTAAAAGGTTCCGTTCCAGGGAAGAAAAATACTGTGTTAAAAATTCAAGCACAGAAATATTAACTTAAACGATTAGTTTAGTATTATTTATTATGTCTTACATTCAATCTAATCAACAAGATTTACTAAGTATAGTAAAGTACCCAATCTTGACTGAAAAGACGATACGGCTAATTGAACAAAATCAATATAGTTTTGCAGTAGATCGAAAAGCAGATAAAACTGCTATTAAAGCTTCTGTAGAGCAATTATTTGATGTAAAAGTTGTTTCCGTAAACACTTCTTTATTACCATTAAGAAAGCGTCGAGTAGGAAAATTTATAGGGAAAAAAGCTCGATATAAAAGAGCAATAGTTAAGCTGGTACCAGAAGATTCTATTACTTTATTTGAAGAGTAGACTAGGTTATTACGCTAAACTTGACAAGGAAATTTTAGACGTTCTTTAAATAGTAAATATTTTATATGGCAATTCGTCTTTACAGGGCTTATAGTCCAGGCACCCGTTCTAAATCTGTGTCTTACTTTGATGATCTATCTAAAGTAAAACCAGAAAAAAGTTTAACAGTCGGTAAAATTGCTTGTGGTGGGCGAAATAATCGAGGTGTTATTACAGTTAGAGGCCGCGGTGGCGGGCATAAAAGAAAATATCGTATGGTAGATTTCCACAGGAAATCTAATTTAGCTGCGAAAGTAGCTACTATTGAATACGATCCGAACAGGAATGCAAGAATCGCTTTATTACATTATAAAGATGGTTCAAAGAAATATATTGTTTCTCCACGTTCCTTAAAAGTTGGTATGGAATTATATTCCGGTGCTGATGTTCCAATTGAAGTTGGTAATGCAATGCCTTTAGAATTTATCCCTTTAGGTAGTATTATTCATAACGTTGAATTAACTCTTGGTAAGGGAGGTCAAATTGCGCGTGCTGCAGGAACTTACGCACAACTAATTGCAAAAGAAGGTGACTTTGTTACTTTAAAATTACCTTCGAACGAAGTGCGATTAGTAAGTAAAAAATGTTACGCAACGTTAGGGCAGGTTGGAAATATTGATAGTATCAATATTACTTTAGGTAAAGCTGGCCGTAGCCGTTGGCTTGGTAAAAAACCAAAAGTTCGTGGTGTTGTAAAAAACCCGATTGATCACCCACACGGTGGTGGTGAAGGTAGATCTCCAATTGGTCGACCAAAACCAGTAACTCCTTGGGGTAAACCAGCTTTAGGAATTAAAACAAGAAACAAAACAAAGGCTAGCAGTAAATACATTTTACGTTCACGCCGATAAGAAAGTTTTAAAATTCATATTAAATTAAAATGCCACGTTCTTTAAAAAAAGGGCCTTTTGTAGCTTCTCATGTTTTTGAAAAGGTGGAGCAAATGAACGCAAGCGGTAAGAAAGATATTATTAAAACTTGGTCGCGTTCTACAACTATCCTTCCAAATATGATTGGGCACACGTTTGCAGTTTACAATGGGCATCAACATCTTCCAGTGTTTGTATCTGATCAAATGATTGGACATAAACTTGGTGAGTTTGCTCCTACTAGAACGTTCCGTTCACACGTAAAAAAAGATAAAAAAGGAAAACGTTAGTAAAAGCTATGACAAAGAATTTTTTACAAAAAAATGAAGTGCGAGCTATTTCTAAATACGTTAGAATGTCTCCTAGCAAAATTCGCCGTGTTCTTCAGCAGATACAGGGGAAAACATATCCCGAGGCATTAACACTTTTAGAATTTATGCCTTATGCTTCATGCGCCCCCATTATCAAAGTTTTACGTTCTGCGACAGCAAATGCTAAAAATAACATGGGTTTTGACGAAACAAAGTTAGTAGTTAAATCAGCTTTTGCTGATCAAGGGCCAACTATGAAAAGGTTCCGTCCAAGAGCTCAAGGTAGGGCTTACAAAATTCAGAAAAAGACTTCACACATAACGATTGTTATGGAAAGTTAAAAACAACTAAAAATTTTATAGGATCTAATTCGTGGGACAGAAAATAAATCCAACTGGTTTTAGAATCGGAGTTAATAAAGCACATAAGGCAACTTGGTTTGCCAACTATAGTGCTTATAGTGAGGTTCTAAAAGAAGATTACAAAATAAGAACTTTTTTTGAGAAAAAATTCGAGCCAATTTATAGTAAAGCAGGTATTGCTAGATTAGAAATTCATCGAAAAGTTAATCAACTTGAACTTGTTGTTCATGCTGCAAGACCGAAAGCAATTGCAGTTGATAATGACCAGAATAGTTTAATTACTGAACTAAAAGAAAGTCTTAAGAAATTAGTAAATAATTCTAAACAAATTCGTGTAAAAGTTTTACAAGTTACACGTAGTGAAAATGAAAGTTCTTTAGTCGCAAGATCTATTGGTGATCAACTTGAAAAGCGTGTAGCTTTTAAAAAAGCTATTCGTCAAACTACTCAGATGTTACAGAAAAGTGGTGTTAAAGGGTTTAAAATTCAAGTTGCAGGTAGGTTAAACGGTGCTGAGATTGCTCGTGCTGAGTGGGCTCGTGAAGGCCGCGTACCTCTTCAAACTATTAGAGCAGACATTAGTTATGCGACACACCGTGCAAATACAATATACGGTGTCTTAGGTATTAAAGTATGGATCTTTAATAAAGAAATTTTTTAACTTAAACATTTAAAATGTTACTCCCTAAAAGAACAAAGTTTCGTAGACAACACCGTGGAAGATTTAAAGGGGTTTCAAAAGCAAATACTATTGTTTTTGGTGACTACGGGATCCAAGCTTTAGAACCCGTTTGGCTTACTTCACGCCAAATCGAAGCGACAAGACGAAGTATTACACGTTATGTTCGTCGTAGTGGTAAAATTTGGATTCGAATTTTCCCAGATAAACCAATTACAGAAAGAGCTGCAGAATCTAGAATGGGTTCTGGTAAAGGTACAGTGGCTTATTGGGTCGCTGTTGTTAAACCAGGTGCAGTACTTTTTGAAATCAATGGTTTATCAAAAGAAATGGCGTATAAAGTCTTAAGATTAGCTTCTTATAAACTTCCCATCAAAACAAAAATTTTAGAAAAAGTTTAAATCCTACAAAGTAAAAGCATTCTCTTTTAAACTTTGTTAGTTTATTAAATTCCAAAGTATGGCCGTAAAAGAAAAAGTAGGTATTGTTGTCAGTGACAAAATGAAGGATACAGTTATCGTTTCCGTAAACGATCGTATTATCCATAAGAGATACAAAAAAGTAATTACTCGAACTAAACGTTATGCTGTTCATGATTCGGCCTCTAATTCTTCTATTGGCGATCAAGTACGTATTCGTGAAACAAAACCAATGAGTAAAACAAAAAATTGGATTTTAGTTAGTATTCTAAGAAAGTCAGCCACATAAAAAATGATACAACCCCAAACTTGTTTAAAGGTCGCTGATAATAGCGGCGCTAAAAAATTAATGTGTATTCGGGTTCTTGGTAGTAATCGAAGATATGGTCATGTAGGAGACGTTATTATTGGCGTTGTTAAAGATGCTACACCAAATCTTACAGTAAAGCGCTCGGATGTGGTTCGTGCTGTTATCGTACGAACAAAACAATCTATTCGCCGTAAAGATGGTTCTCGATTACGTTTTGATGATAACGCATCAGTAATCATTAACAAAGAGAATAATCCTCGCGGTACAAGGGTGTTTGGACCTATTGCCCGAGAATTAAAAGAAAAGGGTTTCACTAAAATTGTTTCTTTAGCACCTGAAGTTCTTTAAAAAAAGCTCTTAACTTTTTTAACAAAGTGAAATTTTACTAGACATGAAACTAGATTTAAAAGGCTTATACAAGCAAAAAATTGTCCCTTCTCTTATAGAAGAGTTTGGTTATAAGAATATTGAACAAGTACCAAAAATTGTGAAAATATCTGTTAACCGAGGTATTGGCGAAGCCTCAAAAAATTCCAAAGAATTAGATGCAAGTGTCCAAGAAATGACTTTAATTGTTGGACAACAGCCAACCGTGAATAAGTCAAAAAAATCTGTTGCAGGTTTTAAAATTCGTGATGGTATGTCAATTGGTGCTTCTGTAACTTTACGTAAGGATCAAATGTATACATTCCTTACTAAATTAATTCATATTGTTCTACCTAGAATTCGTGATTTCCGTGGTATCAGTCCAAATGGATTTGATGGTCGAGGAAATTATAACCTAGGATTAAAAGAACAGTTAATTTTTCCGGAAGTTTCCTATGACGATGTAACTGAAATTCGTGGTTTAGATATATCGATTGTTACAACAGCCAAAACGGATGAAGAAGCGCGTGCTTTATTAAAATCATTCGGAATGCCTTTCACTGCAGCTTAGTTTATAAATCAAAATAAATTACGAAATGACTACAGATACTATAGCTGATATGCTAACTAGAATTCGCAATGCAAATTTAGCTAAGCATCAAATTGTACAAATTCCTTCGACTAAAGTTACTAGAAATATTGCTCAAGTACTTAGTTCTGAAGGCTTAATTGATTCTTTTGAAGAATTAAAAAACGGGTTAAATAGCTCATTGCTTTTATCTCTAAAATACAGTGGGAAAGAACGTAAACCTGGTATTGATAAAATACAACGTATAAGTAAACCTGGTTTAAGAGTATATAGTGGTTCTAAAAAAATGCCTAGAATTTTAGGTGGTTTTGGTACAGCAATTGTTTCCACTTCAAACGGTTTAATGACCGACAGCCAAGCCCGTAAACAAGGGATTGGTGGTGAACTTTTATGTTATATTACGTAACTCTTAAATAAATATATGTCTCGTATCGGTAAGAAGTCTATAGTTATACCAGAAAAGGTAAAAATAAAACTAGATGGTCAAAAGGTTTCCGTTGACGGCCCAAAGGGTAGTCTTTCTCGAATTTTACCATCACTAGTTTGTTGTACCATGGATGAAAATGGTCAAAACTTATTTATTGAAAAAACGCAAGATACTAAACTCTCTCAATCTCTTTACGGGCTTTCAAGAACACTTGTTGCTAATATGGTGAAAGGGGTATCTGTTGGTTTTGAGAAAAAACTACAAATTACAGGTGTTGGTTATCGAGCTCAACTAAGTGGTACTGATCTTGTATTAAATATGGGATATAGTCACCCAGTGAAAATGGTACCACCAAGTGGGATAACTGTAAAAGTAGAGAGCCCAACAAGCGTTCTTGTTTCTGGAATGCAAAAAGATATGGTTGGAGAGTTTGCTGCTAAGATACGTGCTGTACGTCCACCGGAGCCTTATAAAGGCAAAGGTATTGCTTACGAAGGTGAAGTTATAAGACGTAAAGCAGGTAAAACTGGTAAATAGTCTATCTAATTATAAATACTGTTCTTTATTAAATTTTTAGCATGGGTCCTAAAAAAATAGTTAAATCCAAGTCGGAATGGTCAGAGCGCGTTGTCGCTATTGAGCGTGTGACTAAAGTTGTAAAAGGAGGAAAAAAGATGAGTTTCCGAGCTATTATTGTAGTCGGAAATGAGCAAGGTAAAGTTGGTGTTGGTGTAGGTAAAGCAACTGATGTTATTACAGCTGTTAGAAAAGGTGTAACTGATGGTAAGAAGCACATTATTACAGTTCCTTTAACAAGCTCAAATTCTATACCACATCAGACTAGTGGCCGATTTGGTGCTGCTAAACTTGTATTACGACCATCTGCTCCAGGTTCTGGGGTAATTGCTGGTAGTTCTATACGTACAGTACTTGAATTAGCTGGTATTAAAAATATTCTATCTAAACAATTAGGTTCTCCTAATTTATTGAATAATGCAAGAGCAACAATTGATGGTTTAAGCACATTAAGATCTTACAATTAACTCTTAAATAATGGCAGGGTCAGAAACAATAAATCAACTACAAAAAAAGATCTTTCGAATATTAGGTCTTTTATTTCTAATAAGGCTAGGGCTTTATATTCCAGTGCCTAATGTAGATTTAGATATTTTTTCGCAAAACCAAGTAGCTAATCCGTTATTTGGTTTAGCAAAAAATTTAACTGGAAGTGCCTTTCTTGCTATTGGGTCATTAGGTATTCTACCTTATATTAATTCTTCTATTGTTATACAGCTTTTAACGCCAGTACTACCAGCGTTAGAGCGTTTACAAAAAGAAGAAGGTGAATATGGTAGACAACAAATAACAAGGTATACTCGATATTTAACTCTTGGATGGGCAATCATTTTAAGTACTGGTGTTGCTTTTGTAGTTGTAAAACCAGTAGTTTTTAACTGGAGCTTAATCTTAGCATTCAAAATTATTTTATCACTTACCACAGGTTCAATGCTTTCCATGTGGTTCGCTGAACTTATAACCAACGAACAACTTGGAAATGGTTCATCAATGATTATTTTTATTAATATCGTTGGTGGTATTCCTGCAAATTTTGGAAAGGTTGAAAATAGTTTAAGTAATGAATCGAATTTAAATAATTTATTAATACTAGCTTTTGCTTATGTAATTTATTTATCGATTGTTACGTTAATTGTTATAGTTCAAGATTCTTATAAACGAGTAAACATTGTGTCTGCTCGACAATTAAGTTTTAATTCCAGTGAAGAAAATTCACAAGATACAAAGTTAAAAAATAGTTATATTCCAATTAAATTAAATCAGGGTGGTATTATGCCACTGGTTTTTAGTACAACGATAGCAACGTTTTTATTCTATCCCTTACAGTTAGCACTCACGGGTGGGTTATCATTAGAAGGAAATCAGTTAACTAGTATCCTAACTTTTAGTTCATTTGCATTAAATATAGTTCTCGTAATTTTCTTTAGTAGTTTTTATGCACTTTTAGTGTTAAAACCTAAAGACTTGTCTGAGAATTTAACAAAAATGGCTTATAGTGTACCGGGTTTAAAACAAGGAAAACAAACTACAGAGTATTTTGAACAAGTAATTAGTCGATTGGCTTTTATGGGAGGGTTATTCTTAGCATTTTTAGCTTTTTTCCCTTTTTTATTAGGAAATGTATTTCAGTTTAAATTATTTAGTAATTTAACTTCTTTAATCATTCTAATCGGTGTTGTTACAGATGTATCGTCTCAAATTCGTGGTTATCTTGTTTCACAGAATTATGAGAGTTTTAAAAATTCGTAGACTTTTTATTCCAAGTCAGTTAGCATAAATTAGTAGGGCGGTTATAGTGATTCTTTCCAAAACCGATATTACTGGTTCATTGTATTTGGAATCCATTTAATTATAAATTTTTAATTAAAACTTATGAAAGTAGTAAGTTCTATTGGCAATTTAAAAAATAGGTCAAAAGATTGCCAAGTTGTAAAACGTCGTGGTCGCATCTACCTTATTTGCAAAACTGATCCACGACTTAAAGTTCGACAAGGTCGGGCAAAAATGAAACGTAAATAAACTAGTTAGCAGTAACAGAATAAAATGGCACGTATTTCAGGGGTAGATCTTCCGCGTAATAAAAGAATCGATATCGGATTAACTTACGTTTTTGGTATTGGTAATACAAGTGCAAAGCAAATTGTAAAAGATGCTAATGTTTCACCAAGTACAAGATGTAATGATTTAACCGATGAAGAAATTACAAGTATCAGGGCGATAATTGATAATGATTATCAAACTGAAGGTGATTTAAGACGAACAACTTCTCAAAATATTAAGAGGTTAACAGAGATCGGCTCGGCAACAGGTCGACGCCATCGAGTAGGCCTTCCTGTTCGTGGTCAAAGAACAAAAACAAATGCTAGAACTCGCAAAGGAAAAGTTAAAATTCCTGTAGCAAAGAAAAAGTAATTAGTCTTCAAAATCTTAGCTTAGTATGGTTAAACAGATAAAGCGATTTTCTGGAAAAAAATCTAAAAAAACAATAACAAGTGGTGTTGTTCACATTAAGTCCACTTTTAATAACACGATCGTAAATATCACAGATAAGCAAGGGAACACGCTATTTTGGGCTTCCGCTGGTGGTAGTGGTTTTAAGGGTGCTAAAAAAGGGACCCCTTTTGCTGCTCAGTCCGCTGCTGAAAAAGTAGCTACAGTTGCTTATGAGCAAGGAATGCGTGAAGCTGAAGTAGTTGTTAGTGGTCCTGGAAGTGGTAGAGAAACAGCAATCCGTGCTTTACAAGGTTGTGGATTGCAAGTTTTAGTAATTAAAGATATTACACCTGTACCGCACAATGGTTGTCGTCCTCCAAAGAAGAGACGTGTTTAATTCTGGGGTCGAACAATAAAGTACAATAAAGTAATTTATGATTAATTGGTAAATTCTAGATATTTTAGTTAAATCATGTTCCAAGTTCAGTGCCTAGAATCTGCAACAAAAATACCAACACAACTTTATTCGAAGTATTCAATTGGACCATTTATAAAGGGGCAAAGTACTACGGTAGGGAACGTTCTAAGACGTGTTCTTTTATCTAATTTACAGGGTCTAGCTATAACAGGTGTTCGTATTACGGGGATAGATCATGAATTTTCAACTATTCCAAATGTTAAGGAAGATGTTGTTGATATTTTACTTAATATTAAACAGATTATCTTAAAAGGAAACATTACTGAACCTACATTAGTTAGACTTAATGCAAAGAATATTGGTATTATTACAGCTGATAATATTGAATTACCTAGTAATATTTCTTTGGTAGATCCTCAACAATATATTGCAAGTTTGGCAGGAAACAATAATTTAGAAATGGAGTTCCTTGTTTCTCAAGGCCAAAATTATGTGCCAAGCGGTAAGCTAGATTCCAATATTCCAAATGGTTTTTTAGCTATTGATGCCGTTTTCATGCCCGTAAGTAAAGTAAATTTCTTTGTTGAGACATCAAGAAGTAATTCTTCATCCGAATTAGAAAGTCTAATTTTAGAGGTTTGGACTAATGGTAGTATTACACCAGCAGAAGCTTTAAGTTCTTCTGCCGAAATTTTAGAAAATACTTTTGGCATCCTAAAAATAACGGACACTTTAGTGAATCAATCTATAAAGATTGAAGTACCTGCTCAGGAAGACAAAGATGAACATTTGGATAACGTGTTTATAGAAGAATTAGAGTTATCGGTAAGAGCTTATAATTGCCTAAAACGTGCAAACGTTCATACTTTATCCGATTTATTACAATACACGGCTGATGATTTATTAGAATTTAAAAATTTTGGTCAAAAATCGGCTGATGAAGTTTGTGATAATTTAAAAAAACGATTTGATTTAGATCTTCGAAAATAACCTCGAAGATAATAAACGACTGTCAAAAGACAAGATCTATTAATAGTAAAATGATGTTATTGTTAATTAGAATCTTTGAACTTACTCAAAATTTATTTAATAAACGACTGCAAAAATTAAATTATGTCTTTATCAGCTTCAGAAACGAAGTCAGCTTATTTTGGGATAGGACGTAGAAAAACATCCGTAGCTAAAGTAATTTTAGTTCCGGGTACAGGATCTATGATTGTAAATAATAAGCAGGGAGAATCTTACATGCAGTTCAACTCTCAGTACATTAATGCGTCAAAAGTACCATTAACTACTTTAGGGTTAGAAAACATGTATGATATTTATGTTAATACTCATGGTGGTGGGTTAAAAGGACAAGCTGATGCTATTAAATTAGGTGTTGCGCGTGCTTTATGTTACATGTCTCCTGAAAATAGAGCGGGTTTAAAGTCTGAAGGATTATTAACTCGTGATTCCCGTCGTAAGGAAAGAAAGAAATATGGATTAAGGAAAGCTAGAAAAGCTCCTCAATTCTCTAAGCGTTAAAAAAGAGATATTAAATACTATGCCTAAAACATCAATTCACCCTGACTGGTATCCTAATGCAAAGGTTTATTGTGATGGCCAATTAATTATGAAAGTTGGTTCAACAAAACCAAGACTAAATGTTGATATCTGGTCTGGTAATCACCCTTTCTATACAGGGTCACAAACGATTCTTGATACCGAAGGTAGGGTAGAACGCTTCATGCGTAAATACGGTATTGAAAACCAAACTGAATAAACAATTTTATGCCAACAATACAACAATTAGTTAGATTTGAAAGGGTAGCTAATAAGAAAAAGACAAAATCGCCAGCTCTAAAAGCTTGTCCTCAGCGACGTGGTGTTTGTACTCGTGTTTACACAACAACGCCAAAAAAACCTAATTCTGCTTTACGAAAAGTTGCTCGTGTTAGATTAACATCAGGTTTTGAAGTTACTGCTTATATACCTGGAATTGGGCACAATATTCAGGAGCATTCAGTTGTGTTAATCCGCGGTGGTCGTGTAAAAGACTTACCTGGTTGTCGTTATCACGTAGTGCGAGGTACACTTGATGCTGCAGGTGTTAAGGATCGACGACAAAGTAGATCAAAATATGGAGGGAAAAAGCCAAAAGCTTCTTCATAATCAATTAAACTTATAAAACTGAATTAATTATGTCACGCAGAAGTAAAGCTCTAAGAAAAATAGCTGAGCCGGACCCGATTTACAACAGTCGTTTAGTTACTCTCTTAGTAAGTAGAATATTACAATCAGGCAAGAAATCACTTGCACAAAAAATTGTTTATAAAGCTTTAGAAATTATTTCAACTAAAACTGAGGAAAATCCAGTACTTGTACTTGAAAAAGCAGTAAAAAATGTTACTCCTGCTGTTGAAGTAAAATCTAGAAGAGTTGGTGGTTCTACTTACCAAGTTCCTATTGAACTTCGTGCTTATCGAGGTACTAATGTTTCATTAAAATGGATTACAGAGTTTGCTCGAGATCGTTCTGGAAAGAATATGTCAATTAAACTTTCTAATGAGATTATTGATGCAGCTAAAGAGGCTGGTAACAGTATTAGAAGAAAGGAACAGACTCATAAAATGGCAGAAGCAAATAAAGCTTTTGCTCACTTTAGATATTAAATTATGTTAATTCTGATCTTTTAGGTTCAGAGTTATTTCGCCAAAAGTCTTTAAAACATTAAATTAAGATAAATTAAAATTCGATTAAATTTCTATGGCACGCGAAAAGTTTGAAAGATCAAAGCCACACATTAACATTGGTACAATTGGTCACGTAGACCACGGTAAAACTACTTTAACAGCTGCAATTTCAGCTACTTTAGCAATTTACAATCCTGAAGCACAGAAGAAATTTGATGAAATTGATTCAGCTCCTGAAGAAAAGGCTCGTGGTATTACTATTAATACAGCGCACGTAGAATATGAAACTGAAGGTCGTCACTATGCACACGTTGACTGTCCTGGTCACGCGGATTATGTAAAAAACATGATTACAGGTGCTGCGCAAATGGATGGTGGTATTCTAGTAGTTTCTGCTGCTGATGGTCCAATGCCTCAAACTCGAGAGCACATCCTATTAGCTAAGCAAGTAGGTGTTCCTTACCTTGTTGTATTCTTAAACAAGGCAGATCAGGTTGATGATGAAGAACTTCTAGAATTAGTTCAGTTAGAAGTACAAGAACTTCTAGAAAGTTATGATTTCCCTGGTGATGACATTCCTTTCGTTGCTGGTTCAGCTCTACTAGCATTACAAGCAGTGGAAGACGGTCCTAAGGAAAGAGGTGCAGATAAGTGGGTTGATCTTATTTATGAATTAATGGATGCTATTGATTCTTACATCCCTACACCTGAGCGTGATACTGAAAAAACATTCCTGATGGCTATTGAGGACGTTTTCTCAATTACAGGTCGTGGTACTGTAGCTACAGGTCGTATTGAAAGAGGCCAAGTTAATGTTGGAGATGCTGTAGAATTAGTTGGTCTAAAAGAGACAAAAGCAACTACAGTTACTGGTATTGAGATGTTCCAAAAGACTCTTGATTCAGGTATGGCTGGTGATAACGTTGGTATCTTAATTCGTGGTATTCAGAAAACTGAAATTGAGCGTGGAATGGTACTAGCATTACCTGGTTCAATTACACCACACAAGAAATTTGAGGCTGAGGTTTACATTCTAAACAAAGATGAAGGTGGAAGACACACTCCATTCTTTACAGGTTATCGTCCACAGTTCTATGTAAGAACAACTGATGTAACAGGTACTATTGTTCAGTTTACTGGTGACGATGGAAGTGTTGCAGAAATGGTAATGCCTGGTGATAGAATCAAAATGACTGCAGAACTAATCAACCCAATCGCTATTGAGCAAGGTATGCGCTTTGCTATTAGAGAAGGTGGTAGAACTGTAGGTGCCGGTGTAGTGTCGAAAATTCTTGAGTAATAAAATTATTGAGTAAGATTTAGACAAAAATGAGTTCATTACAACTACAAAAACTTCGTATAAGTGTAAAAGCTTACGAACCAACTATTTTAGACAATTCTTGCCGCAAGATTGTTGATGCAGTAAAGGCTAGTGGAATTGATGCTGTAGGGCCAATACCTTTACCTACAAAACTGCGTAGATATTGTGTGTTAACATCACCACACGTAAATAAAGATGCTCGAGATCATTTTGAAATTCGAACACATAAGCGTATTATTGATGTTTATAAGCCAACAGACAGTACTCTTGAAAATTTAAGAAACTTAGATATATCAGCTGGTGTTGATGTAGAAGTGAAGAATTTTTAATATCAACTTTCTTAAAGTTATAACAAACAAAGATCCAATATTAGGGTATGGTTATCATACCCTAATATTGGATCTTTATTTTTAGCTAAAATTATTAATTACTATCTTTGATAAAGATATTTAAAAAATTAAGTATTATTAAATAATATAAGAATTTATATTTTCTCGAGACTGACGGGACTCGAACCCGCAACTTCCGCCGTGACAGGGCGGTGCTCTAACCAATTGAACTACAGTCCCTATAGTTGCTTGACGCACAACTGTAATTATAAGTAATCATATTCGATACGTCAAGATACTACTTTACTTAAAATATCTATGTTAAAGGAATAACAAATTTAAAGAAAATTTGTAATTTCTTTTTATAAAAAAGATATTTCGTTAGATTTTTGTGATTGTTGGTAATTTGTTTCTCTTAACTTTTTCAGAATTTTACCAAAATATTCTTGTAAATAATTTTCAAGACTAAGGCGATTACTCGACCAAACTATTTCATTTGTTGGTTTAATTTTTAAACTTGGATCATTTGCAATTTCACCAAATTGTAATCTATCTGCAATATTCCATGTAGACTCAAAGAATCTAAATAGTCGTCTTAAGAAACTAAATGCAATAAATGGGATATAAGAAATGTTGGCTGTTTTACCTGATAAGCGCTCACAAAGTTCAACAATTTCTTTTGATGTCCAAAATTTTTCCCCGATAAGTGATACTGCTTTCTTATCGTAAGCGGAATTATTTAAATTTTGTACAACAGCTTTTGCTGCGTCTTGTGTATCAAGATAAGCAATTGGTGCTGAATCACCAGGTAACCAAATTGTTTCGTTTTCTAAAATAGGTAGCGCATACTGGCTTATAAGACCTTGGAAAAACCCAGAACATTGGAAAATTGTATAATTTAGACCAGATTGTTCAAGTTTCTTTTCAATCTCAATTTTAAGAGACATCAGAGGGATTGATGGATTCTTTGATGCATTTAAAACAGAAAAATAGATAAATTTCTTTATACCTGCAAGTTTTGAAGCTTCAAGTAGAGCTAATTTACCTCTCCAATCAATTGTTTCAGATGTATAACTGCTTGTAGATCTGATAGTTGCTGAGTCAATAACTATACTAACACCCTTAAGGGCCATTGGTATGGTTGAAGGAATTGATAGATCCCCATATATAAGTTCTGCACCCCAATCCTTTAAGAAAGCCCCTCGGCGAAAATCTCGTACTAAGCATTTAACTTGGTAACCTTCGTCTAAAGCTTGTTTCACAATTTGTCGTCCTAGGGTTCCTGTACCGCCAATAACTAAAATGCTCATTACAAGTTTTTAATAAAAAGATACACTTAATATAATACCATTCTTATTAAAAGAGAACGATTTTACTAAAGAACTGTATAAGTTAAGATTTGTAAGAAAACGTATAACAAATTTAAATTTAAGCTTTTTAAAAGCTGTTTTATTTTAGATCTAAGTATTCTTTTGTATAACTTTTAATGGCCTAAAATAACGTTTTTCCTCTTCAGCATGGGTAATTCCCATCATTTTTATTATGCTTAAACTATTTTTAATTTTAGAAACTGTTGACAAGGTTGTGAATGGTTTGTTATATTTTTTCTTAGATTAAAAGTTTAATTCAAAGGAATCTTAAAGAGATTCGGAAGTACCATGGAGAGTTTGATCCTGGCTCAGGATGAACGCTGGCGGTATGCTTAACACATGCAAGTCGAACGAAAGTTTTTAACTTTAGTGGCGAACGGGTGCGTAATACGTGAGAATCTGCCCTT
>Ga0209092_10001693_pt1 | contig 21058 bp, 12 predicted proteins | sample FraStrMetagenome_FD_187446 | JGI IMG/M metagenome (GOLD analysis project Ga0209092, IMG submission 187446) | Marine eukaryotic phytoplankton communities from Arctic Ocean - Fram Strait ARC3M Metagenome (SPAdes) (version 2) | ecosystem: Environmental > Aquatic > Marine > Oceanic | place: Fram... | reverse complement strand
AGGTCAAAGTCCATTGCAAGGAGCATCAATGATTAATGATTCGAGTTGTTTGTTTGCTCAAACAGAACTTGATCAAAATGTGGACGCGCCAAGAATGCAGCCGAACGATTCATTTGTTCAAGTAAGTGCTAGGTATGTTTTATACGTTTTGAGAGAACAAAGATCGAAAAAACATATGCTCCGACTACTATAAATTACACAATACTAAAATAAGCATGTAAACTGATTTCGAACAAGATTCGAAAAAAAAAATAAAGATCGATTTCAAACAGAAAAATAAACCCCCCCTTTTCAAAAAAATTGAATCCCGAAAAAACCAAAAAAAAACCGTACATAGAGAATGATTTCGTCAGAATGTTTGCAATTAAAACGTTCTAACCTTCCTCATTTATTCCCTTCCACGAGGGCTGTGTTAAAGTTCTTATTTCTCCTACTGGCATTTTGTCAACAGCTTCCAGAACTTTTATCAAAATGTGGGAACGACGTAATAAAAAGCGTAACAATGAAATGCTGACGGTATCTTCAGCGAATTAAAAGATGCTATGTATCGTTTATATAGGATTAGAAAATTGATTCTGAGGCTATTTTAATCCATCGACAGACTGCAATATGAATATTTGCGTGCTATGTATGTGCACCCTCGGACAGTACAAAAAGGAGCTCCGGAACCTCTCCATCTGCTATTTTTATTTATTTATTTTTTACGAAAATCTGCATTAGGTACAATATATAAATAAGTCCTAAGCAGTCTATTTACGTATTTGTTGTCCCTTTTCTCAAGTTTTTTACGCAGTTTTCACCATAGACATTAAATTCGACTTATAAAGTTCTTTTGCTAAAGAGATCTTTTTACACTACTTCTTAGATTTGGTTTTGAGATACCCTAAGTAAACAAAAATATTCATGCACAAATATAAATATGACTAAATATGTTACTCAATTTTTAGGATCTCTCTAGGCACTATACTCACATTAAACTCTAGGTAGCTTAAAAGTACCATACCATACCATACATAAAGCACGTGTCTATACTTCTGGACGATGTTTGAGTTCGCTTTACTTTCTCATTTGTATTTCATCATCACAAAGCAGCACTTATTTGCTAGCACTAAAATATGACGGAGTTTCTTTTGGATAGAATTGGGGGAGAGCCTGCTCTAACAGCTGCAGTAGATGAATTCTATTCTCGTCTAATTGCCGATGAAAAGCTGAGTAAATTTTTCGAAGGCATTGATTTAGATAAACTCAAGAGTCATCAACGTAAATTCTTGCGAATTGCTCTAACAAAAATCCCTGCTAGTTTGGATGTGGAAAAATTCATGTATGATAAGCACAAGAAACTCTTTTTGGATGGACTTAATGAGGAACATTTCGATATTGTGGCAGGGCATTTTGTAGGTACTCTTCAGTCACTTGGAGTTCCTCAACCACTAATTGATGAAGCAGTCGGTATTATTGGCCCTTTGCGTGGAGTATTTGAATCTGGAGCAAGCAAGGCAAAAGAGGAAGAAAAAGAAAGTGAAGCTTCACTTCTTGAACGAATTGGTGGAGAGGCTGCACTTGTTGCTGCTGTAGATGGATTTTATACTCGCCTTTTGGCTGACGACTCTTTGGCCAAATTTTTTGACGGTGCTGATGTGGACAGTATTAAAAAACATCAGCTAAAATTCATGCGTTTTGCGTTCACAAAAATTCCAGAGAGTATCAATGTGGAGGAATATTTACTAAAAGGTCATGATCGTCTATTTGCATTAGGTTTAAATGGAGATTCATTCGATACTGTCGCAGGCCATCTCGTTGCAACTTTAACCTCATTGGGAGTTCCAGAAGACTTGATCAATGAAGCAGTTGGTATTGTTGCACCTCTCAAAGGAATCTTTGAGAAAGGAGCTGAAAACTTTGCAGACCGGAAGAAAAAAAATTACCTATTCGACAGATTGGGAGGAGAAGCTGCAATTGAAGCAGCAGTTGATGAATTTTACAAGAGGCTTGTCGCTGACGATCAACTTGCCCCCTTTTTCGAAGGTATTAACATGGATTCCTTGAAAAAACACCAGCGCAGTTTTATGAAAGTTGCATTCACAGAAATTCCTAAAGAAGTGGATGTTGAACAGATGATGTTCAAAAAGCACTACATGTTGTTCAAGAAAGGTCTCAATGAAACCCACTTCGACTTAGTAGCTGGGCATTTTGTGGGAACATTAGAGTCTCTTGGAGTAGCTTCCAATCTGATTGATGAAGCAGTAGGTGTAATTGGCCCACTTCGTCCAATTTTTGAAAAAGGAGCCCAAAAATAAGCTGAACAATCATCTACTCTTACACTATTCCAAACCCGTCCCAATTCGATGCATATGTAAAGTTAATTTGTTTAACGTCATGTTGTAAATATTTTAAAATACAATTTCCTTTCTTTCGCTCGCAATTCTTGCATTGTTTACATTTCTCGATTTCTTTATAAAACCGTAACAAAAAAGAGGACTATAGATTGTTGAATTACAATTTTTGTACAAGCTTCAACATTAACATAGTAACTAAAATTGAGCTACTGACGGCTGCATTAGTTCCGCGAGATGTATATGATTAGCAGTAAATTGGTTTTGTGTATCCAAGCGTGAAAGTGATTTGTAATAAATTCATTAATTTAACCTTCTGAAGCTTAGCAAGTTGAGTACAGTAGTGCAACCTTTCTGTATCCTTATTGCAGAATAGCAATCAAAGTGTCAAATTCTCAAAACTATGAGCACAAGTCCAAAGCAAGTTGCGCATAATATTTGCAGTCTTCATCTGGATCACCCATAACCCTGCTTTTCAAAGCAGGTTGAATTCTTCCTGTTCTAACATCATTTTCACAATGCTCTAAAATCCCTTGCAAGCCCCTTGCACTTACCATCCGAACATTTGCAACACGATCAAGCAAACCTTTCAGTATGAAAGTAACTATGCTTTCCAGCAATTCAGGTTGCAGCACGTCCATTTGCAGCTCTTTCTCATCATCACTGCTGTTAGCACACAGTTCAGAATAGCACCTAATAATTGTGATTCTTGTCAAGTAGCTAGGACTATCATCATATAGCGCCGTAAATTGGGGTAGCAAATCTGATAAAATCCATTCCGCTCCAGCAACTGATAACAGTTTGGGCATTCCTTTCACGCATGCACTGCGGACATCTGCAACCCTATCTAGTAGTAGTTTAAGCCAAGGCTGGAGAAGATGTTCCTCAAAAAATAATATTCCCATGGCATCTGCTAAATGAGGAAGAAGTCGTCCAACTGCCTCACGGACACGCCAGTTTTTGTCCTTTGACATCTGAAGGATTGAGTGGACGACCGCATCCATTTTGTTCAGCAGATTTGAAATCCGTGATAGTTTAGTAAGAATATGAAGTTGAACTTCAGCAAACTCATCGTTGAGGAAATTTTCAATATGCGGTTTGATTGCGGTCAAAATGACCTTATCAGAAAGGACATTTTCCCTGATCTCATCGTCGCAGCAATCCATTAATGTCTGTGCAAGCCTACTTCGCACTTCCATGACTGGATCATCTCCCAATTGAGGCAGAGTAGGAGCTATGTGGGTGGTAAATAAGTCGGACCCGCCAAGCCTAGTCATCTTTGCAATGTTAGTGACGGCTGCTGCCCTGACCTCTGCTTCAGCATCTTGGAGCAAATTAGAAAGGCACTGGAATAACTCAATTAATAGATCAGAGCTTCCATCAGAAGCATCAAACCCCATGGAACAAGCCACAGATGAAAATTCTTTCGCAAGATTGTGTCTTACCCGCCTGTGCGGAAATTTAGTTAAATAATTATGAAAGTGTAAGAATAAGGTCAATATCATACAAAGGAAAGAATAGAAGATAGAATTTGCATCGTTTTTCAGCATTAGAGACTTACCAAGATATATCTTCACATCTAGCTCTTACTATCGGCCATATTAAATCACAAGTAATTTTTGCATCCACATTTAGAGCTTTTCCAACGCTGTTTGCTGCAACAACAGCCAAAAGTCTGACCGAGTCCTGCTCATCATTTGATAATGTGTTGAACATAGGTATCATCTCTTTCACTATTATATTCCTTAAAGAGTCTGACACAGGGCGGGATTTTTGTCTGGAGATTGCATCATCTTGTAAGTTTGCTACAGATTCAACAAATTGTCCCAAGTGTTTTGCAGCACTCCTCTTAACCATGGGTGTGTCATCTTCACTCAGGTCTTTATAAAGTAAACGCAACTCTCTTTTTGCCTCTTCTGGAGAATTCATTTCATTAGAGTTTGCGCCACCTTTAGCATTCGCAATCATGCTATTGTTGTAAAAATGGTACACATATGGCAAGATTCCTGCAGCAGAAACTTTGGCAGTAAACCAGTCTGCTCCACTCAGCCTTTTCGCCATTGCTAGAAGCAAAGCTGGTGCTGCGGAGGCAGTGGCGTTTCTGCCCTCAATGCTTTGTTTTTCTTCTTTACTCCCACTTCGAGCAGTGGAAGGCTTAAGTAGCAAAGGTACAATTTTTTGAATGCTTTCCACAGCTTTCTCTCTCACAACTGTCTCCTCTACAGCAGCCAATCGTTCTAGGATAGGTAAAATGGGCAGTGCGCGATAACCAGGGATTATTTGAGGGACAAATTGACCTAATTGATCCGCCAATGTAAGTAAAATTTCATCCTCTTCCTCATCGTCCATGGCAATATTTGACGCAAGAAAGGGAAGAAGGTGTTGCAAAGTATCCTCTGTACCAATAGCTTTGGCAACTGTATTAAGACGACGCATTGCATCAACGCGTGCTTCCGTCGAGTCACATTGGAGCTGAGTTATAAGTAACTCTATAGTTGGCATGCTGCGAAGATTTTCTGTTGTGCAATTCATAGCGCGGGCTAGAGAAATAGAAGGTGTCCCACCCGTACTGGATGCACTTGGTCTGCTGTTATTTCGCATTTGAATTTACTGGCTTGTTTTGCGTGGGTAGTGTGTTGGCTCTTGGGAGTATGACTTCTCTTTTGCTTGTTTTACATATACAGTATTGCTTTGTCCTGAGACTATCCTCACGACGGCGGTGAGCTAAACTGATTTAAATATTCACCAATACACTTTAATGTCGAGCTAAAAACGTTATTTAGTTCTATATCATCAACTATATTCCTTAATTATATTTTTCGCACGTTTATTAGAATATGAAGACCTTGTGTGTAAACGATGGCCTTTCAAGTGCTAACGGCTAAAGTCAGTAAGAGATTTATCACGATCATTTTCTACCTAGCTTTTCTACAGAGCTCCAAATACATGAATACGTAGTTTCTTTCAATTGGAGGGCAGCAGATTGTCTGCCGACTGATGAAAATTCAAAATGCCTGACATCATGGTTTCTTGTTTTGTATTTTTAGCTTGAAAGAATGCTCTCACAACTTCTTATCACACACCAAATTTCGAGATTCTTAACCTCTTGCTAGCGCCGATTTCAAAAATATTTAACATTTTTTTTGCTATAGCCTTTCCTTTATTGTATCGATCATCTCAATCGGTTTAAAAATTTCAAAGTTGAATAAAAAATCCCTTCATAATTACATCTTTTGAAACAATAGCTAAATCAGTAAATCCTTCAACAAAAAAGAGAGAGAATCTATGATGTTCTAAAAGTAGAGTTCGATAAATTTATTCTTGAGATTTCTTTTGTTTGTTCTCGATAGTTTTCCAGATCTTGACAATTTTTTTCACAAGTAGGATATTCGGGTTGACAATGAAATCGATGTATGAAAATCGTGGTAAGGCATTTTAAAGACTCAGTATTAATCATATTCAAAGTATGCTAGGAATTTAAACCTTTTTTTCACAAACCTTATCCATCTACGAATCAATTTGAGCAGACGATATAATGGTATGCTTTTCAGAATATGAATATATGGAACGACTTTTTGAAGGTAAAATTCTACAGTCTCACACTGAGCAATTCAATTTCTAGCTTTCTTCTCTCCCTTTACAGATCATTCTATACTTTCATAGTTTCTTCTTAGGATATTATCTTCTATTCAGTTGCCTGATATTAATATACAAGGAAAAACATTATTTCTATCCCCCGTCTGCGTTCAATTGGGAAATTACGATATTGTTTCTCTGTACATTCGTAGATTTTACCAGAACACTTTTGGCGAAGCGAGGTAATAAAATAGAACAAATTTATCCATTAGCATGGGCAGCATGTTTGAGTGTCCCGACCTTGGGTGGTTTCACATTCTTTCTTTCTTTACAAACCTACGTGTAAGCAAAAACTCAAAAACAATGTTGTTTGTAAACAAGTAGCTCACAACTTTCCATGTACACTATCTCTTCTCAACTATCAGGTTTCGTATAGATTTTATTCTAAACATCATTGGGATTATTTTTGCCTCCCTAGAGCTTCTACTATTGGTAAAGACTATATTCATCTTATACAAGAGCTTTTCAGGATGAGTCCATGTAATACATTAAATTACACATCTCTATTTTGTGACTTTTTATAATAATAATAATGTGAAACGGAATAATCTGCCCCAAAGTCCATATTGCAGTACAGAAATTTGTGCGCACAAATCCTGTATCTCTTACTTTTTCATTAACCTTTATAACACAACATTTATATATTTATCAACTCTTTCATTTACTCCCAAATTGTTTGAAAGTGGCATAATCTCATTGTAAATGTATCAATTTCACGCTATTGCATGAGATTACGAGAAACATACTCACAATATGCGATGACCACCAATGTCTTGTCATGACACATATTATTCTTGATTTTATCATGTCTGTACAAGGACCCACTTTTTCAAATCCAAAAGTTCCAACCAAGGTATGCTATTGTATCCGCCCTCAGTATACCAATCAGCAAATTCATCAAAAGTTACGCTAGATCGCCAATGGTCTCTAAACACTTGATCTGTTGCCCATTGAGCTCCCGCATCAATTGCATGAGCAATACTGGTGTTATTGTCAAGATCTCCGTCCATTGTCATGAGAAGTTCTCCCCCGATAAAAGTACTACCATATGAGGATATAGAGAGGCCCATTACCACGGTCAGAAAAGACCTCAAATATATAAACATACCCCTTCGAGAAAGTTTACCGACTTTATCTTCATCTAAAAGGTCAAATGCATATTCCAACTTATCACTTTTTCTTCCAAAGCATAGGATTGAAAAACCACATGCGACTGTAATTATCAATGATGTGAAATTAAGGAACAAAATAATGAGATTACCTAAAGAAAAAAAGTCGTTATCAAATCTGACACATTGTACATACATTCATTTGCATTCACAGCATCTGCTGATGATCTGCGATCTCTCACAAAAGAATCAAATATGAGCATGAAAGTATCAGACATATTCCTTTGTAAATTCGGAGGCATGGCTTTTTCTTTTGAACAATAATCAATCATATTTCGAATGACATGATCAAGCGTTTCTTTTCTTAGCATCCGTGTTGGACCTTCACTTTTATTATCTGATGATCGCAAAGAATTCTCCAGGATACGATTGCATACACTTGCAGTATCCATTCTGGATAACCCACTCTCAACAACCAAATGCCTTATTCGGGATACACGCTGTTGTGCTATAGACACGATGAATCCTTTTTTATCATTTGTGGTAAGGAGATTAAATTTAAGAGCATTTCCATAGTTCTGCTCGCTTGAGGAATATCCAGATTTTTCCCTTTTGTAAGATTTGTGGTAACTTTCAGAAAAAGGAGAAGAAGATGAGTGACTGTTCTGATAAGATCCATCACCCATTTCATAATTATCCCTGTAATAAGATCTACTTTCTCGCTTGGGAGGAATTTGTCTTCTTATATTACTTTCCACACTCGTGTCATTACTCTCATAGTCTTTCTTTCGTGAAGACGAGTTTGAATTATAATCAAACCATTGAGAGCCTCCATGCCTTGTAGTAGGTGCTGGGTTTGGAGAATCTAATAATACCCATTTAGTCAAATCTAAGAGTTCAAGCCATGGTGCAACTTCGAATCCTCCAACATTATACCCTTACAAGTTGTCATTTTTATTGTAAGTAATCAATTACGTGAAAAAATATTAAACTAGCATTCAATTATTGCTTTAAGTCACTTACATTCTCCAAAATCATCAAAATTCACCCTTTCTGATCTTCTCGCATGCCACTGATGTTTCATGACATTTCTACAAACCATATGAGCGGTATCACATATGTTATGCTCTCTCTTCTCTGCACTGAGATATAGACTTTGACTGCAACTTGAAAATAAAACTATCAAGAAGCTCCGGAAGAACGTAAATAAGTCGCGTTCGTCTAGTGAAGCCTCATTCATGTTTCTATCATAAGAGTTCACCCTGTTGAACAATCCAAACGCAAAAGATAGCTTAGCACTTTTTCGGCCACCACAAAGGAGAGTAAGACCACCCATGAGTTCATTCAAGGATACAAACCCTTCTCTTCTAAGGTCAAAACTTTCATGTAAACTCCTTAGTTTGTCTGTAACTTCCATCTCCATTTGACCTTCCATTCTATGCTTTTCTGTTCTATCTATCAAATCTTTCATGGCATAAATAAAGGTTGACCTATCTATCATGATTTGATTTGAAGCGCCTCGTGTTCTTGATTTAGCGGCAGCTGCATGTTTCAAGGTTGAAAACACATCCTCTGGCTCAAATGATAGCAATTTAAGCTGGCGGACGAGTGAATTGACATAATGCGCGTCTTCACGAGTGACTATAAGAGAATCTTTATGAGCGAGTGGAAATGTAAAAAGTGTGTCATTTTGGAAAGATTTCGCGTGCTCAAATGCATTGCTATCGTGGAGTACTGATTTATCCCTATCACGCTCAGAAGTTGACGAGTAGCGTTGCGTTGAATTCGAACTCAACGGTAATGAAGAGGACTGAAATGGGGACAATCCATCTGCTGAAGACGGAGGTAAACGAGTCATTTGATTAGATGGCACACTAGGTTCACCAATGGCTGTAGTGGCTAAAGGATCGTAGCAATCAGCTTCCGGTGTAGATTCTAGTAGAGACAAAAATTTGTTCAGGTCAAGTAACTCTAGCCAGGGAGCCACAGTGTAACCACCTTCTGTGTACCAATCTGCAAACTCTTCAAAGGTAATAAATTGCTCGTCACCTCGTGTACTGTACTTCATCTGATTCTTACGCGTGTTAATACTTTTTAACACATGACCTTGTGTTCTTTGTGCTCCACTATCAACAGCTAGAATCATATCAGCTTTTTTCTTGTCACGTTCCTTTCCTTGAGGTGAAGAGCTATTTGTCAAGTAGGATATCCCAACAAGCATAGTGAGATACGATCGTAAATATTGACATAACCCTGATCCGGATAGATAACCCCTATGATATACATCAAGGAGATCGAAAGAAACCGCTAACTACAAATATTTAGAATAAAGTTTTACATTAGAACTCGAGAATTGGAAATTCAGGCTGCAAAATTAAAAGGGATCACTTACCTTTTTACTCTTATTGCCAGAACACAAGAAAGAAAATCCAACAGATAGCTCCCTAACATTCACAATATCGTTGCCATCTCTATCAAAGCAAGAAAAGAAAGTGTTGAATAACTTAGAAATAGTAACAAGTTCAGTTTGTTGAAACTGACTTGAGTCCATCGCTGCAGGGAAAAGTTCTCTCACGCAATTTCTAAACCCAGTTCTGTCCATCTGATCATTATATTGATGACGAAGCAGAATATCACATACTTCACTAGGTGACATATTTGCTAAACCTGTTCGCAACACGAGGTTTTTCAACATTTGTAAATTTTCTGCGGTAATATCAATACAAAATGGTTGATCTGATGTTTTGTAATAAGAGGGTAAGGAAGACGTGAAATCAAAAGATACAAGGCTTCTAGATGGGGCTGGGGAAGCTGAGGTATTTTGGGTGGAAGACTTATTTGTGGACTTTGGTGCTTTTTTGTTTTCAGGTTCTCTTTTCGTCCGCCTTGAATCATCAACGGATTTTGCTTGAGGGTTATTCTGATCGTCTTGCTTTACAGTGTTTGATTTCTGAGATGCTATCCTTCCTACTTCAATCTCAGGAAGCGGCGAGTCGACTTTTTTTAATGTTTTTTCAACAGTTTCCTCATGTGCTTCCCAATCTTTGGAATTATCCTTTGAAATGTCTTTGTGTGGAGGTGAATTTTCTTTTCCTTCAACCTCTGAGTTTGGAACGCTTTCTAGAGATTGCCATTTAGCCAAATCCAACAATTCTACCCATGGTATAAGGTCAAATCCTCCAGAGTTGTACCAATCTCCAAAATTCTCAAAAGAAACAGGCACATTGTCCAGAGTAGGCTTACTCGCGCACTCATCATCCTCACTCAGTTTCACTCTTTTCTTAAGAGCAGCATTCCTTTCAAGATTTTCTTTTTCAGCATCAAGTGTAAACTTGATTAGTTGCTCCGTCGCATAGACTGCGGAGTGGTGGATTTCGTTTACTTTCTTTTTTGATAATGCAAATGCTTTCACTTTGGTACAAGATAATTCTATCTCTGGTGAAACTGCAGAAGATGGTTTCGATAATGTAGAAAGCTTGGGTGTGTTTGACAAAGAACAATTTTTTTCTAGGTCATTGAGGGTTTGGAAGTTGCTGTCGTTTTCGGAATTTTCTTCTATACAGCTTGATATTGATGTAAGAAAACATTTGAATAATGCAACCAAATCATTGCGGTGAAGTAATTTTTCTCCTCTCCTTGAATCCATCACTTCATTGGAGTTTACAACATCGCCATCAATTTTGCTGCTTGAACTCGATGTATCAACAGATTTTTCTGTATTCGACTCCTCTGTTTCTAGTTTAGCATGCTTTCTTTTCTTGTTTTGTTCAGTTTCTTTTTCGGTCATCTCAGAATCTTCATTTTTGACAGCGCAAGTTTCACTGGAAGAGACAGCAATGTCAAAAGCGGAGATCAACTTGGAACTCTTGTCCATATTGACAAAGAGTAGTAAGCATATTTGGATTTGTTTCAAGTCATTTTCAAATGTTCCCTTGATCAACTCCAAGAATGACTCTACAAGAGGATTTCCTGAACGCTCAGCAGCTTGCACAAATAAACGGTGTTGCAAAAGTTTTAAATCATGGTCATCATCTTCATGCATTGTCGCTTGTTGGTCAGTAGAGTTCTCTACTTGCGATGAACTGGTATCAATCGAAGTACTTTCATTGGAATTACTTGGAGTATCTTTTAGAGATTTACTTGTAATTGTTCTATCCGCTATATCGTCTTCTTTTTTTTCTTGTTGTTCTTCTGAAGGACTTTCTTCTTTTTCATTCAGATTCTTGTCAGTTGCTATTGTATCTTCTTCTGTTTTTATGTCGCTTGATTTGTGCATATCTTCAAGATCTTCTTTTTTGGATATCCGCGCCTTTTTTCTCGCATCTTTCTCTTCTTCAAGTAGAAGTAATTTCAAGGCTTCATTAAACGAGCGACTAGCTTCTCTTATATTCTTAGCATCATCTCCACTAATTGATATTTCAACAGGCTCCTGTGGAAAAGATTCCATTGTGCCCTCTTTCCCTTTGTCTAGACCTTGGCTAGAAGGAGAAGAATCCGTCTCCGCACTGCTGGATGGCATCACTGTTACCGGAGGAGGCTCCGAAGGCGGGGAAGATGCTTGTGAATGTAGAACATCCTGTACACCTGTTTCATTAATCGAAGCAAGATCGTCAACATTGGCCATTATGTCTCGGTTGCTGGAGATTGATTGCGCCACTAATCGGTGTATTGTTTACTTCGACATTCAAATTGACATATAAGTTTCCATTCAATTTGATTAATTAGGTAAAAGGTGGAATCGAATTATCAGTTTTTGCTTTGCTACGTATTTTACGTTAAATTTATTATTATTATTTAAGCTAATACAAGTAGTAGAAAGTTCAAAATTTTCTAAGAATATACAATTATTTCGGGGGTACTTTTGATTTGAATTGTTTCCATATTTAATAACATGTGCTACAATGTCAATAGCTAATAAATTTAAAACGTGAATATCTTTATATAGACCTGAGTATCTTATTTGTTCATAGTCACACATTAAAATATTATCATTTTTTGACGAATTTAGACATGCATTTGAATTTTTTTGAATACAACATTTTTGAACTTTATTTAGAACGGAATGTCTTTATAAAACCATCAAATAAATTTAATTGCACACAAAATAATCTTCGTTAGAGATACTTACTTAGCACATAAAGGAGTAGCGGTCTAAATTTTTCATACAAATGTATGTCTGATTCACATCCGACAAATACTTAGATTTAGGTCAAATTGAAAATGTCCTACCGTTAAAATGGAATTGCCAAGTACGTACGAAGCTAGATCTAAACCATATGTCAAGATAAGTAAGGTCGTTTGATTTTGATTTACTTAGGATTATGTATCTTGCCCTAAATGATAATTACGATGTCGAGTGCTAATTTACAATTGCACATGTTACTTCAAATGTAAAACATCTGTCCAACTACGACTTAAGGTATCTGCCCAAAGGTTATTATTGAAGTACGACCCACATATAATCAGAACGAATTCAAAAATATACTTTCCTTCCATTTAAACTTCTCTTATCATTTATGTCAGGAATAAACAATCGTGTTTCTTTTACAGCAATTCAAGCATTTGAAGATGATGATTACATTAAAAGGTACAAAAAGAATATGTGTTATAGGATAGAATTTGATGTTCCTATGATAAGGAACAACACATCTATATAGATCTTAAAATGTTTTAAACGCTTCCATTTAAACTCAAATTGTAGAGGAGCTCTTTCGGTTTCATGAATACATGGGGTGAAATTCAATTCGATTGAGGTGAACGTAAATAATAAGAGTATGCTGAAGAGACTTTTATAAGTTGCCAAGTGGCCTTATCCTACTGTTACCAGCCGAAATATTCCCAGACACAGATGATTTTCTATCTCTATGCACACCCAAATTTTTTACAAAATAATCACTTATTCTTTGCTCCATATATACACGATCTCGCAACCTTCTTGGACTATGTCTTTCATCTGGAAATAATAGCAAATCGTAGGCCTTTCCGGCAGAAATAAGACGATTGATAAGTCTTGCTGAATGCCGGAAATGAACATTTTCGTCTATAAGCCCATGTACAATCATGAGTTGGCCTCTCATATTGCCCACATGTTCCAATAAAGCTGACTCTCTATATCCCTCAGCATTATTTTGAGGCGTGCCCATATACCGTTCCGTATAGTGAGTATCATACCCATCCCAGCTTGTCACAGGTGCACCAGCGACAGCCGCATGAAACACATCCGGAGCACGGAAAAGGCACATCGCTGCTAGATAACCACCATAACTCCATCCGTAGATACCTACACGCTTAGGATCGGCTATACCACGCTGAGTTAAATGACGAACGGCTGTGACTTGGTCAAGAACTTCTAATCGTCCAAGCTGCCGATGTATCCCAGCTTCAAATTTGTGTCCACGGCGAGATGATCCTCGATTGTCGCATTTGACAATCGCAAATCCGAGAGAACGTAAACGTTGTGCACGCATATCAGTTGATTGAGACCAAGAGCGGTTTACACGTTGCACATGTGGGCCTCCATAAACAGAAGCGATCAATGGATAAGGCCCAGGCCCATGAATCTGAGAAAAGAAAGATTAATATAAATATCAGTTTGAATGCAATTTAAGTAAGGTCTACTTAAATTCTTGGTCATACGGACGTGCCCTTGAATGTTTTTTTTACTTACTTTAGGATCAGGAAGATATAAAGCTGCATACAAATCTTCTGATTGGTCACTTGTCTTGAATTTAATGAGTTCGGGAGAGGTATAATTGTTGACAGCACCACCAACTGTATTTCTTATCACATTCGAATTATCATGCAACACAAACAACAATTTCAGAGAATTCTTTTGGACTGCATATACTTTCACGGAAGTTGGTCGTTTCAAATCTGAGCTGGTATCAACTAAAATTTGACAGAAACGATCCATAACAATACTGTGCATACCACTTTCGGCAGTCAAACGAACTGGATCGGGAGGTCGAATAATAGATGATGAAGATGATGATGTGTCCAAATTTCCTGTCAGAGAGTTTATGACTGCCTTAATGCGATTTCTTCCACTGCCACTACTACCATTGAGTGATGATATTGATTCCATATCTCCGATATCTCTACTCGAATCTGTAGGATTCAAAGTTAGAGGTAGAGAGTATAAATGACGTTCGAGAGGGGAATCATACGTCCCCATCACATACACCAAGTTTTTCTCCATGTCGACTCCAAGAATGCTTTCAACAATCCATTCACCCCCTGAGACAGCTCTGATTAGAATAGCTTCTTCGTTTGAACCACCAATATATGTGTATAAATACAAGTGAGAATACCCAGTTCGCTCACTTGCAAATAAAAATGAGAAAGACCCACTTGGAAGTTCATTGTTCTCTCTGTCGTTTGCTGATGTGTCCAACGGTGATATCGGACTAGGTAAAAGTCGAAACATATGATGTAAATTAATCCATACATTGGATGTTTCATTCAAAAGAATAGATGATTCCCAAGTATTTGTATCTATTCGAACCAAGATTAAAGACGTTTGAGCTCGATTTTCCCATTGAGCACAAATACTACCATCGGGTAAAAAACAAACTCTGGCCAAATATTCGCTTGCCTTTAGTGGTGCGTTTAGCCATTTCAGATATTTCCCTGTTTCCCACTGGTTTTTGGCGAGTAGAACATTTCCTTCATGAACGATATTTCTAGATACATTCACAAACCCCAACGTTACTTTTGGATTATGATCTCCAGCAAATGGATACCTATGATCCTCAAATGTGGAAGAGCCAGTTCCATCCCGACCCTGGTGGGATATGCGGTAGGGAGGAACATGAGATTCGTCCACTCGAGCAAAGACTATTCCATCCGAGGTTGGATTCCACCAAAATCCACGATACCGATCCATTTCCTCTTGTGCTACAAAATCAGCAAGTCCGTGAGTAATGCAGGTATCTTCATTATCAACTTGATCTCCTACAACATCCGTATTCTGATTTGCCCCAAATGTCAGTCGAATAGGTATTGGCACATTCCGTTCTACATCTTTGTGAGGGCTAGATGGATGCCCATCCCAATCCATACCATTTCTGTTACGTTGTCGAGGATTCGATGCATCTACTACGTATATTTCACCTGCAACAACAAATGCGATCATGCTACCATCAGGAGAAAGTTGTGGATCAATGGCACCATCATCCCTTCCAACAGCGCTCCCATTATTTCTGGTCGTTTTTCTCGATCGATGAGAATTCGAATGATTGTCACTAACATTATTTGCATGCTCTCCATTGAATTTATCGTGCATGAGATTGATGGAATAGTTTTTATCATACACAAGGCGCAGGAGTGCACCAATACCGTCTTGGACGTAAATGTTTCCCCGTAATGGTATCAATATCCTCAAATTATCATCGTTTGGCATCTTGCTTTCTCTTAATCGTGATTTTTCCTCATTCAGTTTCGATTCATGCTCATAATATCTGTCGGATGTTTCTATTTCATTCCGATGATTCGAATGATGAAGAGAATTACTTTCTTTTAAAACTACTTCCGTCGTCCCTTTCATAGAAGTGCACATCAATTCACCCAATAAACTAGAATCATCGTCATTATCATCGATTTCCATATTGGAATGTACCAAATCATCCGAGAGAGAAGAAGTTGGACTAAAAGTAGACCAACTAAATTGTGTGACACCCGTTGCATGAAGACGTTGTCGTTCACGGCGTAAACGTTCTTCCAATGATAGTTGTGAATCGCCATTATTTTCAGCTGACTCGAGAGATGTAGAGTCTAAAAGTGAAAAAACTTGATCATGGGAAAATATACAGTCTTTCTTTGGTAATGGATTGGAAGTGTTGTTCTCAGCGCTGAGACCACCACGTAAATCTGAGCCATTGCAAGCTTTGGAGGGAGGAAGATAAGGTGAAACGTCAATTCCACATAATTTTCGTTCCCCCATGGACTGAATTGGTTCAGTTGAAACATTCACACTCCCAGATCTTGATTTCACAGAATTGGAGGATGACGCAGCTCTCCGACTTACAATTTTGTTATGTGTTTTTAGAGGGGGCAATGCGTTTCCATGCGAGGAGGAAAAAAAGGACAGATAGCGTGATCCAGGTGAGAATGCAAAAGAACTGGGACTGGTTTGACCGGGAGGAGGGAGGGCGGCTACTGTTTCAGCTGTGAGATGATGAGCACTTCGAAAGGGCTGCGATGTTGATACACTTCTGTCCTTGTAATGAAAACCATTGCTACTGTTGCTAGTATTATTGTTTTCCACAGAAGCAGATGGGGCAGAAGTATAAGATCCTGATCCAGCTTGAGCAGAAGATGAGGAAGATCCACGGTTCAGAAGTATGCCCATCCTTCCAAGACCAACCATCGTTTTGTGAATCAGAAGTTAATTTGGAGGTAGCTAAGATTAGTCCAACAACTTAGTTTTGAAGAATAAAGCGCAATGTATTCTTTTTAGCAGGTCTTGAATGCGTTTTTTCGCTTAGAATTTATACCCAAATCTTTGTTTCATTCCTGTTGCTTCCGACCTAGAAAATATATATGTAAAAGGATGTTTGGTTGTGCCTTCGGAAGAAGTCGAATTTAATTACAAACTATCTCAGTAAGAATGATCTTATCACGCGCTCACAGCAGAAGTTTGAGAACATTTATGACGTTAACATTGGAGAAACATTAAGGACATGAAAAGGCTATATTTATGTAACATATCATATTTATGATCACCAATCAAATTTATGACTATGAAGGAAGATCCTAAACTTGACTTTTAATTAGAGAATGTTAGTCTTGGACAAAAATGTATTCAAATCATGTTTACAAGTGTAAAATCAATCTTCAATAAAAAGCTCTATTTAAATAATTTAGCGCCGACACACATGAAACTTTTCATATAAATGATACCAGTCATCCTTCCATTTAAGCAGTCGCCCGAACACACATAAAACTTCATGAACGGCAGACGAAGTATTATTATTGTTATCACAAATCGAAAGGAAGTTGATGAAGCCAAGATTATAATATATTGTTTCTGTTTCAAATGCGCAGAAGGCCAAAAATAACATGAACAAAAAGTTACTACTTAAACTATACACAAAAAATTGAACACTTGATTACTTCAGAGTTTGGGCCCTGCTAATCTTTTTTTGTTTGACGCATGGTAAGCTGAGTTTCCAACACTATGATCTTGTCTTTCAGTCTACCAATACTTTCTTTTTCAGACTCCTACGAAGCTGAGATTCCAACATTGCAACCTTGTCTTTTAGTTCAGCAACAGTGTCTTCATTTTTCGCCATGGAGAAGTCGGAACGTAGAATATGAAATTCAGAAGTTAGATCAATTTCTCGATCGGTTTTCTTTTCTTCTTCAGGAGAGTGAATACGATATTTACTGAGCCAGGGGAAAAGGGCATACACAAACATCAAACGCCAAGCCGAACCGGCGCGGTTTACAAATTTGGACCCATGCTTCAACTTCAGCATATAAAATGTCCCCATCAATGAAATGTATGGGTGCCTGCGAATACATAAGAGAGCACAATAATAAGAATTTTAGACAGTTTTTTAATCTTGCACTTGTAAATCATGATTTCAAGAGCTATCTCACCTGTGCGCTTCACGAAGAAGGATTTCCTTAATAAAAACTTGCGGCATACTATCAGCAGCATTAGGAATGCTTGGTGCAAGTAGTGGTGTATCAATCCTCCCGGCATAAAGTAAACTAATCACAATCAGCTTAATCACCCTGATAATACTGAAATAAATGGAAAGGGCAAAATCTGCAGCTTCCAAGAATACCAAAATAAAACTTTGACTTCCTGGAATCCTCCTGTATGATGATGAAATTCATGATACATTGGGATAAGAGAACTAATTATGAAGTTGTTCAATTCAAGAATCTCAATAAAATAATTACCTGTAGAATGCCTTGAAAGATCTACAGCGATATAAAATCAGTAGAATTGACTTGAAAGTAAGAGTAGCCACAACACCTTTAGTCGGGGAAATGTTTATTGGCATTGAGAAGTGAGTTCTTTCAATATTCACCGACAAATCAAAAATAAAATTTACTTACCAATAACTGTGGCGAGAAGTTTAATTACAATACCCCTGGTAACTTGCCAAAACATAAAGAAAACAGCAATTGCGGCAAGTAATCCAAGCAACAGAGCTGCAATAACTGTTCCCCAAAATACTGAACCGCTTAGTAGTGAAATCTGATCTGGAGATTTACGGTAGAAACTAAATGTTGGGTCATTAAACGTAGGAATTACTCCTGATCGTAGCTTCAATGTTGTAGTAAGGGATGAAGGAATGTAAACGGCTGCCAGGAGGAATGCAACAAGAGTAGATACAACTGTATATGTAATAGCTGGTAAATAAATCCTGATCGAAATTGCATTAATGTGAGTTCATAAAGTATCAAGAATACATCGAACAGCAATCAGTTTTTTTCCCTTACATTAGGTTGAAATTGGACGGATACAATTTATTCACTGCATTCGAGATGGCTGCAAACAATGTCCCTTTCATTACGGTCATAAGGTTGTTGATGTCAAATCCAACTGCTTGCAGTACTTGTAGTTGTCCACTTGAAAGCACACCTGAGGTTGAATCGTCTCCAAGACCATTGAGCACACAAATGAGGTCTGTCTCAAATAAAGAACATGAGGTTCCTTCACATGAAAGGCTTGAGAGTATTTCTGAAGTATCCATGCCGGCAAACGTATCAGAGAATGCAGAGCAATCTACGCTTGAAGTTTGCGCATTCTCTATCAAGAAGCTTGACAATGCGGCTCCAACTGCAGATGCCGAGGCATTAACATCCCCGCCACTTTCTGTAAAACTAATAATCGTTTCTCCCACAACATTAAGAGTATTGTTTATGTATATCTCCACTCCTGCTTGGATGTTTTCTTTGCCTAGGTTTTTCACCGTTGCATCAGTAAGAGTTATTCCCACCCAGAGAATGAAAAACGATATGATGATCATAGTCAAGCTATTCGCCCTGGTTTTTGCTGATAACCACAATCCTTCCTGTGTGAAAATCTTTCCATTCCACATATTTTTAATGGCCCAAACAAAACCTCCCGATTTTTCTGTTGTTTCAGTTGCTTTAGAAAATCCTAAAAGTGCCTGTCCAAAATATGTATCCATTACATTGTCGGCTCCCTCAGTTGACTGGGTGATTTCTATCGCATTTCTAATCATATTTTGCACTTTGTATGACGCCGCACGCTTCATCTTGACTTCTGCCTTGATTGTATCACTTTCCAATGCTGAAGCTAGCTTAGGATTGTTTGCCTTGAGGCTACTTGGTGTAAGGTAATTGAGGATTGACACAAGATGAAAGAAAATCCCAAGAATAAACAGGATACTAGAGCAAATACTGATAAATGCTAAGTCAGTTTGTCCTGGAGCAAGATCTGGACTAACAATGAACAGAATTCCGAAAAGCAGTCCCACTAGTGTATAAATGGGAGTCTTACTCTTTGCAAAATTTCCAATGTTCGGAAGACAAACGAACATCCAACCAAGAATTCTGGGTAAAAAATACACAACAATTTGTAAAAAATCGACTTTATCGAATTTGATTTTGGCTATCAACAATGATACACTTACCCCACAACTAGAACTTTTACAATCCACAAAGTAATATTGGATATAATATAGCATTCCAAGTAACTCCTCCACTCACTTTGGACAAATTCTCTTGGACATTGGTCCGTGGAAACAAAGGGATTGCTACTGTTAAAAATAAAAAAAAATAAAGTGAACACTGCCCAAAGGCACGTTACGAGATTTAAGGAGCGCGAAGTATCAGCAATGATATCAATAGGAGCAGTCAGCCACTGAAATGAGAAGAAATCCTTGATGGCAGCAACAAACATGTTACTGGACTTCTTTTCTCCAAAGTCTCCAAAAGTCTCAGAAATAACTGTTTCCGTGCTAAACTCATTTTCCACGTCATAAATGAGGACATCATTCGTCAATGCACGAGCAAATGTTTTCGTGTCCAACATCAACATTGGTGTCTCGACGTCTTTCACGGCACCTTCACTTGCAAGTTCAATCATTTCATTTAGCAAATTAGACTCTTCTGCAAGCTCTTTCTCGCCATATGAATTAAAAATTTCAGCCAACAATTCAACATCAAGCTTTTTTGGTTCAACAGAATCGGTAATGTCATGCAAAATCATTTTCACCACATAGTTGAGAAGACCCTTCATGGGACGGGTGTCTTCATCTGAGACTTTTTTCACATCGCCTTCCAGTACTTCATCAGCAGCTTTGATCAATGAAGGAATTATCAGCATGGCTACAATCTCCATCAAGTCAATACATTCATCTTCGTCTTCTCCTCCTCCCAATCCTGCGAGAATGGTTTCACGAACTTTATCAGGTGTAACAAAAATACGAAACCTTGATGCCAAGAACAATGAGATATCATCAGCTACTCGCATGATAGAAAATATTTGTTAGATTCAAAACAAAAAGCAGCTTTTAAATCATGCATTAATGTCATTTTGATCATTCTTACCATTGATTGATCCATCTTTCCGGATATTTGGCATTTCAGTTTGATGCAAGGCTGAGACGTATTCTAGTTCTGCAGAAAAGAAAATGATTACTTTTGAGTGAGAGATAGATAGATTAATCTAAAGACAGATATTTTATCTAAACGAACCTTTGACATCAGCTGCAGCACCAACTGGGCGGTCAAAAGCAAACGACATTGGGGTGGTAAATAAACTCTGATATTGATATGATTATTTTAGTAAAAACGAATCTTTGAATTGTGGGAAGAATTTCGGAGAAGATACTTTTCTCATTTTCAAGAGATATACCACCTGTATCCTTCTCGTATCTCACAATTAAGCGGGTTAACGGCAAAGTCTTTTGAACAGTTATTATTAGCTGCGATAAATTTACTTAAAAGCGATTGGATGACCAGCATAAAAATACGAAGATCAGCTAGTCACCA
>Ga0209092_10001692_pt1 | contig 21080 bp, 15 predicted proteins | sample FraStrMetagenome_FD_187446 | JGI IMG/M metagenome (GOLD analysis project Ga0209092, IMG submission 187446) | Marine eukaryotic phytoplankton communities from Arctic Ocean - Fram Strait ARC3M Metagenome (SPAdes) (version 2) | ecosystem: Environmental > Aquatic > Marine > Oceanic | place: Fram... | reverse complement strand
TATAATTGTGACCAGTCCTTCATAATTTCGTCATCATCACATGGTAATTCTAATTGATCAGCATTGAAGCTGATAGCCGCCTTACTATGGTATGTTAAGTATCCAAACATTCTGATACAAACCTTCATCCTCATAGATCTACCAGGATATCACAAAAACAACATCCCGTCATCCGCAAATCTCAACGCCAACACAAACCGTCTGCGAAGTTTAAATCGTATAAACCATCTTCTCCTCCCCCATCTGTCTCTTTTAACATTACATTCCCATCTAAAGCAGCACCTCCAAAAGAAATTGCTATAGCCAATTCTATCCAGGATATTTCCATCAATAGTGATAATTCATTGGATTCACCATATAGAACAAAACAAAAACAAAGCAATGTGGTACCAATAGATGACAGTCTTCACAAAAATCTGGATACTAATATTACTTCTGTGATAACACATTTAAAATTTGGGTGTAAAAATATGAAAAATATAATTCATATGTCGAAACAAAACTCCCTCACTCACTTACCTGCAAAATTGAATATGTTATCCCATCCGTGTCCTATTTGCATTCGATGCAAAATGCCAAAACTGCACCGAAATCCTAGTGTTCCTATAGCGTCATTACGCCCTGGTCAAATGTTACAAGTTGATTTTGCTTTCATGAATCAACGGAGCATCAGAGGATTTGGATCCTATTTGTCTTGTATTTGTGTGTCTACAAAATATTCTTTCAGATTCTGCTCAAGAGCTAAACGCGCCCCAAAGGAATTGATTCGTTGGATTTTAAATACTCTGAAAGTTCAAAATAAGATCACAAATTTCATTTGATTTGATGAAGGCGGAGAGCTAGCTCGATCCGAAGAAATAAATAAGATGTTGGTGACAGAATATGGTATAACTATGCAAATTACTGGTGGTTATGCATCACATCTAAATGGTACGGTCGAGCGGAGCCATAGGACAGCAGCTGAAACAGTACGAACTTCTTTATAAGCTGCAGGCTTACCAGATAATTTTTGGTGTTTCGCTCTTATGTATGCGAATTACTTGAGTCGTAGATGATGCACATATCCAGATACTGTTACTCCATATGAAAAATGGACTAAGACAAAGCCATCCTTTTGTAAACTGCATATATTTGGAGCCACAATTTATGAACATGATGATACATCTAATAAGTTACAAGATCGTGCAAAAGTTGGAATATTTTTGGGATATGCAGCTCGAAAAACTCAAAAATACTATCAAACGAGCACATCATGTTTGCATAGACGATTTTCAAGTTGGTGGATCAGATTCTACTCCAAGGTCTGTAATGATCAACAAATATGCTACTTTACATAATATATTATTGCCGAAACCATCCACTACTTTGTATCATGTAAATTCGCCTTTTGATACCAAGGACCTGTTTTCATATGAAGTCAACATTCCTCCCAAAGGTCAGCTTGGTTTATTACTTGAAAATGATGAGGTTTTTGGACTACCAATAATCAATAAAATGAATGAAGACAGTCCATTTATTATTGGTTGTAAGAAGAATCTACAGAAAAATACGTGGATTATAGCTCTACATCATGACGAGCCAGTTACATATGAGAGGTTTCTGGAATATATTGAGTATTTACGCAACCATAGTATCTTAAAGGTTATATTGACCCTCTCCAAACGTGTCAGTTCTCAAGCTACAAATTTTCAAACATACAGGAATTATTTCGACAATTTAGGCCAATCACAGCTCAGGCAAAAATAATTATTCCAGAAGCAAGATACGCTTTTCAATGCCCATTTAAACCAGATACACCAAAATCTTAGGGGGGCGTAGTGAAAGGTGCATATAAAGATATATGGTATAAATCTTTTTTCGAATGTTATGATAAAATCATAAGGTTGGTTTACTTTCGGTACCTATACCACGTTCGCAGTTACCAGATGACGCTATTGTTTTGAGATCGGTGTCAGCTTTTAAGATCAAAAACACTAATAGGCCTGATGTATTTGATTTTTACTTCAGAATATGCGCGGATGGTTCGCGACAAATTAAAGGTCTGCATTTCGAAGAGTCACATAGCCCAGTTCCATGCACTTGGACTATATTAACCTCCATATGCGTGGCTGCTGCTTTTGGACTTACAGGCTATATCATAGATGTGGATAATGCCTTCCAAAATACCCCTAGGTATCCAGATGAGAACACTAAACCGTTATTTATAACATGTCCTCCCCTTTATCTTCCTTGGTTTAAGCAAAGATTTCCAAACTTTATTATTGATCCTACAGTGAGGTTGTACGTATTGCAATACTTTATGAACATGCGGACTGCTGGTAGGGATTTCCATACATTATTGACAGCAGTTCTTGAAAAGCTACATATTAGGGAATTTTTGTATTTATTTATAAATCTACACTGGAACTTTTGGCTATTTCTACAGACAATATTCTTCTCTTTACTTAATATTCAGAAATTTATGACAGAATACAAGACCAACTTCAACAGGCCTTTGGTACAACCACACAAACAGGACCAGTTTTATCGTATTTGAAGTATAAAATTATACAGTCGACCCATGCTATATCTGTGGATCAAACGGATTTTATTTTATCCATTGTTAATCAATATATTCCATCTACCGAAAAGACAACCAAAGTTGATACTCCACTAAGAACTGACAAGAATTTTGATAATGAAATTAAAAATTCTATACCTGCCACTGAGCAGGAACTCAAGCAATTATACGTTGAATATAAGGCTTATTTTCACACTATTTTTGGACAATTGTGCCATAACATGAAAGCCTCCAGACCAGATATAGCCAATTCAATCAATAGGCTTGGGGTGTTTCAGGCAGTTCCAAATAGGCTTGCCTTCAAATCAGTCTATCGAACCTTACAATACCTCAAAACTCATCCAGATGTTCCTCTTCTTTACCCAAAACAAACATTCAATTCTTCAACAACTTTTAGTATTCCAGCTCTGGAAAAGAAATAGAAAATATTTCAGTACCACACTGTCTGTGTGGGCATGTTAATATATCTTTTGCTTCTCATAAAGAGGACCGCCACTCACTTGGAGGGCATCTAGAAACTTTAAATGGTGTGGCTATCGATTGGAAAACTAAAAAGCAAACGTCTTGCGCTACCTCAGCTACCGATGCAGAAACAAGACAATATTACACAGCTTCTAAGCGTATTATTCGTCTTAGAAATTTTCTTCAACAAATTGGTGTTGTGTTAGCGGAACCTTCTCCAATAAATGCGTCATTTAAATCAAGTTATGAGCTACCCACTCCAGTTTTTGAAGATAATAAGGGTACAAGAGATATGTTAGCTGCTGGGAGAGTCATTTCCAACTTCAAACATATTGATATTCCTCTAACATACCTACATACTCTCCACGAATCATCAACAATCAAAACTGCGACAGCAACTTCCAAAACTATGTTAGCAAATTTCATGACCAAACAGGAAACGGGCCCATCTCATCTTCGTTCGACAAAATGGGCCACCGGAAGAGAATACTATGCTCCTCACAAATCAGCTCATTATGCAGAATTGACAAAAACAGCTCAGCTATCATTACTTTGATACTATACTCCAATTCAGAAAAACAAAAATAGTGTCATTATTTTGATATGTTGTATCTGTACTCGAATTCAGAAACAAAGGGTGGCTGTTGATACAAATGAATCTATTCGTATCATATGTTTTACATGATAAATATTTTATTCATGTCAAATCTAATCAATATTCTATGTTACTTATGTAAAAACAAAGAATAATTTTAATGATAAAATAAACTCACATTTTAAGGATTTAACTTTATCATTAGATAATTAGTTTAATCTATCAACTGAATCACCAGTTCAACATGTATATTCACTTGGTTTGTCTTTTCTTCAAAAAACAACCATCAAATCTTCAGATGATGAGACTCCTGACTCTACTGAATCTGCGAACGATAGTGAATGTGATGTATCCTTGTCTTCATATGAGTATGATTATCTTTACTAGCTTCATGATACTTTTCTGCTTCGTTCATTTCATCTGTAGCTTCTTTTAAGGATTTCATTGCATCATCAATTTCTTCTTGGGATTGTGATAATTGAGCGATTTCTAATGTCCTTTCAGCCTTTTTAACGCTCTCTCTCTCTTCTGTTCCTGGAAAAGTATTCTTCATTTTTTCAATGAAGCGCTGGGTGGTATCTTTCGCAACTTTTTTCTTTGTAAGGTCACTGGGCTCCTCATCATCAGAAAAAATGACTTTAATGATTGAACTCTTTTTTCTTTCTTTTAATTCATTAGAAGAAATTTCGTCTTGAATTAGTTGAAAGAAGAAAGTATCTTCTTGTCCTTGGTTGATGAAACGCAAGGATTCTTTAGCTTCAAAAAGGATTTCTTTGGTGGTTTCAATGATGTCCAAATCTTCGGAGTTATCTATTTGACTCTTAAGAATGCGATTTAGTTTATCAATTGCTTGGTTTGGGTGCATCCACTTTGCTGCATCTGTTTTATCATTAATAGCATCTTGTAGAATCACTTTTGCATCTTCAATTTCTTTAGATGAACCTTTCTTTTCAAGTTTATTGAGGGTTCTTTGAGCTTTTCGAATAGCTTTATCTTCACAATTGATGTGCTTTACTTTCATTACTTTTCTAACAAGTTTGGAGATGATTTGTGTCGAATTCAATACATTAAATGGAGTTTGTTGAATGTAATTAGGTTCCATATCGACGTCTGTGATTTTTGGCGCGCCAGAATTCTTTTTCGGATTTGAGGATCGACCTTTGACTTTAGAAGAAGATTTCTTTTTCATTTTCAATTTTGATCTCTTCATTTTCTTTGTAACTTTTACCATGTTACTTTAAGATGTTTGATTGATTGAGTTTCAGGTTGTTGGAATTAATTTTGATCTGTTATTGGTTAGGTTGTTCAATATTTGGCCATTGGCTATTTGATTGAAATTTTCAAATTTACGTAGGGTTTGGTAGGTTTGGTATGTTAAGAGGTTTTATGTAATACAACTTCCAAAAAAAGTATAAGATTCTAAATGAACAAGTTATTAACTACTCATTTTTGTCTACTGTAGCTGTAAATGAAAGTAAATACATGTCTCCTGACATCAAAAGATCTCAACAGGCTTTACAATTATATTGCCATCTAGGTCACCCTTCCACTGCCACTTTTCTTTGCATTCTTGATCAAAACCTGTCGCAGAGTTAAATTGCCCACCAAAGAAGACATGCACAAGTTGAAATGATTGCTACAGTGCATCAACGGTACACTTGACATGCCAAGGCTTATGTCCATCAGGAGCTTCTCAGAGATGTCAATCTATGTTGATGCATCGCATGCATCACATGAAGATGCTCAAGGTCAGACCAGAGGTTGTATAGTGATGTGAGATTTTGATATTCATAGCAGCAGTACTGAGCAGAAAATCAACACCAAGAGTTCAATTGAGACTGAACGAGTTGGTGCAAGTGAGTAAATTCCATATGCTCTCTGGCTTATCCATTTTTTCCGATCTCAAGGATATGAAGTCAAGAAAGAACAACTCATGCAAGATAATCAGAGTACTATTAAGCTTTTAAAGAATGGACGTACCTCTGCTGGGAAGCAATCTCGACATATAGCCATTAGAAACTTCTGGATAGTGGACAGACTAAAATAGGAACACGTGGGGATTGAGTACTGTCCAACGGGTATTATGCTCAGGGATTTCTTTACTAAACCCTTGCAGGGTTCACTGTTTAGAAAAATGTGGGATGTAGTTATGGGTCTACAACCTATTACCATTTTAAAAACTGAAGAAGAATTAAATGCAGAAACATGATCATCTGAAGAAGATGTACATGCCAAACTTTTAGAGGATTTGAAAAATTGGATTAATTCTGAAAAGAGAGTTCTCACTCCTTTATTGAATCGCAACAAGGAGCGTGTTACGAAAGATAACCTCAATGTTACCTTTTGTAATCCTTTTGTAATGACTGCGTATTCAATCAAAAGACTGAAGAAAAATACAAGAAAATGAACCAATTGCAATATACAGCGTATGTATTAGCTAAATTTATCTAAGATTTAGATAAACTCCGTTGAAACCAAGTGGGTTTTGATATACGTCTGGTATGGGACATATGTGCAAATTGTGATCAAAGTAATAAATGTAAAACTAAACTCATAATTATCTTTCAACCATCTTTTAATCTAGATAGTCTGTGCATAAGGCACAATTATATGATTGTCCCACGTATGCTCAGGTAGCATCACGGAGCTCGGGTAATAAACCACGTACGCTCAGGTAGCAACATTGAGTACAGCCAATGATAAATAGCGAGCATATGGTATATGTACGTAAGTAATAATAATAATAGAAAGAATGATCTTTATCATTCTTTTGAATGAAGAACTAGTAATAACAGTTGATTGCTACATTACGAAGTAGTCCCTCGTCTATCGGTTGAATGCCTCAAGACTCGGATTACAACACTTTTCGCAGGAATTTCGCTATCAAACTCTTCACAGTAACTGGTGATATACTTATTATCTTCCGGAAGATTATTTACGCGTCATTAATATAACTAAAAGATTATATTAAATAAATATAAATAATCAACGATCTGATTCAGATCCAAGTTGAAGGGCAGGACCCAAATGTATCCCTCCTGATCAGAGGTCGACGTACGCAAATAATGTCAGAGAACATTTGTACAAGTCGTAAAGATACATATTAATGTGAGACATGTTCCAAGAGAGAACAGCTCACGGTTGTATTTCAACAACGTGGTGCTTGGCCAGCACAACGTTGTACTTACCTTGATTTGGTATGATCTACAAAGAGCTACTGGATTAATGTAATTGTGGTGTAGATAACATATTAGAATTGTACTAGTTAACTTAGTATACGTAGTATGTAGTAATTTGGCAAAATGCCAGATTACTATTTAACTCACAATTTGGTATTTACCAACAAACAACACCCCCCAACACCAACACACCCCAACCGTGTGTTACGTCGACACCTATCTCCAGCATAGGTCATCATATTCAGAGTCCATTGAGATCCATTCCAAATCCTCTTGATTTGGAAGAATCTGTTGCATACTTTCTTGAGGGTAGAAGCTCACTTTTGTCGTTTGTGAGTCTTGCTTTCACTGAATCAGTCATAAAGTTTCTACTTTATACCTCTCTTCATCAAATTTGACTTGATATCCAGATGGGATGTAGGTGGTAACGAGTAGTATACCTGTCATTCTTAGCATGAATTACACAATCATCATGTGTTCTTCTTCATTCACAGGAATCTCGCCAATCTCTTCTTATTCTCTTTCTTCTTGATTGGCATACCTTCCATGCATCATCTCATGCACTCGTTTCATTGCTTCCATCTAACTTATGGGTGAAGGTTCAAAGCATATTTAATATTCATGCAACATTCATCAAGACTCTACTTGTTTGTCATAAGGTGTGATACGAGAGTAGATTGTCGTGAAAAAGGAACGTAGCTTGAGTTTGGTCCATAGGAACAAACAGTTCAACTCGGCACCCATACGCATATTTTGTGATTAGTGTGTTTTGACAATCTTTCATGATTTGACATTCCTTTATGTTTTAGGAGAGAGAGAGATTTGTGCTGTTTATTTATTTAGGACACCGGTTAAATATTTAATAAGTTAATTGTAATTAAATAATTAAATAGGCCTTCTAAATACATACTTAACTTCAATTTTTAACTAGAACGTCACGATTATGCATTAATTAATTGTAATTTCAACTACGTCCTATATTGATGTTTCACATCTGGATCTTTTGTGAAGAATTCTATTTGATTTCCATAACGGTGTGCATCTTCGGTTTCATGGGTAATACTCGTTTTATTAATGATGGTGACAAGCGGTAAATTCCCTCAAGGCAATTTATCACGTTTTACATCAATATGCTGCACATTGTTATTATTGTCAAATGCATTTGATTATACCTGGGGTTTAGAACTTGAAAAAGAAGATGGAAAGCCTCGTGTTGCTATAATTGGTGGAGGCGTAGGTAAGGAGAGGGATTTTGACTTGGGATACAGATCGTTCTTCTTCCTCATTTATAGTTTCGTCTTGAACTTTATAGGTGGGACTTTCGCTGCGAATTTCCTTTCCAAGTTTAACTCTGATTCTTGTGGTCTAGGATCTGTTGTCATTTTCGACCCTCATCCTATAGGAATTGACAATATAATAAACAAAAATACCGACAAAAATTGGCAAGGAAGCAGGGTTTCATCAGTAACACTATCAGATGGCACTATTGTAGAAGTGGGTGCATCTATAGCTTTTACAGGTAACAGATACTTGAGGGAAATGGCAGAAGCAGACCCAAAAATAAAAATTGTGCCACCATTTTATAATCCAGATGTAAAGAAATCAACAGAAAAAAGTGGTGAAGAACGAACGCTACCAGATGGCTTTGGAGTATGGAATGGGGCACAATCGCTGATCCCCGAATTCATCGTAAATACTTTTGAATCCTCATCGTGGTCCACAAAAATGAGACTCCTATACAGATACAACTTTGACCTTCTTCGATTGACAAATATTGTTAATAAAGCTCTTAAATCATTTGACCTTATCTATGAGTATTTAGAGAGTAATGAGCCGCAAACATTCTTTGATTCGTCGAAGGATATGTGGAAAGCAGTAGGATTTCAAGATTTTATTAAAATTTCATTTGATGAATTCCTTGATAAAATGAACATTTCTTCTCAGAAAACTTTAGCATTGTGGAGACGCATTCTGCCACATCAAGGAAATCTCAGAGACGAGCTCCTCACAGCTGTAAATCTATGCAATTATAACCAAGAAAATAGTAACTTGAATGGGCTTGTTGGTCTTATTTCTTTCGTCCCGACAAAAGGGCAATTATTTTCTATAGCAGGTGGAAACAATAAATTGATAAAGTCAGCTTTTCAACAGGCTCAGCTTACTTTCTCTCAAACTTGTCAAGACGATAAAAATAAAAACCAAAGCAATGACCAAAACATACTTCAGCATGTCCAGAAACAAATTACAACTGTAATATCAGACACAGAAAAATTTGAACTGTGGTCAGGACAGGAATTAATGGGAAATTTTGATGTGATCATTCTAGCTGCTCCTATACAGCAGTGTCAAATATCCTTTCTGATTTTGAGTCACCACGATAGTTCTTTACTACAGGAAATGCCATTGAATGGAATGATTGATGCAGATATCTTTGATGCTAACGAACATAATCATAGACTACCACCGATAGCAAAGAGTGCAACTCTGAAATACACTCAGGTTATAACAACTGTTTTGAGTAATGCTACAATAAATTACTCGCATTTTAGAACTGAAAAAGAGAGTTTTCCTCGATCAATCTATCTCACTAAGGAAGGAAAGGAAAAAGAAAATTTTCAAAGTATCACTCAGATCACTGCTGATGGTGTATATAAAATGTTCAGCTCCGAAAAATTAACAACCCAGACTCTCGATCAGATTTTTGAAGAAGGTTATATTGTTGAATACGAAAAAGAATGGGGAGGAAAATATGGGGGGGCGACTCCAAACTTTGGTGGTGGTGGCGATGCATCCGAACCAATGCCTTATTTACTCTATGATGGAGGTGTTGGATTTAAAGGACTAAGTGAAGGTCCTGGATTATATTATGTGAATTCGATCGAAGCCGCTGCAGCTTCAATGGAAATTAGTGCTATTGGAGCCAAGTCTGTCGCAAAACTTGTAGCGAAAAGGCTGAAACTTTTGGCTCCATCAGATGATTCTTTTGCAAGTGAATTATAGGTATGAAGCAGAACAAATTCCAGTATCTGTCAACTGAACATTATTTTTTAAGCAACATAGGTGTTCGTTTGAAAATATAAGATTTAATCTAAGTTATGCATGCAAATAAATCTAGTTCACTTTAAGCTGACGCTGTCAATTGAGCAAACTGGGGAGGTTGCCGTTTCAGTGTTCCTGGTGGAGGTGGTTTCTGAAAAGCTGCTGCTTGATGAATTATAATTGGTTTTTTCGGTCGATCACTTTTGTCGATAGCAACCATACCTAACAAAATTTCATGATACATGGTGTTAGCAAAATAAATACTAAATGAATATTAGCAATGATTCGTTTTCGAAGTACGTACCCATTCTTCTGATTACTCCCATACCTTTGAATAGTAGTTAGGGTTAGGAAATGTTTGAACAAGTGTATTGCAATGGAAAAGATGTCATTTTAAAGTTGACCTACCACTATATATTCTACCCAAAATGGTATGCTTTCCATCCAACCAAGGTGTAGATTTCAGGGTGATGAAAAATTGGCTTCCATTGGTATTAGGTCCAGCATTCGCCATTGACACAATGCCAGCTAATATTTATATGGAAGACGAAACAGTCAGAATTCAAAATGTTTCGTGAAAGATTTAATTTGATATATATGAAAAGACTTACCACCTGTATGTTTGAGATTCCTTGTAATTTCATCTTCGAACTTTCCTCCATAGACACATTCTCCACTGAAAAATATCATAAAATAATTTCAAACAAAAGTCAATTTTTCTTTCATGTTAGCATTTATAATGGTCATGGAACGAAGCATCTTAGAGCCTAATTTTCCAAGCTATGATGTCGCACTACTCCAACTCCAACTCACCCTCGTCCTGTTCCTGTAGGATCGCCACCTTGGATCATGAAATCAGGGATAATTCTATGAAAAATTGTTCCATTGTAGTATCCCTAAATTAGATGATTGACAATATTTGTATGAGACAATTTGTTTTGCTTGTAGAAAGCTTTGATATTGATAGCAACACAGATCGGAAACTTACCGATTGCGCAAGAGCTGCAATATTATAACATGACCTGGGTGCATGCCTATGATACAATTCGATCACAAATGATCCCTGTACAAATCAGATATCAGATAGAAGCGCAAAATACACTGTGAGAATAAAAACCACTTTTCATACAGGAGCTACACTGATAATTGCTGATATCAGCAAAGATTATATCTGCATGTTCTGTATCATCCACCGCATAGAATTATCAATGAAGTGTAGACTTACTATGCTCGTATCGAATTGTACATGGGTATAACAATTGGAATTTGACATCGTCCTTGTTCTTGAGAGAGAGGGGATTTCCCTGTTTGTATTGATTGTGCTCTCTTCATGAAACACCTCTGAATTTCAATCCTACACAAACACATAAGGACCATTACGTAAGTACAAACATTTTTACATCCAATTATTAGTAGCAGTGCAAACTGCAGTTACTATAAAATCAGCATGTCACATTTTATGTGAGCAGTAAGAAGATGGTGATTTCGTTCCTTCACAATTGCTGTGACAAAGAATGTAATAATCCATGCTCACTTGATACCCTCCTATATATATATATATATATACATATACATATACATCATAGGTCCAGTTGAGATTGAGAACCATGTAAAAACTACATTCATGATTTTATTTAAAGTGTTTCGTCACACTGAGGCATAACATGTCATCATACATGAAACGAATGTCCAATAATACAAAGACTCAAATAAATCTAAATCCATGAAAATAATCTCTTCAAAGAAATGGAAAATCAATGGGAAGGTATGAAAGAATTGCAATTTTTATTTTTTTGCTTTACTTCCGTAATACACTTTCTGTAGATTTAACGTCTTCATTCATTTCCGATTTTTACGTTTTCGAAAGGCATTGCGACTCCATTCTTTTGGCAAATCATTCACCGTTATTTCCGTACCATCATCCGTACTTATATCCAATAAGTCGATATAGTCCTCTATTTTGCAGGCAAGCCTTAATCTGTACAAAACTTCTTTACTAACATGGCCACTTTTACAACTAAGTTCAAAGGCTTTCTGAACCAAATCATCTCGTCTTCTTGACGATGGTAATAAATGTGTACATGATTTGATGAAGAATGAATAGGTCATGCTATTCGGCAATTGATCTTCCTTATAATGTTGGTTAAGATTCAATTTCAAATTATCATTGTGCTCCTTCTGGCGTTGTTGTAATCGTTTGAAAATAATGGCTACCACCTTGAATAATTTTTCTTTTTCTTTCCCATGAATCTCAGGAGCATTTGCACAAGCATTTATCGCATAGTTATACGAATAGATATTTGGGGTGATGTCCATATCATTCATTGTTTGCAACAGATGAAATGCCTTATATGCATTTCCTTCCACACGATGGTTTGCTAATGCCAATATTACAGCAGTAAAAGTCCTTACTGTAGGAAAGGCATTGTCATTTACATTTCTGGAACCATCTTCATATCTTTCTATCATTTTATGCAAAATGGCCAATGCCTTTTCTCCACGATTTGGATCGAAACTTTTTCCCCACGCTTCAATCACAGTGGTATAAGATATAACGTCTGGTCGGATATTGTCATCCTGTGTATTCCTATACAACCCTTCCATATGGTTTAATAGTGCTTGAGCCTCTTCTGGACAAGCGCTTTTGGCGTAAGCATTCAAAACCACAGAATAATGACGAACATTGGGTGCTACAATAGGAGCACTGTGTTTGTACAAATAAGGTCGTAGTGCACGATCCTCTTTTTCTTGTATGTATCGCTGTTCCATTTGATGAAGTAAAGAGTGTGTGACTTTTGGAGGAGCTCCACATCGAATATAGGCATCCATGGCTGAACTATACGTAAAGGCGTCTGGAGATATTTTGGCATTATCCATTTCATCTAAGAGAGAGGAGATTTTATGAATGGTGTCTTTTTTATGGTCATTTTTGCCTCCATCGTTATTAGAAGTGGAAATTGATTTGCCAATGGCGTTGATAAGTGAATTATACGTCACAACATCGGCTTGAATATTGAAAAATATCTCCTTCTCTTGCGTTGATTTATCCCATTTAAGATTCTTGGGATTTCCCAATTTATTTATGAATGTCAATACAGATTCTGCTTCCTCGATAGTGTCGCTATAACGACTGTGTGGACAATGAGCCCATGCTGAAATCACACTATTAAATGCTAGAATAGGAGGTTCCATCATTTTCGATAGGATTTCCTCTTCCTCGAAAAATTCATCTTCCATTGACGAAGAATGTTGCAGGAGGTGTTGATTCTGACTTTTACACAATGCAATAAATTTGTGCAATGTGTTGGAAGCTTTTCTGGCAGCATTGTATGTGACATCTGAAAAACGATTCTTGTTTCTGATTTTGGTAACATGACTCCATGCTAATATGGTACTTGTGTACATATTTTTCACAACCACAGGGTGAGAAAATAAAACAGATAGTGGGGAATAAGAATGCATACGTGTTAATATGGATTCAGTCTGTAAAGCATTTGTTTGTATGGTAGCATCAGAAGAATGGATTCTTGTGAAAGTATTGGTGATAGTTTGATAGGACTGGAATAGGAAATGATATGGATCAGAGTGGTGGATACTGTTTGTTCGATCTGGTGACAAATTCGTTATGAAAAGTTCCATTCGATCAAGAATCTTTTCCATTTTTTGAGTATAGGAATCTACATCTTTATCTCGAAGAGTATAGGTTGGTTTGTTTAAAACAAAGAAGGACCATCCTTGTACAACATAATGCCATGATTCAGTATCTAGGGCTATATTATGTTGCTCCATTTCTTTGACAGCTTCTTCTAATTCATCTCTTTTTCCATTTTTGGCCAATATACCCAATACTAAATTGTAAGTTTCAGTCGTAGGTGAAGATGAAGAAGTTGTAACAGTAGATGTAGAGTCTTGCAATTGTTTCATTTGACCATGCAATTGCAATATATGGCCTTCGATCTCCCAAAGCTTTTCCTGTTCTTTCTGTTTGCTTTGTTTGCTTTGTTTGTTTCGTGTATTTCGTGGGTTTTGTTTGTGACTGGGTAACACTTTCTGCATTTGCGTAGAAGAAATGGGTGTGAAAAATCCGTCGTTATAAAAGGAGCAATCATAATAAGCTTTCATAACCATCAAAAATGTGTCACGATTGGGCTGTACAGTATTATGACCCGATTGATACAAGTCCATCATTTGTTGAAGCATAGAATGAGCTTCGCAGGCTGCATTGTATTTGTTTTCTTTGGAAAGTGTTGGAGAAAATGGAGTTTTTATATTTGTGAGAGTATTATTTTCGTAGGGATCGTGGTAATATTCATGCGTAGGAGGCGATAAGATACGGGAGATGTCTTTGTTAAAGAGAGCTACAGGATCGTTGAGTCTCGATTGCTGTAACGATGTTGAGCCTGTTGAGCCTGTTGAGCGTCGAGTAGATAATGAAGTTACGCGATGTTTCGAAATGTACTTTGACAGGACTTTCGGGTGAGTGGGAATTTGCGGAAAGACGAGCGGATTTCCAGGGAGCCAACAATGACATAGATAAATCCCGCAAAGATAAGTTTTCATTTTAGGATGAAACTTGGGAAAGTGAGGCAATTCATGATTCATGATTCTAGGAAGGGAAAGTTGCAATCATAATTTTGAAATAATTGCAAAAGATCTTTTCTGTTGTTTTTTCATATGCATAATAACAATGATAATAATAATAATATGTAATAATAATTTTTGGAACCAATCATCCTTCGTCCGTCAGAAATAGATCATGAGGAAATACGACAAAGTCATCCATTCAAATGTTCCAATTGTAAGTTGTTCATTCAATGCACTCGATGGAAACATTTGGTCCCTTCAATGTCTACGTAAAGGTTGCATGACGTCCATTTGAACTCATTAATTAGATGAATTGATCAGTGAGCTTCGTCACATTTTGGTGGTCTCCTTATTTTTTAGTATGGAGCTACGATAGTTTCGTAGAATTTGTACATGGAAGGGAGAATACGGATCTGAAATCAAACAAGAATATGAAATTATAAAAATAAGGCGGCAGACTTCTTGTATATTGCATTCTGCCTTTCAAAAATCTCAGTTTGGATTATTATTATCGTTAGTGGCGGATAGTTCACATCACACTCGAGAGACAAGTTCCTTCAAAAGTGTCTCCGTGAAGCAACATCATGAGCGAAGACAAATCCGATATCACAGAGAAGGTGTCAGAAATGTCCATAGCTGACAACGATACTACCACAAGTGACAAATCTCAAGTGGCGCAACAGGTGCAAAACCAACAGCAACAACAACTTAGTAAGGCAAAACTCAAAGCGCAAGCGAAACGGTTGGGATATCATGGTTTAGAACCCAAGAAGCATACCTTCTGGAATACGCAGGTACGTTGCTGATAGGTTTGGATTTGGATGTTGCTTCGTGAGACAAAGTATGCTTTTTGGATGGAAGACCATGATTATGGGCGACGTTCCATTTGAAACATGTATCAACAGTATACTTGATTCATTTGGGATCAGAATGAGTGTGTGAACATTGACGGAATTGATCATGATCACGTTCATTTCATACTGCATGGAATGCGTTCCTAACATGCCCGAAATTGATAACATTTTGAAATGTGTATGGAAGATTGTACTGGATGTGTTTGTGTTGTCAGTTTCAGTGGAAGTAGTTGTGTTAGTCGTCCTTTCAAAGGTTTCCCGTCACGGTGATGTGGCGAGAGAAGTAAACTGGACTGTACATTTGAAAATCACACCTGACTTTTGAAAATACTTTTGCTGCATTGCGTTAACTTTGAATCGCCATTTTTGCCTTCTCTTCTTCGCAATGTCATCTCCACAAAGCCCATGCCCCAAACCGAGCTCGATACAGATCAAAGCAATAAACCTACTATGCACAGCCCCATCATTCCCAACAAACCAAAATCGGCGCTACGTCAAGAACCGTACAACATGCCAAAAGGATTTGAATGGTCTGACATTGATATCCTCGACCCAAATCAACTCAACGAAGTTTACAACCTCCTTACTGCCAACTACGTAGAGGATGATGACGCCATGTTCCGATTCGACTATTCACCTGCTTTTCTTACATGGGCACTCACTCCTCCTGGGTTCACAAAAGAATGCCATTTAGGAGTTCGCTCTTCTAAAACAGGCCGTCTCATGGGCTTCATTACTGGTGTTCCTGCCACAGTTCGTATCTATGACAAAACAGCTCGCATGGTGGAAATCAACTTTTTATGCGTTCATAAAAAACTCCGCTCCAAACGTCTAGCTCCAGTCTTGATCAAAGAAATCACCCGTCGTGTCAATCATCAAGGAATCTTTCAAGCAGTCTACACCGCAGGAGTTGTCTTACCCGTACCAGTAAGTAATTGCCAATACTTCCATCGCAGTCTCGCACCCAAAAAACTTGTCGAAGTTGGATTTTCCAGATTGAGTGCCCGTATGACCATGGCCCGTATGCAAAAACTCTACCGACTTCCTGCTACCGCCTCCACTCCTGGACTACGTCTCATGACACCCAAAGATGTCCCCAGCGCACATAAACTCCTCACCACCCATTTGCAAAAATATGATTTAGTAGTTCATTTCACACAAGATGAATTTGCTCACTGGCTCCTACCTCGTGAAAAAGTCATCCGATCCTACGTTGCCGTGTCGGAAGAAACAGGACAAGTCACCGACTTCTGTTCCTTTTACTACCTCCCTAGTTCCATCATTCACAATCCCAAACATTCCGTATTGAATGCCGCTTATTCCTTTTACAACGTTGCTACCTCCGTAGATCTCAAAGTCCTCATGAAGGACTGCTTGATTTTGGCCAAACAGGAATCGCAGGATGTTTTCAACGCCTTGACTCTTATGGACAATTCGTCCGTATTCGAGGAGTTGAAATTTGCCCCCGGAGATGGAAATCTCAAATATTATCTTTACAATTGGGCCTGTCCTGAAATTAAGGATGAAAAAATTGGTATTGTTTTGTTGTAATTTGTGTGTATCGAACATTAAGTTCATCCGATGCCACTTTGAAAAAAAAAAACCATACCTTGCTTCAAATCACATTCTCATCAAAACGTTCCAAAATCTTATCATGGAATATTTTTAACCAAGTCATAATCATGATGTTTGTCAAAGACAAGCATAGCATAATTGTAACAACTAATGACAAGCTAATCTGTGTTTTTTGTTTGAACCGTCCTGCTTTTTTCACAAGGAATATTCCTGCCCGAAACTCTGTATATACAGCATACTTAGTACATAATCCAAGAAGTACATTGTTAAAAAAAGGGTCCACCTACTTGGTCATTGTATGTTCGAGGTTCGATTCCCACAGGAATCATTTCATTTCAAAATTAATAACACAAAATACCGAAATGATCACCTCTTCGAAAACCCAACTGCATCTAACTGTGCACGTGGTGTATAAAACAGTGTGGGTGCTTACAGACCTCTTCTTTATCATCAGAATCCAAAGACTTATAAAAAAGGGAAAGAGAAATATGGATTGCTGTGATGTAGATGGAAATTTCAGAGAGTGCACATCATTATCATTAAAAATAGTTGAGAATGAGGTTGATCATATTATACTATATATGAATGAAGCCATTGATAAACATAAAGCAAATATAGCAAAGCTGAAAAATCAGAATCATTCTTTTAATTTAAAGTCAAAGTCACCATTAATGCTTCGTCGTTTTTTATTTAAGACACATGTGTTGTGGGGTCTTTAAGCTCATATATTAATGATCGAGATTGGCTTCGTATTTTCAATTCTCATTGAGGCATATAGCTCTATCATATCTGTCAAAAATTAGTTAGGAATATCCCACTCTTCATTCTTCATTTTTCATTTTATCTTTTTCTTCTTGAAAGTCTATTGCTTTGTACCATCTTAGAATCACTGTGATGTTGACAAATTTGCTTGCGAAGAGTCGGCTGCAGGCTTGGGCAAATTAATTTGATGTGCCTTTCGTTTAAAAATCGTTGTGTATTGGTTGATTGTATTCCTAATTTTGAGAATAGTTTTTTTTTGTTTTCACTCTTTTTCAAGTGAAACAATCATCAAGTTCAATCACATTGTATTCGTCATACGCTTGGTGCAGGAAAAAGTTGTTTGTCATTGGTAGGATAACTGATATGTGATATGTGTTCCAACAATAAAAGTATCAAAAATGGTTTTGCCAAGAACAAGGGGATTTTCCATGAAGGCTACAAACAGAATTCTATGAAAGCTTTGAGTTGGTATATGACAAGAAGCCCCCCAGTTTGATATGAAACAATCTCAGGAGAAAAGATGAGTTGATGTAGTAGTCTAAATACAACATTTTTTACAACCCAGCTCAGCAAGCATATAGTAATAATTAGCATCTACAAAGGTAGGAGATTTAGGCTGGAAATTGAAGGATGTTACTATCGAGAAGTGCGAGAATTTTTAGGGCACTAAGATTGGTAAATTGCTTATTAAAAATATCTACATTCTTGGACATAATGAAATCAACTTTGACAATCTTAATGCATGTCAATGAATCTTCTTGTACAAGATTGTTATAAATTCAAGCTTTTTGATTGATGATGATCTTTGCAAGTTAAAACCTGAACCAGTCCCAAGAGTGTGCAAGCAAGGTCGTACATTTATATATTGCATTCGTTTGAAAAGTTTTATCTCTACTGTAAATGAGCAGTAAACATGATCAATGTTCTTATTCAGCAGTGTTCTCACTGAAGAAAATATGAAAGATAAAATATATTGATTGTTTTGTGGTTCTTTCTTATACGGTACTTCAAAAAACCGAAGATTTGCTTCATAGTAAAATAGGAATAGAGATGATTGTGTTTTCATTCACACGTAACATGATTCTGCAGCATTTTTAGTTATCTACTTACGAAATCATTTAAGAAGAAGGATTCGTATCAAACCCAAAACAACGTTAGTAATATACAATATGGATTAAATAAAATGCTGAAAAAAGCTCGAGCAATTTTTATTTAGGAATCTTCAAATTATACACATGTACATTGCTATGGAATGTCGAATGTGTGACTGCTTGATTGAAAAAATGTACCTCCATACTACTTTGCACGACACAAATTCTCTTTCGAATATTTACATAAAAACTATTTTTTTCGAATCAAAGTTCATTCGTAGCAAGAATTAAAGTCAATCTTAAATAGAAAAATGATTTCATATGTGAGATAAGTGATTATTTATGGAGATTGTTTGTGTATATCCGGCCTAGTTTTTTCTCACCCTCAATGCCATTTTTTGCTGACCATTTTATGATTTGTTTGGCGATTTCATTCACCAACTGAGAATCAACACTAGAAACACAAGAGTCTTTGAGTGAACATTTGAAAACCTCATAAAAATTTCGATATTTGATCTTTTGACTTGAATTAAGGTCATCGGGATGATATCATGGATAAATGCACTCTATCGCTAAGCGTGATTACTCTACTTTTATTTTCGAACTTTTCATCATTAAAGGCTTCCGAACATGTTATCTTCAGCAACTTTCCAGATCATGAACAAACTTATGAAAGACATAAAAAAGGAAAATTAGTATCTGCTCATACAAATTCTTCTAAAAATCAGCGAAGGACCCAAGGATTATTTTTCAACGAAGATTTTCAAGGTTTGAACCAATTTCTATTCCAGTCCAGCATTTACTTACCAGATAGCACTTATCAAAATACACCCTTCGATGAGACTACAACAATAACCAAGAACTTATATTGCGATCAAGTATTCATAAGGGATATTACACATAATTTCCAGGTCGACTCTTTAGTTCCTGGGGTTTCCACCTTTGAAATTCTAGTTCAAGGTATAAGCACAGAGTGTTACTTTGACTGGGTTTACATCAAAACAAATGGTTCCATAGAGAGTGGCACAGCTACAGTCAAAGTGAGACGAAGTTCTGCGAAAGTTGTGTTTGATATCAATTCCCAATCACTAACAGGAAACGTAAATGATGAAGTTTTTCCAGTAAGTTCTTCTCCTAGATCATGTGAGATGCAAATCACGATACGAGATTTGACGCTACGAGGGAGTACTTTAGCAATATTAGCAAATTTATTTGAGCCCTTCTTGAAGAAAGGCATTTCTGACCAGTTGGAAGATGGTTTATGTGAGGATATAAACACATCAATCACAGAGACTCTGTCACGTCAACTCCAGAGAGTTTCTAAAGAACTACGGCCATATGTTGGTGCAGACATATTTAGAGCAAGAGCTAGGATTGACCCCTTGTCTGGAGAGAAAAAACTTACACAATCTACTTCAATGAAATTACTGGACTTCACAGACGCGAGTGATGATATTGTGAATACATTTGTTTCAGCATTGGAAAAATTACAAAATATGTTTGGAAAAGAGGCATTTGATCCTGTAGTGAATAGAACAGATCTAGGAGTGAATACTCTTCTTCGCACAAATGTGTTAGATACCGATAGAAGATTGAATCTAAATAAAGATTCTTTTTCCATGATCGCCAGTCCTGAAACAATAGAAAATGAAGTACGCATGGAAATAACGGATAGTACGTTTAATGTAAATGTGACACCAACAGGAGTCGGTCTGCTTGGGTTAGATACTTTTACTGTATTTGATCCCGTGCAGATCATCTCCACTCAAACTTTAGAAAATCACTTTCATTGGGAATATATGTTGGTGGAATTGAATTTCACAGTCGAAATACAATCTTTTGTAGATGCTGCTGACCTTCAAAACAATCCACCCTCTGAGGTTCAGATTGTCTTGCCCAATACTTCCGAACAAGCTACAGTGAAATTCGGAATAACTGAAGTTGACGCAATTTTTTCTTTTTTCGCCGCTCTTGATGCTACTCTAATTGAAAATCTACAACTTATTAACGTTCTCAACTCAACCCATATACTTCCATGTATGAGGTCTATTGTTCATGGATTTGATGTCACTCAATTGGAAATCAGCATAGATAAGTTTTTAGCGCCATGGTTCAAGAATATTATTGACAAGGGAATAGATGACCTTGCTTCAAGTCTTTCACAAGCCATCACCGACCTCTACGGAAACGCTTTCCAAACAATTATACCTAATTACGTGGCAACTACTGCTCGAGAAGCCTTCAACGAATTCAACGATGCTCTCATGGAAGATCCTATTAAATCAGAATGTCCATCATACAAAGATCTTGATCAGGTTCGAACTTCAGAGTTCGTAGACTTTCGGGACTTGTTACTGAATTCGACTGATGCAGCTGCTG
>Ga0209092_10001689_pt1 | contig 21106 bp, 19 predicted proteins | sample FraStrMetagenome_FD_187446 | JGI IMG/M metagenome (GOLD analysis project Ga0209092, IMG submission 187446) | Marine eukaryotic phytoplankton communities from Arctic Ocean - Fram Strait ARC3M Metagenome (SPAdes) (version 2) | ecosystem: Environmental > Aquatic > Marine > Oceanic | place: Fram... | reverse complement strand
TTCTACTCCAGCTTCCCCTAGTGTAGAATCTGTAACTTATACACCTAAAGGAAAACAAAAACAGACTTATACCGTAAAAGGAGATAAGTTTTTTAATTCTAAAGGAGATGAAGTATTTAAAACAAATAGTACAGACAAAAATAAACTATTAGCTAATATTTCTATTAAAAGAGGAGAAGCTAAGTTAGTAGAATATAATGGAAAAAAGTACATTGTTAACTTAGAAAAACAAATACTTTCTGTAACAACAGGAAAAATAATGAAATGGGGAGATACTAATGGAAATAGAATAGGTATTTTAAATGAAGCTCAAGACTTTCTTTCAAATGTAGAACCTGAAACTGATTTACAAAATAGGAATTTAGATGAAAATTTAGTATCTTCTAGTAATGAAAAATCTAACTCTTTAGATAGTATTATTAATTCAGCAGGAAGTGCAATAGATTTTCTTTCTGATGGAGATGATGGTTATAGTCAAATGGTAAAAGAAACTATGAAAGAGGTTGGAGTAGATCTTACAAAAAAAGCTGAAGAAGAAGCTAAAGCAAAAAAAGACCAAACTACAAGAGGTAACAATTGTTAATAAAAATTTAGATATGGCAGTATGTAATATAACTCCTATAAGAAAAATAACAGAATCCGAAGAAATGGATTCTGTTCTTTACGGAGAACTTAAAAAAGTTTTTAATTTAGCTACGGTTAGAAATATTTATGATAATCTACATTCCTCTTCTTTTATAGAATGGTTTGGAGCAGATTGGACAACTACTCAAGGTTTAAAAAATACTTATAAAACAGGAGAACCTAAACTTATTGACGGAGCTTTTATTAATTTAAAAGGGGAGAGATTAGAAGTATCTACAGTTAAAGAAAAAGTAGATAAAGATATTTTATTTGGAAATACTTTAAAAACTCTATTAGATAATCAGAAGATAGATAAAAAAGTAAATCTTAATTCTTCTATGGCTGCTCCTATAGCTGCTAGTTTAGATAAAAATACTATTTATCTTAGTAGAGAATTTATACAAAGTAGTAGTATTCCTTTAAGTTTTGCAAGATCTTTACTCTTGTCTTTATATAAAGACAACTCTAATAAAGCAAACAACGCTTTAAATAATTTAAGAGCATTAGTTTCTCAAAACAACTTTAAAAGAATAGAGGAACTAAAAGAAACTTACTCTAGTGATGAAAGTGTAGACCAAGCTATTTTAGAAAGTTTTAAGAGTAAACAATCTAATGAAATAGAACAAGCTAAAAATGTAGTAATTAGAAGTATAAGTAATGAGTTAGGGATAGAAGGAAACAAAGTTAAAAACCTCCTCCTTTCTATGATTTATTTTCCTTTTAATAAAGAAACTGATATAGAAGTAGGAAAACAAGATTTAAGTTCTTTATCTGAAATTACAGATATTAAAAACAAAGAACTTTCTTTTGACTTTGATGAAGGTTTAATAGATATAGAAAAAGAAAGAATATCTAAAGGCTACAGTAGAGAACAAGTTTATCAAGAATTAGCAGAAAAACCTGATTATACTATATTAGAAAGTCTTATAAGAGGTGCAAGTACTACTTCTTTAGGTGCAGATCTTATTAATTTCATTAACAGTAAAAAAGTTAATAAAAATAATATAACTATAATAACATCTCTTCCTCTTGTTAGTGCTGTAGCTAATAGACTAGGGTTACCTTTAGAAGCTATTACTTCTACAAAGAATGAAGAAGTAATAAAAGAAAATAAATTAAATGAAGATACTACTTTAGAAAATGCAAGTACAGGAGATTCTACTACTGTTTTAGAATCACAAGCTAATAAGAACAAAAGAAACATTGTAGCCAATTCCTTACAAGGGGTAACTCATATTACTACAGATGCCTTAAATTCTGTAGATAATTCTATTTCTTACAGAGTGTCTACCGATTTAGAGAAGACTAGAGACAGGCTAGGAGAAGAGGGGTACTCAAAATTGCTAAATGTAGTAGAAAAAGAAAAAATAGCATTAGAAGAAAGACTTGCATACTATAAGAATAGGTCAAAGATAACAAATTCTACTCCTAAAGCAATAAAAGAACTTCAAGATACAATTAAACAATTAGAAGAGAAAGAAACGTATGAACAATTTGTTATATTATTAAAAAAAGCAAGAAAAGACTTAACTAAACTAGAGAACTTTTTAAAGAATGATAAGAACTTTAAAACTTATTCTCCAAATACTTTGTTTTCTCTTTCTTTTATGGATACTTTTATAGACTCTTATGAGCTATTAAATGATCCTACTTTCTCTAAAAATAATGAAGAGTTAAAAACAGAAATACTAGAACTTGGTACTTCTATAGCTTATATAAAAGATAATCACCCTGAAAGAACAAGAGAAACAGTTGCTTTTCTTTTTTCTAGAGTATCAGAAGAGCCTAAATATAAAAATAATAAAGAAGAACTTTTAGAGATACTCCAAGGAGGAGAAGATTTAGGATATATAGGATCAAATGCAAGAAGTCTTGGGATGTCAGGAGATACAATTCTTTCTCTTTTCTTTAAACAATACGAAGCAAAAGTTACAGAAGTTAGTGTAGAGTCTAATAAAATATCTAGAGAAATACTAAAAGAAGATAAATTACTTAAAGAAGCAGGTTATTCTAATCAAGATTGGATGATAGATAAAGAAAATGCTACTTTTGTTGATAAAACTTCTGATAGATTTTTAAACTTCTTAGAAAAATCTAGAGAAAAAGTAAAAGGTCTTAAATTTAAAGAAGTTCCTGTAAATACTTTAAATATAACTTCTCAAGAAGTAATAGATTATAATATTAAATTAGCAGAAGATAGAGCAGAAGCTAACGAAGCTACTAGAGTAGAAACTTATAATAAAGATCTTAATACTTTTTTTGATGGAGAAAATCAAAAATACACAGACAAGTTTAAAAAAGAAAGAGATAAGTTTGAAGTTTATAATACTACTACAAGAGAGTGGGAAAAAAATCCAGCAGTTTCTGAATCGGATTACTTTAATTATATGCAAAAAAACTATAAAGAACCTTTTTTTACTTTAAAAGCTTTAAAAAGAGATAAAAAATACACAGGAGAAACAGAACTTGTAAGTTATAGACTTCCAAAACAAAGTAATATAGAAGTTACTCCAAAATGGCATAGTTCTGAATACAATAGTATAGTAAAAAACCCCGCAAAATTAAGATACTATAATTTTATAATGGGAGTAATGGAGAAAAACTTAAATTATCTTCCTTCTAACTTTGAAACTTCTATGTATAAAAGACTTCCTGCTATGAAAAAACATCTTGTAGATTCTTTTAAAGATAGTCCTCATAAACTTAAAGTAGTTTCAGAAAACTTTAAAAAAGCTTTAATTCCAGAAGCACTTTTAAGTAATAGTGCAACAGATGAAAATGGAAATAGAAGAGAAGGAGTTCCTATTCTTTATGTAGGACAACTTAGAGATGATAAAAAAGTAATAGAGTATCAAGAAAAAAGAGATAAACAAGATAAAAACTCTCCTGAATACATAGAATATGATAGAAAATATAAAATAGAAAAAAATAAGACACCTGTAGAAGAAGTAGAAAATAATATTACAGATAGTGTTATGGCTTTTTCTCAAACTGTTGCTAATTATAAAATAATGACAGAGTTTGAGCCTACTGTCAATGCAGTAAAAACTGTATTAGATAATAAAGACTATTATAAAACACAAGCAGGAAATCTAATACCAGAAGGAAATAGTTTTAAAAAGATAGATGAAAAACAATCTAATACTCAAAGACAATTTGAGCAGTTCCTTTCTAATGTTTTTTATGAAAGTAATGAACTTAATGATGGTATTGTTGCAGTAGGAGTTAAAAAACTAATGAACGCTTCTTCTATAGTCAATTTAGGAGCTAATGTTACTTCTTCTGCTGTAAATGTTGTAATGGCAAAATACGCTCTTTTACAAGAAGCAGTAGGAGGGCAGTTTTTTAATTATAAAGAATTAAGAAAAGGAACAAGTGAGGTAAGTAAATCTTTACTTTCTTATGATAGATTAGAAGGAAAAACTAAAGGAGACTTAAAACCGAGAACAAAAGTAGATGCAATGATGCTAGATTGGAGACTTCTTCAAGATACAAAAGAAGCAGGAGATTTTAAGTCTACTAGTAGTAAAACAAAAAAAGTATTAGATTTAAAATGGTTATTCTTTTTACAAGATACAGGAGAATATAAAGTACAGGCAGATCTTGCTACTACTATGTTAATGGCAGAAAAGATAAAACTTAAAGATGGAAGTGAAATTTCTGTATATGATGCTCATGAACTTAGAGATGGAAAATTCTTGCTTAAAAAGAAAATAGAAGAACAAGGAGTTTTTAATAGCAAAGACAGAGATAGAGTAGCTGTTAAAGCTCTTACTTTAAATAAACAACTTTATGGACTATATACTAAACAAGATAAAGCTTCTTTTCAGTCTCACTGGATAGGACAACTTGCTTTTCAACATAAAAGATGGGCAACTACTGCTTTTGATTCTAGATTTAGAAAAAAAATATTTAATGAAGGACTTACAGACTATACAGAAGGAAGATATATTACTTTTGGAAAGTTTATTAAAGATAATTATTTATCACAAGCAGAAGAAGAGGGTTTAATGTTTCATCAACTTTCTTTTTCTCAACATATTACTTCTCTTCTTAATGTTAAAAGATACTTTACTACTTATAAAAAACTAGGAAGAGTAGAAAAAGCTAATATGAAAAAAAATGGTATAGAAGCTTTATCTATGTTAGTTGCTTTTGCTTCTGTTACTGCTCTTTCTTCTATTGCAGGAGGTTTAAAAGAAGATGATGTACTTAAAAAGAAGTGTTTAAATTTCTTAATAAGTGTAGGAAAAAGATCAGAAAACGAACTTTGGACTTTTTTATCTGCTAGTACTATAATAGATACTGTTAAAAATCCTTTTGCTGCTATACGTCTTTTAGAATCTGGGGAAGAAATACTTGCAGCAGGTCTAGGAGAACTATATCTTCCTGAAAAAGATTTAATATATCAAAAAGGAGTATATAAGGGTAGAAGAAAATCAATAAAAGAACTGTTAGATGTTTTTCCTATTTTAAAACTAATTAATCTTAGAGATAGATTAAACAAAGAAGAAAATTACGACAAAAGTTTTTAAAAAAGATGTATATAGGAAATTATAGGGATTGTCATTTTCTTATAATTTCTCTATATTATATAATAAGTAATAAAGTTATGGTAGAAATTAAAGCTCTTATACAAGCTCTTACAGAAAAAGTACTTACAGGTTGGGGAGGAGTACAAAATCATGGAATAGAACTTGTTTATTATGGAAGTGAAGTAAGTGTTAATAACCCTTCTGGAACTGCTGATAATATAAAATATGTATATTATACTAAAAAAGCACTTTCCCCTAGTGGAGATAAATGGAAATATGCTTATAAAAAAGAACTTACTTATGATGCAAATGATAACGTATTAACAGTTAGAACAACAATAGCATAATGGCAAAACTTATATATAACTTTATAGAGGATCTTTTTCAACTAGCAGAAGTAGGAGGGGGAGGAACAAATCCAGTTTCTCCTCTATTTACTTCTGATATACCTGTAGTTCTTGCAGGAGGTAAAAACTTTGGTAAGTATACTAATGGAGATACTATACCTGCTGTTGGAAAGACTGCTGAACAAGTACTTAATGATATTGCTGCAGAATTTCTTTCTCCTTCTTTTAGTTCTTTTAGTATGGGAGTAACTGCTCTTGTAGAGGTAGGTACTACTCTTTCAGGATTAAAAACTGCAAGTTGGGGAACTAGTCAATCAGCAAATGTAGCTACTAATTCTATAGAAATTTCACAAACTTCTCCTTCTTCTGTACTTGCAACAGGATTAGCTAATGACGGGTCAGAATCTATAGATATAGGAACTATTCAACGTACATCAGAAGGTACTTTTACTTGGAGAATAGAATTAACTAATACACAAGGTAGCACTACATCAAGAACTACACTTAGTAGATGGTCTTATATACAATTTTATGGTATAGGAACTATTCCTACTAATTCTTCTGAAGTTAGAGGCTTAGGAAATCAAAGATTTAATAACTCAAGTAATAACTTTATACTTAACACAGGTAGTGTAGAAACTACCTTTATAGTAGCTTTACCTCCTGGAAAATCTATATCTTCTGTTATAGACTTAGATGCACTTAATTTAGATATTACTTCTGAGTATAATAATATTGGAAGCGTAGTAGTAGACTTACAAGAAGGGGAACAAGCTACTTATACTATTTTTGCTATGACTCAAGCTAATAATTATTCTTCAAATCACAGACACTCTATAACACTCTCATAATATGTCATTAGAAATACCTTTCGGAATAACCCCAACAAATCCTGTATATGTAGAAGCATATAGAGGTCCTTATGACACTGTACTAGAAGCTCTTTCAACTGTTCCTCAAGCAGTTAGAGTATTAGGTCAAGTTGTTTTTGTAGAAGGTGTCGGAGAATATTGGTGGAAAGATAGTGTTGCAGATGCAGGACTAATAGAAAAAACATCAGGATCTTCTTTTCCTTTTAACTTAGAATCTAATATAACAGGTGCTCAGTTTTCTTTAATAACAGCTAATTACGGAGTAGACTTAAATGTTCCTTTATTTTTAATAAGAAATGAAACTTCCGTAGATTTAATTAATACTAAAGCAGATTTAATTATAGGTGCTGGAAATTTAAACGGAGATCTTGAAGCTAAGACAAGAAATATATTAGGACATAATAATGTTAATCTTGATGTTGCTGGAGAAGACCTTGTTGTAGTAGGTTCTAATAATATTAAAAACTCTACAGGAGACAGACTTATAGTAATAGGTAATAATAATCAACCAATAGCAACTAGTGGTGATGATGTATTAATAGGTAATTCTATTTTTAATAGTGCTTCAACTTCTAGTGGTTTTAATATAGCATTAGGTACATCAGCAGGAGCTGGTTTTGAGAGTGTATCTTTTGGAAATAATATTATAGGAGCTTATGCAGCTTATCTGGGTACAGGAGCTTTAGGTGGTTATAATAACTTAATAGGAGCAGTAGCGTACTCTGTTAATGATATAGGTTCTAACAACAATTTAATGGGTTATCTTGTAGCTCAAAATGCGGTAAGTATAGATGACCATAATATATTAATAGGTTCTTTTGTAGCTCAAAATGTAAATAACATAACTAAGTACAATACATTTATAGGGTATAAAGTTGCTCAAGACGCTACAGAAGAAGGTATTATTGGAAGTAATGAGTGGAATACAGGTATAGGTGCTTTGGCATTAGAAAATGCTGATTTAAGTAGTCTTGATTTAACAACTGCAATAGGAGCATCTTCTATGAAATACGCAGGAGGAGAAAGTAATACTGCTGTAGGTAGAGCTAGTGGTTGGGAGATGAAAGGTGGTTACAATACTGCATTAGGAAGTAGATCAGGTAAATCTTCTGATTCTAATATATCAACATTTCTAGATGGAGCAAGTAATGGAGATGGCACTGATTATACAGGACAAAGAAGTACTTTTATAGGTTATGATTCAGGTTATGAAGCTGTAGCCGCAGCTCTTAATGATATGCTTGTTATTGGAACTTATTTAGGGTCAGAACAAGGTGCTACGTATATATCTGCTATAGGTAATCTTTATTTAATTTCAAATACAGGAACAAGTGAGGTAAAACTTAAATTTCCTAATGTATATGGACAACCTAATCAAGTTTTAACAGACGTACTAGGTAATGGAGAACTTTCATGGCAAGATACAGCTTCTTTAAACGACACTGCTATAAGTTCAAATTCAACATGGAGTAGTGATAAAATAAGTCAAGAAATAGCGGATTCTTCTCTTGATGTTTATTACGTTACTACTGAAGCTGAATTTATAACTGCTATTGAAGCAGTTAGTACAAACGGAGTCAATAAAAGAATATATTCTAAACCACTTACACTAACTCAATCTTCATATACCTTTAATGGTCCAGGAGCAGTAGATATAATAGTAGATGAATGGTATCTAGATGGTTTAACATTTTCACAAGATGTAGAGTTGATATGTAATACTAGCGTAACAGTTAGTAAAGTTGCATTTAATATAGGGAATCCAAGTAATACTCAATTAATAGGAGTAACAGGTACATTTCCATCATTTGTAGTAGGAATTATTAATTTATATAATAATGTACAAGGAACTGAACCATCTTCACCTTTTGCTGAAATACTTAATGCTGGTTCATATACAAATGTAGGTTTTGGTGGAACAGGAACACTAATTCAAGAAGACTATTGGAAAAATACTAATAGATTAAGAGTAGATGATTCTAATATTAATACTGTAAATACATGGAGTAGTGATAAAATAAACAGTTCTTTTCAAAGTATTGGAGGTAAACGTTTAAGAAAAGTAGAGAGTATTATTGATGCTACTACTTATCCTTTAACTGTAACTACAGGAGATAGATATATATTAGGAACACAAACACCTATTGATTCTCAATGGGGAGGTGGAATTGCTAATCAAATTGCAGAATATAACGGAACTAGTTGGGATTTTACTACACCAGAAGAAGGTAACAATACTTTTGTAGATTCAGAAGATAAAGATGCTAGATTTGTAGATGATGGAACACCTGCTTGGGAACTTGAAAGTGGAGCAATAACTTTATTTAATGGTAACGGTACTACTTATGACTCTATTAATAATAAATACGATTTAGGAGGAACATTAACTCAAGACACTACTATAGACTTAGATTCTAACGAATTTAATCTTGTTAATCTTGAACTTCTTAACATAGTATCTCCTACAGGTGCAGGAATAAGTATAGAAGAGTCTTTTGATACCTTACGTTTTGGTACAGGAGATGGTAATGGATTAAATATAGAAGGAGGAACAACTAAATTTATAAGTCTAGCTACAAGTGATGGAAGTAAAGTAGATCTTGAAGAGTCTCAAGCTGTACTTTCTTTATCAGGAGATCAAGTTATAGTCAGCTTAGACTCAACAGGAGCTCGTATACTAGATAATATTAATAATAACTTTGTATTAATAGATGGAGACGGAATAGGACTAACAGATTTCTCTAACAATTCATTAAGTCTTAATACAAATGGAATAAGATTAGTCGATGCAATAAACAATGTACAAATAAGAACTAATGCAGGAGGATTATTACTAGAAGGAGATTATACTAGTGGTCTTACTGCTAATAACTTAATAACTAAGGATTATTTAGACACTCAACTAGGTAATATTAGTGGAGGCTCTACAGATTTAACTTATGTACCTTCAACTAGAGAATTACAAAGTAGTACAGGAAGTAATGTAACACTACCACTTGTAGTAGCTAATGGAGATGATGGTTTAATTTTAGGTACAGATAAACAAAAATTAGATGGAATACAAGCATCAGCACAAGTTAATGTACAATCTGATTGGAACGCTACAAGTGGGGATGCTTTTATACAAAATAAACCTACACCTATTTCAGAAGCTACACAAGCTGAAGCATTAGCTCTTACAGAAACAGACCTTAGAAGTTGGAGTCCTGATCTTATAGGTCAAGCTATAGATTCAAAGTTAACTCAAATTGTAGTAACTACTGAACAGGAGTTTTATGATGCTCTTGCTTTAGATCTAGGAAATAAAGATATAAGAGTAAGAGGAGTAATAGGCTTAACTACTGAGAGAAGTATAGGAGTTAACCCTATAGAATGTAGAGGAGTTAATACTGTACAAGTAGATCCTGAAACAGGCGGTTATGCAAGTGCTCCCTCTTTTCTGTTTTTTAATGCTAACCTGTTTTTTGATCCTTCTATAGGAGGTACTATAAATATAGATGTTTTTAGAGTAGCTAATGAAGTTACTATTGAAGGAGGAGTTTATATTTCAACAAACCTTGTAATAGGAGGTTATACTGAAGCTGCAACAATAAACTCTAGTAATGGAGTTAAGATAAATATTAATACTTTTAAATATCAACATTGTGAAGATGTTTTATTTGATCCTACAGGTACTGTAATACAAGATCAATTCTCAAATCCAGATCAACTTAATTATGTATATGTTTCTACTCTACAACAGCTTAACTTAGCTTTAAGAAATTCTCCTAGAGCATTTCTAGGTAGTACTGAAGCTTTAGATATATATATTTCTAAAGAAATATCAGAAAATGAAACTCTTTTAGTATCTGGTTCTGAAAATAAAGTAATAAGAGGAAAATCTTTAAGTATTCTATCACTTAATATAACAAATGGAATTAATATAGATTTTCATAATGATATTGATATAGGTACAATAGATACACAAGGAACAATAAGAGCTAAAACCGTACTAGGAAATACTACTGTAAATACAGGTAATTTTGAATATGAGTATGCAAGTGGAGTTGTTTCAGGAATAGGAGCAACTCAAGATTTTTGGAGTAATACTAATAAGTTAAACGAAGCTAGTGTTTCAGCTATTGTTTCAGCTAATCTTGGAAATATACCACAAGAGATAAACCTTGACTTAGACTCTTCTCAATCACTTTCTAAATATTCTAAGTATTTTAATTTTGGTACAACATTTGATTCTACTAGCTTATTTATTAATATTGACTCTTTCCCTAGTAATAGTTTTGTATCTATTAATCTTAGAAGAGTTAGAGGTAATCTTGTTCAAAATACAGGTAATAACTTTCTTACTAATCCTTCTAATGCTGTAGTTACTTTAAATAGTCTAATAACAACACATATAACACAATCTACAGATAAATTTCAAATAAATTTTTCTTTTATAGGTGCTACAACTAGAGACGAAGTAATATCTTTATCAACTTTATAATAAATATAATAAAATGACAAATCATACAATAGTAGTAAGAGGAGTAGAGTATGAAGCTACAGAATCTTTAGGAGATAATAAAATACAGTTTACAGATGATGATTCTGCTGTAATTCAATATATAGTAGATTTTATAGGCTTAGATTTACCTAGAGACCTAACAGATATTCAAGGAAACTTAACAGGACAAGTTAGAAAAGGTAAGATAAGAGTAAGTTATCTTGAAGCTGTTAAAATTGGTAAAAGATATAGTATTGCTAAAGCAGGAGATGTTTTTTCTCATGAAAAATCTTATGAGTTACAATATAGTTTAAATACTAGCCAAGTTACAGGTTCTACTGTACATAAAGCAGCTATTAACGGAGTTGCAGAAGTTCAAGTAGGACAATTTGACGATTATCCTGTCTTTTTTAATCCTTTAAAAGACTTTGAACCTTTCCAACCTATTATATTTGATGTAAGAGTTGAAGGAAACTTAGCTTTTATAGATATAGTAGATGCTACAACAGAAGAAGATATTGTTTATTCTTTAGACGGTTTTGAAACTTCTTTACCTTTAGATAGTGAAGGAATTGCATTAGAAGATGGAAATTATAAGATAGGTGTACTTAGTCAAGCAGACGGGTTTCCTTTCTTTAAAGAAATTACAGTTAAAAATAATTAATAAGTAAGATGAAGTTATTAGATGGAAGTGGGGGTTCTACTAAAGGAGGAGCAATTTATAATGTTTGGAAAGTAGCTAAAAAAGAAAAAGGATTTAATCCACAAATTATATCAGGAGTTTCAGTTAGTGCTTTGATAAGTGTTCCTTTTGCTTTAGGAAAATTTAAAGAACTAGATTCTCTTTTTAATACTTTTACTTTAGATGATATATTTAAAAAAAGTCCTATAAACAAAAAAGGAGGAATAACTAGAAAAGCCGCTTTAAGAGCCTTATTTGGTTATCCTTCTTTAGGAACTATGGAATCTTTAGAAAAGCTATTAAAAAAGCTAGTAACTAAAGAAGATTTTAAATACTATCAGCTTAATACTTCTTTGCCCGCTTGTTATATACTTGCTATTGATTTTAAAACAACAAAAAGAGTATTAGTAAACTTACAAAAAGTAGAAAGTTATGAAGCTTTTATAAAATATACTATAGCTTCTGCTTCTATACCTGTTTATTCTGAAGGAGTAAAATGGGATGGAAAAGTTTTATATGATGGAGGAGTTAGAGATCATTCTATAGGTTATAAAATATGTCAAGATTTTGATATAACAGAGTGTATTTCTGTTTGGTCAAGACCTAAGAAACCTGTTAAAAATGAAGAACAAGAAAGTTTATTAAACAAAGATTGGGAAGATACTAATGTAGTAGAAGTAGCAGAAAGAGCTCTTGAAATACTACAACTAGACAATTCAGAACAAGATGAAGATAAATTAGAACAAATATGTAAAGATAAAAATATAGATATTCAATTTATACACTTACCAAAAGTTCTTACTTCTTTATATGACACAGAAAGAAAAAGACTTAACAAACTTACAGAAGAAGGAATTAAATTAGCAAGAAATAAATTAAAAAATGGAAATAGTATTAAATAGTTCTATAATCCTAGCTATTGTAGGATTTCTAATAACTCAAACACTTTCTTTTATAGTATTTTGTATAACTATTTGGAAAGACTTATATGTTTTAAAAGCTGAAGTAGAAGCCTACAAAGAACAAGATTCTAGACAAGGGGAAGACCTTAAAGTTTCTTTTTCAGACTTTACAAAGGAGTATAAAGAAGATAAAAAAGATATTAATATTAAAATAGATGAAGAAGTAAGAAGATTATATAAACACGTTAAATAATTATTAAAATGACCGCTATGTTAAATTTAAAATTATGGAGATACTAATAAAAAAAATAACAAGAAAACATTTGTATTTAAGTGTTCTTCTTTGTATAGCTTGTTTTATATTTGCAGGGTGTGAATTTTATAGAATAAATAGAAATAAAAAACAATCTTTTAGTTTAAAGAAAGGATATGATATATCTTATAAAGAAAAAACTTATAGAATAAAATAAAATGAATTTAACAATAAACTTACTAACTACTCTAGAAGTTCCTTTTAATTCCCCTGTCTTAGGAGAAGTAAACGGCACTTCTTTCTCTGATTCTATCAGTATATCATTAGTAGATAATACAACTGCTAGTATAGTTATTCCTTTTACAAGTACGAATGGAGGATATACAGAAGATATAAAAGTATATACAGAAGATTTAATTATTAATGTTATACTAACTACTCCTGTTTCTCTTTCTTCTCCTTTATATAAGAAACCTACTCCTTATTTAACCTCTATAAGAAATCCTTATACAGGTTCTTATGATTTTTATAATACTTCTACAGCTATAGGAGAGTCTAGTTTTTATATAGATAATATTTATACTCAAACAGGAAGAAAATATACTCATACTTTTAAAAGTGTAGGTCAACATTCTGTAAAAGTAAGAGAAAAAGTAGAAAATGAGTTATGCGTAGTAATATGGGATATGTATAAAGGGTCTATATTAGTAGGAAAAGACTTAATTTCAGATTCTTTACAGAGTCCTTCTTTTTATTTAAGTGAAGATGAAGTTACTAATTTGTTTGTAGAAGATTTTGAACCTACTATAACTATTAATACGTCTTCTCCTTCTAAACTATCAGGAGAAGAAGAAAGTTTTGCAATAGGAGACCAAGTTCAATTTACTACTTCTATTATACCTAAAACAGAAGGTAATTGGGATCTTAATTTATCTGTAACTTCCCCTAGTGGAGAATCCTTATATGATGAGAACTATCTTAATCAAACAGAGGTAGATTTACAAGTATTTTCTTCTCAATATGTGTATTTCCCTATTGAAAGTGAAGGAGAATACAAAATACTAGTTTCTTTAATAAATACTGTTACTAATCAAGAATACTTTAAAGAATTTAATGCTTATGCAGGTAATATAATAGCTATAGACTATATTACTTGTAATTCTTATAAAATAACAAATAGAGGATTTAATTTACCTTCTATAACTCTAGAAATTACTAATTATTCTACAGGAAAAGTTTTAAATGATACTACTTATACTCTTGCTCCTAATGAATCTATAGAACTTGATTTTAATGAAGGTATAGGAATTTATACTTTAGTTTCTTCTATAGATAATTCTTTAATACAAAAAGAATGGAAGTCTATAGTTAATACTTTTTGTGAAATAGAAGATTGCATAACAGACTATATTACTAGCTTACTTTGTGAAGGATGTGATACTTCTAAAAATGTAAATGAATACTTATACGATTATACTAAAATTCATACTCTTTTACATGTATACCATAGTAAACTTCAACAAGAATTTGGGTTTAATAATGTTTATACAGGATTTGATATAGAAAAACTTAATTCTTTAACTGAAATTCAAGATATAGTTGATATTCTTTCTTCTATATGTTCTTGTAGTTCTTGGTCAGTTTCAGAAGAAGAAGGGTGTGGTAAAGAAGAAGATTGTGGTTGTGGTTGTAGTTAAATAATATTAAAATGAGCTTAAGAGTACCTTTTACTAAATTACCTTCTCCTAATGAAGACGAGATCTTTTTACAAGAATCTTTTTCTTTAATAGAAAAAGAAGTAACAAATTCAATTAAAAAAGCACAACTTCTTACTTCTATAGGAAAAAGAGAAGAGTCTTTTAAATACTATAAAGCAATTAGTTATTATTATATAATGATTGATTATATGTGGTATAAAAGAAAATGGTTAATAAGAAAAGGATTTCAATGTGATCCAAAAAAAGCAGAAAATAAATTTAAAGAAACGTGTGTAAGAGATAATTTAATTTGTATATCAAAAGAACTAGATATAAACTTAACTAAAATATATAATAGTTTAGATACTTTATGTAAAAATCCACCTCCAGGAGAATTTGCAAATAATGAGTTTGATAAATTTGGATTTGTAGATTAATTTAAAATAATAATAAAATGGCAATAGGACAAGATAGACTTACTTTAGAAGCTTTACTGACTTCTTTAGAAACAATAAAATTTAATAAAACTGAAAATAGTACTTCTGAAAAGATACAAAAAAATGATAAAGATTTAGCTATAACTTTATGGAATAAAATAGAAGCTCTAGAAGGACAAAGTTCTATTGTTAATACTACCTATGAAGACCTTTTTTCTCTTATTTCAAATAGTGGATTATCTGTAGGAACTTCTTATATTTTTGAATTTGAAAGTATTTATGATGTTGCTAATATAAATAGTAGAAATGACACTATAGGAGAACCTAGTGTTAAAGAGTTTTTATTAGTAGTTGCAAATTCTGTTAATACTCTTAACGTAGAAGCTATATCTCTTAATCATATAAAAGATAAAGTTTTTTATAATCCTACATCTGCCCCTTTATCAGTAGGAGAAAGTAAAGGAGTTATATATAGAAGAATAGAAACAGAAGCAAATATTGATACTCCTTTTGATTTTAGAAATCATAAAGTAGCAAGATTTAGTCTTGACTCTTCTGCTGTACTTCCTTTAGACTCTACTATAGAAAATGCTTTAGGTTCTTCTAGTAATTCTGGATTTGTTTTTCAAGCTAAGTCTAATAGTCTTATATGTAATAATACTTCTTCTAATATAGATTTTGATAGTACAGATTTTGAAGATGCTTTGCTTTTTGAAAATTTTATTCTTCCTAGAGATACTTCTGCAATAACTTTTGTAGATTCTATAGATATAAATTCTTGTTCAAATATCGTTATTTCAGCTAATTATGAATATGAAGAACTAATAAATGATCCTACTAGTACTTCTATTAGACAGCTTCATGTTAGTAAAGACCTTTATATAAAAAACACAAGTGACTTAAATATAACAGGAAAAATTAGCAATAGTACTTTTATAAAAACTCATGGAGTTACGGTTAATGATAAAAATAAAAATCTTTTAATAGTACAGGCTGGAGATTTTTTAATAGGATCTGATAATAACTCTTTACTTATATATAAAAGTTATTATTCTTCTATAGGAGGACAAAATACTAATTTAAGTCTTTGCTCTAGTATTGGAGCAAAAATAGGAAGTAATAATAGTATAGTAAGACTATCAGGAGGAGTAACAAATGCTAGTAATTATATAGGAAATAGAAACGTAAATATTCATATTACAGGAAGACATAATAAAATAGAAGATTCAAATTCAGATATAGTTTTAGAAGCTTGTAATCAAGTTACTTTAAAAAATAAAAATAGTTTAATTTATTTATTAGTAGCTAGACAAGTTTCTATTTCAAATTTTGTAACAAATTTAAATTTTCTTAATGTTGGAAATGAAGAAATAGGAGGAGGAGCTTTTGAAAGGTGTAAAATAGGAGATAATGTAAACTCTATTATGATGCCTAATGATGGAAATGTTACAGACACTATAATAGAAGCTAATTGTCAAAGTTTAACTTTTAATTCTTCTGTTACTAATAGTTACTTTTCTCCAAATATTATAAATTTAGATATTTCAGCATCTGGAGGACCAATAGAAGCAAGATTTTTAAATAAAAATATAGAAAGCGTTTCTGTAACTCTTCCTGTTACACAAAGTAAAACTTTTTATTTTAAATCAGAAAATAACGTTACAACCTTAGAAAGTGTAGATACTCAACAAATTCCTACTCCTCCTATTAGTTTAGGGAGTGTTCAATGTTCTGCTAAATCTTCTTCTTTAGGAATAGATACTGTACTTGAAAGAATAGAAAACACAGATGATCTTGAAATACAATTTCCTTTTGATGTTATTTTAGAAGGTGTTTCTATATCTTATGATTCTAGCTCTCTTTCTACAGCAGAAGCTAAGATAGAAGTTTTATCAAGTTCTGGTAATACATTTTATGGTGCTGGTCTTTTTATTAACACTTCACAAGGAACTACTGATTCTTATGTATTTTCTTCTGCTAATACTATACCCGCAGGAACACAAGTTTATTTTAAAAGTGACGATGAAACAGAAAATGGATATACTAATGTTTATGCTACTTTTTACTTTAAAAGACTTACTTAATGAAAGAATTTGATAAAGTTTACTTAATTAATTTAGATAATTCACAAAGTAGATTAAAAAAAGTAAAAAAAGAACTACAAAAAAATAAAATAGATTTTAATAGAGTTTCTGCTATAAGTGGAGACTCTATTAATAAAGAAAAATATCCTATAACAGAAACAGAAGGGTGGAACTATAATGCTATAGGATTAACTCTTACTACTATAAAGATATTAGAAGACGCTATTAAAAATAATTATGAAAGAATTTTTATATTTGAAGATGATGCGATTCTTTCTCTTCACTTTGAATATCAATACTCTTTGTTTATTAAAAATGTACCTAGAGATTGGCAGTTTCTTCTTCTTAACTTTAACGATAGAGAACCTTCTACGTATGTTAACAGATATGTAAGACTTGCAGTAAATTCTACCTGTTGCCAAGCTTACGGAATTAATAAAAGTGTTTATAAAGAATATTTAAAAAGACTTAAAGAGTTTTCTAAACCTATAGATGAGCATACTGTAGATTTACAGAAAAAAGAAACTACTTATTGTTCTCTTTTTAACATTGTTTCTCATTCTCCTCATAACTACTCTACTTTAAGAGAGAAAGTAGTAAATTATTAAAAATGAAAGATAAATTTCTAGAAGCATTATTAAAAAACGGATTTAGTACTGTATTAGCAGTACTTTTCTGTTACTTCTTATTCTTTATAATGGAGATGCATCAAGAAAAGACAGAACAGATAAGAAGAAAAGAGATAGAGTTGTTTGAAAATGCTTTAAAAGTACATAGAGAAGATAACGATAAAATACTAAGAGAGTTAGTTGAATGTTTAAAAAAATAATATGTTTGGATTAGGAAAAAAACCAGAAAAAGCTATAGCAGAAGTAGTAAAAGAAGGGTTAGGAGGAGTAGGTAATATTCTAGATGGAATAATTACTACACAAGAAGAAAGAGGTAAATTAGATATTGCTTTTAATAAGTTACAAACTGATATAAATTTACTAGAAGTTAATAGTAGTTCTTTTTTTGTTAGTGGTTGGAGACCTTTTATAGGCTGGGTTTGTGGAGTAGGTGTAGGTTTTAATTATGTTATTCGACCCTTATTAAATTATCTTTTAGCTATACTTTCTCCTAGTGTTATTCCTTTAAATTCTTTAGATATGAGCCAACTAATGCCTTTGCTTATGGGAATGTTAGGATTTGGAGCGTTAAGAACTTATGAGAAAGTAAAAAAGAAAGCTAGAGAATAAAACTATTTTAAGTATAAGTTTTCTTGGCTATAAAAAAAATAGGGGTAAAAAAGAAAATAGAATTAACTATATTTCTCTTTTACCCTTTATATTACCTTAAAAGTTCTATCATTTCTTTTGTAGACTTTAAAATAAATGGTTTATCTGTATCAGGTCTTGATTGATGCTTATGTTTAGCAGTAGTAATAGAATATTTACTTTCATTTTCATACCATTCTCCTTCTTTAAATATATATAAAGGGAAATGTAATCCATAGCTAAATACTACATAACATTTTTTTACATTTTTTGCATATAAATTAGATCCTTCAAAAGATTCTTTATTTGTAGTATTTATTGTACTATTTTTATTTGCTATTTTAATCATTTTCTATATCTTTTCTAAGTTGTACAAATCCTCTTAAGTTACCTGACCAACCTTCTTGGTATTCTCTAAGATATGGGTAAGGTGTTCCATCTTTTCTTACTTGAGGTTCACATTTTCCCCATTGTTGTAACTCATCTTTACTCATAGCTCTAGCACAATGTTCAAAAGGACTATAATGACCACTAGATTTAAGTATATCATAAAGTTTAATATCAGATTCATAATCATCTTTACCTTCAAAGTTTAGATAAGATACTCTAGCACATCTAGCTGTTGCTATCTTTACCATATTATCTATCAACTCAGTTTTAGACATGTCCAACTTGTTGCCAAGAATATCATCAACTATTTTTTTCTTACTGATATTATCACTAAAAGGAATATGCCATTCTCCTGCTTTAAGTTGTTTAGGAGTAGATTCATTCATAGCATCCCACATAGCTTCAGCTAGTAGAGAGATATGGATTTCTCCTTGTCCTTTATTTAGTTTTAACCAACTTAAATCATCCCATGTATTCATACTAGAATGAACAGGAGAATTAGAGTTAACAAAATCTAAACAGTCTTTTCTACCTTTAAAAGATTGACCATCCCATTGATACTCAGGACATCTCAATTCAAAGAAGTTATCATATTCAGTAGCAGTTACAATACAAGTGTACCATTGATATGGTTCTAGTATACGATTAACTAGTTGTTTAGTAATACCTAAATCTAACATACCTTTAGCTCTGTGAACAGCTTCATCTCTAGCTTTTAACCACTCTCTTTTAATTTTAGAAAGAACATCTTTACTTCCCACTTCTTTAGTATGATCAAAATATTCAGTTCCTTGCATACCTTTATGAGCTTTTTGCCATGCTACAGGAATAAAAGGATCTTCTTCTATATCTTTAATCATTCTACTAGTAGGTATAGCTCTACTACTAGCAGCATTTCTAGAAAACATCTTTTCATTCATTAAAGAAGTATCTTCATAATAAGAATCATCGTCAGATAAAACTCTATGTGTTTTACATTCAGCATGTATAAATCTAGGGTAAGTAAGAACATAAGTAGTAATTCTTTGTCCGTGTTCATTCTTTGAGTCTGCTATAACTCTTGCTTCAATTTTCTTTTTCATACTTCTCTAATTAATTGTACTTTTTTAATATTTAAACGTTTTTCTCTTGCAAGTTCTTCTGCTTCTTCTGGACTAACTGCTTCTACCCAACAAGATGAATAATCATCATCTGTTGTTACATATTTAATACTATAATTTGGCATAATATTATTTTTTAATTCTTAATTTATCTAAAGGAATGTTAAGCTTATTGGCAATCTCTTCTAATGTTAATTCAATAGCAATAATATTTCTAAAATCTTTTTCAGTTAATTGCTCCCCTTTAAGATACCATTCTTTATCGCCATCTGCCCATTCAACTGCTGGACCATGTTCACAATGTCTTTTACCATTAAGAAACCATTCTTTAGTACCATCATCAGAAACTTTTACTACATATTCTATCATAATATTATTTTTTAATAAAATCTTTCTTATATCCTTCTTTTACTGTACTTAATCTTTGTTCTATAATAGTAGATAATTTAGAACTAGACTTAAACTGTTCATTACTTTCTACTTCATCTACAAAAGTTAAATATCTGTTTAACTCTTCTAATAATGCTCCACTTTTCTGTTTAACTTTATGTCTAAACAGTTGAGGTAAGCTACTTTTTAAATCTTCTATTGAATTAGCTAGAGCTTGTATAGCAGCCACCCCAAAGGAGTGGTCTATATCTCTTTCATCTACTAAATATTCTATCTTTTTTTCCATAATTTAAAATATATATCTAATTGTATTCCAAGGTATAATATTATCATGTAATCTACTAAATTCTTCTATCCACTTAGACTTTAAATCAACTTTATATCTAAGATTTGATCCTCCGTATTGGCTTGTCTTAGTTTCTTGTATTCTAGGATTCCATAATAACTCTTCTCCTTTTCTTCCTGCTTTTAAGTTTTTAAAGTGTTTTTCTTTGTTATGTGTAAGAAATATACATTCTGCAAGTACATTGTCTTTGTCTTCTACATAAGTATCTACTGTTTTAAATAGTTCTTCATAGTCTTTTAACCAACCATCATAAACAATAATAGGAGAGAAGTTAATATGTACTTCATATCCTGCTTTTTTAAACCTATCAATAGCTTTAATTCTATCTATTATTTTAGGAGTATGTGGTTCTAAAGAATTGCTTAATTTTTGAGGCATCAAGCTAAATCTTATCCTCATTTTCCTACAAGGGGAGTATTCCAAGAAATCATTAGGAATAACCTTAGTAGCAAATGAACCTTTAATCTTATCGTGATTCTTAAAGAAGTCAAATATATACCTCCAATTATGGTATTTTCTATGTAATGCGAAGTCTTCATTACAAGATAGATCATAAGTCCAATATTTAAAGTCTGTTTGATTAGGTTCTTTAATAGGTAACCACATAGCATGATCATTAACAGCTGTAAGTATATCTCCGTTGTTAGATGCTATACTAAGACTATTGTCATCTGTGTGTCTCTTCATATAACAGTAAGAACAATCTAA
>Ga0209092_10001688_pt1 | contig 21116 bp, 8 predicted proteins | sample FraStrMetagenome_FD_187446 | JGI IMG/M metagenome (GOLD analysis project Ga0209092, IMG submission 187446) | Marine eukaryotic phytoplankton communities from Arctic Ocean - Fram Strait ARC3M Metagenome (SPAdes) (version 2) | ecosystem: Environmental > Aquatic > Marine > Oceanic | place: Fram... | reverse complement strand
TGTCGAATCAGAACCTAATGTTGTTAGTGCCTGTATAAGTGCTGCATCCGGAGTTGGACCTACACTAATAGTAATAGTATTACCATTCCACGATGTTGTTCCTCCAATCCAGTTTGCGTCAGCATTGACAGCATATGTGTCTGCAGGCACTGTTTCAAATTTATCAAGTACATAATAAGTAGTACCCGATACAGCATTACCAAAGAACTCTGTAAAGAATGATGCGCCCATTGTCGAGCCGCCGTCTGCTTCTACTGTTTCCTTAACTCCTGGAGTTATTAATGCCATTGTTCCGCTAGCATCAGATATTCCATAAGTACTGCCAGGTGTTCTAACAATAACATCACCTGCTGATGTTATTAACGGAACTGCTGCACCGGAAGGAGTATTAGCAATTGTAAATGATACACCATCGTTAACAACTTGTATATAGTACACTTGATCATTTACAATTCCGCCAAACGTACTACCACTAAGTACAATAGGATTTCCTGCAACAAATCCAGTAGTATCTGTAACAGTAATCAAGTTTGACACTGATGTAGTATTTGTTGCATTAGTTGTTAATACTGTATCAGAAACTGTAAAATCTGTTCCGTTAACAATTGAATTAATCCAATATTGTTGTTTTTCAACTAGGCCGCCTATTACTCCAGTGTTAAATATTACAGGGTTTAATGGTACTAGTATAGAAGTATCATCAATAGTAATTGCATTATCAGCAGATATAGTAGCTGTTGCGTCTCTTTCAATTTTATTAGCTGATATTGAAAACTGTGTACCATTATATATTTCATGTATATAATATGTTTGCCCCAGTGTAACTTCGCCTAAACTTATTCCTGTAAATTGTATCTGTTGTGCAATTTGCATATCAGCTGTAGCTGTGCCAGTTAAGTAACTGGTATTTGCAGGATAGTTTAATGTAAACGTAGGTTCGTCAGTAGTTAATACGATCGGAGCCCCTTGCGGATCTTCAATATTAATATTAGATAATGGCCAAACGCCGCCTGCTAATGATGTTGATATTTGGATTGTAGTTTCGTCGACAATATTAATAATATAATAATCGAATCCTACAGCAACGCCGCCAAATGTATTTCCTGTGAAGTTAACTTTTTGATTTACTCTTAATTTTGCTGTAGAAGCAACATACAAATAATTATTTAAATCTCCTAATGATCCTAATATTTGTATAGAGTCTTGCGCAGTTGAAGTTACATCTATATCATAAAATGTTGGTGTAAATTGTATTTTTTGTCCTGCAAACACTGTATTAAAATCAGAAGTTGTGTCTAATGTAAATCTGTCTGTTGTAGCATCAGTACTATTAATTTCTAAACTGTTAAATGATTCTTTAAGAACTTGTGCTTGTTTATTATTCTCATTGTACTTTGAAATAATACCATATTGACCAGCACCTCTACCACTTGATACTACTAATCGCATACTTTCGTATTCGGGTGGCGTAGCAACTTCAGATCCTGCTAATGTTAAAAATTCTGTATTACCTGTCTGTGCGTTGTTTACTTGATATCTATATCCTAGTCCACCGGATGTAAATGCTGCACTTTCAAGTATGCGTGTTTGATAAACGCTACTGCTTCTTAACTCGTCTGCAATAATTTCAGCACCGTTTCCTGCGCCGTCAACATTTACATTTGCGTAAGCAGTAGTAATAGTGTCAGCAGTCTCTAGGAAGAAAGTCTTTGGACCTATTTGTAACTGCGTGCCATAAAAATTAGATGTTCCTGTGATGCCGTCTTTTCCACGAGGATATATTTTATATCTTAAAGAAGTATTTTGAGCTGTATCGTCATATACTGTAAATGATATTCTATACCATCCATTTTCTACATTTTCAGCAGTAAACGTTCCAATTCCTGAATTACCATCCGGAGAAGGTAGTGATACTAATTCGTTCGTATTAAAATTAAATCGTACTGCACTTGTTCTAGGATCATACCCAGTCCATTCAAGATAGAGATCAAAATATGCAGCAGTATTTTTATTAGCATAAACACTAGCTGTATATCCTAATGCACTTCCTGTAGGCACTGTACCAACATGCTGAATAGTTAAGATTGCAGTAATAGATAAGCTTTCAACGGTTACAATAATGTCATTTACTGTTGCTGGGCCGCCAAAATTTTCACCAAGTAGTCTAATTTCGTTTCCAACAACGTACCCGCTGCCACCGTTATTAACAGAAACTACATATCGTTCACTAAACACAGTAACATCAAACGTTGCATCGACACCCGAGCCATCTTCGTTAATACCTGAAATATTAGTGTATGTTCTGCCTTGTGGTGAAACTGCTACATCTTTATAAAAATATGCGCTGTCTGTTAAACTAGTAATACCTTCAACTTTCCAAGCAGTCTCTCCCGGAATTGGTGTAGTTGCTGCCTTAACAATATTAAGATTGCCATCAGTTGGCCAACTTGAATCAACTAAATTATTACTTTGTGTTAATAAATTTGTAGCTGTTGAAAAGTATTCTTCACCAGCATGATCAAATGCAATTTTTAAAATTTCAGCATCGGCGCCTAATGCGCTAACAGCTTGTGCTTGTGCCTGATTGTTTCTGTTGTTAACATTACCTGTTGCAGGTGTCTCTGAAACATCAAACCCTTCAGCAATAACACCATATTGACCATATGAACTGTTACCGTTAGTAGCACGAACTCTTCCTCCATCTTCTGCAAAATAACCTGCATAATTGTAATACGAGAATACCGACACACACTCAACAAGTGCATCGCCACCTTTGCACCATACTCCGATACCATCGGAAATAATTTGTGTAAAGTCATTACATACCATTGACGTGTTGCCGCCATTGTGTAATGTACTATCAATTTTCATTCCAGTGCAACCTTTACCAAAGTTGGTAACATTTTGCACATATGGCGACTTACGTCTAATCCATGCAGTTGTATCGTCAGGTCCAGCTCCTGGGTCAAGACTTACAAATGATCCGCCTGACGGACGTCTTGTTTCATATTCGTTTTGAGGTGTTAGTGTTCCTAACAATCCATTCAACGTCATATTTCTAATACCTGTAGCATTTTGTACACGTATCATGTCTTTTAATGCGTTTCCGCCGTATACATACATGTATCCAATGTTTGTAAACAATTCAACTTCTGGGCCGTCTAATGATGCACTAACTTGAAAGGTAGTATCTGTAATACTACTGCCTATTACATAATAAGTTATACCTTGTACAATATTGTCGCCGCCAATTTTTGTACTAATTTCATCAACTGGATTAAGTGATACAAACTGTACTGGGGAGTTATGTTCCATATTTTCAGTTGAGCCAACAACAAATTGATTAATAAATCCAAAAGTTCTTGTACATAATGTATTAATTACATTTGCAGGTTTAATAACTGCACCACGGAGTTCGTCGCCATTTAATGCACATCTTGCCGGTAACACAATTGGAAGTTGTTCTTCGTAAGTTCCTGATTTAATATTGATTGTAGTATAAGCGCCGTCATTTTCTGGAGGTATACTTCTTGGAGTTCCAGTTGTTAATGGCACTGTTAATATTTTTTCTAATGCAGCAACAGTTGCTAATGTATTGTCTTCAATAACAAGAGAATTATTAAAATATTGAACTTTAGGCGATGCAACATTCTCAATAGCTTGATAACTAGCTGCTGGTGCAGTGTTTGTTAATGCCAAAACAATATTTTTAAATAACTGTTCTATAATTAATACATAATCATCTGCTTGCTCGGCAACTGTGTCGTTAGTAAATTTGTTAGTACTTTCTAGATCAAAATACGCAATTACATTTGCAACTGTACGTGCATTTTGGCCTCTTGCTAAATCGGCTACTACTCCGTCATAAATATATCTAGAATCTCTTCTTGTTTTATCAGCATCAAAACTTCCCGAGCCACCAAAATTTCCTAATTGATCTTTTATTTGTCTATCAAGCCACCAAAATGTTTCTTCTATTGCCCATTCTTTATTAGCTTCTAATAATGCTTTTTCGTTTTGTTTTCTTGTGCCTTTGGCAACTTGATCGCATGCATAGCGTACAGTTTTCCAAGCAGTGTCAGCAGTTGTTCCTCGGTCTGCAGAATCAATTCCGTTAGTTGCAACATAGTACACATTTGGTGTAAAATCAGTTTCTCTCCAGGCCGGCAATTCTCCAACAACTTTTAAAACATTTGATTGTTCTCCAATGTCTAAGGCTGCTTTTTCGCCTGCTGCTTGAACAATAAGTTGACCTTTTTGGGTAAGTGAATTTGTTTTATCATGTTGCAAATATATTGCCCAATAATTGTTTTGCAAATCAAGATCTGGTCTGTTAACTAATGCAGCAGTGTGTTCTCTTAAACATTGATATGTTGCATTGCCATAATATAAAACATCATCTTGATTATATAGTGTACCTGTAAGCCATTTACCTTCCCAATTAAATCCTGGAATCATTAATTCCCAATAAACATAATTAGTGCCTGCAAATGTTAATACTGCACTGTCTGCAATAGTTCCATTTGGTGCAGAACTTAATATAACTGTAGAAATATCTCCATTAGTAGTTACAGATTGTACTGTTTGTCCATATCCAAATCCTTCTCCTATTACTGTCATGCCAACAGTAATACCGTTAACACTAGTACTGTCGCCAGTGTCTAATTTAATAGTTGTTCCTGATGATCCAGTTGATTCGTAAACTGCTTGTATCTCAAAATTACCAGGTGCAATATTAGTGCTATCTGTTAGTGCAACATAAAGGTCGCCGCCATATGTTACTACGCTACCTATTCTATATTCATCTTCATTGTTCCAAGCCCCTGTAACATCATATGCTTGACTAACTATTTCCCAATTATCTGTCGAATCTTCTGCGTTAAACGATGGCTTATTATTAATATTATTAATAGTTAAACATTGATATAAGTACCCTCCGTATAATACTATATCGCCGGGTTGATAAATTGAAGTACTTAACCATGCTTGGTCAAAATCAAGGCCTGGCATCCAAAGCTGCCAATAATCTGAAGTAAATGCATCTTGTATTATCGATTCTTCTTGTTGTACACTAGCAGTATAACCTGATGCGCCTGCAACTGTTGGATCTCCTTCATCGCCATTTTGATATATATTTCTAATAGTTGCTAATGGAATTTTACTAATAACAGGTGCTATATACGAATTAAATAGAGCATAGCCCAATGGAAGATTTGCTTGTATTCCTGCTGATGTATTTACTGTATCGATCCATTCCGGAGCAAGACTGCCGCCGCTCCATAAATCTGCATAATCAAACATACAGAAGTTTAACAAATACAAATATTCTTTTGCTGCTACTTCAAATGCGTCTGCATTAGATTTCCAAGTTGCGCCGCCGTATCCCGAACTATCCCAATACCCGCCATCGTATGCTTCTTCCATTGCTGCATATAATGGACCAGTTGCCCAGTCTGCATCTAAGTATGAATATAGTTTTAATCCTCTAGCATTAACACCATGCATATGTAGTGTATGCATAACATGTTCAATTACTTCTTGTGCGTCAATATCACCATCACCAAAACCGTCACCAGTTGAATTTAAATACCAAACCATGTCGTTAGCTACATGGGCATCAAAAAAGTCTGTTAATTCCCAAAATATAATGCCTTCGTCGGTTAAAAAGTTAGTAGTGTAGTCTGAGCCTGCTCCGCGAGCAATTCGTTGTATAGTTGGCAATCCTGCATGGTATGTACCAACTGCACCGCCAAGTGTGTTAATCATTGTTTCTTGCGCAGTACTGTTAATACCCAAAGCATCTTTGTTTAAAAACAATTTAAACGTTTGTGCTACTTTTTCAATAAATGCATCTGGAACTGCTGCCTGGCCACCTACGTCGCCGGCCGCTACAATTCTAACACCGTATACTGTTAATTCTTTCTTAAAGAAGTTGCTACCTGATATTGCCATTTTTTATTTTCCTGTCTTTATACCGTAATTGTTCCGAACATAGCTGCATGGAATTCACAGATATAGTAATATGTTCCAGCACCGTCAACTTCCCATTGAACCGTTCCTGTTTGTGCGCCGTTATTAAGTACTCCAGGTGCTACATCTCCGCTACCTGTTGATTGTTGTGTTTTAACGTAGAATGGATGTCCGGCTGCATTAATTACAAAGTCTACAATGTCACCGTCATTAAATGTTAGGTCTACATTATCTCCGCTCACTGCACCGTTTCTGTCAGTACCAGATAATGTGTAAGCAGATGCTCCAACGTTAGTAACATTAATTGTGTAATCTGCTGTTACTACAGGATCTAGACTTGTATCATTAATTGTAATATTTCCAAGTGTGCTTACAATAGTTCCACTTGCACTTCCGGTTCTAATTTGTACATCAAAGTTTTCTGTACCTTCTGTAGTTGTGTCGGCATCCGGAGTTACTGTAAATGAGCCTGCGCCACTTGTAATTGTAAAGTTACCCTCTGAAGTTGTAAAGTCGCTGCCGTTGGTAACAGTCCAATATAATGTTGTTGCGTCAGCTACATTAGCTGTTGCAACATTTATAGTAAGTGAACTTCCTTCGTCGACATTGTCAGCTGTTGATGAAACAGCATAAGTTACAGCAGGTGCTTGACTTGTGTCAATAATAGTTATATTTGCCGATGTGCCTACAACAGTGCCGCTTGCACTTTCAGTTCTAATTTGTACATTAAACGTTTCTGCTGTTTCTGTTGTTACATCAGCAATTGGTGTAATTGTAAATGAGCCTGCATTATTTGTAATTGCAACAGTTCCAGTCGAAGCTGCAAAGTCGCCGGCATTAGAAGCACTCCAATATAAAATAGTTCCATTTAATACATTAGTTGTTGTAACATTTATAGTAAGTGAACTTCCTTCGTCAATAGTATTAGCTGCCGGAGTAATTGCATACGTAGATGCACCTGGTGGAATTGCAGTGCCACCCATTCCGCTATGATTAACACAATAATAATATAATGCAGGTGCATCGTCTGCTACAGTAATTTGAGTATATGCGCCAGCAGTGCCAGCAGTGCCAACTTTAGTTACACCTACTATATATTCTTCGCCGCCGCCCCATGTTCCATTTGGTGTTGTAGAGAATCTAAGTTGATGCGTATCATTACTAGCTGATGATTGATCAAACTTATATGTTAGTCCTCTAACTAACGACAATGCAGGACTTACGCCTGATTGTCCTTGAATATAATATTTGTTTCCAGTGCCGTATAAGTTTGATCCTTCAGCTACACTAACTTGGTAAATTATTGCGCCGCCAAATGGAGTAATTAATGTACTTGTGTAAACACCATAAACAGGCACTTCTGGAATTTCTGGTACGTGGCCTTCAATACACTTGTAAACACTTGGTCCGTATTTTACAAGATCTCCTAATTTATATCTTCTTACCGAACTGTCTGGAGTTAAATCTGAAAATTCTCCCGTCCACTGTACACCTTCATTAGTAAGTTTCCACTTAACTAATGTGCTGTCAATGCCAAAATAGTCAGCTTCAAGACCTTCAGCATCTGTTGCTGCTGACAAATGTGATATTATACATTCATATGCAGATCCGCCATACTGAATAATATCGCCAATACCATAAGCAGTTGCAGCAGTCCATTCACTTTGCCATGTCTTGGATTCAGCATACACATCCCATTTTTCAATATCTGAGTCTAGCAATGCTCCAGCAACGTGTTGAGTATTACATTTGTAAACAATACCACCAAAAATTACAATATTATCTAAACTATATGTTGCAAACTGTTGCCAAGGACCTTTCCAAGTTTGCCCTGTCATCATTAATTGCCATTTAGGTATAATATCACCTAAATCAGAATAAAACCCCGCCGAGTCGTGTGGCACCAAACATACATACGCTTTACCTTCGTATTGTACTATTTCGTCTTTTTTGTATGTTGTTAAATCTACCCATTCTCCTTTCCAGGAAAATCGTAGTCTACTAATTTTAAATTCTGCCATCTTGCGGTTCCTTGGATACTATTATCTTTGTTACAACATATTTATGTAACTATTTGACTCGCGTCATATTTGTATGCTTGATTAATTCTAACTACTAATTCTCCGTTTTCATTTACATAATAATATGCATTTTTGTTATCCCAACGATACTGATCCCATTCTAAGTTATCATACGGGCGTGAGTGATCACTTTCTAAGCGTCCATCAAAAAAGTCTACGCCATATTCAAATTCAGTAAAGTCATCTACAGATGCTCCTGGATTGTTAATTGTAATTGTGTCTACATCTTTAAGCTGATCAATTTTTGCAAAATACAGAGTACCATCTTCTGTTCTTTTTAAAGCATAAAAATATCTAGGCTGTCCTTCACCTAAGAGTTCTGTTATACCTGGTGTTTGACCTACGTAATGTGTCGATGCCATCTTATATCTCCTTAAATAATTTCTACTGTACTTAAGACTGCGTCAATGCTATCTGCAACATTTGATCTTACATACAAGTTATTGTTTGGTGTTAGAATTAATTTTTCGCCACCGTTTAGTACACGTAAACTTGTGTTTGGTGGAAGAATCATTTCTTTTGCGTAAAAGCCTTCTGTGCTAGCATCGTCACGTAACGATACATCTATTAATACAACACCGTCGGTTAAGTTTGCTAAACTAAATCCAACAACAGTAATACGCTTGTTGTCGTCAGTTGCTAACACTTCTGTTTTCTCTATACCTATTTGTGATACTACTTTGTTTTTAAATGTGGTTGCCATTTTTTTATCCTAATACTAGCACTGTTGAAAGTGCAATTTCTTCTGCGTCATTAAATGTAATGCCCGATCCGCTGCCTGCCACTGATACCCAGTTATTGCCGTTCCATATTTCAACACGTTCGTCGTCAGTATTGTAACGCATTTGACCAAGTTCTGTGTAAGCAAATATTGGACGTGTTCCCGTTGATCCAGTTGGAATAACAACTCCGTATGTTCCGTCAAACTGTACGTAGCCGTTGCCAGTACTTTGAAAAGTTGTTATACTATTGTTAACAGTATTTGTAATAGTGTTGTCTTTGAATGCAAAATTATCAAATGTAACGGAACCTGTGCCGTTGGCTGTAAATTCTAAATTCTTATTTCCATTTGTAGTTTCAATAACATTTCCGTCAATACGAATATCGTCTACATCAATTCTTGGTGCTGATAATTTAGTATCGTCTATTAAAACTATTTCTGTGCCGTTTACATAAAATCTAATTTTGTTATCATTTAGGCCTTCTGTAAGTTCAGCAGTAATTTTTGTATTACCGTCTAAATCTTCAACGCCTTTTAAATTAACCCAATTAGAACCATTATAACCTTCGTATCTATTTAAATCTGTATTAAATCTTATATATCCGCTTGTGCTTGCAGGACGTTCGGCCGTTGTTCCTGATGGCAATTTTAATCCGCCAGTTGCATTAATATTTACTAGTTCACTTCCAGGATTAATGTTAAAGTCGCCTGTTGTAGAAATTGTAGAATCGTTAATGCTAAATGTATCTATAATAACAGACCCAGTACCGGCTGTTCTTAAATTTAAATTACTATTTGAGTTTGTTGTAGTAATAAAGTTATCGTCAATTAAAATATCACCAGTTGTAAAACTATTAGCTGTAATATTATTTGTGCTAATAATATTTCCTACAGTAATAGAGCCGTCAACTGTTAAGTTATTTGTGATTTCTACATCATTATTAGGAACAAAAACTTTACCTGTTCCGTTAGCACGAAGTTCTAAATCACTGTTTGATGTAGTTGTAGTTAATGCATTGCCACTAAGTTCAATTTCTTCAAACTGTATAACACTTGCACTAATAATAACCTCACCAGTTACGTCTAAGTTACCAGTTAAATTAAAGTCGCCAACTTGATTTACATTGCCGACATGTGTAACAGTACCTTGTATATTTGTATTCTTTAAATTTGTAATACCGTTAACAGTTAATGCTTGTGATATTATTACATCATTGCTAGGAACTACAACGCTGCCGCTGCCGTTAGCACGAAGTTCTAAATCACTGTTTGAAGCAGTAGTTTTAATAACGTTATCGTCAATTAAAATATCACCAGTTGTAAAACTATTAGCTGTTATTGTACCGACACTATTGATGTCGCCGACACTAATTGTTCCAGTAACATACAAATCATTACTAATAACAACATCGTTAGTAGGAATTATAATATCACCGTACACAGTAGCACGAAGTTCTAAATCACTATTTGATTCAGTTGTAGTTATTACATTGCCACTAATTTTAATATCTTCTAATTGTGCAATTCCTGATACAGTAATATTACCAGTAATACTGTGGTCACCGGTTAACGCAATATTTCCATTTTGAGTTGTATTTCCAGTGTGCGTAGTATTACCTTGTATTACTAAGTTAGATAAATTTGTAGTTCCAACAACTTGCAACTCATTATTAAATAATACATTATTACTAGGAATACTAATTGTGCCTGTGCCATTAGCACGTAACTCTAAGTCTGAGTTTGAAAGTGTTGTTTTAATAAAGTTATCGTCAATTAAAATATCACCAGTTGTAAAACTATTAGATGTAATTAAGTTTGTTGCGGTTAAATTATTAACATTAATATTATTAACTGTTAAATCATTTGTAATTTGTACATTATTATTAGGTACAAGTATTTTACCTGTGCCGTTAGCACGTAACTCTAAATCTGTGTTTGAAGTAGTTGTTGTAACAAAATTATCATCAATTAATATTTCTTCAAACTGTGCTGCTCCTGTAACATCTAAATCCTGTGTTACTATAACATTGCCCGTTATCTCTGCGTCACCTGTTTGAGTAGTATCACCAACATATGTTATTGAACCTGTGATATTAGTATTTTGTAAATTAGTTACACCGCTTACTGTTAAATTATTATCTATTTGTACATTATTATTAGGTACAAGTATTTCACCTGTACCATTAGCACGTAATTCTAAATCTGCATTTGAAGTTTTAGTTGTGATAAAATTATCACGAATTTCAATATCATCGACATCAACTTCGTTTACAAATAAGTTTTTCCAAGATTTATTAGCAGCACCTAAATTATAAGTACTACCTGTTTTTGGTTTAATATCACTATCAATACCTGCAATAATTTGAATTGTATCTGTTACTTCATCACCAATAGTAATGTTACCACCAATAGTTACATTGCCAGTAACATCTAAACTGCCGTTAACATTTACATTTGAATTTAAGTTAATTTCACCGCTTGCTGCTGTGATGTTTGCGTCTTGTGTTAATGTTTCTATAGTGTTGCCGCTTATGCGCCAATCACCAGTTTCAATTTTTGTGCCGTCGACAAATGTAGTGTCGCTACCAGTTGTAAATGATACTCCGGTAGTTGTATCAATTTGAAAATCGCTTACTGTAAATTGAACAGTACCATCTTCTTGATTAACGTAAAACAAATCACCGACTCTAAAATCACCTTTATGATCAACTGAGTTGTATCGTACTTGCGCTCCATTTGATTCAATAACTTCGTTATTTTGATTAACTGTAGCAGGATTGTTAGTTACAGACTTGCCGTTGCCAATATATGCTAAGTTGTGTCCAATAGCATACATTAATACACCTGGACCGTCACCTACTAATCCAAAGTTTCCATAAACACTAGCACTGCCAATCATTCTAACTTCAGCACCAAATTCACGTAAATCAAAACTTGCAATACTTGTAGCAGTTGCACTGCCGTCAGTAATACTCTGCGGTGTTAAATCAAATCCGTTTAAATCTGTATATCCGTCTAAAGTAATATTGTTGCCATTTACACTAGCAATGGTGCCTGTAAGCACTGTAGAGCCGTCTGTGCTAGTTAATGTAAGTGTGTTGCCTTGTGTAAAGGTTCCTGTAACTCCTGCTAGTACAAGCGTTGTTTTGCCTGCATAGCGCATGCCGGCTTTACTATCAAATGCATACATGCTGCGATTAGCAAAATATGTAAATGAATTTAGCCACTCAACTCTAGCACCGTTAGTCATTGTAATTGTATCAACACCCGGTGTAATAAATGTTGCACTATGAAATAGCATTGCTGTGTTTACACTACTTGCAGAGCCGTATGCTCCATCAATGTAAGCACCTTTACCTGCATCGCCTGCATCAAATCCTCTTGGATCTAATGCACTTGTAGTTGATCCAGATGTAATTACTGTAATATTTCTAATATATGGAGAACGGCTAGTTGCTGCATAATCTGTTGCGTAACGGAAAGCATACCCGTTGTCTGGAAAACTTCTATTATCGTTATTGCAACTAAATGTAATACCTTTTAGAAATACTTCTACACCTACGCCTGCATTAGGGCCTGCGTGAGTAATAGTAACTGTACCAGTTACATTATTATATACAGCATTAGTAATTGCATAATTGCTGCCGCCAAATGTAATTTCGCCGCCATTTACGTATGTGTGCGCAACGTCTGTTGGTCCTACATTGACTGTTGTTGTACCCGCGCCTGCTGATGTTGTAGTATAAAAATTACCACCACTTTGAAATCCAGTTACAGTTAGATCTTCAACTGTTGTTTCACCGTTGAGTAAAAATGCATCATTGTAACGTGTTGCTGTAGTAGGACGAATTGACACACTTCTAATGCTAGTGCCTTTAACTGTAACGCCTGCTGGCACTGTTAATGGAAATACTTCTACGTACACACCTGGGGATATTAGTATTGTATCGCCTGCTGTTGCTACAGATAACCCATTAGCAATAGTTAAATAAGGCGCAAGTACATGATCGCCTTGATTACTATCATTGCCATTTTCTGCAATATAAATCGTGTTTCCGTTAGTATGGGTTAAATCAATTCCGTCTAAATCTAAATCATCAGTAGTTATACTAGATGCTCTTAAATCATTAACCCAAACATCATTCCATTCTTTACCGCCAGCTGCTGGATCTGACCCAAGTGAGTAAACGTTTGTTATGTCAGGTATAATATTACTTGCAACGTCAGCATTAAATATGACATTATCAGTATTAGCATCACCGATAGTAATATTACCGTCTGCTGTTATATTACCAGTAGCATGGATATTACCGTCTACATTTAAGTCTGAATGCACTTCAACTGTGCCAGTGCCGTTTGGTCTAAACTCTAAATTTGCGTTTGACGAGTTGGTAGTAATTGCATTGCCTTCAATGTCAATACTATCTACTCTTAATTTATTAAGTGAAACAATTGTATCTAAGGTTGCTAAATTTAAATATTGCTGAGTAGTACTAATAGTGTTATTTTGTATAGTAACATCTGCTAGGTCACTTCTAGTAGTAGCTCTTAAATTTGTAGTTTGTGTTGTTCCGTTAATATCTAGTTCGTATTCGGGAGTATTTTTATTAACGCCGATGCGCTGATTGTTTACATCTAGATATAATAGGTTCGTCTCAAATGCTAAATCTACTCCATTACGGACTAAATTTGACTTTAAGAGCGGACCGGATATGCGACCAACAGCCATCTTAACTCCTCAATACGGGGATCCTGTCCCTCTAGCCACCTTACATTGCGGGCTAACCACAGTCTGTCCGTGTACAGGATTGGTCATCCATTTGTACAGTAATAGTATTTATCGATTATAGAAAAAAGGGGTTGGTTACCCAAAGATTAGAGTATATTCTAAAATAAGATCATCCATCTCTGCTTCACTAATTGTAGCTGCATTACCTGCTGCCGAAATATAAGTATTTCCGTCCCATGTTTCGAGAACTTCAACTTCTGTATTCCAACGCATTAACCCTATTGTTTCTCCACTACTTACTCGTTGAGCAGTTGTTCCTGCAGGAAAGCGTACTGCACTATTGTCAATAAACTTTATCTTGCCCTGTCCTGTATTTTTTAAAACAATATTATTGTTAATGTTGTTTGAAAATGTATTATCTGCAAGATCAATTTGGTCTATTCTTAGTACACCGGTTCCGTGTGCTTTTAAATCTACATTACTATTTGACACTATTGTTTTTATAACATTAGTTTGTAAACGTAAATCGTCTACTTCTAAACCATGTATAGTTAGACCAGTAGCACTAACTGTGCCTATTTCAGTATTAGCAGCAGTAATTGATATTGTATTATTAGTAGGATGAGCAAGGACGCTTGCCTGCCTATTAGCTGAATAAATACCATTAAATGACAATATAGAAGAACTATTAATTGCTTCAAATATATTATCAGTACTATTAAATCTAATATTATTAGATGCAGATTGTCTATCGACTGTAGTTCCTATTGGTAGTTTAACTGCTCCAGTACTAGTAATATTTAAGTTATTATTTGCATTGAAATTTATATCTGCACTAGAAGTATTAATAATATTATTATTAACAAACAAAGATTCAACTTTAACGTCAGCATCAAATGAACGTAACTCTAAATTACTGTTTGTATTTGTTGTAGTAATTACATTATCAAAAAATCTAATATCTGAACTTGCATCAAATATTTCTCCTGCTAGTGAATTTTCTATAGTTATTAATGAAGAATTTAAAGATCCTAAAGAAAGATTATTTTTAATCTGTACATTATTTTGAGGTATAATAATATTACCTGCACCATTTGCAAGCAATTCTAAATTTGCATTACTATTAGTTGTTTCAATGTAATTATCATTAAAAATAATGTCATCAAACTGAATCTCACTATTAATATTTGATGTAGTTACTGTTACTGTACCGACAACAGCAAGATCTCCTATTTGATTTCTATTTCCCGTTTGTTGTATATCGCCAGTAATTGTAACATTGTTAATCTCTGTATTTTCATTAACAGTTAAATTTTGATTAAGAGCAACATCATTAACCGGTATTGCTACATTACGAGTTGCACGTAGATCTAGATCGGCGTTTGAAATTGTAGTAGAAATAAAGTTATCATCAATTTCTATTATACTATCAGTGATAATAAGTTCATCTAATGCTACATTTTGATTAATTATAATATCTGCTGCGTTTATAGATGCTGCAAATAAATTATTTGTAACTCTAACATCATTTTTAGGTATTGTAACTCGGCCAGTTCCATTTGCTGCTAGAGAAAGGTCTGCTCTAAAATAATCTCCTAAGAAAATAATACTATTATATTTTCCTGGATTAGCAAATTCATCTTCTAACAGTATTTCAACAATATTTTTAATAAATGCATCTTTTATTGCATCACCTGTTGAGCCGTTTGCAATGTATTGTAGCCAAGCAAGTGCATCACTTGTTGTAGTACTACTATCTCTATTAACATCTGCATAAGATAGTGCGTAATCAGGTGCACTTGTGCCATTCGCTAATAGTGTTATTAAATTCTTTTCTGTTTGTCCTGCATAGTCGTCAACTGTGTCGCCGTCGGCCATTGCATAAATCATTTTAGACAATGATAAATCAACATTAGTATTAGTAGTGTTTATTCTCAACTCTTCTTTGTAATTTTTTATTACATTAGCATCAATATTAATATGTGAACTAGTAAGTTCGTTACTTATTGTTAAGTCACCGCTAGCTACAAAGTTACCAGTTTGATTAATGTTACCAGTTTGATTAATGTTACCAGTTTGATTAATGTTACCTATAATATTAGTTTGTATAGGAGTTATAGATTCTACAAGTCCAATATCTTCAATTAAAGAAACATTATCCCATTCTACTACTGTATCTACTGCACGAAAAATAATATCAATTACTGTTCCGGCCGGAACAAAAGACGCTGTTAAGATTTGATCAGTGCTAAGACTATCAGTCTCGTTCCATTCAAATAATGTTCCTACACCTGATTCAAATATTCTTAAATAAAAGTCGTTTGCATTTGATACACTTCTAAATGTTGCAGCAAAATCATATGTTTTTCCTGGAACAACTATAATTTCTTGAGATACATTTCTTGCTGCGCCTGTTGCTATAATTCTTAAATTTCCAGCAGTTGCACTTGCGCTTCCGCCACCTGACTGTGACCAATTTAATAAATTACTATTAAACGTTCCATTAGATATAAGTTCTGGACCATATTCATATGAAAATGTACTATTTTTAAGTGTAGTAGTATCATTAACTGTTAAATTATTTGTAACTTGTACATTATTACTAGGAACATTAATTTTACCTGTGCCATTAGCACGTAACTCTAAGTTTGCATTTGTATTATTAGTTGTAATATAGTTTTCTGTTATTGTAATGTCATTTACTAGTGCTTCGTTAAATTCAGTTTGTAACGAAACAGTAATGTTATTATTAAAAACATTGTCAACAGTCAGATTATTATCTATTTGTACATTATTATTAGGTACAAGTATTTCACCTGTGCCATTGGCACGTAACTCTAAGTTTGCATTTGAAGTAGTTGTTGTAATAAAATTATCATCAATTAATATTTCTTCAAACTGTGCTGCTCCTGTAACATCTAATACATCCGATAACGTAAGATTAGTTAAAGTATAATTACCGGTTCGAGTTGTGTTACCGACATGTATAATTGATCCGTTAATATTTGTAGTTTGTAGATTACTTGTGCCGCTTACTGTTAAATTATTATCTATTTGTACATTGTTATTTGGCACAAGTATTTTACCTGTGCTATTTGCACGAAGTTCTAAATCTGCATTAGATACTGCTGTTGTAATATAATTTTCGTCAACTATAATATCATTTACTTGTAAACGATCTAAATAAGCGTTTAGCCAATATCTTTGATTTTCTCCTAAATTAAAAGTTAAGTCAGTATGCGGTACAAAATCTTGTTCAAACTCTACATTAAATGTTAATCTATCGTCTAATGTTTGATCGCCAGCTAAGTTTAATGAACCTCCAAAGCTAAAATTATCTCTAATATACACATCGCCAGATACTGTAGAGTTATCTAATAAATTTATTGTGTTAGTAGATCCAGCTACATTTATATCATCAGATAATGAATCTAATAGATTTTGTGTAAATCTAATGTTTCCAGTTTCTATTTTAGTACTAGAAATAACAGACTGGCCGCCACCACTGTTAATAATTAATCCTTCAGTTGAATTAACACTACCTGAACTAATATTAAGACTAGTATTTCCTGTTTCAAAATCTACATAAAACAAATCACCTATTCTAAAGTTACCTGTTTGGTCAGTAGTTACAAAATGCACTTGTCCGGAATTTAATTCAACAACTTCATTTGCTTGCACCGTTAAACTGTTATTATTTGTTGCATCGTTGCCTGCACCGATATACGCAAAGTTATGTTGTATTAAATACATTAACGTGTCTGCACCGTCTGCTACAGCGCCATACGTGCCGTATACGTTTGCTGACCCAATTGATCGTAGTTCTGCACCACCATTTGATCCATTGAACGCATACAGCCCTCTGTTAGCAAAATACGTGAAGCTGTTTAACCATTCAACTCTTACATTGTTGGTCATATTAATAACATCAGCACCCGGAGATATAAACGTACAACTATGGAATAACATTGTTTTGTTTACAGTTGCAGCGTTTAATTCATCTCCGTCAATATACGCACCACGCCCTGCATCGCCGGCGCCAGGTGTTGTTTCTTGAGTTAATACTGTAACATTTTGTATATAAGGTGAACGAGTTGACATAACTGCATTAGGTGCAAATCTAAATGCATAGCCTGTATTATTTCCACTATCATAAAAATGATTCTGAATTGTTAAATTATTAATTGTAGAGTTATCATTTAAGTGAAATACATCTTCACTTTGACTGTTTGTATCAGGAGTAATAATAGTATTTCGAATATCGTAACCAGATACAGTTACATTATTGGGCACAACTAAAGGAAGTATTTCTTGATACTCACCTGCAGATACTAAAATTGTTACTGGTTGTTCGCCACTAGATTCTGCTGCTTGTAATGCTCTTGCAATAGTTGCAAAAGGATCAAGTATATGATCACCTTTGGCATTATCATTACCATTTACAGCAACGTATAAAGTGCCGCCCGATGTGAATAAAGCGTTAACTCCATTAACTAATAATTCATTAGTTGACGCATTTTTACCATTTATTAAATTTGTATATAAGTGACTCCATTTTTTATCAGCATTACCTAAATTGTAAGTATTTCTTATATCAGGAACAATATCTGAACTTATATCTGAATTAAAATCTACACTATCTTGATCAGAGTCACCTAGTGTAAGTGTGCCGTCAAATGTAATATTTCCTGGAGTATACATATTTCCAAAAATATTTAAATTATTTACAACATCAACTGCACCAGTGCCATTCGGAGTTAAATCAATATCTGCATTAGAAATTATAGTACTGATAACATTATCAGTAATACGGATAGTACCATTTTCTAAAGTAGATAACACTACAGCTTCAGCAGCATTAAGTTCAATATTTCCTATTGCACTAATTGTAGAATTAGCAAACGTAAACCCGGCTGTTATAGCATTAGGAGATTTTATATTAGTAGTTTGTAATGTTCCTACAACGTCAAGATCATAATTAGGTGCGTTATGATTAACAGCTATTTTACCTTCAACTACATCTAAATATAAAAGCTGGGTTGTGTCTAAGTCGTTGCGAAATGCTAAGTTATTACCGTTACGTAATAAATTTTCTGTTAATAACGGACCTGATATTCTGCCGACTTGTGCCATGACATACTCCTATTAGTTAGTAGTATTTATTGGTTTACTTGTCGAAGTTGTGAAGTACTACAACTGGAACAGGGTCACCGCCTGCACCGGCTGACGGAGGAGCTGAAGTAAATTCTACATACCAACCAGCAGCTTTTCCAGCTGGGTTCTGCGTTAGTACATAGTTGTTTCCTACTCCAGATACTTGGAAGACATTTTCAACTAGTACAATAATATTTTGTGCTGCTGCTGGGGCAGTATAATTAGTATTTGGATCTTGACTGTTAAGTGGCCCAAAGAATGTTTCAGTATCATCGCCGTTACCGAGCGATTGTTGTACAATACCTGGATCATTGTTTGGTTCTTTATAACGCACACTGCGCCATTCACTTTCTGAATACACTTCAACTTCATTTAATGAAGTGTTATATCGAATGTGTCCACTAACTGGACTGCCAGGCCGTTGTCCTGTAGTACCTTTTGGTAAAAGCACTACATTAGTACTATCTAAAATAATTTGATCATTAACATCATATTTGACACCTTTGCCATATATGTTTCTTAGATTAGTATTTTGTGCTTTAATTAATCGCATTTTATACTTCCAAATAACTTACTGATACAGATAAATCTGTAAGATTGTTTACAATATCTGATACATCTGCTGCGCCTGCAACAAAACTTAGTTTGTCTCCTGGTGATAATATTACTTTTTCTGAATCAAATGTAAATGTTTCACCAGCCGGTAATATTAATTCTCTAATCACACATGTTACTTTATTATTTAACGTTTGATTATTTTTAATTATATGCATGTCAAAGTTTGCAATATGCGGTCCTTCGACAGGAGATCCTGTACCAATTGCACTTGGCGCAAAAGTATTACATACCATAATACTTGTTATTGCAAGTGTTTGGTCAACTGCTGCGGTTAATATATCTAACTGTGTATCTGTTAATTGTGCATTTTGTATGGCCATTTGATTTCCTTAAAATAGCATGCTATATAGCAATGCTCTATTTTTACTTATTATTTCGTCTTTATAATTATTTTCATTTATAAAAAACAATCCAGTTTTTCCTGTAGATAATGTTTTACTATAAAGTCTAGTGCCATCTAAAGGTGCTGCTGGATCTATTGCATTATCGTCATCACCAGGAGTTTTAGTTAGCTCTAACGTGTCCTTAATTTTAACAACGCCGCCTCCATTAGCACTCAATACAAGATCGTCATTACTCGACGAAGTAAATATTTCTGTTCCTCTAATTTCTATGTCAGCAAGAACAACTCTATTATTATAAAAACTAGCAACTTTATCATTTTCTACAGTTACTTCAATTCTAGGCTCATTAACAGATAATCCTGTTCCTGCTATACCAGAATCTGTTACATAGTTAGATATTATTCCGCCGGTTGTATTTACAGTTACTTCAATAGTATTAGATGACGGTACATCTGTAACAATCCAAGTTCCGTTAAGTACATTAATAGAACTGTCATTAGGTGCAGTTGTTACTCCGGATATTGTGATACTATCGTTAATAGTATAACCATGACTGTTCTTAGTTTGAAAGATTGTTTTAATTCCAGTTTCTAAAATAGCAAAAATAACGTTATTTTTATCAATTACTTCTATTTTAGAATCATCTTCAATAATTTTATTAATAACAACAGTTGATAAACTATAATCAATTAAATCCTTTACTGACTTAGCATTAGGTATAGTATCATCGTCTCTTACTATTGCAAACGTATTAGGATCAGGAGTTATAACTCCGTTATCGTAATACAAAACAGATTGCTCGTAATTATTAGTACCAGTAACACTTATTATACCATTACCAGTATTAATATATAAAGAAGAATTTGGAATAATTCCTGTAGTTTTTATCGGTATATCAATTTCTGCACCAATAGTACCTTGTGTTCCTAGCCAGGCACCGATGCCTGTTGCACCGCCCAAGTCCCAGGAAACACTGTCGTCGTATACCCATCTAGCATTAGCAAGGCTACCACGTTCTACTTCAATGCCCGAACTACGAGGACGATCTAAACTAATAGGTAAACCTTCACTATTATTTCCAGAACTTAGTAATAGTATATTATCTACTAGTGTAGTAATTTCAGAACTAACAGTAGTTGTTCCACCATTTACTTCTAGGTCGCCACGAATAATAACAGTACCGCTTCTATCATTAGTTGCGTTAGTAGTATCAAGAATAATTTGCCCAGCTTGAGCAGTAATTATTCTATAGTCACTATCTGTAGTTCTAATAATCTTTGACATTCTTATTTCCTAGTTAAAAGTAGGGGGAACTTAATCCCCCTAAATTATTTTTAGTCAGCTTCGAAATCATCTGCGCCAGTGAAGTCATCTGCTGTTCCAGCTTCTTCCATTTCAACTGCGCCATCATCGGTAGCATTACTAAAGTTCCAAGCAATTCTGTCACCTGAATCAAGTGTTACCATACGTCCTGCAATTTTAGTAACTTGACGAGCTGT
>Ga0209092_10001684_pt1 | contig 21181 bp, 16 predicted proteins | sample FraStrMetagenome_FD_187446 | JGI IMG/M metagenome (GOLD analysis project Ga0209092, IMG submission 187446) | Marine eukaryotic phytoplankton communities from Arctic Ocean - Fram Strait ARC3M Metagenome (SPAdes) (version 2) | ecosystem: Environmental > Aquatic > Marine > Oceanic | place: Fram... | reverse complement strand
AGAGACTAGGAGGTTGGCGAGGAGGTTATAATCAGGAGGTTGGAGGAGGTTGGTGAGGAGGTTGGTACGTCGATCGAGGAGGTTGCCAGGAGGTTGGAGCTCGGCTCTTGCTCGTAGAGCTGTGAGGTAATCGCAGGAGGTTGTGGTGTAGATTTTTAATTAGATTAGTTGAGAAATTTACGAGGTTGTAATAATTGTATTTTTAGATAATTGTATGTTTTATAATTTGTATTTTAAATAAAATTGTATTTTTAGATAATTGTATATTTAGATAATTGTATATTTAGATGAATTCGGGGGAGACACTTCGACACTCATCGACGCTTCTTTTTCAAGAGTGTCTATATAATAATATTTTCATAGAATACTTATGTATTTTGGGTGTCTTTGGGTGTCGAAGTGTCGCTTAAAATATATCAAAATATAAACTAAAACTACTTAAACAACTTATCAAAACTACTTAACTACAAAACTACTTAGAGATAAGTCGTGTATAGACTATATAAGATGATGACTACTACTCAAAACCAAAGCATTTACATTACTACTTCCAATTTTATGCCTAAGTGCGAAAAGCTTATTAAATTTAAAATTAATGGAATTCAACATATTCTCATTCCTAAAAAACTACAAGAAATAAACGATGTTTTTATTGATAATATTTTTTATGATACTGATGATGAAGAACATCTTGAAATTGATGATTACTGTGATACTGTTTCATTTAATTTTAATTTAAAAAAAGAAGAAGAAAAACAAACAGTTTATAAAATTGACGAAGTTGGCGGGATATTTTATGATACTGATGATGAAGAAGATGATGAAGAAAAAGAAACAATCAAAAAACCAACAAATTATTTAGATTTTATTCCCGAAGATATTAAAACAATAATTTACAAAAATTATTTTACTGATTATGTTTTAACAGAATTTAAAAAAAATTTCTCCGCTAAATCTTATAAAATATATAAGAGCGCTTATGAATATGATATAGATACTGATGAAGATTTTTTATATTGGTGTATTCATTTAAATTCATCACTTAAAAATTATAAAAAAGGCAGAGGAAAAAAAAAAACTAGTTATCAAAGAGTTTTTAATGATTATATGGATATTATGGCTAAAACTTTTATAACTGATACTTATAATGGTGGTGGAGTTAAAGAAAGTTTAGACATACAACCATCTTATAAAGAAAAAAAAAATAAAGAAGTATTAAAAACTATAAATTATTTATTTGATGAATATTTAGATTTAGCAATTCTAGCTAGATACAAAACACAAAAATATAAATATTAATTTAAGGATTATTTTCTGTTTATATATATAATGATATTTAACAAAAATACTAAGAGAGAAAAAATTGAAAAAAGTTTATTAAATGAAAGACCAAATTATAGCAAAGCATCTTTAAAAACATATAGTTCTTTAATTTTTAATTTAATTCCAAAAGAAGGTATAATCGATTTAGAAGATACAGAAAAAACTATTAAATATGTTAAAGATAAAGCTAAATCACAAAATTCAAATAAGACCATATTGTCCGCTTTTTATGTATTATCGGGACTACAAGAATATAAAAATGAAATGATGAATGAAATAGATAAATATAATGCTAATATAAGACGACAAGAAAAAACTAAAACTGATAAAGAAAATTGGATTGATTTTAGTGATATAGAAAAAATTTATGATGAAAAATCTCCAATTATTTGGAAATTAACAAAACAAGAAAAATTAAAACCTAAAGAAAGACGAGATATTAGAAAATTTATGATGTTTTTATTAACTAGCGGACTATTCTTCCCCCCACGCAGAAATATGGACTGGACTATGATGTATATGAAAAAAGAAGGACACGAAACCGATAATTATATAGAGGGTAAATATTTTCATTTTAATAGATATAAAACACACTATAAATATAACGAACATATTTTAGAAATTCCAAAAGAAATTAGAAAATGGTTAAGAGCTTATAAAAAAATTTTTAAAACTGATTTATTATTTACCGATGATGGAGGTAATCAATTAAATTCAAATACTTTTAATCAAAAACTACAATCGTTTTTTGGTAAAAATATATCTACATCATTATTAAGAAAAATATATTTAACTAATGAATATAAAGATTTACCAACTTTAAAAAAAATTGATGAAACTGCTGAAAAAATGGGTCATACATTCTCCACAGCATTAACTAATTATGTTAAACATTAGTCAAATTACTATCATTATCACTATTTTGTGTTGGACTAGGAACATTTTGGGATTTTACTTTTCTTTTTATTTCTAAAGGACCTAATTTAATATAAACACATTTAGACAATCGCATCCCAGCACAGAAACTCCCAAGTAAGCCAGCTATAGCCGTTAAGAGTAAAACTAAGTCTTGAGTGTTTTCAACAATAGCCATTTAAAATAAAACAAATAAAAAAAATTTAAAAAACTTTTTGTAATTTTTATTTTCTAAATTATATTTATACAAAAAAAATGTCTTATGAAGAAAGCACTACAATTATGGATATTCCAACTCAGTTATCAAATATAGTTGAAAATCCTGTTTCGTACGATAAATCTATTATGGAGAGAAACTCGGTTAGATGGAACGCTCAAGGTGTTGAATATGGTGAAACACAAAAAGAAATGGTTATTAGAGTAAATACGGCTGGGTATGTCGATGCTAGCACAGCTTATTTAGGTCTTGATCTAAAAGTTAAATGGTCTGGTTCTACGATTTTAGAGGATGGCATACTAAACCTCCTCGCAAACTGCCAATGTTATATTTCGGGAAAGCAGGTAGAGAGAATAGAAAATGCTTCTGCTCTTTTACCTTTAGTTCATCACGCCTGTAGCGAAGCCTGGCTTCAAGGTGAAGGAAAAGCGTCTGGTATGTATCGTTATATAAAATGTAAAGGATTAGAAACTTCTATAAAAAATAGTGATAGTACTGATACCGCAAATAATTCTACTAATATTGGTATTGCTAATAGTGATACTTCCAATTTAATAGGAGACGCTCAAGAACAGGTTTTTCTACCTAGAGTTGATGGAACTTTCTCATCCGTTAAGATAGGCGAGAATTCAGGAGATAAAATTTTCACAGGAGCTACCTATAGACACAATTCTATGGAAGTTTGTGGAAAAAATGGTAATGAGGCTTGCTGGAACGAGCTTAGTGAAGGTACAAATCATAATGGTGATAAATCCCGTCGGCTGTATTTAAGTTTAGGCTTAATTTTTGGCCTATTCAGGATAAAGGAGACTTATCTTCCAGTAAGAAATATGCCTATAGAATTAAGATTTTCGCTTAGAAATTTTGCCGAATGCTTTATTACACCTATTCCCTGTATCGCAGATAAATTACAAGGGAGACCTATTCCAGTTTTAAACGACCAAACTTCCGCCACTCACGCTACAGAACCAAAAACAAATGGAAAAGTAGCTGAAGTTATTACTGATATTACTGACCCCAACTTTGGAGCTAAAGCCTACTCTATTACAAACGTCCACATTCTTGCCGATGTGCTAACACCTAATCCTGCTCTTTCTAATAAAATCGATTCTTTAGCACAAGGTTCAGGAATACAATTAGTAATTGATAGTTATTCCGTTTCTCAATTTCCAATTCAATATAATGAAAATATATCTCTTAATTCATCCCGTAATTATTCTCATCTTAAGGATTTATACACTCATTTTAGTCCTGCTGAAATATCAACTAATACTTTCCTTAATAAAGCTGATAAATATTATGGCTCGGTCTGTGAAAGTTTCCAAACTTGTATAGGGTCGAGGACATTACCCTCATCTATGCCTCAAGACAGTTTAGCGGAAATGTATTTAAATGTTAAAAAATGTCTTGGAAATATGAACCATATAGGTAGTGGAAAAGGAGTAGTTTCTTTAGCAGCTTATCAAGGAAAACCCGAATATTCTTCAGCCAACTCTTATAAAAGAGCGTGGTCTCACGGATTTATTCCAAATTTAAAAATCGCTAAAAAGACGGGTGCTCTTACTGATGATGAAGTTATTAGAAAGCTCATTTCTACCCATAGATTACCTTCACAAGCTCATAGTGATTTTATGTTAGCTGAAAACACACAGAGAGTTCTTAATCAAAATTCCCTCTCTGGACTTAACACTTTAGGAAGTTCATATCAAATTACACAAAAAATTAAATTTAAGAAATTTGAAGATGCTTCCGTAGATGGTAATGTTTTATCGTCAGCTAATAACGCAAGTTTAGATAACTGCTGGGGTAATACAAATATAAACGCTACTATGTTAGCTCATTACGATGTCCTTGTATCTTGTGCCGAAGGGATGGTATCGGTTTTAGAATAAAAATAATATAAATAAATTAAAAATCTAAATATGTATTTTTTTTTTATTTATATTATTATATAAAATATGCCTGATACATTTATAAGAAAAATATTATTATCTACAAATGATAAGCAAGACCACGAACATCATTATGACGCAAATTTAAAATTACATCAAAGTATTACTGGTGCTTATGGTTTTAGAGTAATTTCAGCTCATAGCCCTGTAGATGGAGGGACATTTTCTTGGTATCGCAACACTTTAAAATACGAGCAAAGTGGAACATATACCTTTCCTAATATTTCAAAATTAAGATTTATTTTAACAAATTCAGATACTAATATAACAATTTTAGATGCTGAAATACAATTAAGTAATAACACTTATACATCTACTCAATTACAAACCTTATTAACAAATAATTTTGCTAATTCTGGTATATCATCGTGGCAAATTTCGGGTGGTAGTATTTTTGCCGATTTTAATCCTGTTGCTTTTAGTAGAAAAGCAGAATTAATTGCTTATAATAAAGAAGGTATTAAAACTAATCACGATTTTATTAATATCGATTACACTCCTAGAGATTTACCTAAACAAGAAACATTTAATACTAAAAATAATACTTGGAATTATATTTATGAAACTTTATATACATTTCCTCAAATTGAAACTATAGAATTAACCTATGATGACCCAACGAGTGGGCATCAAATACACGATGTAATTAATTTACAAGCTCAAGCACCTGTTTTTGATGCTACTGGATTTTTATCTATTTTAAATACTACTTGGTCTGCTAAAATTTTAGCTACTTTTACAGCAAATTTAGATAGTTCTACTGGATTATATACTCTAATTTTAACAGGTACATCTACATCATCAATAAATAGGATAATTTCTATGGTAGCTAAAGATAATCAAGGAGTTATAATTGAAAAAGATGGTTTGTTAAATTTTAGGCAACAAGATATATTCGTTCAAGCAAACCAACAAATTCCAATAACAACTATTAGTGATATGGTCTCGTTTGAAGGTAAATTTAGTTTTACAAATTCTTTTATTAATACATTTACTTTTAATTCAAATACAATTTATACAAGCCAACAAATTTTAGACCATCTAAATAATACTGAAGTCGAACCTAGTAATGCCTCTATAACTTACGCTAAATCAGTTGATACCTTGAATATAACTAATGCTACACCTGTATTAAATCAAACTTTCTATAAAATTTCAAAAATAGAATTAAATATCTCTTCACAGGGGGGAGAAAGTATTATTCAAACTCTTAATATGTCTCAAGTTCCAGACAATTTAACTAATACATCTAAATTTAAGGCATACTTAGATTATTATTTAGATGGGGCAAATCTCGCTGGAGATAACACCACCACGGATAAATTGGTATATACTGTTACAAACACTAGTGTGGCTGTAGCTATTCCCGCATTTAAAGCTGAAAGAACACTCACTTATTTAGCCTATGATTTTGAAGACAATCCTATATATAGTGATGGAGCACTCAATTTTAGTGGTGTAGATATAGGTGCTCCCGCAAATGCTTCAACATCGGCCAATATAACTACTACGATGTCTTTACCAAGTTTAACAGGTATTAATGCTACATATGCTAATCAAACATCTGCTCCAAGAGGTAAATTTTTAATTAAAAAAAATGATGTTTTAGGTTTTACCAAAGAAAAAATAATATTAAATGGTCCAGCATATAACGCTCAACAGGCTATCACTTTATCTAATAATTCAGGTAAAATTATCACATTTACTTCAACAATGGATATAAGTAATAAAACTACTTTTAATAATGTTTCTACAAATTTAAATTTTGTTGAAGACGAGCAATATACCGAAGCTTCTTTAATTACATTTTTAAATGCGAATTTTGCTTCAAATTATTTATGGTCGTTTGATAATCATAAATTAAAAGTTGTTTCAAGTTCTTCTAATAAATTAAGACTTTTTAGAAACAATAAAATAGGATTAGTTTTTAAAGGTAAAAGTGATGCTTTTATCGATATAGACCCTAATGCTACTTATATTTTTGAAAGTGTTTTAGATGGTAGCACAGCACTAAATACTTATATTGGGTTATCTATTTATAACGATGCTTGTTGTTCTAGAAAACCTGGTGATGCTATGGCTACAGATATAGTAGCCTGCTTACATAATAGGTCTCGTGATACTTATGGAGATATGTGCGAGCTTCTAAATCCACAACAAGATATATATCCTATTACAAATACTCAATTTCAAAATATAAGACTAAGAACCTATAACGAAGATTTTAGATTAAATGTTAATCAGCATTTAGCGACTAAAGTTGAATTAGATATTTATTGCCGTTCTCATTAAAAAAATATATATTTATATTATATATGAAAAAAGATTTAAAAAAGAAAATCAAAGGTAAATCATATAAACCACCAGCCAAAAAACCACCAGCCAAAAAAAAACCACCTTCTAAAAAAGATTTTAATCAACCAGCACCTAAACCAAAAAGCGATTTTAGAGTATCTGGTTCTTTTAATAAACCCGCTACTAATGATATAGGTAAAGCAATCGCTAATTTAGCTGGTTCTTCTTTACCTTTTATTAGTAGTTATTTAACTAATAACAAGGTTGTATTACCAGCCTTTAGAGTGTATTAATTATTTTAATGGTGATATTTTAGATATACTAACCAAACTTTTTCTCTTGTTAGAGTTTAATAATTAAAGGTTATTTGTATATCATCTATATCAGTATTAAAATAATTAAAAAAATAAATGTATATGTTGGAGGAGCTAATCTTATGTATAAAAATATCATCAATCCAAAAAATAGAAACAAAATTGTAAAAAAAATTAAGATGAGACAGCGGAATTACAATACAGGAATTCAATACAACCATATAGACCGCCATTTTATAATTAGAAAATAATTTTGAATATTAAACTTAAAAATGATTTATATTCATATTCCAATTTGGTTTATTGGTTGATGCTTTAGTTGTTTTTAAATTACCATAATCTTTTTTAATATTTGAATATATTATCTGATTTCCTGTATCATCGCTATTATATGACGCTCGTAGTGGGACTATTTTCACAGGTCTCTGTATGTGTGCTCCGTAGGTCTTTACATCTTTGGAGAATACTGACTTGAAGCCCGCAGATAAATTCCTTTTTGTCGTTTTCATCTTTGAATATATTATTAAAATTAGATTTTTTTTTCATATTTAATTCACAATCCATCATATATTTTCTTTTATATATTTCGTCCATACATATATTATATTGTTCTTTATCTATATCACCACAAGCTAAATTTGACTTTAAAACAAATTCTAAATTATTTATATATTCATAAAATTGATTATATTGATTAAGAAATAATTGTAAAGGGTGAATTAAAGGAGATATTTTAAAATCAAATTTTTGCCACAATTTATAATTATTAAAAATATTAAAAATTGGAATTTTTTTTAATTCTGGGTCTCCTATAAATTGCTCTAGTCCCGAAAATGTTTCCTTTTTTTTTTCATTATAAAAATTTCTTTGTTCTACAGAATTCCAAGGTTTTCCTGATTTTGTTTCAAACATATTTATAATATTTATATATATAAATACAAGAAAAAAAACTCAAAAAAATATATATATATAATATAAATGAGTGATACTGAACCTTCTGCTGACGAAGCTCCTGAATTAAAGGGGAAAATTAATAGAATTAATTTAAATATTGAAAAAGCTCCTCCAAAACCTAAAGCAAAGAGACAACAGACCGAATTACAAAAACAAAATATATTAAAAGCACAAGAAAGTAAAAAACAAAAAAATTTACAAAGAAAAAAGGATTTAGAACAAAAAAAAAATAATGATATTAATAATATGGAAGAAGGTAAAGATAAAAATATAAATAATTTAGAAGAAGAAAAAATTACAGATTTAATTCCAAAAGAAGAAGAAAAAATTGTAGATTTACAAACCAAACCAAAAAAAACAAAAGAAAAAGATACTGATGATGAAAAAAAAATAATGAAAAAAAAAATTAAGAAGATTGAGATGGAAGAATTAATACAGGAAAGGATTAAAAATGCTATGAACGATTATAAAGATTATAGTAATCAACAAAAAGAAATCAAAAGATTAAAAAAACTAGAAGAAAAATTATTAGAAGAAAAAAGAAAAAATCCATATTCTAATATTCAATTTAGAACCCCTGAAGGAACAATTATTTAAAAATTAATTAAATTAGAAAATAATTTATATTTTCTAATTAAATTATATAATGAACCCGTATTTTACTAAAATGTTAGAAGCAAAGAAAAATGGAACAGAAACATTTGAGTATAATGGTAAAACTTATGTAAGACATACCTTAAAAAGTGGATTAATTACATATAAGAAAAAATAAAGTTTATTTAATATTTTCCATTTTATCAATTGTATAAGGATTTTCCAAGCTTTTACAAGTTTGTTTTATATGCTTAAATAACCAGTTTCTTCTCATATTTTTTTTACAATAACAACAGGATACAATTTGTTTTTGTTGCTGTAATATTTTTTCTCTATTTTTATCATAATAAGTTTGTCCTTTACTAGTTCTTTCAGTTTTGTAATTAGGGTGATTTTCACCACTTACATAATTATAAGTAAGATTAAGTGTTTCCATTTAATTAATATATAATAATCACTTATCTTTAAGTGGTTTAGTTTTTAAGTAGTTTATATTTATTCATTTAACCACTTATCTTTACTTAAAGATAAGTCGTTATATACATATATAAAAAAATGTGTGTTCAAAAAATTGAGATGAAAAACGAAAATACTGCTTGTATTAATAATAATATTGAAACTTTAAGTAATAATTCAATTAATTCGCCAATTGATAATAAAAAAAAACGATATATATTTAAGAAGAAAAAAATGGAAATACCTGAAATTAAAGAAGCGAAAATTGAAGAAGCCCCGCCAAGAACAATATGCGATAATATTACATTTGAAGGGTGGGTAGCATTAAAATATTATAAAGAAAGTAAAGGTGAAAAAAAAAAAAAAATTGTATCTAGTAAATTATATTATGATAGTAAGAAATGGACTATTGAAAAATTCCAAGATACATTAAATAATTTACAAATTGATTATGATGATATTAAAGCCGAAATTAATTTAAAAAACTCAAATAAAGCTTTTCTTGATTTTGATAAATGGGGTATAACATATGAAGAAATTATAAATAAATATCCATTTTTAAAAGATGTTGATTATTCACCTGGAAACACCAGAGGATTCAGATTTATTGTTGAAAATAATGATTTTATTGGAGGAGCAAATTATACTAAAGTTAATGAAGATAAAAATATGGATATATTATGTGAAAAAATTTGGTTATATCCTCCTGATGTTCCCAGATTATTTACAGATATATATTTTTATCATAGATTAAGCGATGATAATTTAAAACTATTTTTAACTAATGAAGACCAACATTATAAATTTGCTAATGAAAGAGGTATAATAAAACCATTACCTTATACTAATATTGATATTCCTGAATTTACAGAAGAAGAAAAAAAATCTAAAAATTACAGAATGGTAGATGCCCTTCCGCTTAAATTAGTTGATACTGGTTCATATCAAAATTGGGTAAAAATCGTATATAGTTTGGCTTCGGTTAGTGAATATAAAATTGCTAAATATGTTTCTATGAAATCTAAAGATGCTTATGATGAAAATGTTTTTAATAAATTATATAGTGGTTTTAATCCTAATATTAAAGGTCGTAATGGAGGACCTATTACTATTCTAACTTTATACGATTTAGTTAAACAACATTGTCCCGATGAATTTAAAAAAATTAACAAAGATTTTAAAGAAAATGTAATTATCGAAGATATTGAAGATGAAGATGATAATGAAGATGACCCATATTTTATTTCTGTTAAAAAAATTGAAAGAGGAGATAGAGATATTGCTTTACATATTTTACCACTAGTAAAACCATATTGTAAATATACTCAAAATAGATTTATGATATATGATAAAAATAGTTGCTTATGGAAAACTATAAAAACTATTTGTCCTTTAATTGTTGATACTATACAAAATTGTATAAGACACTCAAAAAAAAAAATTCAAGATAAAAATATTGAATATGCTAAATTAATTGAAATGGACGAAAAATATAACAAATTTAATAACTTAGTAAGTAAATATAGTTTTAAAAATAATATTGAAAATGATTTTAAAGCAGATTTGGATGAAGAAGAATTTTATTCAAAACTTAATTCCAAAATTAATATTATTGCCTTTAATAATTGTATTTATGATATAATAAAAAAAACTACAAGACCTATTACTAAAGATGATTATTTAACCAAAAAATTAGACTATAGTTACAATCCTAATATTGATGAAGAAAAGAAAAAAAAATTAGTAGAAGAATTAAAAAAAATTATTAATTATGATGATAAGCATAAAGAATATGTTTTATCTGCTCTAGGTCAAGCACTTTCAGGTAGAAGTATGAAGCATTTATATTATATAGTTGGTTTAACTGGAGACAACGGAAAATCCACCTTATTAGAATTATTAGGGCAAAAATTTAATATTTATGTAAAAGGCATAGACCATAAAGATGTTGAAAAAGGAAGTGGGGATAGGCATAAAACTTTAGCGGAGTTAAAGGGTAAAAGAATTGTTTGGGTAGAAGAAACTGATAAAAAACAACTAGATGTAAGATATTTAAAGCAACTTTCTGGAGCTAGAGAAGTTCCGTATAAAGTTATGTATGGAACTACTGATATATTAAAAATTGATTTTAAACTTTTTATGATTTCTCAAGGAACTCCAACTTTAAGCGGAGATGCTGGAAGTGAAAATCGTAATAGATTAATAGCATTTTCATCCAGATTTCCAAAAGACCAAGAAGAAGATGATTTTACAAAAAAAATATTTAAACAAGATATTAGGTTTCAAGATAAATTACTTGAAAATTACGGAGATGAGTTCGTTCAATTAATATTAGAATATTCAAGCAAATATTATGATGAATTAGCTCCAATTCCTATTGAATTCCAGAATAAAACTAATACTCTTAATGAAATGAGTAAAGATAAAGTAGATACTTGGTTTATTGAAAATATAATTAATTCTACTGATAAAGATGAAAAATTAACCGCTAAGGAAATTAATGAAGCTCTTATATCAAAAGGTATAATTAAATTCCCTTTAAAATTAAAAGATTTAAATGATAAAATGGAAATTAATTTTAATGTTAATTATGATAAATGTATGAAAAAAAATAATGTGCGAGGTGGTTTTAGATTTGTAAAATTTGAAAATATTATTGAAGAAAAAAAAGAACCTTCTAAAAGTGATAAAGAAGAATTTATTGATGATGATGATGATGACCTTTCTCAAAATAATACAGAAGATATTGATGATGAGACAGAAATAGATGATTTGGATATTATTAATAAAAATAAAGTATAACGACTTAAATTACAAAAGACACTTCGACACCGCCCGACACCCTTTTTTCAAGAGTCTCTATATAAAAATATTTTCATAGAATACTTTTGTATTTTGGGTGTCGGTAGGTGTCGAAGTGTCGTTCTCAAAATAAGTTGTTATAACTAATTAAATGTTAAGAATATATAAATTTCCATATAAAATATTATATAATTTGTAAAAATATTCTATTTATTTTCTAAATATATAATAAATGGAATATAAATTCATATCTTTACAAGCTTATAAAGGAGCAAGTAACAAAAAATATACTTTAGTATTATCATATAAATCAAATAACAAAAAATATATGAATTCTAATTCTTTGATTTTATATAAAAAAATTCATTTTGGCTCTTCTAAATCAACGACTTATGTGGAAGGGGCTGACGAAGAAACAAGAGAAAATTACATAAAAAGACATTCTGTTAATGAAGATTTTTCAAAATTAGGGCCTGCGTCAGCAAGTCGATTTATTTTATGGGGTAACTCAAAGATAATTAGTGAAAATTTAAAATCATATTTATCAAGATTTAATATAGGGTATAATATAAAATAAATTTATTCTTTTACTATATATATGTTAAGTCAAAGAATAAATTTTCCGTATAAGGAGAAGATATTAGAAAAAAAAATGAAAGAGGGATTAGAATATCAATTAAAGATTATAAAACAGAAAAAAAATATAAAATATATTTATAATATTAATAACAAAAATGGTAAAGGTCAGCGTTGAAGAATGGGGTTTAAATGTTTTTGATAACACCAATAAAAAAAAATCAAAATTTTTTCAAGATACAGCTCCACAAAAAGCAATTGATTTTGAATTTCAAAATTCAATTAAATCTGGTAGCGACCCAATTGATAAAAGTCCAAAACAAGGTTATCAAACAGATATAGAACGAGAAAAATATCAAAATATTTCTTTTAGATTTAAAAAACCAATTAGAAAAGACGCTTTTGGATTTGATACACCAAGTTCCAAAGATATAATAAATAATATAGAAGAAATTAGAGGTGTAAATTATTTACATACTTTACAAAACCAAATAAATAATAGTGAATTTGAGAGTAATTTGGATATAGTTTTTAATAGAACTAAATTCCAACAATTTGAGGAAAATATGAATGTTTTATTTAATACAATACAAAAAACTGGATTAATGACCCCAGATAGAAGATTACAAATAGAAGAATTAATTAGAAAAGGGTCTATGACGATTTTAACTGATGAAAAAGTAGCGAAAGAAGTGGTTAATGATGAAGATTTATTTTCTTGGTTGAAATCCACTGTACGATATATAGGAGAACAAGAAGGTTATGAAGCTATCAAAAAAATATTAATTGCTTTTTTACATAAAATTATTAATTATTTAAGAGCCTTGGGTAGAACCATTCCAAGAGAATTTACAGATTTTATAGGTTATCCTCCTGATGATGGTCCTGGACCAGGTGGAGGACCAGGGGGAGGACCAGGTGGAGGACCAGGTACATTTACTCCTACTATGTTACCGCAAACTTTAACACCAACTCAGCAAACTATAGCACCAAGCCAAACACTTCCACATTTACCTGTTTCACTACCTAGGTCTATAAATCAAACTTATATTACCAATCCAACACCTAAGCCAATATCATTACCTCTACCTTTAGCAGTAAATCAAACACATATATTAACAGGACACAATAGACAAAACTTAGGGGCAACGGCAACGATACCTCAAGATGTTTTACAAACTAATTCCACCCCCACAGTTATTTCTGCTGGAGACCAGCGACCAAATACACTTTACGAAACTTCATCGCCTTTAATACGAGGGCAAGAACCGCCTACTTTACAGCCAACAGAAGCACCAACAGAAGAATTAAGTTTTAAGGATAGAATAACCAGTGCTTTAGCAGAATTATCGATACCACGAGCTTTATTTACATCTTTAGGATTATTAACTGTTAGTTCTTTAATTCAAAGAAATCGGATATTAAGGGATAATATGCCTCGTGAATTTCGGGAAGAAGTAGAAAGAGTAGTAACAACAAGAAATACTATCCCAAGTATAATTGGAGCTTTATTTACAGATTTAGGAAGTGGACTTTTAGAACTTGTAAGAGGTTCATTTTACGGGAACGGGGCTAGACACCAAAATATTAATGTTGATTATAATTTTATAGTAGATTTTGTAGAAAGAGAAATAAAACAAGAAAGATTAATTGCGGATATATTGGCTAGAGACCGAATGTATATTCAGCATTCATCTGGGACACAAGTAAATACTGTTATAGCAAGTTCAGTTCCACAAAGTTTTCAATCAATTAGCGATGCTTTTAGAGCTATTGCTAGAGATGGACCAAATGAAGAAAATATAAAATTATTAGTTCAAATAAAACAAAGATTACTTCAAAATCGGCAATTACAAGCAGGTATGAGAGGCTCTCAACGCCACGAAGACCCTTCTTTTAAAGCTTTACAGATGGTACTAAAAGGAAGAAATGAAGATGGAAGAAAATATCAGGATTTACCTTCATACGATTTCCTAAGACAATATATTAAAGATTTAGCGTTATTTGGCGGTGAAAATTTTATTAGCGTGGAAAATTTGAGAGAGTTATTACAAATAATAGATAATGTAATAGACCAAATACAGAATTTTAAAAGTGATATTTCTTACCGTGAAGGGCGTGGTGGAAGAATTCCTCCAGATGTAGGTGAATTTGTTGATAAATTTATTCAAATATTTAGTTCCCCAGGGGAAAGACGCATTTTACGACAAGCCCGACAAGGAAAACCTATAACATATTTATATAGGGGAATAGAAGACTTTAAAAAACAATTATTAGAAGATGATAATCTCTCTAATGTATTAAAATACGCTGTAGATAATGCCTCTGCTGGAAGTGGAACAGAATGGCTAATCCAAGTAGCGAGAAGTCTAAAATCTGGAGGTTATTTATCAGCAAACCAGTTTCGTGAAATGACTGAAGCCTTTAACAAATTATAAAGGATAATTTTAATAATTTTTTCTATAAATATAATAATATGAAAAAAGAATATAAAATTATACCTCCTGCTGAAACAGATGAGGATAGACACCCCGTTGATGATTTATTAATACCATTAAATTTCAGATTATTAATGGTAGCTTCATCAAAATCAGGCAAAGGAGTGGTTTTAAATAATTTATTAAGTTCTGAGTTTCCATATTTGAAAATATTTAATGGAGGTAAAAATATTTTTTTATTTTCAACATCGTATAGTTTAGGAGACAAATCTTTAACAAATCTTCAGGAGCATATTCCTCCTGAAAATTGCTTTGATACCTTAGATTTAGATGTATTAAGAGAATTAAAGGAAGAAGCTCGTAGAAACATAATCCAATTTGGAAAAGACAAGTGTCCTTCGGTATTACTTGTATTTGATGATATTTTAACTTCAGTAAATAATAATAAAACAAATGATATTGTAAGAGAATTGTGGTTTTCTGGAAGGCACTATAATTTTTCTTGTATTATGTGTATCCAGTTGCTAAGAGGTATCTCTCGTGCGGTTAGAACTAACAGCACACACCTTTTAATATGGGGTGTAGAAAACACTAAAGAACGAAAAACTTTAGAAGAAGAGATGCCTTGTGATAGTAAATTGTTTGTAAAAATATTAGACCACGCAACCAGTATCGAACCTTACTCATTTTTAAAAGTAAATTTGAAGGAAAGAGATAAAAACAAAAGATTTCAATTGCGATTTACAAATCAATATTATCAAATAGATAATTAATTAATATATTATTTTCTACTTAATATATTAATTAATTATGCCGTTTCATATAGACCCCGATTTTATTCAGTCGAACTGGAATGAAACAGACGATACTGACGCTAGTTTTATTAAAAATAAACCTCCTTTCGTGAAAGGAGAACAAGGTAATAGTATTAAAGGAGATAAAGGTGATATTGGACCACAAGGAAATAAAGGAATTCAGGGTATCGAAGGAGACCAAGGTGATAAAGGCGAAAAAGGAGCTCCTAGTCTAGTAATTGGACCAGGAGGAGATAAAGGTGAAAAAGGTGAAATAGGTGTTTCGGGTTCAAAAGGAGCTAAAGGAGAATTAGGTAATACTGGAGAAAAAGGAATTAATGGAGAAAAAGGAATTGGTGGAGAAAAAGGAATTGGTGGAGAAAAAGGAATTAATGGAGAAAAAGGAATTAATGGAGAAAAGGGAATTCAAGGTGAAGTGGGTAGCAAAGGCTCTAAAGGAGAAATTGGAGAAAAAGGAATTCAAGGAGAAGTGGGAAGCAAAGGAGATAAAGGCGAAATTGGTAATGTAGGAGGAGACGGAAATGATGGAGCTAAAGGAGAAAAAGGTGAGGTTGGTGATGATGGACCTCAAGGAATAAAAGGACAAAAGGGTGAGGTAGGATTACAAGGTATATCTATAAAAGGTGATAAAGGTGCTAAAGGAGAATTGGGAACGGATGGTGAAAAAGGTGAAAAAGGTGCTCCATCATTAATAGCTGGACCAAAAGGTATTCAAGGAACTAATGGTCAAAAGGGAGAACAAGGTATTAATACGCAAGAAATAGATGATACACAAATATCCACTACAACTTGTTATTCTTCTACCCAGTTAGAACTAACATATTTAAAAAAAATAGATGTAAAAAACGCATACGATAGCACAAATTCAGCAGTTAATACATATAGTATAAATCATATTAATTTATTAACACCCAGGTCTGCTACAGAAGATTTATTTTATACAACTTCATCAAATATAGGTGTTAATCAACTATCTACTAAATTATCTTTAAATCCAGTAAGGTTTGGAGACCAAACAGTAGGAGCAAATCAAAATGCCTTTTCTACTTTAATTGGATATTCTGCTGGAGGCGGTAGTAATAGTTCCAGTGTGATTACGGCTCTAGGTTATAAAGCAGGCGAGGGTTCGAATGTGGGAACTGCGAACACCTGCTTGGGTTATCGTGCTGGAGATGGCAGTTCAGGAGTAAGAAACACCTATATCGCTCATTTAGCTGGAAATGGTTGTTCTGGAAATGATAATTTTGCCCTTGGTGAGGGCAGTATGGACGGTGGCACTAATAGTTCTTGTGTAGGAATAGGCAGGTATGCTTTTCGTGGTTCTACCTCACAGCGTTCAATCGGTTTAGGGACTAACATAATGGGAAGTGGATTTGGATTTCATACTTATGCTACTAATTCAGTTCAGCGTTCTGGAAATGATAAATTTATAGTAGGACATAATACAAATACTAATTTTTGGACTACAGCCAATCAATACTCAGGTTCTCCATATTTAATAGATGGAACTTTAGGAGGTTATGATAGTGTTAGAATTATGAAATTAAATGCTGACGAGCTACATTTAGGAAGTTCATTACCTACAAGTGCTCCTACAACAGCAACACAAGTATGGAAAAAAAACGGTATGTTAATTCAAGGCACGCTAGGGGCTATAATAACTTCATCGCACAGTAATGGATTATTAACTATAGACGGTACGGGACATACTATTATCCCTAATTACGCTGGAACATCAAATCAATTTTTAAATGCGAATGGTGGCACATTAACCTGGCAACAATTAAATAAAATAGATTCGGGACAGGTAGTTGTAAATGGTTCTACAACCAATATCGAACTTTATAATAAAAATCACACTAATTCGTCGCCTGATAAAATTAATATTAATGTATCATCTTTGGCAATGCCAGATTACACAGGAACTACAAATCAATTTTTAAAAGCTAACCAAGGCACTTTAACCTGGGAATTTCCTAATACCATAACAAGCGGTCAAATTGTAGGCACAAATTTAAGACTTTACCTAGATGATTATAATGCTAATACTAATCCTAATGATAAAGTTGATATTAATATATCATCTTTACAAATACCTGATTATTCATCTACAACAAATCAATTTTTAAAATCAAATCAAGGAACATTATCTTGGGAATTTCCCAATACTATTACCAGTGGAGATATAGTAGGTAATAATTTAGTTCTTTATTTGGATGATTATGACGCAAATACAAATCCAAATGATAAAATAGATATAGATATAACTTCATTAAAAACTGGAGTATCAACATTTCAATCATCACCAACCACTTCATCTACATATTTATGTTCTTATATTAATTCAAGATTACCAGATATTAATAATCAAATAGGATTTTTATTTTTAAACGGTAATGGAACAAGCGAATATAAATTTCCAGCATTAACCTTTACATCCACAACGAGTAATTCGTATGGGTGTAATTATATTAATGACTTTTTAAGTTCAAGTGGAGGAACTTCTGTAATAAAAATGAGTTCATCTAATACCGCAAATAATACAGTTCAAGGAACAATAGAAGCTAAATCTGGAAGCGATATATATAGTTTAATAGCTCATAGTGTAGGCGACGCTAGTATAAAACAAGGTGTTATTGGTATGTATTCTTATAGCACCTCACGACCTAATAATACCACAGGTCCTACTTTACAAATAAAAGATGACGAAGTAGAAATAGTTAAATTAAAAACAACTCAAAATATTTTTCAAGATAGTTCAAGTATAACTAGTAATATTATTAATAAATGTCCTGCTAATCCACAAGTTCATTTAGAATCTACGAATACATCATCAGGAACTATAGTTATTGGAAATTATAAAGTTAAAGCCCCGATAACATCAACAGCTTCAGTAGCTTACCCTCCTCAATTAAGCTCATCTTCTCAAACTGTATCTGGAATAACTTATACGATAACTTCTAGTAGTAATTTAGTAGTAGGAAGTATATACGATAGATTTAGGGCATTTGATAAAAATACCTTAAATACTGGGTGGCATACGACAGCCGTTTTTGCTAGTTCAGGAGGAGCATATACAGGTAGTCAGTCATTAAATTCTACAAACGGAGAATGGTTAAAGGTTCATATGACTACAGCTCAGCCCTTTGGTAGCGTTAAAATTGTAGGTAGAAACGGGTATCCGTCTCAAGATATAAAAACTTGGGAAATATTAGCTAGTAATAATGATGTTAATTGGACGGTGCTTCTTCAAGCTAACGCCCAACAGTCCTATAATTCTGGAAATGGCACAATTACGTCCTTTAGTAATACCAATGCCTATAATTATTATGCCTTGTTGGTTAAATCAATTCACGGACCTCATAATCAAATTTACGGAGTGGTCCACGAATTAGAATTTTTAACAGTTGCTACGCAAGTATCTACAGATGTAGTAGATTTGAAAGCAACCAAATATAGCGATGATTATAGTATATTAGATTTACAGACTAGACAAGCAGGATTAATGACCAATGCTATACGGGTAGGGAAAACTACTGCGAATGATATAAACAGAATAACATTAACGGGAAATACAACCGTTATAGGTCAATTTACAAATAATAATTTAAAAATTAGTGGAACAGGTAGTTCAATTACTTTTAATTCGGGTTTAGAAATGACCGAAGCGGTAGTAGCTCCCACAACAGCTCAAGAAGGTTATAGATTGACTGCTAATGGAAGTAATGGTTGGACTTGGTCTTCTCCAGATGTATATTATGATGGGACTGATAGAAATGTTAATATAGGTCCTGAAAATACTTCGTTAGGCGTAGATTCCATATCAATAGGATATTACGCAGGGCAAATTTCTACGACAAGAAGCAGAGAACAATCAATTTTTATAGGGACAAGAGCAGGTCAAAATACTATACCAACTACTACTGATACTGGAAAACAGTTTGATAATGCTGTAATGATTGGATTCCAATCAGGTCAAAATTCTATTTATATGGAGAACTGCTGTGCTATTGGTGCTAATTCTGGTGGTTCTGTAGAGGGAATTCCACATAGTAATAGTAATTTTTTTGGTTCTTATTCTGGCCACGACAGTGGTGCGGCAGGACAGGGTTTAAATTCGTATTCAAATGGTTTTTTTGGCACAAACGCAGGACGAAACTATGTGGGAATTGAAAGTCAAGGATTTGGGCGAGATGCTCTTTACACTTACCAAAAAATTACAAGTCATCAAAGGGCGGGAAATAATGCGATGGGTTCAACCTCCTGTAGAAATATGGCAGGGTCAAATAATTGTGCTCAGGGCTCAGCGTCTATGCGATGGGACGGTTCTAACACCGTAGTATTAAATGATAATGTAGCATTAGGGTCTAATTGTATGGGTTTATTAACTGTATCTTCAGTTGTTAATTCTAATGATAATGTATTTATAGGGTCTCAAAGTGCTAGAGCATTAAGCGGGAATGCTGTAGGAAATGTTGGAATAGGAAAATCTAGTTTTTTCCAAGGTATAGGTTCTAAAAATATTATGGTAGGAAATCAAGCAGGTTATCAACACAGTGGCTCAAATTGTATATATATAGGAGAAAATCAGGGGTATCAACAAACTGAAAGTAATAAAATAAAAATAGGGACTTACCAAAACCAGCAAATAATTAGCGGGGTGATGGGTTCTACTTCTGCTACAAGTGAATTAGAATTAAACGCAAAAAGAATTGATTTACCTAGTAGTGATTTGCCAACTGCTTATGATAGCACTAAACCCAATCAAATATATGTTAAAAACGGTCAATTGCGAATAGGCGTTGATAAAGATTATTATCTAAAGGTATCGGGACAATCCACACAAACATTTGGAAGAAGTTGGACCACATATTTATTCCCAACCGTAGATACAGACCAATTAGATGTAGATGGCGGTTCTGTCTATGCTTCATCAGTAGGACACGCTGTTATACAACACGATGGGTTATATTTTGTTAGTGGAACTATGCGAGTTAAAGATACAACCACTCCCGAAAACACGAATTTTGCTGTAGCTATTCATACCAGTAATAACGATGGTTCTCATAGTATATGGGATGCCGTATTGGATACAACCAATAGTTATGATAGAACGACAGTTGGATATTCGAAGATTGTAAGATTTACGCAAGACCAAGGTGTAAGAACAATTTTGTATTTTGATCACGGAACAGCCCAACAAATACAAATGGCTGAAATGGTAATATATCGATTAGGAGATTAATAAATATATATATAGTTATAACGACTTTGCTTTAAGTAGTTATGTCGTTTAAGTGGTTTAATCAAAATAAACTAATATTTTGCCATCTTTTCGTGTTAATGTTTCTGTAATTTTTTTTTGTAATTTTTTTTTCTTTTCTTCTTTAGCATATTCTTTTAAATCCGCCATTTCATACAATTTAAAATTTAATTTTTCTAAAATTCGTTTCCTGTAATTATATAACCTGAAATAATCTTTATTTTCTTCGTAATATTTCTTGCTGTAAATAATATTTTCTTGTTTTCT
>Ga0209092_10001683_pt1 | contig 21189 bp, 13 predicted proteins | sample FraStrMetagenome_FD_187446 | JGI IMG/M metagenome (GOLD analysis project Ga0209092, IMG submission 187446) | Marine eukaryotic phytoplankton communities from Arctic Ocean - Fram Strait ARC3M Metagenome (SPAdes) (version 2) | ecosystem: Environmental > Aquatic > Marine > Oceanic | place: Fram... | reverse complement strand
ACGTATTACATCTGTGTGAAACCAGGAATGTATGAAATTACCCTCAAAGGTACTAATTCGACTGGAGGTAGTTTTACTTGTGACAACTCATGTTATGACATTTCTATTGAACATAATCCAATCATAGCTGGTCCGAGCATCTTAGATGAGAGTCCTGTGTCATTTTACGTCAATACAGAATGGACGGCCAGAGAAAGAATATGTCATAAACAACCCATCCTTGCTGCAATCAACGATGTTAGCAACTTCATGTTCGATGATAGAGCATTTAAGATACTTAATGTTCTCCAGGCCATATCTTCTTTAGAAAATTTGATTCTACCTGGAAAAGACCAGTATAAAGCAGCATGTTTTGTGCTCTATGACGATGCTAATTATGTTAGAGCGGAAGATTCATTTTTACTTCAACGTTATACCTTGGCACTTTTTCTGTATGCCACAAATCAATCCGCTGAGCTACACCTACTTAGTAACCCGTGCCTTTCCGATAAATATTCATGCAACGAAATGAATGAGATAACGGGAATTGATTGTTGTAAGTGTTGTTGATAGTTTGATTTTATACAAATGGACCAGCAACTCAATTACTGTGATAAATTTTGTGAATGACCCACTTTTGTAGCAAGAAATGGTCTTGGAGGAGTAATCCCAAGGGAGATTGCACATTTTACAAAACTTGGTACGTTATATTAAAAGAATTTTAGTATGTGGAAATTTTGGACTCTTACTCAATGATTTCTTCTATTTCTCCCATCTGAAGAATCTCTAATTTTGAATGACAATCAACTCAGTGGTACGATTCCTCGAGAAATTGCAAAGTTAAGGAATTTGAATGTACTTGAAGCTTCTGGAAATAAATTGACAGGAAATCTTCCCAGTACTATTGGATTGATGCAAAATCTTGACAAAATATTACTTCATGATAATAAAATTTCAAACACAATTCCAAGTGAGATCGGAAACTTATCAAATTTACGTTATCTTCGATTGGGAACAAATGAATTGATAGGATCAATACCTCCAGAAATTTTCGCACACACAAATCTTACGTTTTTTGATGTCAGCAATAACAAATTGACTGGATCTATTCCATCCGAAATAGGTCAATGTGATCGTTTGTTGATTCGTGAGTAAAGACTTTTATCCTATTTTATGGCATCATGATCATATATATAAATTTTTCATTGACGTTTGGAATCATTTTGCCCTTCAATAGTTTACACAAAGATGAATCTTTTAAGTGGTTCAATTCCTTCTGAAATCGGGCACATAGCTTCCATGCAATATTTCGATTCTAGCGACAATATGCATTCAGGTAAAATACCTACAGAAATCAAAAACATGAACTGGAACATAAAGGAAATCAATTTACATAACAACAAACTTACAGGGTCACTTCCTTCACTCATTGTTCAAGATTTACTGTATGCAAGCAAAAATAAGCTTACTGGAGAGATACCCGAAGAAATTTGGGCCTCAAATGTTTTCGGATTACAACTTGAGGACAATGAGCTACAAGGAACAGTGCCTGATTCCTTTTGTGCAAATTTGAGCTTTCCCGATGATATGGAAGAAGATGGTATTTATGACTTATCTGTTGATAATTCTCAATGGTTCATTGATCAACCAAAGGTTACTTGTCCTTGTTGCAGTGACAGTGTTTGCCATTTGTGGGAATATAACAATGTGGCTATGGTTGGAGGTACTCGTAAACCAAGTTGTTCAAATAAAAATTTGATCTCGGTAAATGTCTTTTCTCGCTATGTTTTAAAGGACCTCATAGCAGATCAATATATAGGTCGGCGTGTTACTTTTGGAATATCTGAGAACGTAAATTTTTGCCTGTCTCCTACTGGTTGTTTCGAGATGCAAATCAATGACGACAGTGTCTATGAAGATGATGGTGGAATAAAGTTTAACAAAATATCTAGGTTTGGATATTCAGCAGCTGGAAGAGGGCTGGTTGAAGATAATTCGTGTGATGCGGTCGATATTTGTGGTGTTTCGTTTGCTGTCGATCATCCTAAACGTAAGGGTCTGAATCATCTAACTCACACTGTATTCCACGATTTATCATATTTAGATGATTCCTCTTTGCCTGAGTATAAGGCCTTGTGTTGGATCATGACTCAAGATAGATTATTCCATAAATTTGAAATATGTGATGGAACTCTTTTGCAGCGATACGTCATGTCGTTATTCTATTATTCAATGCAAGAATCTATTGGTTTTGATGTCCTTCCTTCGACACATACATGCGATTGGCTTGGAGTAACATGTAATCCAACCAGATTATTTATAGAGGAGCTGCAGCTCTCTGGTTTAGGATTGGCTGGTACAATTATTTCTGAAATTGGACTTTTGACAAGGCTACGAAGATTAGATTTAAGCCGGAATGATCTATCTGGAACTATGGATATTTCAATGTTTGAATATTTGCCAAATTTGAAGTTTTTCGATCTTAGTGAAAACAAACTCAATGGAAAATTCCCAGGGGAATTGATGATGCTACCATCTCTAAAAGAAGTAAATGTCTCGAATAATATGCTTGCGGGTCTTTTACCTGAAAATGTTGATTACACTAAAACTCTTGGTAAGAGCCAATTAAGTTTGTCATTACTCCTCGTTATCATGTGACCCCTTGACTGTTCTCACGTTTCAAATGAAAACTTTATTTGTAGAATATTTCGATGTTGAGCACAATTTGCTTACGGGATGGATTCCTCGTGCACTAATGGCATGCTCTGATTTAGTAAGTATTAATTTCTCCCGAAATTTTTTCAGAGGTACCATCCCTGCTACAATAGGATTTTTGAAAAAGTTAAAGGTTCTCAAATTGAATCAAAACGCACTCAGTGGGAGTCTTCCTGCCTTTATTTTTAACGCAAAGAATATTGAATATTTTCAAGTACAATCTAATTTTCTTACTGGTTCAATTCCAAACACAATTGGTAACCTGAAGGGAGCTCTCTTTATGGGCATGAATCACAACTTCTTCAAGGCTTCAATTCCTGAGACATTCGAGAAACTTGATCAAATAAAATACCTTCACTTGCATTCAAACCATCTCACAGGCCAAGCTCCATCATTTCCACATTTATCTAAGCTCGGTGAAAGGGAAAGATACACTTCCGATTGTGGACTTCCCTCTTTTGAACTGGCAAAATCTATAACATGTGAGACGTGCACTACATGCTGTAATTCAGATGGAATGTGTCAAGCTAATAGAATATGGCCGATTACAGTCGTAGGTGCTACTTTCATTATTCTCATTTGTACTCCAATCATGCTATTTGCTTTGATGTACATTTTCAGAAGTTACATTCCTGATTCAAGGAATCCAGAGGATCTCGTTGATGAAGACTCTACTTACTGTCTCATATTTTCTGATAGTAAAGTTGCGTGGCTACTACACACTCTCACTTTATGTATGCAAGGATGTATCTATTTCCCATTTTTATTGGCTTCGTCTTTTTCGCATAAGTCTTCGGATTGGCAATTCACTATCCGATGTCCCTCTTCCAACGTGAATTGTAATGATGAAAGCACTGTTAGTGCTCTCGGTTGGGTTGTGTTTTATCTTATATCAATTCCTACACTTGGAGTTGACTTTGTCAGGTCTATTCTTCAAATACAGAAGGCTGCTTCCCTTCCTGATCTTTGGCTATTTTGTAGTGGATCTTTGCATCTCGGCATCACAATTCTTGCTCTCATTGCATCAATATACTATAATCTTGCACTGGCAACAACCAATACCGTATTGATATTGAATGCTGTGATGTTATTGTTTATCAACGATCTAGATGAACAGATCATGAATTGTCTTGGAGCTCTTGTTCCAAAGTGGACAATGAAACGAATTGAAGAAGCAAGAAAGAATTTGTCCACAAGAAAGAAAGAAAACTCCGATAAAAAAGAAGTCAGGAGAAAAAAGGGAGACCATGAGGAGAAAGTGCAACAAATCCCATTTTCATTTTCTGCATAATCATGTATAATCAAGTAGTAAACATATCCTACCATTGTTGTTGTTAATGCATCAAAATTATGGTGCGAAAGTAAATCATCTCTGTCGATATCAGAACAGTACCAAATAAATCTTAATGGTACTTTAAAATAAGCCCTTCGTTATATGTATTTACAACAGCACACTTTTAAAATCTTTCATTCAATAGGAATGCTGAATAACAAAAGAGATTCCTATGGTCATGCACAAATCCAGAGAAATCGTTTTTCTTGTTTGACCTACTTTCTATTTATTAGGAATATTTTCAATTCCTAAGGCGGCTCTAAACTTTGCAACTGCATCTCCAACTTTTAAACAGCAAGGATGGTCTACACATCATAATTATCTTCATTTTGCACTCCTCTTTCTCCACTACCGACGACGCTGGCAATAAGAAGAGAATTGTATTTTATCAAAGACTGTGGGCTGGACAAAGAGAGAAATACAGATCTTTTGTTTTTGGATTTAAAGAATTCAATACATTTCCTGCGAGTTTTGGTCGAACAAACGAATCTTTTGATAAAATAGCAAGTTGAAGTTATTTTTATCTTTAGTGTATTTGAAGAAATAAATAAGAAACAGAAAAGATTATGCAGAATATCAATGACATTATTACCATGAAATAATCAATGCAGTATGTGACCAGATCCTTAATCCGTCACTGGCGATGCTCGACGTAAAGTTGAAGCTCGTGGTTGAGGAGGACTAGCAGGAAATTCCAATATTCATCTTTTAATTTCAGGATTTTTTTTATCGGTTCCAACTGGTGTTAGTTTTACAAATGTGGATATTATCAACATGTTCGGCAAGTTTAGAGAATCGGTGTGTTTCGGATTCTTCAGTGATGAATAGGACTATTAATTCACCATTTTGCAATTATATCTATGGTCCTTGTGCTCTATTCCAATGTTACTTCTACAGCGTGCTCATTTATAATTATTCCTTTTTACTTTTATCTGTTGCTGTATAGTCTCTCATCAACGTTAGCTCTTTTGTCATTTTGTGTGGCTACAATGTCATTTATCTTCCACTCTCCAAACTTCTTACCAGCAAAATTTTTTCAAAAATAGCTTATGTTTAACTTTCTTTTCAATCGATTTTTCTTCAACCATATCAGTCTTTGCTACAAACTTCTCTGCTAAACTGTTGTGCTAAACTATTCTTTGTGTGGATAATCTTTGATTACCAGCAGAAAACATTTCAAAACTTAACTGCTCATAGGATATGGGCTTTTCGTTAAAAAGTTTGATCGTGTCTTCAATATATTCATACATAGGAATATTGCTTGAGAGAAGCAAGAAAGATCTTCGAAACCGCGAAGCTTCATAATGATTTTACAGTATTAGAATTTGCTGTAGAATTTACGTATCTTTCATATGATCTGTTCTACGAATTTTTCTGTAGAAATAAATTCATTTATTTGCGACGCTACGTGTCTTCCCTGGATATGAATAGATAGAAATCCAATGAGAAACATCTTTTCTGTACACGCCTAAAGCTTCTCATAAATAATTAGACTCTTTGTGCAAAAGGGATCATAGTGCACTTGAGTTCACATTTCAAAATCATCTGAGTATGGCGGCGTCTTCAGGCACTTCCACTCCACAGGACCAATCAACTCTTGTTTGGTTAGCTCTTCTTTTTGTAGGATTCTACGCTTTTGCAAGTAAAGCTTATGAACTGCGTTTATTCGCAATTAATGAATTTGGACCTATCATCCACGAGTTCGATCCGTACTTCAATTGGCGCGCTACTCTGGTAAGATCGCTTGTTTCTTTTTTTGTTCGGAAATGTGCACAAAATCCACCAACTAAGGCAGAGAAGAAAAGAAAATTTTATTAACATTCCATCATACTCAAATGTTTTTTCGCTATCTTTTTACAATGAAAAAAGTATCTTTATGAAAATGGGTGGCAACGATTTGTGACTTGGTTTGATTACAGGTCCTGGTATCCCCTTGGACGTCCTGTTGGAACAACCATCTACCCCGGTATGCAAGTAAGCGCAGTTTTCATTAAAAATTGGATTGTTGGTGATAAGATGAGTTTGAATGACGTTTGCTGCTATATGCCAGCCTGGTATGGTGTTTCTTCTTCTATCTTAACTGGTCTTGTAGCATATGAATGTACGTTGCCTCAAAATTCAAATGGCAACATTTTCACCGTATTGACGGATATCTTTCGTGGAGAAATGAGAAAGGAAAACGTGCAGAAATCATATATTCCAGCTGCCGTAGTTGGTCTATTTACAATGGCAATTATGTCCATGATCCCTGCTCATCTCATGCGCAGTGTTGGAGGTGGATATGATAACGAAAGTGTTGCTGTGACAGCAATGACCTTAACATTTTGGCTATGGTGCCGATCCCTTCGTGCGAATGATGATAAGTCTTACATGTATGGTATTGCCACTGGATTTGCATACTTTTACATGGTTGCAGCGTGGGGAGGATACGTTTTTGTTCTCAATTTAATTGGAGTTCACGCAGCAGTTTTGGTTTTGCTTGGTCGTTTTTCAACAAAGGTATACAAAGCATATTCTCTCTTTTACGTAATCGGAACTACATTAGCAATTCAGGTACCTGTTGTTGGATGGACTCCTTTGAAAAGTCTAGAGCAACTTGGACCAGCTGCAGTTTTCCTTGGATTTCAAGTACTCCAATTTTGTGAGATTGTGAGAAAAAAGAAAAAGCTTACCCGTTTGCAAGCATGGACCCTTCGAGTACAGGTCGCACTAGGCGGTTTCGTACTTTTGGTTACAGCAATTTATTTCCTCGCTCCAAGAGGATATTTTGGTCCCATTTCATCTAGAGTACGTGGTTTATTCGTGAAACACACTAAAACTGGAAATCCATTGGTGGACAGTGTAGCTGAGCATCAACCTGCAAGCAGTAATGCATATTATCAATATTTGCAAAACATATGTTTGGTTGCTCCTTTAGGATTCCTTTTGGTAGTATTTAATCTAGGAGATGCTTCATCCTTTCTTCTGGTATATGGAATGGTCGCTTACTTCTTTAGTAGCAAGATGGTTAGGCTTGTATTACTTCTGGGGCCGATCGCATCAGCCCTCGGAGGAGTTTTTCTTGGCAAGTGTTGTGTTTGGAGCACTTCTGAGCTCCTACCATTCATGTTGACTGATACAATTGAAGATAAAGTTGATATTAGCGATGCAAAGAAAAAGGAAGCAAAAAAGAAGAAATCCAAGAAAGGTCAATCTTCATCAAGCGGTTCTACAGGAGATGCCCTGAATTCCTTGAATGACGCTTGTAATAAAGTTCTTGACTCATCAGCAGGAAAAAGTGCAAAAACACTAGCTTCTGTATTCTTTTTCGCAACCCTCTTTTTCGGTTATAACAGTTTTTCTATGTACTGCAGGAAAATGGCGAAAGCTCTAAGTAATCCAACAATCGTTCTGAAAGGTACCTTAAAGAGCGGAGAAACTGTCATTGTTGACGATTTCCGTGAGGCTTACTTCTTCCTACGCGACAACACTCCAGAGGATGCCCGTGTTCTAGCGTGGTGGGATTATGGTTATCAAATCACAGGTATTTCCAATCGTACCACTCTAGCTGATGGTAACACCTGGAATCATGAGCACATCGCTCTTCTTGGAAAAATTCTCACATCAAGTGAAGAAGAAGGATATAGTATTGCCAGGCATTTGGCTGACTATGCTCTTGTATGGGCCGGAGGTGGCGGAGACGATTTGGCTAAAAGTCCTCATTTGGCCCGTATCGCGAATAGTGTGTACAGAGATATGTGCCCTGGTGATCCAACTTGTAGATCGTTTGCGGCGAAGGTAAGATGAAACCACCCATATTTGATCAATTTTTTGGCATTATGAAAATAATTTGACTTCCATTTTTTGCAGAACCAATATGGTGGACCTTCAGATATGATGTCGAGTAGTTTCCTCTACAAACTTCATGGCCATAACATCTCTCCGGGTGTGAAGGCAGATCCAACAAAGTTTAAAGAAGTTTTCCGCAGTAAGTATGGTAAGGTTCGTATTTACAAAATTCTTGGAGTATCAAAAGAAAGTAAAGAATGGGTACAGAACAATCGTGTTTGTGATGTCCCTGGCAGTTGGTATTGTCCAGGACAGTATCCTCCTGCACTTCAGTCTGTGTTGAGTAAACGAAAAGATTTTGCTCAGCTAGAAGATTTCAATACAAAAAAGTCGGATGATGACTATCAAAAAGCCTATTTTGAAAACTTAAACAAAAAAAATCGCCCTGTTCCGTCGAAACGACAGAACGCTCCAGGTCCAGGTTCTTCTCAAGACGAGCAACCACCTCAACAGCCAAAGGAATTTACAACTGAGCAGTTCGACAAATTGATAAAAGAGGCTAGAGAAAAATTATCTCAGGAAGATATTGAGTTGGCAAGTGCAAATTGGGCTGATACAGAGCAGACCACTTTAATGTGGAGGCTAGTAAGCGAGAAGAAACTTGCAGAGTTGCAGAATTGGTTGTTAATGGATCCAGTGCAGGCCTTTATTCGCAGTAGCGATGGTCGTGGTCCAATGTGGTGGGCATACGAAAATAGGAACATGCCTGTTGCAGTACTTTTGACCAAGCTCGGGGTCAGAAATGATCTGAAAGATAGTCAGGGTCAGACCCCACTAGATTTACTCTCGAAGTAAATGACCGTATGATTCATTTCATATTGGTTTACGACGTTAACATTTTCTTCGCTAAATTGCTTAGTATAATTTTAACTTGATTTGCATTTTATCAATTTTTATCTAGAGAAGAGAATGTTTGAGTGTTTTTTAATGTGATGAAGATATATTCATTGGGACTGACTAATGAATCCAAACAAGAAGGATTGTCACCAGCAGAATGGAAACAGACGTTTCCGTTTTTTTGGGTAACTTTCGCCAAATCTCTTTAAATACCATGAGTGACTTTGCATAGATGATATTGATAAGTTTGTTAAAACCCAGATAAACACACCAAGATGCTTAAAGCTTGACAAAAATCCAAGATGGCTTGGTATATTAACTAATTTTGACAGTTTCTGTATTGAGGTCGGGGAAGAATATGCATCGTACTTGATTCCTTCATGTATTTTGGCTGATCTGAGGAGTATGGCAAACGAAAAGTAAATAATTATTTCCGCCAAATAGTGAGGGCATGTCACAAAATCGAATAGACGACTAGTCGGAATTGAATATTCCCCATGCCTTCTTTCATGATCAAATGTGCTAATACACGCAGGAGACTTAGTTCGCTTTTTATTGTTCCCATAAGAGTCACGAATGTTTTTGTCAAAATCACACTTTCTCATATTTGCAAGAATAAAATGATGTTTGTATTGTTCGAATTGACCAGCAATGCATAAAATAATGCTTGACAAAAGTCTTATGAAAGCAATATTGCTTTTCACTGTGAGGCTGTCGTCAATTTGAATTGGACGAGGATATAAAAATACCATGGGTAAGAGGAAATAATGTAAAATTCCCAGAAAATATCCCGCAATATGCATTTTCGATTGTTTGTTCCAGGAATGCACATACATACATTCATAGAGCCTCCGGCATAAATGCAATATTAGTAAAACGACTGCAATGAGGTGATCGAGAGTATACAAGCGAAGCATTGGTACAATGTGTCTCATAATGAGACGTAGATATGTAATAATACCACCATTGTCAGCACCATCATATCGAAACCACCAAAATAAACACGTTTCATCGTATTGACTTTGTGAATAATTCACAATTAGCAATGTTGCAAGATTCAGAAGTGCTGTGATATAAAAGTGCGTGAAATATCGTTTTTGGACAAGGAATCTTTCGTTGTGAAGCACGTAGTTTAAGACTTTATCCCATTTCTGACAAAATCGTTCAATGTACAGGCTTCGTCCTCTCGTTCTCGTCTTTATTGTAGCATCATCAGATTGATAACTTCCTGGTTTATCCACCACGGCATCGTTCTTCATTCTGTTTTCCTCATTAGAAGTTAAATCTACTACAGGAGAAGCAGTATTGATTGTTGTTCTTGTCTTCCCATGTGATGCTAAATCCGATAAGAATGAAAAGGGAATTGAGAGCAACGCAATGAGGCTGAGTATGATGTATATTGGAACCACAGAGAGATTCAGAATATCAAGAAACGTGCTTAGCTGTTCCTCTGACAACAAAATAGCCATGATACAATTAGGCTGGGTCTACCCGTTGTGTTCAACTTACGTAAAGACACAAGATGTATTTTTCATGAAACTGTTTTTTTTTTTCACACCAAGATTACATAATTGTTTTTATGTAATAAAGGATGGCACGTTTTTTCAAAAATTCTTCAATTCAATGAGGCAGGTATGCATTTTTTATGGTATTGCATTTCATCGAGAGTATTAGATGTCGAATGTAAGGTTCAAATTATAAATTCAAATTAAGTTAATTGTCAGTGAATGCCAATTGAGGGGGGCATGTGCCACCAAAAGTAAGTTACTTGTTCATGATAGAACTTGATGAAAATGATCTGTAAATAATAAAATGTCATTTGATGTTATAGCATAATGTTTATTAAGTTAATTTTTTAGATCTTGAACTGAAATTGTGAAAACAGATTCGTAGCTATTGGTTGCCTCTGATGCTACAAATGAAGCATGTATAAGTTTTTTACAACAGAAACAAATCTATTTGGTTCCAGAAACACCACCAGCAGCAGGAGAAAATCCTAAATCGATGGCTCCCAATTGACCGTGTCCCCGACTGTATGGTGCACCAACTACTGGATCAGCTTCAGCAACATCTTTGTACAATTGCCAATTCATTTTCAGAATCTCAAATTCTCCACTTTCCCTGTATCCCCCAGGAATATTATTGTCATTAGCAAATTTTTCTAAAATAGGTTTCAATAGAGGGTATTTAGCCCTAGGCATAGTTGGGAATAGATGGTGCTCCAGTTGATACTGCATTCCTCCCCAAAGCCATTCGGAAAATGGATTTGACATTTTTCCATTACGAGTTGAAGTGAACTGTGCTGTTACCCAGTCATGTTGATATTCAGGAAATAATTCTTCAGATTGATGTGTGGGTGTAACAATCAAAGCACTCATGAGTCCGCTCAAAAATACAGATGGTACCCAAATAGTGATGGGAAAACAAGTTAAGAGAACAAAGTAATGAAGCATAAGGCCGTATAGTTCTTTCTTTGCATCGCTTCGTTTAGCCTCGACTGCTTCCACAATTACTTTGATTGTATCCACTCGCCAAAGTGCGAAAAGTGCTGAGAAGGGAATAAAAAAGATGAGATGTTGAATTTTACGGAGAGGGGAGTCGTACTTTGGATCAGGTGCCCATGTATACAAGAAAGGATCAGTTGCAATATCTTCATCAACACCTTGTTCGTTTGCTGTTTTTATTTTCAAAAAAAAAAGTTTTCAGCAGATGAGCATTTGTTACAAATCAAAAAAGTGATAGATGTCAAAAAAAAACTCACTCAAAGCATGATGCTTATTGTGTTTGTCGCTCCACCAAGTGCATCCTAGACCTCCAGCAACTGTGGTGAATTGCCTCATTCTATCACACCATTTATCTACTCCATGGACGTAATCGTGACCCAGCCATCCTGCTTGAGTCATTGTCAGGGCCAACAAAAAGATACTGAGAAATGGAACAGTATGAGCAGTGGCAATAGCTCCAGCAAACATACTACCCCAAATTCCTAATAAAGTAAATTCACGCTTCAAGTCACGATCAAACCATCCATCATCTTCCAATTGTTGACGCAATTCACGGAATGCAAGCATAGTTGGTGTGTCCTTGGCAACGGTTTTTTCAAGGATCTTGACAGTGTCTGCCTCCGATTTAGGGAGGCGTTGATACATATTTCTACCTTTGATGGAGTGAAACGCGTCCATAACTTCAGTGGCATCACGGCCATCGTACCAGTCAATCCAGTGAGATCCAGCTGGGTGACCTTTGCGCCATCCTGTTGATCAAGTTTCGACAAAAATATGTGATTGAATTAAAAACATACTATTCAAAAAACATGGTCCCAATACACACTAATCACGTCCGCTTCAAGTCAAATCTATAAACAAGGTCTTTCTTAACGCTTACCTGATAAATCATACCATGTTCCGGCGATACGTACATCGAGGGAGGTACGACATTCATCTTCCTTGCATGCAGGAACTTCAACACAATTGATCTCTTCATCACAATCCCAGGAAGATTTCTCGTTTGTATTTCCATTGATGAGCGCATCAGGAGTAGTAGCTACCATGTGGTGTTGAGTTTTGGAACTGTATTTTTTCATCAAACTCGATTGCATGGGAGATGTAAAGGCAGAGACATGATTTGAAGATATCAGCGTAAGGGCAAGTGCTAATTTTACGTTTGTGGAAAGTAGCATCATTTTCCTCAATATATTTGTTCGAAATGGATATGAATTTATGCAAAGATTGCGTTACTTGTCAAAAGATGAACAGAGAGATTTGTTTTACAGAAGACCTCAACACTATTTTTATTACAGCTCTGAAAAGATTTGTAAAACAGATTTTTCACTTTAGAAACTTTTTTTATTTTAATTACAGCAGAAAGATGAGTGATGTGCGTAGTTTTATACCAACGCTACAGAAAATATTCTCGTTGGATATGTCATAAATGTTCTACCGATTTTACTCTCTGACTCAAGTATCTATTAGTTTTAAGTACTGTACTACATAGGAAGAATAACACATGTTCCACTCCACAAGATCGGCACACATTATTTTATTAGGGTTATTGGTTGAACTTTTATTCCGAAGTCTCATAGTGCTCATCGCTTATAAATAAATTTAGTAAGTGCGTACTAGACCAGCGTAGAGCTTCTTCATTGTTACATTTGTTATCTACCTAAATAATTTTCATATTGATCATTGAGATAATGTAAAATACGTCATATGGGATAATCTGTTCTAATATATAGATTTTGCTTACGTTATGAGATTTTTCAATGAGAGTAAGCAAAATGAACTAATTAATTAATTGTTATTCGACTACGTGCATAGAACGAACCTGTAGAAACGTACAAATGTCAAATTCGCGGATATTGTAATCTCTATTAACGCAAGTTTTAGGAAAATTCACTTCCATGATATAAATTGTGGTACCGAATCAATCTCTCTTCAAAGCACAGAATTTACCAACAAAAGAAGTGAAGAAGATACAGGGTGGAATCATGACATGCTTCACAGATCAGAAAAGCGCTAAAAATAGCATTTGGTCAGATATTGTCGTGCTCGTGGTATTACCAATTGCATTCCTTATATTACGCACCCAATATATCATCCATATGACAGATGCTCCACCTACTGACTTTGGTTCAGGATCTATGTTTGATAAAATTGCCTCTCGTTACGACATAACTAATCGTTTCCTTGCTCTAAATTTAGATACGTCCTGGAGAAGACTCATGGTAAGGGAGGTTCTAAAGGATGTGCTTTCCGAGAAAGAAGCAGATGATGAAAAAGACTCCAAAATTCAAATATTAGATTTAGCTACAGGAACCGCTGATGTAGCTCTTCTCATGGCAAAAGAGTTCCTCTCCATGAACTCAGACAATACCAAAGTCAATGCAAATATTATTGGTGTAGATCCTTCTGCAAATATGATTCATATTGGTAAACAAAAAGTTGAACGGTTTTTGGAATCAAAAAGTGAATCCAATATAGATATGGCATTGCAGCTTGGAGATGCACGTAACCTAAAGGAATTTAAAGAATCCACATTTCATGGAGCTACAATGTCTTTTGGGATAAGAAATGTACCTGAAAAGGAAGACGCACTCTGTGAAATACACCGTGTAATGAAAAAAAATCCAAGTAGTAAGTTTGCGATTTTAGAATTTTCCGAACCTGGTGACGACTCAGGTATTTTGGGATATATGGCACGTTTCTTCATTCGTCATGTAGTTCCTGTTATAGGAGCAACATTATCTGGTGCACCAAGAGAATACATGCATTTGCAAAACTCAATCAAAGAGTTCCCAACTCCTTCTGAATTCAAAAAATTGATAGAAAACTTGGATTGTCGTAGTGCCGGTAGACGAAAGATTGGGAAATTTCGCGTGGATGCTTTACATCAACTCAATTTTGGAAGTGTACAATTATATGTAGCGACACCCTATTTCAAATAAACAGTGTAAATGAATTTGCATTTTAGATAAAGTGTGAAAATTGACATCTTCAATAAAATCAATGTAATGCTGAAACTATATCTATAGATTTGTCTGCAAACTGATAAACTCTCCCAATTCAAGACAAAAAAATAAGAGTTTCTTCTGAAATTATGCTATGCACCATTTCTTTTACTGTATATGGTCATTTTCCTCTCGCAAAAGATTCCATCACATTCTTTCCGTAAGTTTTAGTTCTCGATGAATTAGAAGTAAGTTTCAACTGTGGGATGAAAACTTTTAATCGTATGATGTCATTTCATGGATTATGTGTGTAGCAAAAACAGAATCTAAAATGATTTGCCAAGCAAGCTTTGCTCATTGATTTAAATAATCCAAAGATACGTTTTTTCAGGTTGGAATACCCACTCCAAATATGAATAACTTAAATATTTAATTTGATTAATTTTGACCATGTCTTAGTTATTATGTGAACTTAGTGAATGATCGCATTTGTTGTATTTCAAACACTCACTAAAACATTGTTGGATATCCCACTAACGACTTATGCAATCGTTATGTGTAACTAGTATCTCAAGTGACCTGAACATTTGTCTTACACATATAATATTGCAAAATAAAGATTCTTCTTTAATTAGATAATAAAGCACCCACATTCAATAGATCTCGAACACTAGTCGTAATTTCTTTTGAATGGGGCATCATTAATATATTAAGATCTAGCTCTTTCAAATGTACCTTTTAAAAAGCTCATAAAAGCTAGACTCATCACTACATTTGCCTACTTTTGATTCAAACTATCGCCTTCGTCTAAACGACCATGGTCGACCCACCAATCATCAGAATTATGAATCGGGCTCTGGACATCCTCTAGAACTACAGACTCACTTGTGTTACCTTGAGTTGAGTCTTGAGGACCTGCTAAATTGTCATGACTCTGGACCACTTCATTAACTGAGGGTTCAGCATTGTAGCCTTGACTTGCACCTAGAATACCGGGTGTATTTTCATGACTCTGAATGACCTCGAGAATAACTGGTTCCGGGTTTCTGCATTTCACTGTATCAAGATCACCTGTCTCATTTACATTAGGTTCAACCACCTCGAGGAACACAGGAGTATCACCATTTAATGAGTCTAGAGGATCATCTCCATTCACTTCTTCTTCTGGACTAGGTCCATCAAAATCAAATTCCGTAATATGTCTAAGATTTGAAACGATTGCATCAGTCGGATCTTTATTTGAGTCAAGATAGTCAGTCTCACTTTGGCTTATTTCTTGATCATTGAATTCGTTTGTATTCGGACTTGGATATTCTTCTTCAACGATTCCAGACTGGATTGGGAAAGGGTAGTCGAGTTCTCTTTCGTGTGGTGTTTTTGATTTATCTTCAGGTTTTTTCAGGAGTAAAGACAATCGCCTCGAAGTCGCTCGCACAATCCCAGAAATAGCATTGGGATATGGGGATGCGTCGCTTGTGGATTCCTTGGTATTTGTGATATTCCTACGAGCAGATCCTTTGTTTGGGGTATATGCTGGCATGTGTCGTGGTACCTTTGTCAACATATTTTGACTCACCTCTTCAAGGACTTGTTCGGTCCAATCAGGTGCGAGGGCAATTAAAACACTCAAAACCTTCTCATCAACTTCATTTACAAAAAGCAGAATCATCGCATTTGTAATCCAGGACGTATTTTTTTCTGCTAAGGCAGTATTGTATCGGAATGAAACTAAAAGAGAGTACGCTGTTAGAAAGAACAAAATGAATCCACTCAAGAATAATTGTCTGTCATAGAGATAAACTGATTTCCGCATTTGAAGGAGACTCATCGAAATGTCGTTACCGAGGAATAAAATAGTAACGACGAAAAAAAGAATGACACCCATATAGGTATCAGTTCTGTCTTTGACGCAGTAAAGATTGTTAGCGAGACAATGGTAACCATATTCCCAATCTGCATCTATCCTGAATTCAGAATTCCTTAGGTAAGTGGAAAAAATTGCAAGCTGGACAATCACTGTCGCCGCGTAAAGTGCCGTAGCCCAATGATTATTCGAGAGAATGAAGCAATATACTGAATCATCATTGTATATCGATAGTGGATCACGATCATCCACAAAAATATCGAAAAACCAATTTGCTCTCTTCTTGACACTTAAAATGAATAAGAGAGTACACGCCAACGGAACAAGTACGACAACAAGTATCAACTGAAGGTTGGATATGACAGTCGGATCCGCTAATTGACAAACCTCTTCAGAATTGCAGCACATAGTACATCCATCACATATAAGCTGACCTTCTAGATCCCAGAAAGGGGCACCACAATCAGTGACGTAGTCGCTGTCGTCCATGCCTTTTTTTGACCTCATGAGCAATGGTGCTTCACCGTGCAAGCGGTTCAGATGCAACTGTAGCTTTTGTAATTTATCCAATTCCCCCAACTCTTTAGGTATGAATCCTTTCAACTTGTTATGACTCATAAACAGGCCTTCCGCGTTCTTGAGCTTCGCAATTTCGGTTGGAATGCTTCCAGTGAGCTTGTTACTTTGTAGCATAAGCTCTTTTATTTCAGTTGCCTCAAATATTTCAAATGGAATGCTTCCACTAAAACTGTTTTCACTGAGTGCCAAGAAGTTCAACTTTTTTAAGTGTCCAATACCAGTTGGAATTTTATCTTTAAAATTATTTTTAGCAAGAGCGATTGCTTCCAAGTTTGGACAGTCAAGAAGCGTAATCGGAAATTTCCCTTGAAAGAGGTTGTTGCTTATATCAAAGCGATCTAGGTGCAACAGCATCATAAGAAAAAATGAGAAAAACGTGCCGTTATTTAAGGAGAAGGGCAAAAGTCACGATGAACTTACTTAAGTCTTTAGAATATAAGATATCTTCAGGCAAGGATCCGACAAAAAGGTTTCTTGAAATATTGAAGTCCCTAATTTTTCCATACTCGAGCAATTCTCTTGGGAAAGTTCCCGCAAACTTATTAGTTCCTAAACGAACTATTTTTAAGTCCGGTAAGTCAATGTAAAGAGCTGGGTCGATTGTTCCCACGAATGTATTATTACTCAAATCTATTTCTTCTAAAGTTCTCAACAATCCAATCTGAGTTATGATGCTTCCTGAAAGGTTCGTGTTGGACAGGTCAAGGCGCTTAATGAATGTATTACTTGAGTCACATGAAACTCCAGGCCACATACATGTGTGATTGGTAGCGAGGTCAAGAAAGTCAAAGTTAAGCTTTTGGGAATAATAGAAATACAAAAGCACATATCGTTGCAGCAGCGTTCCATCGCAGATTTGATATTCGTCGTACATTTCATCTTTAGTTATAACATCACATAGAGCCTTATATGTTGCTGAATCTTTATCGCCCAATTTAGACAAATCAGGGGCTGCTAGTTGAGTGAGGTGGTTTAGACCAGCTCGCTTCTTGTGGTGTTCCCCGATCATTTCACCACACACATTGACTGCAATGCAAACATCAGTTTCATTGTTCTTGACCACAGCTAAACCTTCTCCTCCGACTTTGCGTCCCAGAGAAAATACTACATTTTTATCCGCTTTTCCACTTTCTACCATAGCCATTTGGAAGTTGACATCATAACACCCTGTTGGTGACAAGCACAAATTAGCTGAACTTCCTTTTGGGCCTATGATGTGCTCTACTGTTTCATTTGCAACAGTATCTGTGACCTGATATTGGACAAAGTAATCAAAAGTAATAATATTATCACTTGGGCATTGAATGTGTTCAATATCTAGATTGAAATCCCAAACATAACATTGTCCTTCACTGCAACATGAGCAATCAACCTTAGGAGAGATTGCGAACCAATTGGATTCATCAACTTTAATCTGTTTTCCAACGCTACAAAAGTCAGCCGGCACCGTTCCAACAACATCGTTAAGAGTTATGAAAAAATTATCTACATTACTTTGCCAAAGAGTGTCTGGAATTTGTCCTTCAAATCTGTTGCTGGATATGTCCATCGTTTGTAAGTTGGTTAAGTTGGTGAATACATTAGGCAATTTACCTGTGAGTTTGTTTTGATCTGCATCGAACCATTCTAAGTGCCTGAGATTTCCTATTTCACTCTGAATAGATCCAATCAAACGATTTCTATCAAAGTCTATCAAACGTAATGATGATAATGTCCATAATTCTTTTGGAATGCTGCCTTCCAAAGAATTCTCTTCAAGAACAACTGTAAACCAATACTTGCGTTAGAAAATAGCATTTCTTACAGATTCAAATTTGGTAAAGACTTACTTTCATGAAGATTTTTTAATTGACCAATGTTAGACGGTATCGTTCCTGTCAGATTATTCCTTGCTAAACTGAGTATCTCAATATTTTCGCTTCTGAAAAGTCCCGGAGGAATTGATCCTTCCAATAAATTTCTGTCCAAAAATATTTCCGTAAGCATTGAGCATCGTCCAAGACTTCCAGGAATATTTCCTGTTAATGCATTATCGGACAATGCGAAATGTTTCAAGCTAGCCAAATTGCCAAGTTCTGCTGGAATTGATCCTGACAGACTATTTTCAGACAAATCAAGATCTTTCAAATGATTCAATCTTGAAAGTTGACTTGGAATTGTGCCACGAAGGAATTGATTCGAAGCTAAGATCAAAGTTTCTAATTATTCGATAAGAAAAATCAGAATTAGATTTAGGGGGGAACATCTTATGGAATAGTAGTAAAAGCAATTCTCACCTAGTTTGCGGAGATGATGAATTTCTGATGGGATGAAACCTCGCACATCAGCATTCCCTTCATTGAAGAAACACATGCTATGTGAGCGTAAAGAGAAAGATCAAACCATAAATATTTTCAATGGAAATACTTACAAAAATCCATTTTTATAATTCTTTCATCTTTGCAAAATACTTTAAATTCATCATATTCGCAATTCTTTACATGTAATTTCTCTATTTCTTTCTTTGTTGCAAACAAAAATAATGCTAAAACATACCTCTCCATGAATTCATCATCAATGATGGTAGTACTATTGGAAGAATCCTCTCCATTTGCATAAGCAACTTTATCATCAAATACAATCCAACATGCAGCCTTATATTGAGGAGAATTTAGATCACTGGTAATCGTATCCATTGATGCCAAGGAGTAAATTGCATCAAGTTTTCTGTCTGTTTCCTCGTCATATACAAAACCTTTCACAAAACTGGTTGAAGTTAATTGCGGAAGTTTTTCACAATGCTGCTCATACCCATTTCCAAGATCGGAAACATAGAACTTGTGTCTGTCTGTGCCTAAGAAATCCTTTCCTTGCCTCATGAGCTGATTATTGATAAAGACTTTGTAACAGTCATCACAATCCACATTCTGACCTTCGAGCAAATATGTACCTTGAGGAACGCATGTGCTACTTCGTGAAATATTATTACCCACAATGATTTCTTGCTTCATTTCGATTGGCTCATTTTTTTTTCTATGCATCACACGACTTAGAGTCCAGCTACTGTCAGGAGCCAGAGCACTGGAATATTCCAACTCGAATAATGTACCCAAAGGGCACTCATTCGAAGTATCAAAAGGGAACATCAATTCGCCCGACGTAAAAGGAACATTAGACAATGCCACTTCACCGTTTAAGGATATACTGAAACAGCTCTTCTTCCCACAAGTAATACCATCTGCAAATCGGTCATATAGAATGAAAAAATACTGCCCATCATTCAGGCATGTTGTGTAGGTTTGGGTTGTTCTAGACATATCAGACGTGTAATTAAAGAAAGCAATTACATCATCAGAAGTAGTCTCTCCTAGTTCCCAAGCAGTTTCGTCGGCAAAGAAATCTAGATTTATTTCCAACTGAAACAGGGTTCCTTCACAACTTGACATTTCATCATCAGATTGTAAATCACGTGGCGCCTTGTTTAGTGTCTCATTCTTTACCATTGCCTTATCTTCATCAATATTGTGTGGGGAAATTCTGATTGGACTTTCAATATCTTTTGGATAGGTCGTTGCATGATCTTTGATAGATCTTTGTTTTTCGGCTACGAATTTTCCGATTTCGTTGTTCGTAAACATTTTGACTTTTTCTAGATCTTCTTTTGTTTCTTTCCTCTCGTGAGACGTTTCGACTTCTTGAGGAGAAAAAACATCATCGAAAAATTGATTGCGGCTTTCCATTTCGTTTCCTTTGTTTTCGTTTGGGGAGATCTTTTCGATGTCAACTCCATGCCTTTTCCGAATTGATGGATTGGATGGAATACTTATCTCCATGAAATCCTCAGCTTCAAATTTAGGCGCCTGATGAGAAACTGCACTTTTAATACGATAATTTGGATTGTTCCATGTGATCGTAACGTTCATGTAGAAAGACATAACTAACAGCGAAACAAGAAGGTTTAATAACACAACAAGAAGATTGAAGAACTCAACCCTCTTTACTCTTCTGCACATGATATTCCACCTATCATCGTCAATGCGTTCTTTCTCAAGAACGATCATGGCGCTTTTCTCTGCAACGAAGTAATGTTTCCAAGGTGTGGCTCTGATCTCAGTGTTTCTTCAATGTTTGAAGAAATCTCTAATGAATATGCTAAGAAGGAAAAGAATAGATTAAATTATTAAAAAAAGAAACTCAATTAGACTTTGGTGAGATAAAATAATGCAGTCGCCTTTTCTCTGATGTCACAAGATAATGTCTTTATATATCGACCATCGCAAAAACGTACTTAAGCATTTGTTCGACATTTTTTAGGTTACCTATTATGTAAACATCATTCACATGCAAGAGTTCTCGATAAAATCGGAATTCAAAAAAGAGGATTTTTTAGTTTGAATAAAGAGTTACGTAAATATACCAATGCATTGTACATATGGTATCTTACGGGGCCTCATTACTACAAGGCCATATTTCTCTGACAAAAAAATAAATAATAAGATTACATTCAATCATTTGCATAGTCCAAGCTGATTTTAATAGAGGACATAGCGCGTATCAGCTTACATTAGTGAAGACTGGCTACTATCTTTCTATACCTTCGTCCAGTGCTGCCTAGAATTAGGAACGGTG
>Ga0209092_10001682_pt1 | contig 21191 bp, 10 predicted proteins | sample FraStrMetagenome_FD_187446 | JGI IMG/M metagenome (GOLD analysis project Ga0209092, IMG submission 187446) | Marine eukaryotic phytoplankton communities from Arctic Ocean - Fram Strait ARC3M Metagenome (SPAdes) (version 2) | ecosystem: Environmental > Aquatic > Marine > Oceanic | place: Fram... | reverse complement strand
CTTGTTAAACAAAGAAATTTGGAGGCTTAACAATATATACTACTTAAAGATTACTGAATATTACATAGAAACAATTTTGATTAATGATACATTTTGTTGTTAAGTATTTTTGAATAAGCCGGAAAGATTTGTAGGTAGCACGTACTTTTATCTTTTTATTACTTGATATCATCAGTATGACATGCATTGCACCTCTTGCAACACTTAAACGATTTCATCCTGCAACTTGGCATCCCTTCGTTCATTTTGATTAAAGAAGCAGTCTAAACTAGAAATATTTGGCTAGGGTGCTCTTCAATTAAACTGGAGTGCTGTATTTTCAGGCCTTCTTTCCCCAGAATAAATTGAAAGCCAAGAATAAAATTTATTATTCCTGCATTGTTGTGACTTCTTCGATATGGACTCCGGTACAGAAAACCAAATGGGAGAGGAGCACGCAGGAGAAGAACATGACGTGGTCTCAGCTCTTCCTGTGATTGATTCATCTGCACCAATTGAACAGACGAGACCTCGATTGGTAAGAAGAGATAGTGTCTTCAACGCCCTTACAAGAATTGAGTTTGATGAACCTTCGAGATTGCCGAAAACTGCTGTATCAACTTTGAGCAAAGTTAAAACTGGAATTGATACACAAGTGAACTTGATTCGATCTTTAATTGGAGATGATGAAAAATCTGTTGAAAAAGATTCTTTTATACCTGTAGTATTCTCAACGAAAGTTCCAAGTGGTTCAGAAGAATCTTTCAAGAGGCTCTGGTCAGTTGCTAGAATAGGTCTTGGCGATCTTGGTATTACCGCTGAACTAAATTTAGCTGACAATACAATGTCCGCTTTGTCAACACCGGACATGAAAAAAGACAAGCATATGTCAAACGCAATAAATTTTTTGAAGTTGCTTGCACGTGGTATGGAATTCAATTTAGCGATATTGGCTCTCAAAGATACATATGTGTGTGACTTTATTAAGATTGGTGCGACAGTAGGAACCAAAGAGGAGTTTGAAAAGAGACGTGGAAGGTTGATTGGACCTGACGGTATGACTCTGAAGGCGATTGAACTTTTAACCAAAACATTCATTTTGGTAACTGGAAGTGTGGTTTGTGTTCTAGGGAATGGATATACTGGAATTAATACAGTTGGGGAGATCGTGCATGATTGTATGAATAAAATTCACCCGATTAGTCATATTCGTCGCTTAATTATCATGCAAGAATTACAAAATCATGAAAAGTTAACACAAAAGGATTGGGTTCGTTTTGTGCCACCTGTGAAAAAAAATGATGCAGCGGAAGGTGGTGAGGGTGGACAAAGAACATGGGGAAAAATTGATTTTTTGACGGATGACCCTGCCGATATGACATGGTCAAGACAGTTTGCGTTATCTCTCATGGAGCATGAATGGTACTATCCGAAAATTGAATATGATCAGGAACCACCCACTAATATTATCGAATATGATGGGGGCGCTCTCCCTGATGGGAAAAGCAAAGAGACTAAAAGCGCAAATGAAAAAAGCACAGAAACTGAAGTTTCCGAAGCGTCATCTCAGGCTCATTTTAACTCAAATTTATCACTTTCCAATAGAGAAGGACCACCGCCTAAGCTTGAAGAGGCATGGGCTTTCTTTGAACATAACGTCCTTCCTCGTCATTTTGTTGATTTTGATGTAAGGAAACCAAATAGTGTTTTCGAACGTATATCCAATTATCGTAACCAGGATTTCAAATTTGCACCACCAGGAAATAATACGAGCAAAACAAGATTATATTCATATATTCTCACACCCCTTAGTCAAATGGGAGATTTTGGTATCGGAATTGGTCTCTATTTTACAACTCTGCGATCGATGATCATTTTAATGCTCGTTGCAGGGGTAATCCAGATTCCGAATATGATCTTTTATGCCAACAAATATAGTCCGTCGAAAGTGATTGGTGTAGATACTTTTCTTGAAGACGTTTCAGCTTTATGTCAGGATCACAATTTTAAACCTTGTCCAAGTTGCGAGAGAAAGGTGTTTGGGATGACTAGGAATATAGATCGATATGCAAATGTAACTCGTGATGATGGAACGAATCTTCATTTTGCGATGAAAAATGATTGTGACCGTTCTCAAATTTTGATGATAGGAATGTTGAACTGGTTATCAATATTGGTGCTATACGCAGGAATTGCCCAACTTAACAATCACCTTGAAAAGATGGAAGTAGAATTTGATGAAGACGAGCAGACAGCACAAGACTACTCTATTATAGTCGAAAACCCACCTAAGAATGCAATTGACCCGGAAGAGTGGAAAGAGTTCTTTGAAACAGTAACTGGTGGACATGTTACAATATGTACAGTGGGAGTTGATAACGACTTGCTCCTGGCCACCCTAATCCAACGCAGATTGACTATTGATAAGATAAAGGAATCTTTACCTGTTAACACAACGCTTCATCATAATGATTTAGCAAAACTCGCAGCACAAACGTTTCAAGAAAGAACTCTATTTTATAGACTTTTTGTCACATGGCTTCACCCTTTCGGAATAGCTCTTGACCTTTCAGAGCTTTTCAATAATTTTGTCCAGCTTACCTCAAAAATTAGGGGTCTTTGTCAAATAAAATATAATGTGACAAAAGTATATATAACTTTTGAAACTGAGAAAGCCCAAAGAATTGCACTCTCTAAACTATCGATTGGGAGATTAGAAGATAAAAAGAAAATTAAGACTATCAATATGTTTCGGGGTGAAAAAGTTCTCTTTTTGGGTGAACCAGAAGAACCCTCCACAATTCGTTGGGAAGATCTTAATGCAAAGATGAAAAAGCGTATTACTTCTAGTTGTATAACTGCAATTTGCATGATCGGTGCCGTTGTTGCTTCTTTTATATTAGTGATGAACTTCAACAACAGATTCGGTACTAATATTGCTGCACTTTGTATCTCTTTAATGAATACTGTGATTCCCCTTTTCACGAAGGTGCGTCTAATTGCTTGCACTTAATTTTTGTTATGTCATGAATAAATAACTGACCTCCTGTCTTTGCGTTTGTAAGAAACTTGTGGGGATTGAAGCACATCCAAATGAAAGCTCTAAACAAGCATCAATGTACTGGAAGATCACGCTTTTTAGATGGATTAATACTGCAGTAATCTTCACTGCTTCTATGGTAAGTGACTTATGTATTGTCTGATCATCTTTGTACATTGAACATTTTCGATCACGACTCATTTTCCATTAGCCTTTTACGTCCACAACTATGGAAGGAGACGATCATCTTTTATCAGCAATTCAAAAAATTTTCATTGCAGATATTATTACCCTAACTTTAATTCAGGTATGCTTTCTTTCATTCGAAATCTAAACCCCATCTTTTGCACACATTTTTTCTAATGAAAACAAAATTATTTTGTGACAAAAGATCCTGGACCCAGTAGGATTCATTAACAGGCATATTCGTGGACCACGAGCAAAAACGCAGCTAGAAATGAATAAACTCTTCAAGGGATCCGTAAGTTCTTTGTCGAATGATTCCATAAAGATTATTTGTCAACAGAATTTAACACTTTTAATTTTTCTATATATTTCAGGCATATGAGCTTGCTGAGAGGTACACTGTGAGTTTATAGAGTCATGTTCCTTTTACTTTTTTGACTGGATAAACTCATTCTTGTTACTTTTTCAAATATGTTTTAGCAAACAACAAAAACAGTGTTTCTGGCTTTTTTTTATGCCACAATTTATCCTGGTGGTTTCTTTTTAGCCTCTATTGTCCTCTTAATTAATTATTTTTTGGACTCTTTTAGTTTGATGGTAAGCAATTAAAGCGCACGTGGATGCATTGAATTGGTTTTGAAACAATGTTTACTAATATGTACTTGATCTGATTCCATAGAGAACGTGGGCCCCAGCTCCCAAACTTGGAAATTCAACGTCTTATCTAAGCAGGAGATATTTTTTTCCTCTTGCGCTTGTTTTTCTATCAATCATTTCATCATACTATTGGTCAGGCTTCCCTTTTGATAATCTCTGTTTGATTCAAAAAACTTCAGTTCTTGACGAATATTTGGGTAATTATACAATCTATTCTCAACGTGAGCGTGAGGCGGGCCTTTCTGAGCATTCAGTAGTTGTGACACCAGACACATTTATGTATAAACATTGCGATCAAAATTTCATCAGAAAAAATAAGTTTCCATTTTTACCGATATTTCAAGATGACGTAAGCAGTAGAAACTTTTTCACATTTAACTTTCTGTATGACTTTGACTTACAAGAATTTGTTTTTTTTCTCACAATTCAGGATTCTCGATGGATGTCAAAAGATCAAGAAAAGGTTGCATGGGTTCATGCCATTACAAGTGTAGTATTATTATTTGGCATGCTCTTGTTTTTCGCAACTGAAACATATCAGAATATCAAAACTTTATACCGATCTGATTATGAGGTAAGTTAGACAAGTCATGTATTTATCAGCTTCACGAAAGAACGTGTGTGACTTGAAACTCAATGTGGTTTTGAATCCTTGTTAACAGGCACAAGGAAAGGACATGAAGATAGGATTCAGTGATATTGAGTATGCTGTAACTGGGTACATTCCGCAAGTTCTTAATAATAATTTTCTTTTCCCCTTGGTGGCATGTGACACCGACGACTTCAGTGAAGAACTTTTTGATTGGAAAGATCAGGAAAACGACTATGAACATTATTCATTACGTAATGACGCCAAGCAGATTGTTGGCAACGGTCATGATTTATCAAAAGTTTTTAGCAGAATGAAGCATTGGTTGCCTCCAAAGAAGAAAGGAAAAAATTATGATGACTGATGTTTCTAGAAATAATGGGAGCGAACATTTAGAAAATTGTAAATCTTTTTCATCACCATAACTATTTTAGATTGTGCCTGACACTATGTAGCACATTCTTTTTTTGCAATGGATTCTAATACAAAGAACGAAGGGTTATATTGAAGCTATGGGGTCTGTCGCAGAACAATGCCATTAGAACAATTAAAATTAATATCATATACAACAACATCAACTCTAAAAATAGGTTTCAATAGTTGTCTGCTGAATCAAACACAATCTGGTGCCACGTAAATTTTATAAGCATTTTGTGTAATAAATTGCTTTTCCACGGACTGTATGCGTAGGATACTATTGTAAGTTTCAAATGTATTGTTTTTGGCGCACATGACACATTTCTCACTGAAAGTTTTGAACCTAAAGTCCTTGCTGTGATCCTAAGGAGTATTACACTATCACAAGTGGAATAAATCTCCTTGTATTACATTATTGTATCCGAAGATCATCCATGTTTGTGAAGAAAGATTTACGAAAAATCCCAAAAATTCTGTCAGATGCTCTTCAAACCCCTCCAGATTGCAACACTGACGATGAAAGCATTCAGGAATCAATATTGACTCACCTACGCCTCTCTCGTAGACCTGAAGAATTCAACGGTTCGATCTCTATTCTTTGTAATCCAAATTACAAATCAGCGCTTCAGAATCTTACCAAATTGTCTTTGTACGATTGTCAAATATCTTCTCTAGAAAATATTGGTACATTGGCTTGTCCATGTCTACAAGATCTGAATCTGGGTCGAAATCCATTAAAATCGTTACCAGACGATTTAGCTATTTTTAGGAGTTCCTTAAAACGGCTTTGGTGTGATGATTGCCAACTAACTGGGAAAATACCTCATTGCGTTTTTGAATTACAAAAATTGGAGGTTTTGAGAATGAGTAATAATCAAATCAAAACATTAAATGGCGACCAAATTGAAAGATTACAACTGTTGAAGATTCTCTGCTTAGATGGGAATGATATAGAACTCATTCCTCAGCAAATAGGAAATTTGTCGAATTTGGAATCGCTACTATTGAGGTAAGTAATTTTTCAAAACGTTGCAGATATGAGAAAAAGGCTGAACGCACTTTTTCCATCCTATAAACAGAAAGAACAATATAAAACATCTCCCAGAAGGAGTCCCAGGTCCTCTAAATACAAAAATGTCTCTTCTTCATGTTTCATCGAATCAACTTACATCCCTTCCAATCTCAATTACTGGCTGCATTTCTTTGGAGTATATTTATGCCAATGGTAATTCCTTGCAAAACTTACCCGTGGGGATTGGTGTTTCTTTGGAAAATCTTCGTCACTTTAACGCTTCAAATAATGAGATTAAACTTTTGCCGCACGATTTTATCAAGAGATTTGGTGAAGTTGATGCAAATTGTGGAGAGTGCACTAAGGTATATAGCGTGATATTATGGTTTCGTAATAACGTGTTTTCCTTTCACTCACTAACTTTCTTTTTGATTGAATAGGATTCAAATTGTAAAATCATTCTACATAAAAATCCGTTTGTAGAGAAAATTATTTCAGATAAAAATAAAGAAAATGAGACAGATGAAATAATGGACATGGACATGGATATAACTTGATTACTTGAATTAGAAACCTTTCTTTCGCACAGCCAGCTAAAATTGCCGTTTTGAATTACATTGTGAAGTTTCGTTCAATTATTTTATCTGTCGATTTAGACAATCTAGGTATACAATTATTTTTGAGCACAAAAAATGAACTTAAAAAAATTTTTTATGACTAAAATTGACTTTTTCAATTTAGCACGCAAAATTTTAAACGAATACAAGCGGAGCAAAGATTTGCTTTTTCAACCTTAATTTTGATTTTACACTCTGATTTTCATATGTTTCCAATAATGTCGACTAAATGAATGATTCTATGAAAATGCCTCTCTAGTCTGTATTTTTTCATTTTATGAAAAATGACTGACTCAGATGACGTATTTGGCTCTTAAGTTGCATCTTGGATTACAAGATGATACCAACAATCAAAAGTAGTCGCCACGATGTTTCCACATCATAAAATTCTTAACCCAGGCAAGCATAAGCAGTTACAAATCCTCTCTTTGGCAAGCGAATCATTGTTCGAGAATGAAATTAAGTAATTTATTCTTGGTCCTCTTCGTATTGATCAAGGAAGTAAGATGCTTCTCCTCCACTGAAGGACCAATATTCCACAAGAAAGCATTGCACACTACTGATACAACCTTATACTCATGCAAATCACAGCAAAGACGTTCTTTCATCGTAATGCCATTTGCAACTATTGCTGCTTCTATTGCTTTCCAAACCCCTTTGCCATCAAATGCTCTTGATATGGACGCGTTTATCAAAAGTGAACTTGAAAGTGATAAAAAGAAAGATTTCACAGATGACGAAGCATTATGTAAATTTGGAGCTCCGGGTAGAGATAAGGGTGAAGCATGTGTAAGAGCAGGATTATCCACAGCTGGAGCAAAAAGTGGTGGCGTTGATGCTTATGGAAAGATTGATAGGGGGACATTTGAAAGATGTAAGAAAAAGTGGGATATTGTCAATGGAAAATATGAATTTGAGGTAATTTGCGAATAAAGGCTGAAATCAGGTTGTACATGGAAAACTCCATGCGACTGCATATTCAATTTCGAATATCACAGAACTTATTTGTTAAATACCTTTACTTTGGATCTATATAAAACTTCTTACATAATTATTTTTGGAAAGGTTCTTGAAGAAATATGCACTAAATAGAGTTTGTCAGTCTTCAAATAGAGTACAGCTTTTGCGAATATAATCAGGATATTATAAAATCGCCCACTTTAATATACACACATCTTTAAGGATTCTTTAGTGCGTCCACCACAAAAGGTGAATAAGCCTCCATTTCGAGACCCAAATCCATTAAGTTATTGTATAGCAAATGATTTAACCAATCAACAGGACCAGGAAGAAAATAATGAAAACAATCTCGTGTAGATGCCTCCATACTGCAGGTTTGTTCAACACATTCTTCGCCACCAAAATGGCCATCATTTCTTAATGATATCATTGGATACACATCCAATACTTCCATTCTCATCTTACTATTTTTTTCTTCCCGTGACCGTTCAAGACTACGATCAAAAGATACTTTGTGAATGTAATCATTATAGAATTCAGTGTTGGTCTTCACTTCTTGATCTGGTCTTGCACTAATAAACTGATCATAATTTTCCAAAGGCTTTGGGCGATTCGGCGCTTGTGGAACATGACAGTTTACATGAGCAGGTTGATTGGTACGAACGTAAAGTATGTCATCAATCCTACGGAATGAATCAAGAGTACGAATAAACTTATCAATCGAATATTGAAAATCTTGTAAAGATGAAGAACGATCCCCCATACCAGCAATTATTAATGTTTTTCCAGGGAAAGACAGATAGCTTTCTATCCAAGGATAACAAAATCCTATAGATCCACAATTGCGAACACCCTCTCTCAAAGAGACTGGTTGATTCACTTCTAATAGATGATCATTTCGTACATAGGTAATTTCGATCGTCCCACCTGGACATTCTTGTTGGCGGGTAAAATTTGGAAATAGACTATCATCATTATCTTTGTATGGATCATCTCCATTGCCCCATGCTTTCCAAAGACTCATTGCCTGACTGTGTACAGAGGAATCACCTAGAAATAAAATACGATGAATGTCCAATTTTTTCATTACATGACAAAAACTAGGACGAATGATCACATCATTTACATGACAAGTTGGGAATAAGGAAGTCTCCCATCGGTAAGTAGTTGGAAGACGAAATGGAAGTTCGTTTGTTGGGGAAAATTGTATTTCAGCAAGGCCATGAATATTTTGAAGCTTTAATCCTTTGTATTGTAATGATGCAGCAAATTCCATATCTTGTACCCATGTTCCAAATCTACCTCGAACATGCCGACATTTTCCATTCCTTCCAATCATTAGTGTTTGCTTTTCATCAATAAATGCAACATTTTTTTGAAAAATAGACTCTGTAATCGAAGGCCCTGCAAGAGATGATAAAAGGCTCTTTTCTTCTGGATTGATAGTAAAGGATGTATGCTTATCTATTTCTTGAGATATAGCTGGAATCAAACAAGTTTCTGAATGGGAACAGATAAGATGACCTGTTGTCATCATCTTTGAAAATAAAGCTGCTGTCGACTCTTCACGAGTAAGGATTACTGATTTGGATGGATATAGTCTTGTCATTAGGTACAAAAGTTGTTTACCTTTTTCTTCACATATGTCTCCACATGATGTAGGAGCTATAATTTCGATTTGATGTAAATGTAATGGAAGCTCCAAAAAGTAAACCAAGTTGTCGACTGAAATGTTTCCAGGAGTGTCCATCTCTGTACATATATCATTTCTGCAATTTATATATACGATAGCCTTATTTTTTAGTTCTTCTATTAGGGGATAGTTTTTTTGTACTGCCCAAACATTTGATGCATATTTCATGTTTTTCTGAATAGATGGTGTCATCATTTCAATTCCAAGCGGTTCATCTGGATTGGGTTTGTTAAAAAGCACACATTCTGGTGATGAAAATCCTTCTGTTTCAAATGATTGAATGCAGTGGTTACACACTGTCACCATCGTGTCCATGCTAATTGCTTCTGCATGGTCAGTTGTTAAAAGTGGAGATGGTAGGAATTCCTGGATGGGAAATACGTGTTGCAACCATTCCTCAATAGTTGGTAGTGGTGGAGGTAAGCAGTGGTGTCTGTACCAAACCTTGATATTGTTCAATCGAGAAACTTCACTGATTAATTCAGATGCAAAAATTTGAAGTAAGGAAAAGTGGGGTCGATCAAGATTGTGACAAATATCGTCGCTCTCCTCAACAAGAACTCTTTGCTCTAAGTTCGGCTGAACAAGAGCTCGACACATTTGAATATGAGATGGGATTTGTGGTGATGGATCATGTTGAAGGATCCTGGTGTGGGATGGATGAAAATTTCCGATGGTAAGGATGTAAAGGAAACTCGTGGCGAAAAAGAGTATAATCGCTAATAGGTATTGATAGGATTTTCTTTTTGCTATTTTATTTCTTGGATTGTGAATCATTGTTAGATAAAATATTAAAAGCTTGCAATATACATTACGAAAAACTCGAGTGCTTTTTTTGTGAGAGTCAATATCAAAAACAGCCTGTTTGTCAAAGATTTCGATCCCGGAGGGGGTCATTTCCAAAATAAAACTTTGCATCCAAATTTGTCGTGTAGACCTAACGTAGATTTTACGATTTCCCTGTAATAGACATCATTGATAAAAGTCATAAATCGAGACTTTATCTCTCTTGTCATAAATAAAAAATATCGAAGTTATATGATCTTTAGGTATATCCAATCAACATAATGGACAAACAAAGAACATAGCTCGGATTGGGTTTGTATAATGAGTGGGAACATTTCGTTTCCTTTACAGTCAGACAAATAGATTCTTTTGACATTTTATCTTTGCGTTTCAATTTCACAGATTAGAAAAAGGAGATATGGTTGTCTGGTTTATAAATTCGCAATGATGAAGTCGCATGGAGGCTTGACAAGAAAAAAAGATCTACAATGACTCTATAGATAGTTTAGTTTATGTGCCTTATTCAGAAAACTCAAGAATTAGTTCCAAAAAAGTACCTGAAAGCTGTTTCCCTCATAACGACTTTATTCATCGTAATAAAGTCTTCCATTCATGTGTGCAATATAACCTTTGCTTTTTACAAACAAACCAAAAAAATACCCCCCTACACTTTTTTACAAAAATAAGTACCTTGTTATTCACGATTTTGTAATGTATGATGATGATGTTCCTTTATATCTAGTGCCCCTTTCAGATATTTAGGCTTCTGCTATAAGGCGAAATGTCTGGAACTTGGCTCTGACAATAGGCCTCACATCCCTTGCCCCCTTCAAAGTTCCTAAAAATTGCTCCAGTTTGAGTAATTCAGTATCATGTGGATCATCAAACCAAGATTCAATTGGTATACCATTGTCCACTTGATAGCCGAAGGCATGAGGAGAGTTATCAACTAGTACTGCAGCACTCAAATCTCTTCCCAAGACATTCAAATCCTTCAGATAGTTTCCTTCCACAGGAAGGCATGATTCACGAAACATGCGATGCTTGATGTATTTATTTTCTGTTTTTCATAGCATAGCATAGCATGGTATAGAATGAAAAATATATGTGAGATCAATAAATTAGAAGAAATGAAAAATGTTGAGCAAAAATATTCTCCACGTACCTGGATCAATTCTATCTAATAGCTCATCAGCATAAACCTTTTGACTTGCTGTGAAAACAACAACTTCAAATTCCTTATAGACCCTTTCCAAAAACTCCTTCAAATATGGCCTCTTCTTTACATGTACCTGATACTCCATGCCATGGAAGACAACAGGAAAAACCATGTCTACATTGGGAGTGTTTGGTTCCACTGTACAATGCACAAGTGTTTCGTCTAGATCCAACACTAAGGTCTGACGAGGATCATTTTTATCTTTCGGTGGAAGATGAACTCGAATTTGTTCAATAGGAGGTGCTACAGAAGAATAGGAAGGAAGACGTTTGATGAAGAGATAGGGGTTGAACTCTTCTTCTATTTCAGAATTGTCGTCTTCATAATCCTGTAAATCATCTTCTTCATCGTCTGATGTGGATGATTCTTGCACGTTGCATGCTTCTGATACTTGTGGTTGAACGTATTGCTTTGCGCCATTTGAATAAGTGTGATTATTTTTATGTACATCATGGTCCATAGATACATCCCCGTCTTCGTCATACACAATGTCATCAAGTTGGCTGTTATCTGTTTCTTCAGCTACACCTATTGTTTTATCAACCAAGTTTTCTTTCACAGCCATCGGTGGACTTGTATTTGGTTCAGTGCTAGTATCAACAGCTAAACCGTCTTCGTCATCCTTGTCAGCACCTAAGAAGGACAGAACTGGGGAAAAGAAATCACCCCAAGAGCTGCTACTAGTGCATGAATCATCCACAGTCACTCCGTCAACAGATTGATCTTTATCCTTCACCTCGTTTGATGGATTATGGGATTGCATGGGTCGTGCGGGATGCATAGGGCTTAATGTCCCCTCAGGTATACTTTGAAATTTACTAGGTGTGGAGGCAATCATGGAAGAGTTAATATTGTTGGAAGAAGCATTTGGTGAAGTTGGAGGAGGAGAGGAACTTCCGTGAGTAGCATTATATTTTCCCTGGAGTGATGATGATCTAGGATTCCTAGGTCGTTTAGCTGACGCAATTGGTGTATGAGGAGCAGCATAGTTGTTGTTTACACTAGAATTGTTGGTCATTGGTGTGCTGGAAGAGGTAGATGATGATTGAGTTCTGGATGTTTTCGTCGTCTTTGGTGTGCCAACACCATTGATAGACGTCATTTTAGAATTAGCGCAGAAACTATTATTTTCTTCTTCTGACTTTGATGTTTTCACTGGTGAGGATGACTTAGAATATCTATTAGAAACGTAATGAATGTTTGATTTTGATTTGTTCACCATACTCGGTCAGTTTTAGTATAGTACTTTCGACTACAAATCCATGAACACAAAACAAGAAAGTTTTGATGTTGAATAGTAGTTGGTATTTATTTCCTGGAAGTTTATTCGAATTTTCAGAAAATGTTTGGGCAGTTTTCTAAGTAAAGCCACAAATACATGAATGCAGAGTGCAACAGAATTGAGCAATGCTGTTTAGACCTATATATATTAATGTTCATAGGGAACTTCTTAATTGGTCCACAAATTTAAATGACGTACGATACATTTTTGATCACTTTTGACCGTTAGTTCATGGTGAATTAAATATCCCATACCGTTTGAAGTCAATGACTGTTTGTATATAAACTATTCTATATAATATCATTCACATACAGAATATGAAACTTTAAAGCATATAGTATGCATACTCCCGCATTGATATACTTATAAGGAACGGAAATCATTATCCATACTTCCCAAAACAATGATGAAAAACCAATGAGAATTTGTGTGCCTCTTTATTTATATGGAAAACGAGTCCGGAAATTGCCATTATTCCGGAAATTGTCATTATTCCGAATTATGTTCTGTTTTTCAAATGGAATGATTTGGCAATCATAGCATTAACATCGTGCCTGATGATAATATTTGAAAGAATTTCAAGAACATAAAGTCAGCGAAATAATGAATTTTTTTTATGTTGCTGTATCATGATAAAGTTGTATATTTCTAAAATGAGAGTTTTTGATAACATTTTAGGTAACAACGAAGGTTAAGGAAACTTGTGAAAGTGTTTAGTGTATCAATGTTCTCACTTCACAAAGGATATAATACGAATGTACAATTTGTGACTGATATATGTTGTTGTTTGATACATTAGATTTGAACACTGGTTGATTGAGTTGTTCTGGACTCATTGATATCTCATAAACCAATCTGAATTGGTTGTATTTTGTCATCGTATGATGGAAGTCGAGTGCCTTTTTTTATCAATACCTTTTTAAGCATCTAAAAAGTCTTATGTCTATTATTGAAATCATGCGGGTTGAGATATTCTAGTTTAGTTCGAAATGATACCATACTTCTTTATTGTTCTGCTTTCTAGAATGTTATTCAAAATTAAGATTGTGATCGATACGTAATTTTTTGCTTCGTGCAGTGAACAGGTGATTTAGTGAAGAAAGTCACCAAGAAGATCGAAAGCATGCATTCACAGGTAATCTTTCCTACATTGTGAGATATTTTTTTCGTGCAGCTCTATACTCATATAATTAGTCAGATATTGGCAATTTAAGTGACATGCCTGATTTCTTGGATATCATATCGATAACGGGTTTTGGGTAGGAGCTATAAAAATGCATCTATATGAAATAGATAAATATGTCAGTCTGGTGTCGGACTGTCCATGTTACGTTTACTCTCTCTCTTTTATGTGTTTCTAAAATAGGGCCTTACTATTTGTCATTTCATGGTTTGGATCAGGAATACGTGACACACACTTTTCTAAGAAATATTTGCAGAGAGAGAGGCTTAATGGCGAATAGATCTACAACCACCATAGCAAGAGTTTCTCACGTAGAATCACCTATTCTCGGTTCTTGGATACTGATGCAGTAAGTGAGGACTACTGAATAACAGTTAATGAAAATTTTACGCATAAACCATCAGCAGAATACCTCACATTCTCGCTTTCCTTACTTTTGTGTAGCACAAGATGACGAAGGCCAAAAACATTGCAACAGCAGTGTCGATCGCAATTCCTGTCATCGGACTAGGAATATTTCACTCAAAAACCAAAAAGTTAAAAGAGAAAGGACTCCTCACATCTGCAGTCGCACTTATCAGAACCATTCCTGTAATGTACCGAACACAAAGATATCTATATGTGGAGAAAAAAATTAAGAAAAATAAATACTTACTTGAGCTGAAACCAGCTCTTAATACAAGCAGTCCATCTTTCCGCCTTTGTGACATTTGGAAATACCGCGAAACAGATGTGATATGTGCTGTTCCTGCAAAATCTGGTACTGGTTGGGCGCAACAGATTTGTCATCAAATTCGTGTAGGTGGAGATGATTCAAAAACAAACTTCAACCAAGATTTATTAGATGTTACTCCATGGATCGAAACTTGCCTCAGTGGATTCTTTGGAAAAGAAGAAGGGAGGCCTGTGAAAGTAGACCCTGCAGCTGGACCTGGAGCACTAGACATTAATGCAGATCATGTTGATGGTCCTATTCGTGTGTTCAAGTCCCATTTGACATGGAAAGCTTTGCAGGGAACAAACTGCAAAAAAATCTATTTCTATCGAAATGATGTCGATGCAATTTACTCTGGATATCGTTTCTTTTGTGGTCAAATTCTTGAAGTTACTGATACTTGTTCTGCACACCAGTATGCAACTATTCAAATTTTGAAAGGGACCATAGAAAATAACTTGAAAAATCTAATCGACTTTTGGGAAAATAGAAATGATCCAACAGTCGAGTTCTTTTTTTATGATGACGTGAAAGAGGATCACTCAGGAGCCGTTGAGAGAATAGCAAAATTGATGGGAGTTGAGCCTACACCTGAGCTTGTGAAAAACGTGGTAAAACAAAGTACTATTAAATACATGGCATCCGATGAACATCATCGTCGTTTTGATGAATTTCGTAATATTGCGACACTGAAACGAGCTGTAGGTTTTGATATCTCTAATTATCCTGATGTTAGTGGACAGCCTCCCAAGGGTGACCTGAAAAATATTAAGGTACCTAAAGGCGGGGGACTTGGAAGCAAAGCAACAAAGAAAAAGAAAGCCGAGCCAGGAAGGGCAGAAGTTGAGGCATGCTACCAAAAGACCTGGGACCGTATTATTTTGCCAAAAACTGGGTTTGCTGACATGTATGCAATGCGAGAGGCATGGCAAATTGAGAGATCGAAAATGTCTTCCTAATTTTTTTTAAATTACATGATTCTGTAAACACATTCTCGCAACAGATGAGAAACACTGATATTACATTTAAATTAAGGATTCATAAAAAGAGAATGAATATTGTTGCTTTCATAAGGGACCTTTTATAACTTTAATATAACAATGACTCTTTCAATCATTATTTTCACTCATCTTTTTCACAATTGTTTGTCAAACTAAATTATGCCCCTGATCATGACTCTAAATAAGATAGAGCGCCGTATTTTCTGCTCAACCACTACGTACCTTTCTACATTGGAGAAGTAAGGTGGAAAAGTACCATTCCATGATTATTAAAATTAACCGCCATCTGAGCTACACATAAATTAAAATGGACCAACTCTCATGTATGGAATTGTACGAATTGTTACGAAAACAAAAGGTGCTCAAAATTTGAAATTTTGGAACGTCTATTGAAAGCAAGAGAGTGTTGTACAGATCTTCCGCATATCAATTCCTTCTCTTCAATCATATAGATAAGTTATCCTATATTCGAGAAGCATAGGTTACATATGGCATTATTCTTGTTCCTTTCATTCCGCAAAGAACTCTTTCTATCAATACAAATTTGATCGGCGGGTGGAACCACGAAGAAGTTCTAGATTTTGAAAACTACATGATGAATTCCAAGAGAAATAGAAAGCATCCTGCATCTAGAAAAACCGAAAGAAGTTCTCAAAAATTAAAAGAAAGAAAAGTTACTGCAGATTTAGATGAGCTATCTCAGCAACTACAAAAAACCTTAATTGACCAACACGTGTACGAGACAGTAGACGGTGAACAAAGGCGCCAGGAAGCAATTTTGATCCTAGAATCTCTTTTATCAACATGGTCCCAATCCGCATTGAAGGAAAAACAACCTCCAGTTGATATCATGCAAGATGATCTAACGAGCAAAGTCATACTTTGCACATTTGGATCTTATAGACTCGGTGCACATAACTCGGATGCTGATATTGACGCTTTAGTTTTATCTCCTCCTCATTGTACGAGAAACGATTTCTTTTCTTCACTTATAACAATGCTCAATTCGGACGCACGAGTTAGCCATCTTCATCCCGTACCCACAGCTTATACTCCAGTTATCAAGTTTAAAATGAATGGTATTTCAATAGACTTATTATATGCTACGCTAAGCGCAAAAGCAAAGAGATCTGTAGATAATTACACAAAAGAAAAAAATGAAAAGACACAATCAAATTCTAACCAAAACTTGCCTACTTCATCTTCCGAATTCAAGTCAAGTACAACTCAACGCCATGAATTCATAATAGATGACTCGCACTTAATTGGTCTTGATGAAGTAGGAGTACGATCCTTAAATGGAGTAAGAGTCACCCAAGTGCTTTTAGATATTATTCCGAACCTTGAAAACTATAAAATTACTCTACGAGCTATTAAACATTGGGCAACCATACATGGTCTTTATTCCAATGTCCTAGGCTTTCTTGGAGGAATCAACTGGGCAATCCTAGTTGCATGCATATGTATCCGCTATCCAAAGGACCCCCCGCCCAAACTGATATATATATTTTTTCATACATACTCAAAATGGAAATGGCCTCGACCAGTCCGACTTGTTTCTGTCACATCAACTAAATCACCCCCCTCAGGAGTGCAAAAATTGCCTAGTTGGAACCCAAAAGTTCATCCAAGTGACGGATATCATTTAATGCCAATATTAACTCCTTCATATCCAAGTATGAACTCTTCTTGTAATGTTGGTAGACCACAATTGAAAAGATTGCGACAAGAAATGAGACAGGCAGAATATATCGCAGAATCTATGCTCTACCACCCAAAAAATAGTCTTCAGCAACCAAATGCCTATGAAAAATTATTCAGAACGAATTCTTTTTTCGAACAGTTTATTCACTACTTTCAAGTAAATATAATTGCTCGAAATCAAAGCGATTTTCAAGCATGGTTCGGATTGTGTGAATCAAAATTGAGAATACTTATTGCGCACTTAGATGCCCCAGACTATGGAATTGAAGCGTATCCATTTGCGAAATTTTTCCATCGTTCCGTTGATAATTCTGGCAAAAGCTCTATATCATCAACATCATGTAATGAAAAGAAGGAAGATTTACGTCTAGAATTGAAAAATTTAGCTGAACATGAAAGGAGTTGTACTCATATTGCGTCCTTCTTTATCGCTTTACGATTTGACTATGGGATTGAAAATGTTGATTTGCAGGTTTGTACGCATGAATTTTTATATAAAGTAAATGCATGGGACCAAAGACGACTTGGAATGGATTTGACCATTGAACACAAAGAACAAAGACATTTACCTAAATTTGTATTTGAAAATATTGACAAAGAGAAAAAGCATGATCCAAAGTTGAATATTATTGAAGCCAATCGTGATCCAACAGCAGTAGCAAGAAAAAGAAGCAATCAAAAGATAGAAACAGCTAATTCAATTGAAGGGAATCAAAGTAAGGTTATTTAAACAACATACATTATGATACCTTTTGAAAACGAAGTCTTCAAGACAATTCAGAAATGTGATTATACAACCCAATATTTCGTAACGTATACGTTGAGATAAATGTTAGAGAGCACTAACATTTAAGTGGAATATTGAAAATATTCGTTGCGAAAAAAACGAAGATCAATCATATATATTCAATGAACGACTGTCTCCCTCATGTTATTCATGGATCTTTTATTGAGACCGTATTCATAAGAAATGCTCAACAAGTATTCGAGGGAAAAAACTACAGTTTCTTCCAAATCATATTTTTCTCCTCTGATGCATATTTCACCGTGTTTACAGCAATAATTGGACAGCAGTTTTTACCACCACAATTTTTTAATAATCGAAGAGATTAAAAAGGATAAGATTTTCAAATGTGAGTTGGATATAGATTGTTTTTAAGATATAGAGATGGCATAAATATGTAACATTTCTTACTTAATGAAGTTATTACTCATAAGCAAGCAAGAGCATCCTAAATCAATGATAAGTTAAAACAAAATTCAAATTCGGCGGTATGTATCGACACAGCTAAAACAAATAAAAATTGGGAAAAAATGAGAATTGGAGAGAAACCAAATATTGCTTCCCTATACTGGAATTGTAGAGGCCAATCGCATCGTGATGTAGTCGTGAGCATTAACTGGTTCATAACGTGGTGGATTTTCGGTACCAAAGCATTTTGGTAAACAGTCAAGGCTTGTTTCTTTGTTTGCATTACAGAAAAAAGCAATCGAATATCTTTCAGGTACATATTGATTCTTTTCGTCAAACGGCTTACAGGGGTCATCATCAAGTACTTGATGTGGGGTAGCTCTAAAAATATCATTGGACCAGCGTTGCAGCATCTCTCCTACGTTCACAGTGATACCCCCCTCAATTGGGGGTACTGGAATCCATTTTCCGTCAAGGTCCTGCGCAACAAGACCACCAATCTCTTCAACACTCAAAAGGGTGATTGTTCCATAATCTGTGTGAATGCCACCTCTCTTTCTTCCCCTCTTTATTTCTTCTCGTTCGCATTTGGGATAATGCAAAAGTCGCAAGTTCTGATGATTTCCATTACAGAGAGTAGTGAAATAATCATCGTGCAAACCCATGCCTCGAGCTAGAGCACGTAGTATGTTCAAGTGAATTTCATCATATGTCCGAAAGTAGTCAATCATAGTTTCTTTGAAATCTTCTCCAATCTCTGCATCTGGCCATCGATTCTCGAATACCTCGTCTCCTTCAAACCCAATGTCAAAGGTCTCTTTCAAGTCGGACTCCTTTCCATCAAACTTTTCTTGCCCTATTGAAATGTAACCCCGATTTGCTTCACAACTCAAATACTTGTAATTCATTTTAGTATCCTTAGTAAGACTAAAAAAATCTTTTGATTTCTGAAATCCACTTTTTGTCAAATCTTCTGCGCCATGGTTGAGGATCGTAATGAAGCCAATGGTTGTGAATGCATCGTAGATTTGTTTCGATACTTTAGTCTTTGATTCTTCATCGCCGTTTCTTGTCCAAGGGGAAAAGTCAATGACTGGAATACTACTATCTTGAGAATCAAATGTCATATTTGCAAGTTGGTTTCGGATAAAAATTCCTTACTCTTCTGACACAATCACAGAATTGTAATTGTGATCCTAAATAAATAGCATAATGGTATCCTTTCAACAAAGATTTCTCTTAGCAAAAGCAACGTACTAAAGGTACAAGAATTGTTCTATATTTGAGCTAATTAGACAGAACAAAAGAACAGTGGTCGTTTTTCCCTTTCAAAATCAGAAGATTCTTCTTTTAATTACATACACGACAAAATTCCTCTCTCTTTTTTTTTTACAAAAGTTGTTTGACTTCTGCTGAGTATACGTTGGTGATAGTATTGTAGCCTAAAAATGAAAGCTTTCGTGCATTTATTCAATTTTGTTTGTGTGACCCTCGATTCCGCTCAGTGAAAGAAAACAAACAAACCACAAATTTCCATTTAAAACAAAAGAATATTTAATTGCAGTCCAATATGCAACCCGACTCCAAAACGTATGAGAACTGGTTTATCTCAACGGGAATCAAAATTTCATTCGCTGTGGTGAAATTAGGTTTTCTTTCGCAAAAATAATCTAAGTTGCCGGTAAAATCATTTTCTTGTAATTTCAGTCCCTTTAAAGCATTCATCGATTCCAACTCTAACGGGATTGATCCATTGAACATATTTTGAGATAGGTCCAAATATATCATTTTTTTCAAGTTTCCAACTTGAGACGATAAAGTCCTCTCCAGTGAGTTCCTCTTGAAATCTATAAGTTCTATATTTTGCAATTGCCATATTTCAGTTGGAATAGAACTTGTGAGCAAGTTGTCACTAAGATCAATAGTGCGCAAATGCTTTAAATTCCCAATTTCGGATGGAATGGTGCCTTTTGCCCCAAGATTAGAAAAAGATATTTGTCTCAATTGAAGCAATGTCCCTATTTCTGTGGCAATAATTCCCCCACCATTAGTAGTTTTTTTGTTGACAAAAAATATAGAAGTTATTTCAAAATTCTCATTGCAAGCAATGAATGGTAAGTGGCACTCATCAAAAGGATTTTGTTGTTGAGTTTCAATTGTTCCAGGAGAAAGCAGAGCGCGACTTCCACTTCCAATAACGACCAGTAATGAATATCTTTGAGAGATTCTTTTTGTATCATTCAGTTGTATGATACCAGCATCTATCAGATAGGGTAATTCCCCCACTAAAACTTTCAAAAGTTTGTATTGAATTGATGATGAATTGTTTAGTGCTTCTTCACTAGATACATTGACAACAATTTCTTTAATATGGTTCTCATAATCGATTATTGAAGTAGGTGGGAATGATGTGGATGGAGCCAACGATGGTTGAGTTGAGTTATCTACCAATCTTGAAGCCCAAGGACGACATAAAATTGCAAATGTTATCGCAACCACACTTATAATAAGAATCGAAACTAAACATTTTTCTCTCCAAAATGATTTTGAATTGAGTCTTTCATCGCTTATGACCACACCATCAACAATGAGCTCAACGCCACCTTCAATATCTGTTTCTTCGTTTATTGGAGATGCTACAGGTAAACTCGTTTGTCCGTGGTCTTCGGGTTCATCCGAATTTGATAATTGTCCATCAGTATTTTCAGAGTGGGTTTCGTCTGAGAAACGTAGAGAAACGATACATGATGAATGCGGTTTATCTTGTGACATAAGGGAACTTCTATGTTTCTCCACCAAAAATTACTTTCTTCCTCTTAAACTTTGTTGAATGTTTGCATACTTTGTTACAATATAATTTCAATGAATTTTTATTTTAGCTGCGACCTAAAGAGGGAGTCTGAGAAAGAGCCTACATACTTTTGTTCCTAATTAATGTCACAATGACTTTGTATAGTAG
>Ga0209092_10001681_pt1 | contig 21191 bp, 15 predicted proteins | sample FraStrMetagenome_FD_187446 | JGI IMG/M metagenome (GOLD analysis project Ga0209092, IMG submission 187446) | Marine eukaryotic phytoplankton communities from Arctic Ocean - Fram Strait ARC3M Metagenome (SPAdes) (version 2) | ecosystem: Environmental > Aquatic > Marine > Oceanic | place: Fram... | reverse complement strand
TTTGCTTTGTGATTATTTTGGATGACGGTGTGTGTTGTGCTGCTTTGATTTTGAATGAGGATGGAGAGATTCTTGGCTGCTTTCTTAAACGTTAATATCATGGGATCCTTTCCATATAATTCAAACACTACTGGTTTAAAAATCTTGCTCGCACCTTCCGTCACCCAAACGCCTATAACAAGCGACCCCGAAAAATTACTTTATCGATATCATCGCATGCTACCAATGCTTGACCTGCACCAGCAAACCAGTTACTGCTTGCAACAAATCTGGATCAAATCCATTAACTTTTAAGCATTCTTTGACAATATTTACGAAATACTGAGCACAGTACAACGAAAATTTGCTAACCTTTAGAACCACTCCACACCCAGCAAAAATACCGCTAATTCTATGATTCATGAAATTATGAAACGGATAGTTCCATAGTGAGATCACACCCAACAACGGATGAGGCTCTGTAAATATCATAAATAAAGATTTGTAATTCTTATCTAAATGTAAGATTCAACATATCGAAACCTTACCATATTGACCACATTAGCCGTCCTGCGAAACGTAGCCTTATCGTAACACGCCACCATACCAGCTGGTGCATCCCCTTTACGAAGTCCATGTCTTCATCGGGTCTCGAGGGTGGCTCATTTGGAACGACGATGGTCAGAACTCCGAGAAACGTGAATTCAATGAATGTTTGCGATTGTAGGATGGTGGAGGATGGATAGCAGCAAATAAAAAAAGTATGTCGGGTACACGAGGTGGATACATAAAAAGAGCAAATATATCAAACTTCGGATAATAAAATTCGTAGTACGCCGTACGCCGTGTCCTTAGACTTAGAGCAGTACGCAGGGCAGGTGTCCTTAGAGCAGTATTTTATGTGTCCTTAGAGGGGTTCGCAGTTCGCATCGTGCCAAATGTCCTTACACTCAGAAGAATATACCGGTGTTACTCCGCGCGTCCATGCGTCCACGTGTAATCTCTACACATACACTTAGACATAGCTCATAATTCTTCTAGCTACTCGCTTATCATCATCATTCGTAGTCTTTCCTCGTAGTACAGGTTCCTTACCTAGTAACAACCGGTACCATATTTTCTATCCTGTTTTGGGTGTTGTTGGAGGGCTAAACAATGTAAATGACGTTATTATTTTGCTACCGGTTCGTCATAAGTCATAAGTCATACACGTATTAAGTATTAATACATAGTTTGTGTCCAAAACGGATACATGTAGCGGATTCCCAATTCCCAACCCTCTCTCTTTCTCTCTTTCTCTCTTTCTCTCTACAAATGGAAGGATCCAACTCACCACATCTCCGCAGAAATAAAGAAAAGACTTATCCAAAGATTTATTTGTGCCCATGCGAGAAAGGGAGAGGCCGGCTAGAGACGATTAACTTCACAACTGTTTATTCTCTGGAGATATATAGATATATAGATATATAGATATATAGATATATAGAAAATGTCATTCCTATCATCAGTGAGCAGCATCCGCATCATTTTTTCCCTCACATTCACATTGTTAGTGATCGATACCGTGCATTCCTTTACTCCTCACAATCGATATTCCTGCTTCACCAAACGGACAGCTCTAATTACCTCTAATACATCCTGTATGAATACCTGTACATCCAACACTCGGTCATCGCCAACGGCAGCAGCTACTCATATTAATACATGTTACAAATTTTCTCAAGTCACCACGTTACTATCCGCACACACAAACGTCGGTCGATTAATCGCATCCTTTGACTCTGGTGACTTTGCCTTGCCGAGTGGAAGTTGGCCGTATGAACCGAAGGATTTTAATAGGCTGGATAATTCCAACGATGGAAACTTCTATGAGGAGCCAAGGTTTGTCACACATATCGATGATCGAGCCATAGAGTCTCTCACGGCATATTATTTAAATGAGTTTGAGGATTATTCGAAGAATATTGTGGATGGTAGGCCGTTGGATGTGCTGGATCTGTGCTCGAGTTGGATATCGCATTTTCCGGATGAGGATTGTCATGGATTTCGTTTTGGACGTGTGGTTGGAATTGGGTAAGATTTTTTTGATTTCGTTGTCATTTTTGGTGGCAAAAGTTAGAACACATTGTACACTAAAATTAAGATGAATTAATGCATTTACACGCACTCCAGAATGAATGAAGAGGAACTGAAAGCTAACAAGGCTTTGACTGAATACTATCAACAAGATTTGAATGCTGGCTTAGATAGTGGAATTGAGTCGGATTCTACTTCCACTTCCACTTCCATTCTATCCCAATTTGAGGACGAATCATTTGATTTCGTTTGTAACGTTGTATCTGTTGACTACCTTACAAATCCTTATGCTGTCTTCCAAGAAACTCATAGAGTCTTAAGGAAAGGAGGAAGAGCTTTAATATCATTTTCGAATAGGTGCTTTCCGACAAAGGCAATAGCAATGTGGTTGCAGGCAGATGACATTGATCGTTTGACTATAGTTGGATCTTATTTTCATTATTCAGCAGTTTGGGCTTCAATCGATGCGTTAGATATAGGATTACCGCCTTTAAAGGTTCCTGACAGACCGTCAATTGATGCCATAATGAAAGTCCCAACCAAGGCCTTTTCTTGGGCTGCAGCTGCAAGCGCAGTTTCGAAGGCAAACAACGGAGATCCAATGTATCTTGTGAAAGCCGTGAAAAAGTAAAATTACAATTTATACAAAATCGAGATTTAAATTGGCTCATATAGAAGGTAACATGTTAAATTGCTAGCAACAATCAGAGTTTTCACATGTCTCCATGCAAGTTGTCGACTATCACGGGACTGATATTTAATTATGTTGCTGGTCAAAGTTATGATCATTAAAATTCCCTTTTGCGTTAAAGATATTACGAATGCATTGTTATCGAATCTTATCGCCCCAAAAAGTTACCTGTTGACATCAGTGTCGAAATAAAATGTCAAATAGAAGTTTATATATTTCCCTCGTGGAGGATGAATCTTTTGTTAGCTTCGGAATTGCCGTTAGAGTCTTCCATCAGTGGCAGTCATAAATATTTTGGTTTCGATCAAATTTGCGCTGCGAAATATAATTAATATCTAAACGTAGCCAGTTCTTTCGTCCATCTTAACACAGGTCTTTCGGCATACACAAACCAACCATCTCGTTCCACTTGGTACGCAATGTCATTCTTTGCAACAGCAGTGTATACTTCTAAAGCATTTCCAGTGCTTGTAAACTATTGTTGCAATTTCCTACCTTCCGCAGGTATAAGTCGTGGATTTTATTGAGATAAACTTTGATCAATTTAAATGATCAATGTGCACTTTATGCCACATGCGTTGATCCAATCATGTTTTGCTTTTCCTTCACTAGGTTCTTCAGGAAATATTCGCCTGCCTTATAGGAACTTCTAACAAGTGGTCCACTTGCAACATATTTAAAACCTAGGGCTTCTGATTCTTTTTGCCACTCTTCAAATTTCTCTGGTGTAACAAACTCTTTCACCGGCATCTAATTGATGAAATCAGAGGGTAAGTATAGGGAAATGCAATTTACATGCACAGCGTTCTTTAATATTTGCTTAATTCACGGTGTCATGGTTATGTACATTGCATAGCAAAACTTACGTGTTTACGGGATGGTTGTAAGTATTGTCCAAATGTTACGACGTCGACATCATTTTCTCTCAAATCGTGCAGAGTGTGTCGAATATCATCATCATTTTCTCCACATCCAAGCATAATTGACGTTTTGGTCAAAACTTTGCTATCTGTCACCTCCTTGGCATGCCGAAGTACAGATAAACTCTGAGCATAACCAGCCCGGTAGTCCCGAACGCGACGTTGAAGACGCTCCACGGTTTCAATGTTATGCGCATACACATCCAAACCACTCGTTGCAACATTTGCGACCAAATCCAAATGCCCCCGAAAATCCGGAGTCAACGCTTCTATCAACAGTTCAGGTTTTGACCGTTTCAATGCCCGAATCGTCGAAGCAAAATGACTCGAACCCTGATCTTCCACATCATCTCGATCTACTGAGGTAAGAACCACATAATCTAACTCCCAACTCGAAACCGCCTCTGCAACCCTCAATGGCTCTTCTGGATCCAACGGAGGAGGCTTACGTGACGTTTTAACGGCACAGAAAGAGCACCCCCTCGTGCAAGTATCTCCCATAATCATAATCGTTGCAGTAGCCGTGCCATCTTCCCCACCACCCCAACATTCTCCAATATTGGGACATTTTGCCTCCTCGCATACCGTAGCGAGCTTTAAGTCGCGAACAGTCTTACGAAGTCGGGTGTAATTTTTGGATGTCGCCGGCTGAGCCTTGAGCCAATCCGGTTTTCGAGGTTTGCGTAATTGGTTAGAATTTGTCGTTTCTGTGACAACAATTTTATTTTCAGCAGCAGTGCCTTTTTCCAAATCTGCCGAACTGTCACGGCCACTGCCACTGATAAAGTTTTGTAACATGGACCCATCGTCCTCACCGTTACTGGCATCCTCAGCTGCCAATCTAGAACGAAGGGCAGCGAGACGAGGAGATGTCCGAGTCTTCGCCTGAGTCTGGGCAGAATAGAGACGACGAGGAATGATGACGGATGATTTAAGAAGAAATAAGTGCATTCGTTGAGGCACTGAATTCATGTTTAATTATGAAACAGATCTAGAAATAAAAGATTACTCGGAAATGTGAATGAGAGGAGAGGTTGTAGTATAGTGCAGTATTATGAATATGCAGTTGCTTATTCAAACTGGTAATGTAATGCAATATACATGTATTAATATAATTAATATCGATGTGTGGAATTTGTGGACGAAAATATTATGTGCATAATGCATAAAATGCAGCATTTGGATTTGGATGTTGCGTCAAATTCGATTTTATCTTTTATATACTCCGAAGTAATATATATTAATACATGTACATTGGTACTGTGCTGTGTCAGTTGTCAGAGCTTTTGTCAGTCAGTAGAAGTCTTCAGTCTGTTCAGTCTATTCGGACGTATTAATACGTACATTTTACATTTGTATTCCTCACTACCACATCTTTTTTTTCTTTTTCTCCTTTTCCAACAAACAACATTCTTGTCTTTTCACTTTAGTGGAATGAATACTAATTATTGTAATAATAAAAATAAAATATCCAACGATGAGAATTCAACAACATCATCCCATGAAAATTAATGTATTCTATCAAGCAGTTCAAAGAATGATTATCAAGTTGCCCATGTTTATTGTAATTTCAATGATAATATCCTGTCATCATTCGAAACCGTGTTACGCTCTCTCATCTCCCCTGCCTACTTCCTCCTCCGTAGCATCCGCGTCAGCGTCAGCATCAGCATCAGAAGTCCTTAATAATAGTTTAAGCAATGACAGTAATAACAGTAGAAATCATAATAGTCACGAAGATAAATTGGAGGAGGTATGTAATGCAATATACATGTATTGATATAATTAATATCGATGTGTGGAATTTGTGGACGAAAATATTATGTGCATAATGCATAAAATGCAGCATTTGGATTTGGATGTTGCGTCAAATTCGATTTTATCTTTTATATACTCCGAAGTAATATATATTAATACATGTACATTGGTACTGTGCTGTGTCAGTTGTCAGAGCTTTTGTCAGTCAGTAGAAGTCTTCAGTCTGTTCAGTCTATTCGGACGTATTAATACGTACATTTTACATTTGTATTCCTCACTACCACATCTTTTTTTTCTTTTTCTCCTTTTCCAACAAACAACATTCTTGTCTTTTCACTTTAGTGGAATGAATACTAATTATTGTAATAATAAAAATAAAATATCCAACGATGAGAATTCAACAACATCATCCCATGAAAATTAATGTATTCTATCAAGCAGTTCAAAGAATGATTATCAAGTTGCCCATGTTTATTGTAATTTCAATGATAATATCCTGTCATCATTCGAAACCGTGTTACGCTCTCTCATCTCCCCTGCCTACTTCCTCCTCCGTAGCATCCGCGTCAGCGTCAGCATCAGCATCAGAAGTCCTTAATAATAGTTTAAGCAATGACAGTAATAACAGTAGAAATCATAATAGTCACGAAGATAAATTGGAGGAGGTAGATGAACAAGTGTATCAACTCATAAAATCGGAATGCAAACGTCAACGAAACGGATTGGAATTAATTGCCTCTGAAAACTTTTGCAGTGAAGCTGTACGTGAGGCTCTCGGGAGTTGCTTCACGAATAAGTACTCGGAAGGGAACGTTGGAAGACGGTATTATGGTGGTAATGAGTATGTCGATGCCTTAGAACAGTTGTGTATGGATCGGGCATTGGACCTGTTTGGTTTGGTAAATGCGAATGGAGATGATGATGATGATGATGATGATGATGATGATGCAGGCTCAGAAGCAAGATGGGGCGTAAATGTTCAGCCTTACAGCGGAAGTCCAGCCAACTTTGCAGTATATACAGCTCTTTTAGAACCCGGCGATCGTATCATGGGGTTGGATTTGCCAAGTGGGGGGCATTTGACACATGGCTTTCAAACGGCCAGTGGGAAAAAGGTATCTGCGACGTCGATATACTTTGAAAGTATGCCGTATGTTGTAGATCGAGACACCGGGCTTATCGATTATGCAGATATGCGATACAGGGCGAATATGTTCAAACCGAAAATTCTGATTGCAGGAGGGAGTGCCTATCCTCGTGAATGGGATTATGCGATTATGAGAGACATTGCGGACGAGGTAGGGGCTATACTTATGGTTGACATGGCGCATATTTCAGGACTAGTTGCTGCTGGAGTAGTGCGAAGCCCTTTCCCGTACGCTCATGTTGTCACAAGTACCACGCATAAAACTCTTCGCGGACCTCGTAGTGGTATGATATTTGCACGGCAGGAGTTCATGAAGCGTATCGACGCTGCCGTTTTTCCCGCATTGCAGGGAGGTCCTCACAACAATCAAATTGCAGCTCTAGCTGTCGCATTGAAGGAGGCGAAGTCTGATGAGTTTCGTAACTATGCTCAAAGGGTGTTGGATAATGCAAAAGCGCTTGCAAAGGGGCTAATTTTCCGTGGACATACGCTCGCTACCAATGGGACGGAAAATCATTTGCTTCTTTGGGATGCAAGGCCTCATGGTATTACAGGTAGCAAATTAGAGAAGGCATTGGAGCTTACTGGTATTACGGCTAATAAGAATTCATTGGCTGGAGATGTCTCTGCAGTTACTCCTGGTGGAGTCCGCCTTGGAACACCAGCCCTTACAAGTAGAGGATTGACTACAAATGATTTTGAAAAAGTTGCCGAGTTTCTTTGTAGAGCGTTTGATATTTCAATGGAAGCACAAGCAGTTGCCTTAACTAGACTTGGAGGTGCGGACGGAAATAAGAAAACTAAGAAAGTACCGCTGAGAGAGTTTGTGACGGTGCTTGAGGAGATGACTAGTATTCGAGATTTGAGGATGGAAGTGGAGGAGTTCTCATCAAAATTTTATATGCCTGGAGGAGACGACCGATATCTCAACGATGAATAAACTTCATTTGAAAAGTTTTCAGGGATGGATCCATTGAACGAGCATTCGTCTACTTCAAACTGTATCAACTAGTGGCAAGTGCGAAATTTCCTCAGGCATTGTTAGGGTTGGGTTTAATATTCTTGAATAAAGTATCATCAAGAAAGGAATGTTTGTATTCGAACTTTCGCCTTAATTTGGGAATTCACAGCGACACAAATTTGTCGGGAAGAATGGCGAGTATATCGTTTGTTTGCAATTATCGGTGGAGACCGTCAAAGATGAATACCTTATTTTTCTCTGCATTTACCTTGGTCCTCAAAAAAGACCCAGATCAAGTATATCTAAAAAAGTGTGTTTGTGAGTCCACTAAGAGTTATGTAGAACTTGACTGATAAACAATAACTGTAGATGTGTTTATAGGTAGGGACGGTTGTTTTTTCCCATCTTTCGATAACAAAAAAGGTTATTTAGATGAAAGTCCTAAGCATGGAAGTTAATGTTGCTGCACAACGCGGCAAATTAACTCCAAGAGATACATTGGATACATCTCATTGTTCCAAAATTTACATCATCCACCAAATATGTAGAGATGCATTTAACCCAACACATATTCGCCTCAGACATCATGTGATGATTCAACAATTAGATCTTCTATTAATAAATGATTATCCATTGAAAGTCGAAGTTTATACAACATCTCGCTACTTTGAAACTTAGAGGATATCAGGAATTTTTCGATTTCTTCTGCAATAGAAAGTCGGATACTTCATTTACTTTGAAGAAATGATGTTCTCATGCAAACCTATATCTTGAGTAGATTATATCTTCAGACAAAGAAGCGCGACATACGTCGAAGTCGTCAGCGCTCAAAACATCGCTCGTACCGTGTCCTCCCAAAAGAAGTAGTCTCTCTAAAAATATTCCATTCCATTTTGAAGACGCCTTGCTGCAGCAGTCATCGCAGCCTTGACATTGATTTGATTTGATTTCTTTGCATCATGATCATCATCTTTGTCACGAACCAAATGTTTCTTGTTTTGTTGTTTGATTTTGTTCGCTAGAACCGGTACAAAAGATCCAGTCGCTGTTCTTTTCCGTTTCTGACCCCTTATTGACGATGTATTTCGCTTACTCGATCCATCTTTCGAAGAACTAATATTGGAAAACACTAAGTGCATATTCCTCTTCTTCCCAGTCGACTTCAACACTTCATCACCGCTATTACCATCGTTTTTGTCCTTCTTTTCTTTCTTTTGCGTCGAAGCTTTAATAACAGCTTTTGGTGGATCTTTTAGAGCAAATGATCGGCCCACGTGACCCAAGTGAAGAGCTCTAGAACTAAATATATGCCGCACTAATTTTTCTTTTGTAGGGTAGGCTCCCATAAACGATGAAAATGCTTTCCTAGCTTTCACAATCATTCGCGTATCGAGAAGTTGTTCAGCTTTTTCTTTGGCACGGTGTGATTTCTTTCCTTGCGCATTTTCGACTAAGTCCTTAGCTTCAGCTTTACAACGATGATCGTCTTTCACAATAAAGTCTTCCAAACGAGATTGCAAAGCTGCTGAAAAAGCTTCACCTTCCCTACTACCGCTACGACCATATCCACCGCCGGATAATGTACAGCCCTCTGAAGTCAAAGTTTTGCATTCTTTAGCTGCTGACTGTAGAGTAGTCGATAAAGACAAAGCCGTCAACTTCGCGAGACCACGAAGTTTCAATACTTCCACATACTTTGCTTCAGATGGTAAAAGGAATATAAGAGAATGTCCTGCCTGGCCTGCACGTGCAGCACGTCCGGCGCGATGAACAAAATCGGCAATTTCTGACGGTGCATCGTATTGTAAAATCCAATCCACACCGGGTAAATTTAACCCACGAGCAGCCACTTTTGAACATAATTAAGATGAGGTCAAAAATATCGGCAACATTGCAAAACAGTAACTCACCGTCCGTGGCAAATAGAATGGAGGAGCTTTGGCTTAAAGCAAAATCTTTCAAAATATTCTGTCGTAAACTATGTGGGACATTACCATGAAGTCTATATACTCTACTGAAAGATCCAAAAAGTCCCTTGGCATCGCTATCCTCGTCAAATATAGATTCAGTCTCCGTAAAAAGAGCATGCATGTAATCCACAATATCGCACGTGGATAAGAAAATCACTACTCTTTGGTTTGCTTTTACACGAGAAACGAGAAATGCTGCAAGCGCAGGCAAACGCAGTTTCGTGCTCACTATCATATATTGCTGTGCTAGTTGTCGAGGTACTGAATTCGTAAAATCAGCTTTATTCGCATTCGATTCTGCGTGGTTTACATCTTCAATCTTCTTGTGAGGATCTTCATGAGTTCTTCCATCAGATTTCGAAATCTGGTCATGTTTCTTTTCCAACGCTGTGTCAGCAACTGCTTTTGCCCACAACCATGAGTCTCCACCAAGAATTGACCCCGCCAAATCCTTTATGTCTTCTGACACCGTCGCACTAACTAAGATTGATCTCCATGTGACACCGTCTCGGTTTGGTCCTGACCTTGGTGACGCAGCTCGCAAGTGTTGCATGATTTGTTCAACTTGCTTAGATAAACCCATATCAAGTAGTCTATCCGCTTCATCTAGAATTACCCACTCTAGTTTCGCCTTGAGATGCAACATTAGACATTCGGTTCGCATAATATGATCAAGGATTCTCCCACAAGTTCCAATTAAGATTGTTATTCCTTTTCGTAATCTAGCTTTTTCTGATTTTCTTTTTTCTCCTCCAACAAGTAGACCAGGAACTAGCCACGAAAATGTCTGCTTACATAATTGTTCAGCAGCATTAAACGTTTGATTTGCCAGTTCACGAGTAGGACACAATATAAGCGCTCGTGTGCCACCGATGCTACGATCAACGCGTTTAAAAGAATTGTCAGAAGAAAGTGCCAACTTTTGAAGTATCGGGAGTAAGTATGCAAGGGTCTTTCCACTGCCTGTTTCAGATTGAACGAACAAATTAACTCTTTTTTCACTCGACGATTCATCGACATTTTCGGTGAGAAGAGCTCTACACGTTTCACTTTGAATCAAAGTCGGCCTTTTGATATCCATAACTTTACGTAATGCACTCGCAATGCGCTCATGTAAGCCCAAATTCACAAACGGATCAATTGGTTTTTGATCCTCCTCTTCACCGTTTTTAACTCCAAATATGTGATCAGATGGAATACTTGTTTGAATTTTACGACTCGCACGAGCCCGACGGTCCATTTCGAGAGGACGAGCATGGTATGTTGCCATATATGCGGCTGACTTTTCTACCTCTTCACTATCTTTCATGATATTCGAGTTAGTACCCCTTTTACGTCTAGGCCCATCTGACCGATAAAGTTCTAGATCTAAAGTTTTGTTCATACTTGAATTTTTCACCTGTCGTGAACTCTTTGGTGCTTTGTCAGGTAACGGCAATTTTCTTTCTGTTGAATGTTTCATTGCTTTCGCATCATTATTTTGTTCATTATTGACAGAATTTAAGTCAGACTGAGAAATAGAACCAGATATCTCAGCTCTTTCTCCTTCCTTCACAATCGGAACAGTTTTGTCCTTATCAGCTTCTTCTTTGTCGCCATCATCATGACTTTGCTGTTGGGACTCTTTATTCCTCTTCGTTTTCTGCTTTCTCTTTTCTCGATTCTTTGCAAACTTTTCACGTCGACGAGAACTAGAATTTCCAGTTTTGACGGCCGTGCTATCCACAACGATATTCAAAGTGTTGCTTAGATCCACTTCTTCAGCTGCAATCAAATCCTCCATATTTATTTACCCATAACATGTAACTCAAATTTCATAACAACATCAATAAATGAATTCATAAACTTTCATTCCAGCATCAAACGCAAATACTTCGGGTATTCTTTCTTTCTCCTCGGTTCAAATCCTCCAATATTAGAATTCTCACATGTCTCAAACTAAACATGGTTCAAATGACTGGCTGATAAGAAAAGTGGTATGACGTCATCAAGCGAACGTTTACGACATCCGCCATGAATCGCCTTCCCTCCAGTAAAATTTGCTAACTTTAGTATTTTAATATGTCCATTGAGACATTTGAGATGAGATGAACGTCAGTAGTAATGGAAGCAACTACATGAACGCAGAATAGGAAGCAACGAATATAATAATACATCATCATGACAGATCGCAAACGAAAATTAAAGCTCGACTGGAACTCGTCAACGTCATCGCGTTCCAATGGAAATGGAAAATCCATCGAGACAACCAATATCAATCCCTACACAAACACCCAATATTCTGTGAAGTACAAACAAATTCTCTCGACCCGACTGAAGTTGCCAGTGTATCAGTTTTGTGAAAAGCTTTTAAATGCAGTAGAAAATAATCAGGTTGTCGTCGTGGAGGGAGAAACCGGTAGTGGAAAAACTACTCAAATACCTCAATTTCTCGTCGAGGACGGAAAATATACCGAGTATGGGATGGTGGCATGTACCCAACCTCGAAGAGTTGCGGCGACGAGTATTGCACAGCGTGTAGCAGAAGAAATGGATGTTACGCTGGGAGAGCACGTTGGTTATTCTGTGAGGTTTGATGAGATGTCAAGTCCTCAAACTCTCTTGAAATTTTTAACGGATGGTATGCTTTTGCGTGAAGCGATGTCGGATCCATTGCTGAAAAGATATAGTGTGATAGTTCTCGATGAAGCGCACGAAAGAACTCTTGCAACAGATATTTTAATGGGTCTCCTACAAGAAGTTCTTCTTAAACGTAAAGATGACGGATTTAAAGTAGTTGTTATGAGTGCGACGTTGGATGCCGGAAAGTTTCAAAAGTACTTCAATGGTGCCCCGTTGCTAAGCGTCCCTGGAAGAACACACCCAGTGGAAATACTTTATACCAAAGCACCCGAACGAAACTATGTAGAAGCCGCCATTCGCACTACGGTTCAAATTCATCTATATGAAGCTCCTGGTGATATATTGGTGTTCTTGACGGGAGAGGTGGAGATCGAAACCTGCTGTCAAGAAATTCGCGATCAAGTGGCGAATGAATCGACTCCGGAAACTTCCGAAATAGTTGTGTACCCACTGTACTCTAGTCTTCCTCCTGCGCAGCAGAGAAAAATATTTTTACCGGCACCGAAAGCAAAAGTAGTCGGTGGTAAGCCTGGTCGCAAGGTTGTAGTTGCAACTAATATTGCTGAAACATCGCTTACAATCGACGGAGTTGTATATGGTGAGCTAATTTGATATGTTATTTTCTAGTTGCTTTTTAAACGGATTCATTTAACTTATTGGCGTACTACTTTCGATCGCTATATTCAGTTGTAGATCCTGGATTTTCGAAGCAGAAGGTTTACAATCCCAAAATACGCGTTGAAAGTCTACTGGTTTCGCCGATTAGCCGAGCTTCGGCGAAGCAACGAGCTGGCCGTGCAGGTCGTACTCGACCTGGTAAATGTTTTCGGTTATACACAGAAAAAAGTTTCCGAGGCGACTTGCAAGAAACTACGTACCCTGAGATTCTTCGAAGCAATCTAGGAAATGTTGTGTTGACGCTGAAGAGTCTCCATGTGGAAATCTGATAGAGTTTGATTGGATGGATCCTCCAGCACCTGAAACACTTATGAGGGCATTGGAGTTGTTGAATTATCTTGGCGCCCTTGATGATGAAGGCGAAATGACTGATTTAGGCTCAAAGATGAGTTCGTTTCCATTGGATCCGCAACTATCAATGATGCTAATATGTAGTCCTGACTATGGGTGTTCGAACGAAATTGTGACGATAGCAGCGTGTTTAAGCGTACCACAGATATTCATGCGTCCAAAGGAAAATGGAAAAGCAGCAGACATCGCGAAAGCCCAGTTTGCTCACCCTGATGGTGATCATTTAACTTTACTTACTGTATTCCAAGCATATGAACAAATTCCTCAGTCCGAAAGGAAGAAATGGTGCTGGGATAACTTTATCAATGACCGGTCAATATCATCAGCAGAAAGTGTTCGTAACCAACTTCTTGGTATAATGAGGAATGCTGACTTACCTCTCGTGAGCAACGACATTGATAATATCAATTATTACACAAATATTCGACAAGCGTTGACTGCTGGTTTATTTATGCAAGTAGGTTATAAACAACGTGATGGCACCTATTTGACTATTAAAGATAATCAAAAGGTTAGCATTCACCCAAGTTCAGTACTTGATAATAAGCCTCAATGGTTGCTCTTCGAAGAATTTACCTTAACCAGTAAAAATTTCATCAGGACTCTAACCACCACGAATGTCGATTGGTTGGTTGAGGTGGCGCCTCACTATTTTGACTTGAGCAATTTTCCAGAATGCGAAGCAAAGGCCGAGTTAGAGTTAGCATACAGAAAGTTAGCTCATAGAAAATAAGGCGTCTGGTTGAAGAAAGGAATATTTGAGAGAATAATAATTATCTAGTTGAAATACAATTGTGTTAGAGAGTTATACAGGTTGATTTTTTTTTCTGATGCCCATTTTTGCGTTTAAGATCTACTCATGCCACAAGATTTTTGTGGGGAACTGTATAAGAAGGATGTTATCTTTGCACTTGGTCAATAGCTCTCATAATGCACTCTCGAATATTTGCATTATTGATAAGCACCATCTGACTTGGTGTCATTGAATCACAGCTCATGCACTCCAAAATTGTCATCATTTTGCCCAGGACTTGTTATTTAATCTGGAAATAAACAATTTTTACTTGATTTTAAGAAGGTTAGAATCGTTAGGAGCTCGAAAACAGTACCCAAAAACACGAAGGTTGTGATGAAGTACCAATTTATCGCATGAATAATCAGCTTTATATACGTCGCTACATCCGACTTGCGTCCCAAATTGTCATCGCCGGTCTCAGATTGTATGATGCTTCCTTCTTCTTTCCACCACACAAATTCTTTATCACCCCTTTGAGGCGTCTCCATCCTTCTACATTATTTGCTCGCATCGATATTATCGCCTGTTCCAAGAAATTGGTACGAGAGGAGTCGCTTAATTTTTCAAAATATCTTCCAGCTATCTTCTTTCCATTCCTTTCGAATTTAATATCGAGAGATGCTTGAATGATGGACAGAAATCTATCGCCATCAGAAGCACAAGCTAAAAACATGCTTTGAAAAATTTCTGGTATGTATTCGATAGCCCATGGAGGTAAAGCTCCAGAAGAACCCAACAAAATCACTGCAGTGAATACGACAGCACCAACAGACCAGTTGCAGTTGGTCAATCCATCACTACAAAAGTCAAGCCTTACTCCTACAGTTTGTTGCACATTTGAGCCGACATCTTCAAAAATCGATGGAAGATGAGTTACTGAAAGTTTCAGAAAATCAACAATGGCAAGGGTATGAGCATAGTCCATAGTTACGAAAAATATCTTATCACACTTCATTCCTTGATCGTGATTGAGAATCATTACGATGACCGCGAAGACAGAATCACTAACTAATTTACGGGACGTTTCGCATGTTTTGAAAATTGCCTTAGTGTCATCATCCGTGAAGGAAATCCGAAGTAAAGAATTCATCGTTGAAAACCAAGCTTCTGAGATATTTACTCGAGTATCAACATATTCGTCGCTGTCGTTTGGTATTTTTTCATTGAGTAAACTCTCAAGGATACATTTAGATTTCTCGAGAGTATTTATGATAAGTTGATAATTTATGTGCAGTTCCTTTGAATTCATTCGAGATTCTCGATAACGCAACGAGATATTGTCAACTGCGATACCAACAATTTGAATAAAAGCACCAGCAGGAAGGCTTTCCTCGCATATTATGTCTTGAACGAAAATTGGAGCATCAGCTTCGATCGCGTGGCTTTCCGCAATATTCAATGCAATTATGACTTCACATGCTGCCATAGGAAGATCATAGCTAAAGCAGACTTTAAGAAGAGTATGGCATGCACCTCGAAACCGTCCCCACTTTTAGATTTGACAAATTTGATTAAAAACAGGATTGGTTTGCCTTTTCATTAATAATGCGGACAGAAACCATACAAGCTTACCTGTTTACAAGCATCAGCATGATAATCAAACTTACTTCTACTAAACTGTCGATAACCAAGTATGCACAGATTTAAAATAACTTTGACGGCACGAACACAAATTTCTTGCTCAGTTTGATTAAATGTAGTACCAGAAAATAAAGTTAACGTATTTGCACCGTAATAACACAAATCAAAGACTTCTTCACAGCACCGAAATAAAACTTGAGAATTTTATATATCAGTTTCTGGAGTGATCGATATTAATGACTCTAAATTTGCGTACAATATGTTCTCCAAATATGTTATATCCTTCCTGCAGACATTATGATTAGCTTTGGCAACTAGGTCAACTAAAGATCGCAGAATGATACGCCTTGTCATCGCAGTTGTAAATGGAACTCTCTTGGAAGTAGAATGATAACCTCTTTGCCTCTCGAGATCCTTCAGAACCTCAATTATTTTACTTATTCGATGTATCAATGATGTCGAATGTCCATCAAAAGTCGAAAAATCCAGATTGAAAATAGTGCATGCTGATTGAGAATGACAGTCGTCAGTAATCCGTAGAAATTCTTAAAACGAAGAAAGAAATTAAATTGCAATTTACCTAGTTCGTTACTTTCTTTGGTCAGCCTCATTAAAACTAAACAAGCAACATGATCCTCTCCTCCGGGACCACGCATGGCCCCTCTTATATCATACGGGACCTCTCCAAGTCTCGACTCTGTAGCAAGTTCAGGAATATGAACCAAACACAAAAGACTAAAGAAAACAGACAAAGCCAAAGTTTCATGGAATAGTTGACGATCTTCATGTTTGTAACTTGTACAAATATCAGATAAAAATGGCGAAAATGAAGCTATAGCCATACATAGCAGTCTAGAAATGGAAAATGCTTCCTCTCGACACGACTCATACGAACCTGAGAGAAAAATCAGTATAAGTTGATTGCAGTATTTTCCGACGAGATAAAGAGCCTTTTCTAAAACTGTGAACTGTGACTTCTCGATAATATTCCTCTCAGCTACTAATCGATTCAGAGGTTTTGCTAACGAAGAAAACGCGTGTATTACATATTCGGGAACAAGATCAAGAGGTCCATGACTCGACGAGGAGATAACAGGTAAATCCGGAGTAGACTCAAGCACTGTTAAAAGATGAAATAGGAAATTTTCAGATAGACATCCAAGAGATCGTATCACATCACGAACGTTGTTCCGTTCAATTTCAAGCCTGGTGTCTGAATCCAAAGTGGGATCCTCAAAATAGCCTTGAGGATAACGATATGATATTGCAAGCTGAATTAAAGTCCTTGCAACGTCTCCGTTGATAACAAGATGATCGATAGTGTCACCCTTTTGAGCTGAGAGTATTAACAAAGGCTCAAACGCGAGTGAAATTAATTCTGGATCACACGCACAACAAATTTGATAAATATTCTCCATGAATGATTTGAAAAGTATATCTTTATCAAAACGAAATTGGCAAAATTCTTGCTGATTACAGCAAATGAATGGAATACAAACTTCAGCTAGCGCAGACACTACGCTACATGACGCATGAGTACTTGTTCGTAACAACGATAGCACACGGCACGATATGATACAGAGTAACTCCCGTCTCCTGGAACAATCAGCATTAAGGTTCACAAATTCATGCGCCGTTACGGATACATCCTTATCACCATGTTTGCTCAGTTTCTTTCTGCGATTCTTTTTTCGTTGTCTTTTCATAAGATCACCAGCGTTTGGAATTTTGAGCATCAACGCTAATTCATTGGGCGCAATACTACCACTTTCACTAAAACCGCTCAAAAACTGGTAAGCAGATTCAATATTAAACGATAAATCTTTGTTATCGTAGCGGAGATAAAATTCTACCAGAGGTATTATATCGTTAAGAAACAAAGGAACAGTCGACAAATTTATAGGTAAAACTGCTGTGCGAGCCCATCTTTCACAGCAAGAAAGAAAACAATGATGGAGACTAGAGTGAAGCTCTTTATTTTGATCCAATGTTAGGTCTTTCAAATTTTTGAAGACTAGTGGAAATCCATGTGACGAAGAACGCAATTCTTGTATTATCGTTGAATGCAATCGAGGGTCTATGGAAAGTCTTTGCGAACTATTATTACCCAACGAATCACATATCTCTTCTGGAATTGCACCCAAAATGTTACAAATACATTTTCTACTGTTTAGCAACACTACCTCATAGCAGTCAGTATTGTTTTGAGCAGCTACCATTTCCTTCCACGACTTTAGAACAGTATCCACTAAACCTTGGTAAACGACACTACCATGAAGTCGCACTACCACAAGAACAACGCAAGAAGACAACAGATCCAGAAGCAATGATGACTGATCCACGACTTTGAAGGCTAAACACGTTAAGGTATTTAAAAGTCCATCCGGACTACTTATTTGATACATGTTCGAATAATAGTTCTGTTGTTCCAAATGTATATCGACTGCTTCTTCCAAGGAATTCATTCGTCTAAGACGCGAAGCAATTGTTTGTGCAGCAAAGACTCTTTCATAATCTGAAAATGTTAACCCCTCCAATTTCACACTCTCGATTAAAATAAAGATGCAAGTGAGAAAGGTGGATCCACCGAGCGGAGCAGTGCCAGTCCTTCGCCTAGTGCTCGCTCTTTGGAAGTTAACTAGGAAATCATGCGCCTCTCGATTACAGACGGACGAACCATCGCCATACACTAAATCCAACGCGGATCGTACCGAGGCATATAAGGCAGGTGCTGCCATAGCACTAGCACTAGCACTAGCACTAGCACTAGCACTCTCACGTTCATTCATGCTTTGAGTGCTTGGAATGTCCACATTCATTCATTCATTCATTCATTCACATCATGGTGACGAAAAAATATAAATATCTTGGTGGACGTCACGATAGTTCGCATGGTACGAATTTACTCCACAGACTCACATGACGTCACACATCACACATCACTCACATCTCACATCACATCACACATCACACATGTCAACTTTTCTTTTCTAGGAAAAATCCAAAATTATAAAGCATAAATCGCAAAATCACAAAATCATCACAATCGATGACGATGACATGACGACGGTGATTCATAAACATTCATACATGTACACAGCTAACCTTTTGCAATATTTTGAAAAAGATATATCATACATATCATACACACACACACACGACTTAGCTCTCCTACCAAATCGCAAGCAACACAAATTACAAACATGAATTTACGAGTACATCTGAGATACTCCTCTCACTTTTTGACGGTGCCTTTTCTGCTGACGTCCTTCCGATCGTCTTCTGTCATCGCGCTAACGCCCGACGTTCTTGTACAGAATATGCTGTATCGAATTCGTCAATGCAATGTGATATCGCCTCAGTTGAAAATTGTAAACTTAGAAGTGGACGGAGAGGTCGTTGGTAAAATGAGACAAGAAATGGCGGATAAGTTGGTATCTCCGGAATTCAATAAAGACAAACATAATAACAAGGTGTTTCAAATGAGGCAGAAGACCACCGTTGGCGATGCCAGTGATGACAAAGTTACTCGAATACTTACCCTGTCGGATGAACTTGAGAGATCGACGTCATCGAGTCGAACGGAAGCAGTCATGGATGTAATGAAAAAATTACGCGATGATGGGACGATAAAAGGATGGAGGTGAGGCATTATTTCAAATTGTCATGATTTATGATTGATAAATAGGTTCTCATCGTATAATTAAACTTTTTCAATTAAAAACTCAAAATTAGGGATGAACTACTACCAGTAGTTACAAACTTTTATCAAGAGGAACCGTGCTTTCTCATTGAGCGTGCGGCTGCTCCTCATTTGGGAACTATTCAATACGGTGTACACATAAATGGCTACACACGATCACCCAAGGAAAGTGATGGTACTGGGATTAAGTTATGGATAGCTCGAAGAAGTGCGTCAAAAAGCAAGTTTCCTGGCATGCTTGATCATATTGTGGCAGGGGGACAACCGTTCGGTATTTCACCATTAGAAAATGTTGTCAAGGAATGTAAAGAAGAAGCAGGTATATCAGAAGCTTTATCCCGCGAGAGAGCGCAGGCGACAAGCGCAGTGAGTTATTCCTACAATGAAAGTGATGGTCAGATAAACAGGAGCGTTCTGTTTTGTTATGATATTCAGCTTCCGCCTGACTTTACACCGACACCAGTAGATGGAGAAGTCGACGAATTTTTTCTAAAACACATGAATGATGTAGTAGAGATGATGGATCCAGACTATCATGATCCGATCAAACCAAATTGCTATCTTGTTATCATAGACTTTCTCGTTCGACAAGGCGTTATAACACCTGAGACTCCAGGCTATCTCGACGTGGTAAGAGAGTTAAGGAGTGGGGAGTGCGTCGCATTGCCTCTATCCAATACATCTTCCTGCATGGACATTTGCAATGCTCTCTGCATAGCTGCTTCTTCATCCTCTTCCTCGTCCTCATTACCATCAGATCCTCCTTCAGCTTTAGTATCATTACCATGATTGTTACCATCGCTACTACTACTTTCCATATGATGATCCTGCATGGACATGGCTAAAGCCTGTTGAAGAAGCAACTCTTCATCATTGGTGGCAGCATCCAGACCATTCATACCATCATCCATATTTCCGCCTGCAGCATCCACTTGCATATGATCTTCACCAGAAGTATTCGTATCAGTAGCAGCACCATCAGTATTGCTCGTCGCATTATTATTATTACTATCCCCAGATGCCGCGGCAGCAGCTGCACGTTCCTGCCGTGCCCTTTCCTCCTCCATACTCACACGAAGAGCCATGGCCAATTCTGGATCCAGTTCTGGATCCACACCTCCATATTCCGCAAATCCACCGACACCAGCACTGGTGCCAGCACCACCGGCAGATGCAACATTTCCTCCCATGCCACTCGCACCACCAGCTCCTGCTCCGTGAAGAATAGGACTTCCAACCAAAACATCCCCCGGCAATACTCCCGGTGGAATCACCACTAAATGACAATTATCCTGAGCTGCATTACTAGCAGCCTTGACCAGCTCTTTCATTTTCAATTCACTTTCCTGTCGACTAGTTTGGCTCGAGTCATTGGGGTCGCCATCGGCATCACCGTTGCCCAACATCAAAATCACATCCACCGACACATTATTCTTCTTTAACTGCTTTCCCATCTTAGTCAACGCCTTCGTCTCCGCCAGCACCGGACTGCCCACAAACACGACCACACGTTGTCCTCCATTCTTATTACGACGATGTTTCAATGCCAAATGCGCCACCTGAATCGCAGCCGTTATGCTACTGCTGTTCGATTGTTTCTTATTCGAAATGTTCTTACCAACACTGTTCTTAGCATAATAAGAATCACTGCGCACCGGAACACCATGAAGAGCACTCAAAATCTTTCCCATATCATCGGTAGGACTGACTAACAGCTCCGCATCTACGGTGGTGAGGACACCAACGGTATTTTCCGGGTTGGATTGCGTTTTGGCGCTCACTAGCATATTGGCAGCATCGTGTTGAGCTTCGAGGCGAGAAGGCACGTAATCCCCGTTGCGCATAAATTCGCTGTTGTCCAGCAAAATCATAGTCGACTCCAGCACCATACTTCTGTGATTTAATTTAGAGAGAGAGAGAGAGAGAGAGAGAGAGAGAGAGAGTGTGTGTTTATTTGT
>Ga0209092_10001680_pt1 | contig 21198 bp, 12 predicted proteins | sample FraStrMetagenome_FD_187446 | JGI IMG/M metagenome (GOLD analysis project Ga0209092, IMG submission 187446) | Marine eukaryotic phytoplankton communities from Arctic Ocean - Fram Strait ARC3M Metagenome (SPAdes) (version 2) | ecosystem: Environmental > Aquatic > Marine > Oceanic | place: Fram... | reverse complement strand
TTTGCAGTTTGCTTCATTTTATCATCTCGTTATTGCAACAAAAAATTGATTCGATTTGATTACTCCAAATTTACCGGATTTGTAAAATTGGTTTTACTACGAACTTTAAAATTACTTAACAAAAAAATTATTTTACTTAACAACACTTTTTTGTAAAACAAAAGATTACAAAAGACCATATGGGGTTAAAACGGTCTTACTTTCGTAATACATAATAACGACAAATCTGAAAACAAATCAAGTAACGATCGCAAGAAATGCATGATACTAGTTGCCATCATAATAATAACGTAACAACATCACAATCATTCGATGCCTTGTTGTGCATCTGAAACGTTTATTTACATTCTACTTTCACTTTCTGTCATCTTTACATGGCTCACCGCTGCGTCATGGTACTACTTGAGGTGGTGGAAATGTGTCTTTATTGAGGGTATAGAGTTACAGGCGACCGTGACAGATATTGGCGTATCACGACGTTGTCAACTTCTTGAAAGATGGAGAAAGCCTCCTTGCCGCCTGAGATTGAGATATACCTACGAGGGTAAAGAATATGAACCAGAACAAGATACTTTTCATCAACACCAGAGCAATTATGAATCACTTCAAGTGATTCAAATAAGGATTCTTTCTGAAAATCCAGAGAAACCATTTTTAGTTGATACTATCCTGAGGAGGAAGAATGAATGGATTGGTACTTTAATGATCAATTCTATTTTAACTTTGGAACTTTTGGGTCTGAGTATTAAATATTCGTTTGAGATAGATCCATCACTTCTGAGACAGACTGAACAAACAATGTTCGCTACTATTTTAGGTGTCTTTTTTCTTTCATTAGCGATCGTGATAGTTTTATTGAGAAAGCGGATAAAAAGCACCCCATCACAATTACCACATTGATGAGTATGTATTTTTGCATCTGAATTCAATAAGAAAAAGTGAAAATGTGCTTAATGTAAAATAGTTTTGGTGATTTTATCTTTGTAGCCCTATGAACAAAGGTGTCCCTCTTACAGTTTATAGTGTTAGTACTAAAAGGTTCTTCAGCCTTTCTTTTCATTCTATATTAGGCTTTGAGATAAGCTTTATTTCCTTTCGACGGAAGTTATTTGTATGCATAGCAATTAATTAGATCTGTGCTAAATATGTTCGGAAATAAAAATATATTATACAACATTAAAGGCGACATAAGACAGCATAAAAGAGCAAAGTATACAAAGAAACATAAAAGAAGAAGCAAAATTTGATGAACGAATAGATCCACTCGTTTCCTGGATACTGCTCACAAAATTTTCATCGAGAATGTTGGAAAATTTCATACGATTTGGCACAACCCTAATCAGATCCGTTTCATTGGTGATTCCTACCCATCGAGCAACTCCATTCATAACAGAGTCCCAGCTCATGCTAGGAATGACTCTACCGTGGGTAAGAATATTCGGCCCATTTATCGTTAAATCATCTGGATATTTTCCAACTATTCGACCTCCTTCCAGTCCCCCTCCTATCACAAAATAATTACCTCCTTGAAAACGCAGTAAAAAAGTGTTTAATAAGGACGCGTAATTCTAGTCAAATTAAATTAATGCTCTGAAGCAAAACTTACCCCATCCATGATCAGTTCCACCATTACTATTTGGAGTTAGTGTTCTAGAAAATTCTGAGCCCACTAATATCAAAACGTTATCCCAAACTCCCAAAGACTTCATTTCTTTCACAAAACTTGACAAAGCTTCATTGATTTGTGCAAAATTTCTATTAAGATTATCATAGTTTGCATGCGAATCAAAACCCTCCTGCCTGGCCATGAAAAACTGTCGATTAGTTTTCAAAGTATCCCTGGCCTGGATAGCTGAAGACACAATTTTGAGCTGGTTGCCAATCCCATTGTTAGGAAAGCTCTCACTAACATTCACGTTTTTAGTCCCATCAACTAAGTCTCTCATTTGCGTCAATGATTGATCCAAGAGTTGTGACCATGTTTTTCCAAATATGCCACTTTCTATATCAGTAGCATTATTTATCTTTCCTACTACCATATTAAAACGAGAGTTAGAAAATTGAGCTGAAAATGCCTTCAGAACTTTTTCATTCAAATCGTATATAGCAGGAGATTGAAGAGGTTCTCCCACAAGGGACTTCTTGTCATCGGCCAACGCAAAAGATCCAGTATTATAGCCTAAATTTGTCAAAGCATCTGCCATTCTACCAACAACACCTGTCCCGCCTATTTCCTGATACACGTCAACTTGCTGTGTGTCCCTATTCTGGACATTATGAGCAAACAATTGCGTTCTTGTCTTTTTCCTCCAGTTATCCTTTGTCACTGGTTCAAATAAGACCCCTGTATTTGCTAAAAATATTGCATCACCATCCTGATAAAGACTATGTAATACTGAGAGAGAAGGGTGTATACCAAATGTATTGCATACTTGACTACTACCTTTAGCCGAAATAGTCAATAAAGATTCTTTTGGTATTGCAACTGTACCCCGTACCAATGAATATTCAGCATACAAATCTTTATCCTTACAACCGGAATGCGGAATCAATACATTAAAAGAATCGGCACCTCCTCCAAGAAATAAATATACAAAAGATTTAAAATCCTTTTTCGTGTTCGTGTCTCTTTCTAGTCGTTTTTCCCTTGCCTTCCCACTAAATTTTATTTTGCTGGTGCTATGAAACTCAGGTGAAGATATTATCAGCTCCTGAGCTAGTCTTAATCCAGAATCATTGTCCGAGGCCCGGCTGTACTCATTTTCAATGATGAGTCGACTTTGCTTGTTTAAACGCCCAGCTGTGAGTATCGAAGCTAGATCGTCTACAACTTTCTTTGCATTCCTTGGTTCAGATGGCTTGTAATTTAGTTTAGCCTGTGAATTTCTGTAATCTCCTTCCTTCATAGATTTACAATTTATGTTTGGTATCTCAAAAGCAAACCCCTCATTACATTGAGTCAGTCCATACTTTGTCAATGAGTACAATCCATTTAATAAACCTATTATCGTATTTGTATCATACCTACGCCCTTCTGGGGCTACTAGGGATAAATCTTTTATAGGACCTACGGCATAATCTTGTTCAAAAAAAGAAAAAACCGAGTCTATTTCATGTGCCATCTGGCCTATTCTGCTTGTTATATCCTTTAACCGTATATCTGGATACTTTTCAGATGCTATGAGCTCCATGGATCGCATGTACCCCATAAGTTTCAAAATAGGCTCTCTTAGCGACCCAAAGGTTGGATCTAGAGTAGCTACTCTTGATCGAGCCTCTCTATCTAAAATTATTGCTGCTACCATAGCTCCTAAATCACCATATTGTCCGCTTCCGAAGCCACCTCCATATAATCCATTGGCAAAAGCTGTTGCTACTTCCTTTATATAACGGGGTGATGGATTAGAAAAACCAAAACGTTGAATGAAATACTTTGCCAAAAAAGGTGCTGTATTTGGGTGATAAAAATAATCATTCAAAACTGCGTCTGTTTCATATTGTGCATCTCGTTTTTCTGGTTCAGCCATATTCATAAAATGAGGAGGGTTACGGAAGGAAAATTCAGTTGCTTTTCCATTCAAGTCCACGATTATTACATCGGATCGAATATTTCGAAAATATTTAACATCATTCCCGTCCGCTTTGACCTCAAATATAGTGCTTTTATCATAAGATGATCGCTGATGGAGATGTGCTTTGATGCCTTTGTGGCGTCTTTTCCTAGCCATAAATCTCGGCGCATCAGAATTGAAACTATCGGGACTGAAGCTCCCTACATGTAATTGAGAAACTATTTCTTCTTCATCGCCAGGAATTGAGTCAAAAACCGATGTCTCAATAATTTTAACATTACATAAGCAGGCGTCATCGAGCAATTCACAAACATTAGTCCCACACTCATTTGTCACTGACGGGAAACCCTCCGACCAGTGCACAGGGAAAAATAATTTGCTATTGGTTTGAAAGTCAGCATGAACTGATTCTTCGTCTGTGTTTTCTGGTTGAAGTACTAGAGCCACGTATCCTGCCTTATCAATTTTTACTTGTATTGTGCATGATGCATCCTGCCAAAAATAATTCTTATTCGATAAGCAGCAATCAGAGCTACAAGACTTCATCACTGTAAACGCACAAAGAGATTGTCCGATGCTATTGCATTTATCAATAGCTAGATCAAATGACAAGCGCTCGCCGACATAATTGCAGTTTCGAGCATTCGATATGTTGTTATTAGCCATGCAGCATGCCTCACTTGCCGCTATTGCCTTGGGATCCGCACACATCACCTCAGTATTTTTTGAATTCGATACTTTCTTAGCATCTTCATACACAGCCAATCTCACACAAGGTGGATCCACATACTCAAAATAAACTGTATCTGTCACTTTCACAAGTCGCAATGTATCAACTTCACACTCAAGACCATCACAATCTATGTTCTCATCGAGAATGACTTCACTTTGTAACCTACATTCACTCCCTTCTTTTCTTTTAGGATTGCATAGCTTAGTATATAATTTAGATCTGATGGTAAGTGGAAAACTTTTCATTGGTGCGTTGATGTTAGGGGGTTCGTTTGATTGAAGTTCCAACATAGTTGATGATCCTAGCAAACGATATCTTGCGCCTTTGCGTAAAAAAAATTGATTGGGCATATCAACGCATAAAGGGTATGCATCACCTATATAACCATTGGACAAATTAATCTTCGGGAAAACGTCACGCCAATCTGGTATGATTTGCATGGGATCTATCAGGTTTTCAGAATTTTCGTACATTTCTATATTTCCTCGTGCACTCTGAAAGTCAAAAGCAGTCCAAGCCCTGGCAAATGACATTATGTGATCATTTGTATAAGTAGGAATTGGACTACCTGAAATAGGATCAAGCATTGTGGTACCATCCAAATTGAGCATTACTGTCCCTATGCTAAATAGCTGAAAGAAAATAAAGTTAATGAGTGACTAACACATTGCTAAAAACGGTATCCATTTTTTTAAGCCTGGATGCAATTTCGTTTCCAATAAATATGTTTTCTTACCTGCATAATTTCTCTCGCGAAATTTTCATCGGGAAATCGGAAACTCTTTAGGTGCTTCAGGTTGTATGCTGTAGACTTTGAAGCATGATATGACAACATAATTGCCATAGATGGACTATAGGCTACTTCCCTCAATACATCTCGATAATTGCCAAATGCATTTCTCACAAATATGTCATAATATGATACTGTAAATTCAGTTTGTTCGTTTGTATCGACATCTTTGTAGCTTATTGCAAGAAGTTGAGACAACGCCCATGCCATCCTCTGTCGGAGTTGATCAGGTGCTGACAAAACAATTGTAGGCCAGATAAATTGCTTTTGTTGATCAAGGAGCCTTCCAGGTAAGGCGTCTGCCCCATTATCAATTTTCATGTTATATCCAGTTTCTCCGAGTGAATTGTTATTCCTTATCTCTCCTGGTGACCCACAAACCAAAATCCCTTGTTGAGTCCTAAAATTTGAAGCACGATCAGCATTCTTATTAGGAGCATTATTCGAGTCGAATTCTTTTCGTATTGACTCCAGCTTTAGATGAGAAGGAAGGTCCCGAAATTGTATCGTCTCTCCCGAACGACCAATGAATGTAAATAATTTTTTATGGTTCTCCCATCTAGATATATCATGTGAATTAGGAAATTCCAAAAATGACTTCTTTTTTATAGCAAATTGTTTTATCACTTTAGGTCCTCCTGGATGATCTGATACCCAGGACGTCATATCGAAAACATTGTACTCATCTGGATGAATAAGTCTCCAACATGCTTTCTCAATTGAGACTGCAATAACAGTGGCAGATGAGGGCGTCGTACTAGCAATATCGCATTGATGGTTGCTTCTTGAATGGAGTGTAATGTCTCGCAAGTCTGAACCTTCCGCTTTACTTAACAAAAAAATTATGGTACTAACAGTATCTGTGTCAATACTTTTATTTGGTTCGCACTGAGATGAGTCGATTCGTTCCCATCTTGACCTCAAGTCTAGTACGCATGGACTTATCATAGGCTTCAATCCTGATATGGCATACACATATCTATTTGTCAGCTTTTGCAATTTGGGTATTGAATCAATTGTAAGTGGTACTTTAGTGTTTGGCAAATCATAAAGAGGACCACAGGAGCCAGCAGCTGACGACAAAACACAAGAGTCTTCATTTAAAAAAGTCCGAGGTACATTTGAACATGCCGCTCCAAGTGCTTCTTGACTGCCCCCTCCATCTGGTATTATGCTTTCCAATGAATTGTCTTGAAGGTTTATTATAGGATCAAAGGACAGCCATCTTCCATCACTAAAGACTAGGTACACAGGGTATACTCCAGTGTGCAAAAAAGAACACATTGGTTCCTCTAAGCCGATTGCATTCATGAAGTTATCATTTTTGTTGTCTCTTCCAACAGCTACAAAATCATTCATCGTACTTGCAACTAATGGTATAGTGTTTAAAGGCATTTCAGCATCTAGAGATGAGAACTTAATCGCTGGATTTCCTCCAAGAAGCTTTTTGCAACTCTCTCCTACCATGACATTAAAGTCAGATCCCACACTTCTTTGTATGTTTCCTCTGTTGCACTCTATATAGGATTGTCCTACTTCGAGAAATATGTTACCTTCCACCTCTACGCTGTCCACTTCTGTCCGCGGTATATTGTTTACAGAAAGTAGGTATGCGGAATTATCATTTGTTCTGCTAATTTGGATCGATGCCCTATGATCTTTTGGAGTGAATGTGCACAAATGCCATCGTGTGTGTGGAGAGCATGGGTGAATTGGACTTCCTATTCTTTGCGTGGTTTTAAGCCTAGTATTGGATCTTTTTCGAAAAAATTCACGATGAGATGTTAAAGGAGTTGCATACATTTGCGTCTTCATCCATTGTATTAAATTGGTATGCAATTCTTGTTCGTTCGATGTATCTTTTGTGAGATCTGCAATAGTTGTAGCGGTGGATCCGAAAGTTGCTTGTTCTAAAAATCGTGAAGCATCATCTTGTATGATGATATCATTCATGGAATAGCTACTTGTTTTGAGAATATAAACATGATTTTCAGATGGTAGCTTTGGAATTGATGTTCTGCAGGTACTTCGTAAGCATTCAAATTTCACGTTAAATGGTCCTCTTGCGGCCTCCCAGTTGTTTCCTTCGTACGATCGTGCGATGGGGTAAATAGTCTCATTCCTGCCATCGTTGGGTCTCTCCACTAGAGTTAGACGACATAATGAATTTTCTCTAGATAAAGAAAGACGTGTGTAGTGACTTGGAAATACGATAACCGGATGATCATCAAGATCGGGGCATTCATATGATTTGATATTTAGCGCAACATCATAAAGAAAGCGAAAAGTAGCATATATATATCGAGGTATGTTAACTCCAATAAGCATTAAGAACAAGACCGAAATGAGAAATACTCCGAACTTGAGTTTTCGATTCCAAGTCACATTTGGAAGCACCATCAGATCTGAATAAGCCTTGATTGAATGTTTGTTAATATACAGTTCAATTTTAAGAAATTCTTAAATGTTTGATTTTCATAGTAGTGTTCTAAGGTTAGTCTTGCATTAAATCATGTAGCTGCAAATCCCAATATGATATCGTGATTAGACGAAGATGAAGTTCATCATGAAACTAACAACAATTTAAAAAGTACATATCTCGTTAGAATTACGCACCACTTATGAGACAGATCGGACTCCAAATCAGTGTCAAATACAGGGAACTCTAGAGCCTTATAATTCGTTTGCCATCAACTTCCTCTCTATGAAACACATTTGCAGTCGCTGTGCTGGTTTCGACTGATTCTTTATTGTTCCTATGTAGCATGGTTCTCTTTATTTGAAAGATAATAATAACAACAAACAAGTAGGCGATGGTAAATTATTTATATAAAGAAGAAACTGTTCGGCTAAATTAGTGTAACTATAGAATATTAATTAAGAAAAGTCATAATGTGAATTCAAATTGGTTTGAACAAAAAAATTATTTTTGCATCAACATTCTTATCACAAAAGATGACATCGTAGATTGCAAAATGATCCTGATTTTTTGATTAATTGCCTTGAATATGCAATTCGCCAAAACATTATCGTTGCGAAAGACAAGTAATATGTATGCTTTATGTTGTTTCTGTTTTAATGGCAAAATTAGAAGATGATCTTTACCCACGACTCATATCATTTTCTGTCTTCTGAGAAGATTTATTCCTTGCGTTTCATTGCTCTAGGTACTGTCATTCGAAATGGGGTAATGCCGATTTATCTTATGTTTCATTCTAGAGCATCACATTCAAAATCAAATCTTATCGAAAACAAAGCACAACCTTAGAATTTACGATACTAGATATTAATAGCCCACAAACTTTTTAAGCATATATTCTGAAATTAAAGGATGTTTAGGAAGTTGAACCCTGGATAACTTTGTATACAATTGAAGATAACTCGGTCAGCCATATGAGCTCATTATTGATTTTGTTGTTGGAAATAATATTCAATCTTGGAAAGTCTTAATGTATTTCTTCCCTCGACTCGATGACGCATGTTTAGAAACCACTTTTTGCACAGAATTATGAAACTCTATTTCCACAAGTCAACATTGCATGAATTTCTGACTCTCTCTCTCTCTAGCTAGAGAGAGTATGTGAGTATCGAAATAGCAAACCTGTGGAGTTTTGAGAAGAAAATGTCCTCGAGTTTTAAAGCATTCTTTTTTGAGGATGTTCATTTGCTAAATAAAAAAACGCATTTAGGATCTATTACATAAAAATCCAACGGATCAGTCTTAAGTATTCACTTCTTCTACAAAATCCATACCACATCTCACTTCTAATCATTAATTATATTATGGTTTTACAGTTATTCTCATAGCCGTTGAATAGAAGATGCTCACATACAATTTATCATTTCAAACCCTAACACACATTTGGATTTCATTTTTACATGATCGTGAAAACCTCATAAAGTTTGGTTGGTAAGGCAGAAGCGTCCAATAAAAAAACCTTTACACTATGCAAACTTTATGTTGCGTGGAACCATCCATCTTTGGCGGAGAAGATGAAAATGAAGACGTCTTACCGAATAAAATGCCAGAAATAAAAGAAAGTGAAACTATTTACAGTATGAATCCTCCACTTTTGTATCTTCTCATAGAAAGCTTAGAATGGGATGAAGTTCGAAGTCGATGCAGCACACATCCACAAGAAATCGGTGCTTGGGTTTCTTGTAAAATGCCTAATTCTGATACTTTTCGATGGCATCATCTTCCAATCCATGCTGCATTAGTAATGAAAGCAGATATTCGAGTAATAAAAGCACTCGTTGAACCATTTCCAAAGTCATTACGGAGAAAAGATCACCTAGGACGACTACCTTGCCATCTGGCCATACAGCACGATGCAAGTGAGGCAATTTTAGATTACATGATTAAATTGTACCCCGAGAGTACGTCTATAGAAGACAATAAAGGACGGGTTCCACTTTCATGGATTTTCGAGGCTGAAGAGCCTACTGTTGGACTTCGTTCATCAATTGCGATTTATCTCAACATTGAAAGGAATAAGACTAAGGAGAAGGAGCAAGCAAATATGGAAGCTGAAGTAGAAAAAATTAGGTTACAATATGACGAAAATTTACAATGGATTAAGAATGAGAGAGACAAAGATCGGCAATCAATGGAAGAAACAATTAAAGAGTATGAAAAAGAATCCAAACACGTCAAAACACGTTTACAAGAATTATCAATAAATGACAACGATCGAAGTGATGAAGTTGAAGGATCAAGAGTGAAGATTAAGGAATCGGAAGAGAAAGCTCTATTCCAGGAAAAAGAACTGTCCGACTCACGGAAAAAAATTGAAGAACTGAACAATATTATTGATGATATTCAAAATAAGCAACACAGTCAAGTTTCCAATATCAAATCAGATGACGAGGTTGAAAAATTAACATACGACCTTCAAGCAAAGGCAATACTACTCGAAAGAAATCAAAAGAAGAATTTAGAATTAGTGATTGATTTAGAAGAAGCTCGAAAGAAAATTAATTCTCTTGAGGATCAGGTTGAAAGTTCAGGAAAAAAGTATAAAGATGAAATTCAAGATTTGAAGAAAAGCATTAGATCTGCAGAAACTGTAAAAAGCGTAATGAAGGAGAGATTAGCAAAGCTAACTAATTCCTTAGTAAATCTTGAACATGATGCGCAAAAGAGACATAAAATGAAGGAAGAAAGAACATAAGGTACAGAATAGTAGCCAAAGGTGTTCAGGAAAGTCGTACTCTTCACAAGGGCGCACTTACAATGAAAAAGAGAGTTTGAACTCGAATGATAATTTCTTTTTGAATTCAAATTAAATGAAAAACTCATCAACATTTGGTGGTTCTTTTATGTCTCTACATGTAATTTAAAATAAATTTAGTTATTTCGTCTTTGACACCTCTTATAAATCGTCCCAGCTTATTGCATTGATTTTCGAATAGTACAAACCGTCCCTACCTTCTTGTCTTGAGACATGAAAGTACATTTCAGGCATGGAGAAACCTGTTTGTGTTGACAACTCGTTCTTCATCATAGCGACAAAATCCTCATCGTGAGTTATAGCAACTAGTTGAAAATTTCGTTGGGCAGCTCTATTTGCTATGATCTGTGCTAAGGCAGTTGCTAGACCACGTTTGTTTTCGTAGTCAAGATTAGTTGTTGGTTCATCTAATGCTAAAACGCCACAATTCAAGCAAAAAGTTTCCGCGAGGGCAAGTCTGATGACAATACTTGCAAGAACTCGCTGACCTGCTGAGCATCGTCCTCTCATATCCATTTCTGTGTTACCTTTCGTCATGACGACTCTATAATTATATGAACGAGACGCTCTAGAGCCTTTATCTTGTCCGGAGACAATTTTGATATTGTAAATGTCTTCTCCTTGATAAGTGAGTGTCCATAGTTCCCTTATTATCTTATTAATGTCCTCAATTTTAATTCCGTGAAAGCGCAATAGAGCTTTATCTAAAGCTTTATGATATTTCTCTAAGTCTGATACCATGATGTTTGTTGTTTCAAACTGAAAAATGTAAAATGTGAGGTCGCAATACAAACAAAATGCAATAGATACAACAATATAAACCATCATTTCTTACCTCGATCATTTTTACACGATGTCTCTCATCAATATCTTTATACTCTTTCGTCTGCAATTTTTTCTGCCAAGTTTTTTTGAGTGTGACGTTCATCAATGTAAGTTACTCATCAATACTTTTAATTCAAACTTGAAATATTGTTCTTACCTTGAGTTCTTTTTGTTGATTTTTCAATTCGCCTACCCGTCCTTCTCTTCTGGCTTTCTCAGACAAGAGTTGGTTTTTTCTCTTGACAGTTGCAGCATAGTCATCTCCAGGGGTACTTGAGCCTGCCATTTCTTTAAATTCTAATTTAAGCTCCTTGTACTCTTCCTTTAGTTCCATCACTTGCTTGCGAGTCTCAAGAAGCTTTAAATTGTCTAGAATAGACTTCCTATACCTTTCTTGTTCGCCGACCCTGCCCTTCAATACCTCGATTTCACTCATAGCTTCTTCTACGGACTCCTTCTCCTTGGTTATTAACAGTTGCATTGATTGAATATTTTCTACAATGTTCTCCATTTCTAAAACTTTATTTGTCTCAAGGAAGCTATTGATACTTGATGAACATGAAGTTAAAATGAGCATACGTTTAGAAAAAGATTTGAGAGTCTGCGAAAGCTCTTCCTCATCCCTTTTCGCAGTACTACGGGATTTCTCTTTTTCGCTATTCAATTCATTTTGTTGTCGCCTCAAAGGAGCAATTTTCTCTTGAAGCTTAATGAAAAAGTTAAAAAGTAAAAATTACAAATTTGTCAGGGATTAAAAATTAAACGAAAAATAATAATGCATTCTTATTTGTTGTATACCTTTTCCTCCTCGTTCCTTGATTCTAAAATCTTCTCTTGCAGGGATTTTTTTCTTATTGCATTTTCTTGATCTTTCTGAAACTGTGACTCCTTCTCTTGAAGAGTTCTTTTACTGCTAGATACTATATCGCTAGCTAGTCTAATCTTTTGATTCAAATCGTTCATTTCTTTGTTTAATGTAGTGACGTTTTTAATGATGCTTTCTTTCTCTTCCATACGTCTGTTTACATCAGTTTCAACATGCATGAGATCACGTCCCCCATTATTAGGAGTATGCAATTCAATTCTTTTCTCCTTTGACTTAATTTGATTTTCCTTATCCATCACACCAGTAGCGACGTCTTGCAAACGCCCAGTTTCGCCATAGAAATTATGAAGCTCTGTCGACTCTGTCTGCAAAGCACTTTGACTCATATTTACACCTTCAAGTTCAGTTTTAAGCGTAGAAAGGACCAAATTTTCTTCTTCAATTATTTGCTCCAAATCTTCCACTTCTTTCCTAAGCCGATTGAATTCTTGACAATCTTGAATGCTATCATTCACTATTTGCTTCCACTTCTCGTATTGGCGTTTTGTAGTTCGATTTTGCTGCGATTTTTCTTGATCTAGAGCAACAATTTTAGCATCCAAACCTATTATTGTGTTCAAGAAAGTCTCTGCTTCCGCTTTATTCATTTTCCGACTACAACAAGGACACTCGGCGATCTTTTCCTCTATTAACTTTTTCTTATAAACCTTTTTAATTTTTTGGATAGATCGACAAATACTATCTTCGCTGTCGTCTTCAAAACCTTTCATTTGTTTCTCAAGATGTTGAATAACTTCATACGGGGTGGAATTATCATTGACAGGGAAAGATCCGAATTCCTCTCCTTCAAATTTGCGTAATGCATTGATGACTCGAGCCAGTTTCTTTACTCCTCCAACACTATCAGTCTTCAGTCGCGTTATTTTGTCCGATTTAACTTTATGATTACGTTTCGAATGGTCCAATAAAGTTTGCGTTTCTGTAACCAATTGTTGTTTCTTGTGTGTATCTATGTTGACCTTCTCTAAATCGCGTTTACAAGCATCATATTTATTGCGTACAGTATCCATAAGGGTTTTGAAGCTGGACATATCTTTTAAATCAGCAGATGTATGATATCTCTCCATGAGAGTAGAATTATCAAAACAAGCTTCTTCCAAACGTTCTAATTCATGTTGCACTTGTTGCTTTAGCATTTGAATATTATTTTGATCTTGTGAAAATCGACGAAGTTCAAGAAGCGTACTATTATCCTCTTCTATGATTTGAGTTAACCTCTGTACTTTTTCCTCGCATTCTTTGAGCTTTCTTGGAATCGTCGTGAGTTTCGGATGATTACTAAGATCTTTATAATCATTTTCTGACTGCTCCGCTGTAGCACGTGCTGCCTCCACGTCCGATCTATGAATACGTGAACGACTAGAACCCAATGAATTTAAATACTGTAGTTCTTGTTCCATTTTGGATTCCTCGGATTGGAATCGTTTAAGATTAATGTTCACTGTTTGATATTTTGTTTCTAAGACAGCTATTTGAGATTGAATTTCATCATCCTTTTTTTGGTGAAGGCTCCGCATTGTATCTAATTTAGTATTCAAATCATTTTGCTTTTGATTGAGGGATTCGATGAAGGAATCAATTTGCTCTTTTGAAAGCGACTTTAATTTCTGTGTATCAGGTGACGTTTGAGAACTTATGGCGACTGTACCAGAAGAATTTGCCGCAGAATGAGATCTACTTGCGTGTGGAATGGGAATATCATATTCTTGTGAAATTGATTGCAAGAGATGGAGTCTATTCTGAACATTATCATCATGCGCTTCTTTGTCGCTTTCTAATTTTGCTTTCAGAGTTTTCCTTTCTATCAAGTCATTAGTTAGTTCCTCAATTGCTTTTTTTATTTCCTTGCATTGATTGTCTTTCTCGAGCAAATCCTCCTGAATTCTGTCCCCTTGATTGTCCAAACTGTACATCATTTTTTTCAGCTGACTTTCATCGTGCTTCTCCGTAAAATCATTCTCTAACAATTCTTGGATCGACTGAGCTACTAATTCCTGTTCCTGGATCAAAGACTCTTGATGCTGTATTTGTTCCCTTGCTTCCTCTAGCTTTTGTTCGGATTCTTCTAATTCCTCTAGATGTTTCATTTGATGTTCAATCTGTTCGTCATATGATTCAATATCCTTTGTAATTATATCCATTTTTTCCAAATTTTGCTCTAATTCTTCTCGTGTTAACGATGCTGCATGTTTATGACTGGCCAATGAGTTTAAATCTGCTTTGTGATCCTTTGAAGTCGAAACTAAACCTTTTCTTGTCTTAGTGATCTGTTCTAATGCTTTAGTATATCTAGTGGAATCAAAAATATCGTCAAATCGTTTTTTAAGGGTTGCTCCATCCATTAATGGCCATGATGATTCTTCTTGATGACAAAATATAACATGATCTAAAATGGCTTTGGAAACTCCTAATAAGGCAGGAATTTGACGATCGAGTTCGCTGCATTTGTGTGAGAGAGAAACGCGCTCTCCACTTTCAGGATGAGTCGTTCGTAATATACCATCAAGAGCTTTGAAACTCATGGTCGTTTTCTTTTGCGTCACCTCCATACTACGAATGACGACCATACTTTTGCCGGCGCGGTTGGTGAAGCGAAGCTTAATTTGACCTTTGACGGTGGATTGGCCAACTGATTTGGGATCGTGCACAAAGGATTGTCCTGATTTATTACCTGGAGGCAGAGACCCTGTAACAGCATATTTAAGAGATTCAATGATTGTTGTTTTTCCGCAACCGTTCTCGCCGACGATGATGGTTAAAGGGAAACAGAAGGATATGACTTGTTCTTCATCATCTGGTGAAAATGAGCGTACGCCACGGATAGCAAGTTTATTGATTGAAGCCATATCTAATTATGAGGTTGCCTTGATATGAAAAAAAAAGAAATAGAAGTCGTTTTCCCTCCAATTTCTTTTTTACGTAAAGGTTGGTCTGTCGAAAAAGATATCCAGAAGCAGGAGAATGCAGAAGAATATAATTTCGCAAACAGAAATTCATGGAATTGGTCACGCACATGGCCACAAAATAAACAATTCATCGTCCGCCACTTCAAGAATTTCTACTTCTTATGCAAAGGAAAGTAAAAAGCAAAGAATATTTGATAGTGATATAAACATTCATAAATTAATTATTTTGACCTTTTCATCAGATTACTCCAATATTAAACTTCATTTCATTCCCATAAGATAGATTAAAAATCGCCATTGTAAGCTGCTTGCTCCTCCTTCTCTTGCCTCAAATCTCTTCTTAATTCATTTTGCATTGGTATCAAAACATTCTTTTTAAAATAATCAAAGGGTTCTCTCAAACTTGTCTTTTCCCAATCCATCAACTTATTTTTCTTTTCGTCTTCCCCTTCCATTATAGCATTCTCTTTGGCATAAACATCCAATTCCTGCATTAATTGAGGTAACGTAGGAACTCCAAATGGATCAAAGGCCTCCACTTTTTCAATATTGATAGGAACGCAAACACGGCCTGTTTTAGGATGGACGCAGAAGGGACTTTTGAGTAAATGGTTTTGCATCTTGGAAACGTTGATATCCAAACGGGGATAGGTAAATATAAAGACTGTGCGGTATTTCCAGGTTTCGAGCTTGTTCGCATCTACATAAGATAAGGTACGTGCTTGTTTGGATCCTACTTTTTTATTCGCTTTCAGGAAAATATCAATGGTTTTTTGGATTTGATGCCATTTTTCTTCGGGTGTGGAGATGTTTTGAGAAGAAGACCAGCTCGACAATAGCTTGTCGGAAACTTTTTGTGCGGATTCTGGAAGGGTAGAGAGGAGTTTTTCCCATTCATCTGACGAAGCCAATATCCCATGTCCTGATTCTGGAAGTATATGCTTCACAAACATGGGTTCTAAAATATCATAGGATCTAGCCAATAGCGGGTGCAATGGAGAAGTAAGGTTCATGGCATCTTTATTATGTTCCGTATCGGCCATGACCTCAAAGTAACTTGCTACTGCGCTTCTAGCATCATTCGAAAGATTCCGAGCGTGGGAATCACATACCCACGCATGCACTCCACGACGTCCAGAATAAAACCAGGCAATATGTTGAAAGCCAAAATCCTCTGTAAGTCCTCTCTGTAGCACTTTCATTGCCATTGTCATCATGGTCCAGCATTTAGGACAAATTTGTGCGTTTTTACACCCACAGTTACGTACACCATCATAGTCGGTTAAATCAATATCAAACACTAATTCACGTTGAGTAGGTTTAAAATCCTGAAAGGCATCCTTGTCTTTGGGTGGATGGGTATATACAGCTCCGATATCGATTTTGTGGGGTTTCATTTTACAAATGGTAGATTCCAATTCTTTCTTTGACGGAAAACTCTTGTATCGGATATAGATCTCTTCTCCTGGTATTTTTTCAATGGTGAAGGAGAATTCTCGTTTTGTGAAAACACTCGGAGCTGCTTTGCTTGGTATAGCATTTCTTGATTTGGAGGGAGATTGTATCAACGGGGTAGAGGATGGATCATACGATAGCCAAGAATATAAGAGTTCAAATGGGAACAATCTTGAATAATACATGGAAAGTAGCTCAGGACTAAACACATAGTCATCTTTCTTCTCTTTTTTTGGCGTGACTAGCGCGGTGGCTTTGTTTGTTTCCTTCGCCATGTTCACACTTGATTCATGTTCCACATCTTCGTCAGATGAAGTGTTGTTGTCTCTCTCGCGTTTTTTCGATTTCATTCCACTTGGAAATTCACTTTTGACCAATGGTGTGTTGCTGGGAGATACAGGGACTGCTTCACTGCTTGTCATTTTGGTGCTTGATATTCTTTAATGGAAACAAGGGATATTGGAGATAGATAATGAGAGACGCGCCTTTTTGAGTTGTGAAATATGAAGGGATGTTTATTTAGGTTGTGTAGATCTAAGTAATGTATAAATATATAGGAGTTCTACATTAGATTCATTATTACGTACGAAATGGTTCGTACTTAGGATAATGTGTATCTGTGTTTTGGCGCTGAAATCATGCAGGAAAGAAAAAACTTAAAAACGCGCCAATTTAATGTTACTAAATTTTCTGTCGTAAAATCAGAACCCTAACGATATGAATGTCTAACCCTAACCCTCATAGAGAGAGCGTCCTGACCTGATACAACTAATTTTTGATCGTCTTCTTTAGGGCAAGACGTTCATCGCTCCTTCAAACTTCTAAGCAACATATTTACAAGTCTTCCTTTCTCCAACGTCTCAAAGTTAACAACTTAAACAACAGAAACTCTACTAAAAAATGGTCTCCTTCAAAATAAAAAACATAGTCAATGTACTCATTCTCCTTTTCTCTGTTCTACCATCGACGACGGTCCTTGCAAAATCTGTTTCACTTCCTCCATCATCATCCTCCAAATTTTTTTCGTTCCAATGGAGTTCCAACATCAATTCTAGCACGGGAAAAGCTGTCTCCTTGGAACGCTCTCAATGGAATCTCCCATCCCAGAACAGAATAAATTCATCCTTTTTTAGATCCTCATTGGCCAAGGCATTATTTCAACCCTATCCATCCTGGTTATCGTATGGAAGGGTCACTGGAGGATTGTTGCAAACTAAGGCATATTTTTCGTTAGGAGAAAATGAAAACCAATCAAGGGAATGTCCGTTAACGATTCGCGATCGAATATTCGGTCTGAATTTGTTAATTTTTGGACCATTGAAATCCACAAATCCCAAGATTAAGAATCAAAAAGATTGCATATCCTTTGATTTACCCATTCTCGGAGGACTATTAACAACCACATCCAATATCCATCCTAATTATGGAAGTATTCGATTCTCTCTATTTCGTGATAAACCAAATACAGCATCGTTGTTTTCATCAAATTCCAAGTTGGATTCCATAATTTGCATGCAAACAGAAATAGTCGATTATCCTCCTGCCATTGCTGGAGAAGCACCTATTTCATGGTTACGGAAATCTTTTTATTTGAATACCCAGTCCTATGTACATGCATATGTCATGTGGAGATATCACAAACGGTGCCGGAATGTCATGTTGGACTCATTGGATCGCTAGATAATAAATAGTTTTGGCAAAAAACTGTTTCGTCTAGCTTTGTTCTAGGTACATGTAATAGAAACTATCATTTCATGACATTTTGATAATTGTAGAAGCCGCTTCCATATCTATTTATTGATTTGCAATATACTAATGATCATATTCTTGAACAACATTTATATTATATGAAGCAATAAATCACAGCGCAAATTTCTTTTAGAGCACATGGTGAATTTACATCATACCAAGTTGAAATAAATGAATTTCATCTAGAAATCTTCAACATGTTGAGAAGGATTTCCAAGGTAATCGATACGACTAATAATGATATTGTTTAACTAATGATAGAATTACGAACATTTTCTGTTCAGAAAAGATGCAGAAATCAAACCATGTCCATTGAAGATGACGATTTCTATGATTCGTTCTTTTTAGCATCAGATAAGTTTATCCATTATTAGTATTTTAAGAAATTTAGTACTAATTTATTCAATCTTGTTGAGGTTGAATTAGACCGACCCCGCCTGAATTGCGCTTGTATACCACGCTAATTTCACTCGATTCCGAATCGCGGAAGACGTAAAAGTCATGATCAATGTAGTCTAGGGCAAAGATGGCCTCATCCACACTGATGGAATTGGAGAGATCAAAGCTACACAAATGGAAGAAAAAAGGTATGAAAGAGTAAGAAAAGGTATCTATTAAATATGCAGTTGGGACATCTTACTTACCTCTTGATTTTGGTAATTGTTGGTGCTTCTGGATCAAGAAACTCTTCCACTTCTGATTCGGCCTCTTCTTCTTCAGGAAGTGCATCCAAAACATTCGCAATATTTTTGCCAATGTTAGGACCTCCGTGGAATCCCTCTAGTCGGCGTTCTTTGTACTTGCGAAGTTTACGTGCCTTAGAATGACATTTTGGAACACGTGTTAGGAAAATTGGAATGCTAAAGGAGTCTTTGTTTCGTCTCTTTGAGCACTTACCAAGCGATCCGCGACAAGATCAATTGAGGCGTACATATCAGGACTGGCTTCAGAAGTACGGATTACTGTTCCTTTCAGACTGGTTGTAACTTCTGCTTTATGAGCAGCTTTTACCTGTTTTTCCATCCAGAGTAAACATTAAAAAATGAATGGCATAATTTTATCTGAGTCGGTATGGTCTTTCACATAAGATCTTTATCTGGATTTCTTAATTTCTGCGCAATTAGAGAAAGAGCTGAATAATTTACAAATTTCTTACCTTTGGGTTTTTGTTCACAGAAAGGTGGACATCACATTCCATGACTGCACCACTGCTGGCAAGCTTCCCAACTGTCCTTTCCAGTTTTTTGTTAACATAATCCATCAATGCTGATGTTACTTCCACATTATTTCCAGTCACGACAATTGGTACGGAATTGTCTGTCGTGGCAGCATGCAAACTAATCGTTTTGAATGGAATTGTTGGTTTAATTTGAGGAACAAATGATGAAACTGATGTAATTCCAATTATGGAGAGAAGAGATAATACACGCATCTTTAAATTCAGTTTATGCGTTGGTAATATAGCTATTTCTTTGCGTTCGCAAGGGGAATGAACAAATTGTAATTTTGTACTTTTTGTGATGGAAAATTAAAGATTGCGATCTGAGTAGCATTATTTGACGTCTGATGGTGTCAAAATCGTTCTTTAATGTACTTGCAGTAGAAGATATGACAAAAGAATTCAACGTGCTCTCAGTATAAAATCAACAAAGGATCTCGTCATATCTCCTAAGTATTTTTCAATAGCAATGTACGTAGAAAAGGTCAATAAATCCTTTACGTAAGTCTCCTACTTCGATTGGAATAAAGAGTTCTCGCGCGTGCACAAATCATATGAAAATCCGACTAACGTACTTGATTTATGGAAATATGAAATTATGATTGTACATACAAGAAAATGAAACTCCACACTAATTAAGTTGACCGTCTCAGCAGACTGCAATCAAGCGCCAGAAATCTACTCAAGATTGTGTATGATTTGACAGCTCGTAGCCTATCATACACTTTTCATGTAGAATCCAGAGAAGCATCCAATCATGCGCATAGCAGCCGCCCATAACTCCTAATCATAATTCTCATTTCTGAACATAATTAATATGCTTTTACTCTGGTACCGTACTCGTATACATAGCGGTGCTCTAGCTCTCCTCTCTATCTACGTATTTTGTGTTTAAGGGATATTTATTACTACAACGAAGGATTTATCCACACACAAAATAACACCACCTTCTTTGTTCGAAACCATTCATAATATAGTGGTTGGGGGAGGTTAAGACATATGATGAGCAGCGTGAGAGTACAAAACTAAGCCTCTTGTAACATAATATCTTCTATGATCCGGTAAAACTACTCCTCTATGATGCTTATGAAACATTATTTTTCAACCAACATATTAGGCAAATGTATATAAAAAATTAAGAATTTTTTACAAAAATATAAAAACACTCCTTTCTCACATAATTAAATCATTATACGAAGTCCCCTATTTGCCATAATTGAACATTTCAAATGAAAATTTGCTTTCGAAATGCTCACATAGATCTTGTCAACAATCATAGTATTTTAGTATCTTAAATAAAAATTTGAACACAAATTTCACACGCATTAGATAACAGCTTTGACAGCAGAGTACAGGTGACGTAAAATCCTAATCTTTCTTTTATTCCCATTTTACAAATAACAAAAAATTGATAGATGAAATGTAATGGTATGGTATTAGTTTATATTTTGTAATCGCATGTTTGAAATTCAACAAATAAGTATGAACAAGACAGATTGAACGCTTATTGGGATATTATGGTGAAGTTTCCTAATGCAAAGATTTATTGAAGCAGAGGACTATGGCAATAATCTCAAGACTAGAGTAATTTTGAAATGAATATATCTTCACGAGGCAACGTAAATCAATTTAAAATTGTAAAGTGGAGAAATTACATTCATGACTACAGAATATCTTATATTGAAACAAATAAATATTACGTCCGCCTCACAAAGAGATATATCTCGATACTTCTTTTTGAACAATGCCTCCACGTGACAACTAATCAACTTTCAATCCCCGAGTATATTGGTCTCGTAGTGCCTGGCTTGTTTTTCGCCATAATACTC
>Ga0209092_10001679_pt1 | contig 21205 bp, 13 predicted proteins | sample FraStrMetagenome_FD_187446 | JGI IMG/M metagenome (GOLD analysis project Ga0209092, IMG submission 187446) | Marine eukaryotic phytoplankton communities from Arctic Ocean - Fram Strait ARC3M Metagenome (SPAdes) (version 2) | ecosystem: Environmental > Aquatic > Marine > Oceanic | place: Fram... | reverse complement strand
ATGTGAGTGAGTGTGTGTGAGTGTGTGTGAGTGTGTGAGAGTTTGTGAGAGTGTGTGAGAGTGTGTGAGAGTTTGTGTGAGAGAGTGTGTGAGAGTGTGAGAGAGTGTGTGAGAGTGTGTGAGAGTGTGTGAGAGTGTGTGAGAGTGTGTGAGAGTGTGTGAGAGTGTGTGAGAGTGTGTGAGAGTGTGTGAGAGTGTGAGAGTTTTCACTGTGGAGTGTTGAAAAAATATATATGATTGAAAATTTGAGATGGGGAGATCAATCAAGGTTAACGGAGACAACGATTGCAAAATAGATGTAGAAAAGCAAAACAAAGTCAAATTGATGTAATTATCATTGGTATCCTAACGTAATTCACAATCAAATCCAATGCTGTATTGTAAGAGTGTTAGATAGTCCATCTGTTTACATGAACACATGAATGGTGAAGATTGTATCGGAGATATAATCCTTGGTTTGAAGCAAAGGACGGTGGAATTAGATTTCAAAATAGGTACCATAAATAACGAACTGGATGTTACAGCAGTACCATACATATTTAAGATGCATCTAGGAAAAGAGAAATTGTAAATAAATCCAAGCTATCAATACAAGATAGTGATGTTTTTTTGGTTTATCGGCAATCACGATCAAATGTTTAAAGAGTTTCTGATTTGAAATCGATGTTTCCCATGTTGATGTATCTGCTGTTTAAATTTATCTGGAGGATAGTGACTGTAACAAGATTTGATCTGCCAGAGTATCAGAGACAAACACTGCCGAAAGTATTCGGAAGTTTAGGAAAATTGTATTGGGAGCATTGGATACTTGATTTTGTTGAATTTATAATTCAATAACAAACTTTAAAATGAAAGTAGCTACTTAAAAATTTTGTAAGCAAACCATTTTATCATCATTTAGCACCTATGATAGCATCCAAAGCATGCTCTAGTCCCTTACTTAATGGATTTGTGGGGAAAATAATACAACTTGCTGAGCCTAGTGACAACGAAAGAAACAAAGCCCATCCCGTAGCTAACTCCAACCTTCCCTGTTTCACACTTTTCAAAAACGAAGCCTCATCAAAATTCCTTCCATCTGGACGCCATTCTTGTAATTTCTTTTCCACAAACTCACGTTCCGCATAAGAAGTCCCTCCTGCCAAGGCAACAAACAATGTATCTGATACTGGCCCACTTCCACATCGTAATTTTGTTTCTAGCATTTCTTGACTTAACCAACTTTCAGGTGAGTTTTCAAGAACTGAGGCGGGTTTGTCCTGGACGGCTTTTTCCTTTTCACCACCCCAAGCACGATGGCGAGGTCTCATATTTCCACGTCGTTTGGAGGGTTGAGACCATCCTAAATCCTTGACGGATTTGATGCGAGATGCTAGTTTTATTGCGGCGTCTTCCTCCTTATCGAATATACCTCCAGTGAAAAAAGAGGAAATGTACTCATTTTCAGTGGCTTGAAGTTTGGTGGTGTATGAAGTAGAGGGTTTGGAGAGAGGAGCAAATCCCGAAATGGATGGGATGAGTGTTAAGAGGAGAATAACAGTGTGTTTGGATATCATTGTGGATCTGATTGGGGAGTTGAATTTGTTACGTCGTTCACAATTTGCTCAAATTGGGTTTGTAAACAATTTGTTAACAAGAATGATGGGATGCTACATTCGTGGGTATAGAACACGTAATTGCTTTTTATATCATAATGGAAAAAAAGTCCTACACAAAAAACCGAATCCTTTCGGTTCGTCGAAAAATGGTGTCGGGCCCTGCCCTAATAAAGTTTATTAGTTCTTGAGATCAGCAATCAGCATGATGACACAAATAAGCTATTAATTCAAAAAAAAGAGAGATAAAAAAAAGATATTTAATATGATTTGGATGCGAGTGAATAAGAATCGCGATTTTAAACCTCAATTGATACTAAAGATTATTCTTATTATTAAAAAATTTGGTAAAATCTATATCAAATCATTCTCGATTTGTCTATCGATGTCTTGACTCTTTTTCACAAGGACGCAGATCATACTTGTAATAGAAAACAATTCTCATCTTTACTTTTATAAATCAATGTCATCTTCCCATTCCATCTCGACGTCTAGCTCCTCTAAAGCCCTAATCTCCACAACATCCCAAAGCATTCATGCCCACAGTCATAAAAGCCCACGCAAAATCCTTTCTGAAGAAGATTATACAACGAAACTTCAATCCATAATATCTCGTGATTACTATCCCTCTCTCCCTACACTCCGTCGTGATGTTGCCATCTTACAAGCAAGATCTGAAGGAGATACCACCAAAGCTGTCGCTATTCGTCGAGCAGCACGACAAATTGAACTAGCCGAAGAAGAATTACAATCCAATTCAAAAAAGAATAGTCTTGAAAATGCCAATGTGGATACCTTTCATCGATTGGTAACATCCGAAGACAATGAGCATTTTGAACAAGTTCAAAAAGAGGAAGTATTGCAACATCGTGCATTTGTCAATCAAGTCTTTGAATCAGCTTTATCTACTAAGCATTTGATAAAACATCAAATACAGGATGAAGACAATTTAAACGGACAAGCCGATGATGCTTTGAAATTGTTGGCTTCTGATGAATTTAATTCCACTCCAAAACGAGCGAAGAATAATCATCAGAAAGATATATCAAAATCATCCTTATTTTTTACTCCTTTGCATCAGAAGCAAGTTGGTTCTTCCTTGATATTACCTGGAGTAAATGATCATTTGATCAAAAATAATAATACCAACTTATTAGCAAAGGATGAAGATCGTCTTTTAATGCCTCCGCCGTCATCCATGACATCTCCATCCAATAGAAAACAAACAAGTTCCATCAAAATGCAATTAAATCGAGAAAATGGCAACAATGATCGAGAAAAAAGAATTCAACCATCAGAAACTCGGTTTCCTTATCAGACCGCTTCTCGTATAATGACCAGACCAACATCATTTTCTACAGAAATCTCCCATTTACCTCTTAACGAATCTTCGACTGAGTATGACTCCACCACTACAAATACTGATTTAGATTCTTCACCACAGTCTCTTCATCAAGAACGTCTCGATCGACAATCCAAACTCATGAAAGATCACCAAACTTATGTGAATTTGACTCCCGTGATTTTACCAGGAAAGCGAATTATAGGAATGGAAGAGGAAGAAGAAGAACCAATAATGACCTGGGGAGATGTCGCTTCAACACCTCTTATGGCTCCCAATCCCCCCCCTGTTTCGATAGATACTCGAGAACAAATTGCTCAAACCCTGGTTCGCAAAAATCAACAGAAACAACGAAACTTAAAACCATTGAAAAAAAACAACAAACCCGATTCCAAAAATGCTTCATTATTAGATCGCACTCAGAATTTAACTCCAGCTGCTAAATCACTTTTACGATCTCATGTAAGCAGTAGCACCCCTATCTCGTCTTTTTTATCTAAATCAAAATCGAATCAACACCACAAAATCAATGCCCGTAATCGTTCAGCGTTTGGATCTGCTCTTCGGGATTCCTATTCTGTCTCTCGATCGTCATCTTTCATAACATCAAAGAGTAGGATTAAGTCTTGTCAATCTAGAAATAGTAGCGCCATGGGTGCGACTCCCCGTATTCATAGAAATAGAACGAAGGAGAGTCAAATTTCAAAGGAAAACAAAGGGAAAAGAAATGACTCTATGCGGATCAATGATTTATTGGAAATGTAGTTAGTAAAATCTCATTGTAAAATAACAATCATTCCAAAATTTTGATGTTTGCAGCTGACCACATGTGCGATATTCAGTTTTGTAACAGAAATTCGTAACAATAGCCTCATGAATAAATTTACAATTGTGAAATAGAATGACGCATATGGTAAATTTAAGGTAGACAAGCTAGGGCAACCCCAATAGACAGCAGATATATTCGATTGGCGGTTGTACTTCACAAAAGTAATTCCATTTGAAATATGTTGGAATGCGAATAATAAATAAAATGGAACGGTGCACAATTATGACAATGACATGAAAGTACACAGATGGATTTCATTGATGGAGTTTGTACAATATTCATTTTATTAATGTAAAAGAACAAACACAGCAAGAAACACACAATATTACATCATTTTAATTGTTATTTTTACCTGCTGGCGTCGATTATTTCAATGTATTACATCTAACCTGAGAGCGGTTTTTTCATTGTACGTCAAAATCAATTCTTTACTTGTGAAAAGGACATCCAAGAGCACATAGCTTTCCGAAAGAAGAGGCAAATTCCTTAAAGAAAAGGGCTTCATCAGCAGCGTACTCTTCCACAATCTTCTTAAAATCAGCATCTTGAATCAAGGCAATATCAGTACGAAGCATCATAAGAGTTCCACTAGGATCAGTGTATTGAGGTGGTCCTTGCCATTCACGTTCTTTCCATTCAATGTCTAGCAAGTTTTTGTAGTACTCATTGTTAAAATCCAATGGTGTTTTGGTCCAGGGCCCGTCAAATCCAGAACGAGTTTTTTTGCATTCTCCCAAAGTGTGGGCACCTGAAAGAGCAACTATTTCACGGTCGTCCATTCCCATGCGGCCAAAAACTTCTCGCAAGTAATCAGCTCCAAAAATAGGGGCGGGGAGGCGTCCATTGGCGGGAACTGGGTCGGTGGCGATGATGTCCTTACGTCCGACAGTGAAAGGAACCTCCGGTCCTCCAGAAGCTTTGATAGCCTGTGTTCCAGCCATTACCCAAAGGTCAGCAATAGAAACATCGGGATACTTTTCTTTCAAAGGAGCCAACAAATCATGGACAATGTTTAGACCAACGTTGGCTTTATCACTGGCTTCAGGTTCAAATCTCATGGTGGCCCCGTCTGATCCTCCAGTGCTATCACTTTTGTCGAAGGTTCCACTGGCATGCCAAGCGTTACGAACAACAATGGGGCAGTAGTTTCCCTTATCACTTTTGATGGTAGCGATAACATCGGCGGTTACAGCAGCTTCGTCAACGGAAGACATATTTGGATTGTTATAATAGTTTACTTGTGGTAACTAAAACCAAATTTGTGAGAATATGAGAACTGTAATATTACATTTATATTTACATACGGTAATACAGTAGGATCTCCATAAATGACTCATAATGTGTTATTCATCAAAGTATGGATTTTTCCCTCAAGCAGAGACCTAAAACTACATATACAAGTTCAAGTCTGAAACGTAATATTTTATTAGGGCAGCACGAGCTTCCCAAAGCTAATTGATTCTCAAGATGTTGCCGACGCTTCGTAAGAAAAATGAAGACTACGTCATCCTGTTTTAAACCATTTAAGAAACATAAAAAATGTAGGAAGCCACAAATAAGCCCAAATTTGTATATTATTTAACTGCTTTTTGGTGTGACGGGCATCTAATTTATGGCAAACGTTATCTTGGGAAGCAATGATGAAGATTATATCAGTGTACAAAAATAAAACTTCTGTAGGGCAAAACATAATCTGTGTACCCCTTCAAAATGCACTCTTTTCCATCCACAGGAGACACGTATTTTTGTGAAGGATGTCAAAACTCCGAATTTTGATTCGTATCTTCATCTTTTCGATTCTTTTTATGTCATGAAGATGATGTTGTTGTAGAATTAACTTCAGTATGGTACACATACGTACGTCAAAATCTATTTGGAATTTTCAAACGAATCACAATCGAAATCAGAATTCTCATTGAACTTCTACATACAAGAGTCTTAAAGGTGTGACTTAACAATTCACTGGTATCATCCTACACAAATCTACTTCTCATTTCCGTTCCATCATTCTTATACTGAAAAAGGTTTGCAGAGAAGATACCAAATGTACGATGATATTGAGGAATCATGATTATTTTAATGTATCAAAATTATTTTCTTTTCATCTTCACAAGAAGTCAACTCATAATTTACAAGAGTCACTCACTATAACACAAAGTGTCACAGAAGCTTCGCAACAATTTTGAGCGTCACTTCCGAAAAAATAGAATCAAAAATAGAATCATGGCAACAGGTAACTACACAGAGACATTCCATGACAACGCGGTACGTGCTGAAATCACCACAAAAATTGTCAACATGAAAGCCAACGTTTGTCCCATGACGATTCGTTTAGCATGGCACGCCAGTGGAACATATGATAAAAGCGACGACAGTGGAGGATCTGATGGAGCAACCATGCGTTTCAAACCAGAACTGACAGATGGAGCTAATGCAGGGTTGGGACTCATGCAAAACGTATTAGCGCCTATAAAGAAAAAGTTCTCTTATTTGTCTTATGCAGATATTTGGACTTTGGCAGGTGTAGAGGCAGTGAAACATTGTGGAGGTCCTGATGTTCCGTTTAAATACGGGAGGTCTGATGCTGACCCATCCTCAGTACCGAGTTGCTGTCCTGCCAATGGGCGTCTACCTGATGCTGCTTTAGGTGCAGATCATTTACGTGATGTTTTTCATCGTATGGGTTTTATTGACCAAGAAATAGTTGTTCTTTCGGGTGCTCATACATTAGGTAGTTGTCATGAATCACGTTCTGGATTCGAAGGACCTTGGACTAAACAGCCTCTTAAGTTTGACAATGAATATTTTAAGAATATTCTCGAAATTGAATGGAAAGAGCGTGAATGGGATGGTCCTTTGCAGTACACTGATCCCAGTGGGAAACTCATGATGCTTCCTACAGATTTAGCACTTAAATCTGATCCAAAGTTTCTACCATACGTCAAGAAGTATGCAAAAGATGAGGCGTTATTTGCAAAAGATTTTGCTGCAGCTTTTGGGAAACTGATTGCATTGGGTTGTCCTGCACATGTTCAGCCAGATGCTACGCCTGCAGAAGTGACAAATCCTGAGTCTGCAGCTAACAAGGATTTCCGCGATCTAGCAATGCACGGCTCATTGGTAAAAATGAAGAAGATTGCTGAAGAAACACCTGGTGTAAATGCGAGTTCCAAAGAAGCTGTTAGTCTTCGTACTCCTCTGCACAAAGCAGCCTATTTTGGCCATCCAGAGGTAGTTAAATTTCTCATTTCAGAATTCAAAGTAGATACCAATGCTATAGATGCAGAAGGAGAAACACCCATGCATGATGCAGCTCGTTTTGGACATTTTGATTGTGTCAAGGTGCTATTGGAAGCAGGCGCTGATAAGAGCATCAAAAATAATTTAGGACAAAGTCCTCATGATGTGGCAGTCATTTGCGACCAAGATGATGTTGCCGATGCACTGAAAAAAACAATATTTTCAGGAATTTTCTCTCGTTAATTGAATATCAATTTAGATGTTATCGATGCAAATAAAGACTATATAAATAAATTATTTTTGAAAAATGCAACTCTTCCTATAGTGCATGATTGTTTCATGTTCTCATTTTGTGTCGCTTTGACAAATGGATTTCTTTCTTTAAAGATTAACCTAATGTAACAAGTCCTCTGTTTCAAACTTTCAATCTACTTCAAGAATTTGCGTTTTTTTTATGGATATAGTATAGTTGTCTCGAAGTGCGAATAAATTGATTCATGATGCGTAGAAATCTACAAAGAAATTTGATAACAAAGATTTTTCTGAATATCTCATTATTATTCGCTCACTCCCATCACAGAATGGCACGAGTGAGTCTTAGGTTGATGACCTTGAGTGTCGGAATCACCTTTTCTCGAGCATTCCATACTAGTTTTTTCCCTAACAATGCTCTCAAACGGCCGAAATTTTTATCCAATAAGCTCTCCATGATGAGTACTGGAAGTGGAACCCTATTGGATGCCATATCCTCCTCTGTATCTAAATCATTGGGTCGGACAGTCTCACTTCAACCATCCTCAGGTGGGGGGGCATCCGGTGGAAGTGGTGCATCTATCAGTGCTGTAGTTGATCCAGAAACGGATGCCAAATATTTTATCAAATCTACTTCGATATCGTCAGGAGGAAGCAAAATGCTCTATGCTGAATATTTAGGTGTTAAAGAAATGGCAGAAACGGATTCAATCAAAGTTCCAAATCCTATTGCCTATGGTGAAGGAGGTCCCAATAACTCGGCATTTGTTGTCTTTGAATATCTACAGTTCACAGGAGGAGGATCAGGATATGAATTAGGGAAACAATTGGCAAAAATGCACCGTTCGAGCAGTCCTAATGATAAGGGATTTGGTTTCCATGTAGATAATACAATTGGTGCAACACCTCAACCAAATCTTCCATGGATTCAAGATTGGGCTAAATTTTGGGATACTCACCGATTAGGACATATGATGAAACTCTGTCACGATTGTGGATATTCCAAAGATAAAGTGGAGAAGTTAAGGACAAAAACTAAGGAATTACTTTCTCATAATCCTCAACCAAGTCTTATTCATGGAGATTTGTGGGGCGGAAACAAAGGATATGCGAAGGTAATAGATAGCGTGGTCCCAGTTATATTTGATCCTGCCACTTATTATGGTGATAGAGAAGCTGATGTAGCAATGACCTACCTGTTTGGAGGCTTCGGTACTGACTTTTATGAAGGTTATGAGGAAGAGTGGTCTCTGCCAGAGGGACATGAAAAACGAAGGACCGTATATAATCTTTACCATATTTTGAATCATGTAAGTACTTTCATTTTTTATTGTTGATGGTTCAATGTTTATGTATTAAATTTGTATTTGTGTATTGTTCAACGGACTCCAATGAAAAAAAATCTTCCCACAATTTAATTTTTTTGGCAGTATGTTCTTTTTGGAGGTGGTTACCTCAGTCAATCAAAGTCCATGATTGAACAAATTCTTCGATACTAGTAAGTTCTTGCAGGATAACGAAAGTCGGTAGCAATGGTTTATAAATGCGCAGGAGATTCATTTTGGTGGACTTTGCATTGATCAAGCGCAACAAATGATTCATGGAATTCTGCCATATTAACTTGAACGAAAAAAGATTTACTTACGTCGAGCAGAAGATTCTATTGGAGATCACTAATCGAAATTCCATCTAGAACCTTATATCAAAAATGCATCTAGATTAAAAAGATTTCAGCTCAAACTACCATATTAGAAAAAGTAGAAGTTAAATTGTAAATTATCATTTTCTATGTTTGTTTGTGTACGAGTGTTTTTTGCAGTTTCAAGAGTACAAGATCTATGTTCTACAAAAAATACCACACTTGTGGAATTTCCTGGACAATAAATACGATGGTACAGATTTCATCTGCTACCGAGAAGGACAAACTGCAGTCGTCAGCATGAATAAAACTATTACCTGACACACAATTGAATTGAGAAAAAGACATATCATTCAAATGATGGCTGTAAATTAATAAAATAAACAATTATTAATTTATCATTCAATTCACAGAAGTGAAATATTTTGAAACTTGTTTAACATTAAGTTTGAAATTCGAGGTAGCACAATCAATATAACAAACTAAAATTGATTTCATAACTTTATTTTTTTGATTGTTGAACAACGAATTGCTTCAGCATTGCTTTAGTTTACTATCCAACAAAAATCAAGTACAAGAACAATTCTATTTCTTATAACCCATCACTAACTACTTCTTATTTTATATTTGAAGTTGCTGAAACTGCTTTATGTGGTGTCTTCGACGAATGAATTGCATCTTAAGGCCTTCAAATTATTCTGTTGTTTGTATTTTTTCTTCTTTTAGGCCCGTCCATGCGGTAAGATTTGGTAATCCTAAGTCCGAATAGTCTTGTTAGGCTATAAGAAATCGAAGTACATACATACCTATATCTTTTATTTTTGCTCAATAATATGTAGCTGCGTGGGAGACCTATGCAAAGAATCCATACACATGTATAGAATAACTTACTTATCTAAGAGGCCGCGAAAGTACAAATTCTGGCGCTGCGCATTGCTGTTACTATATAAACTATAAATATAGCATACTTTCACAACCACTTGTCTATAAAAAAACAAGATATATATAAGAATATTTATATTGGTGTAAAAAAATCTACACCAAAAAATCAACACGTAGATTTTTACCACATGGCCTTACATTGAATCGAAAAATATTAATTATAAGACGCTGTATAAAGTGGAGATATACCATCATTCTTAGATTATCTTATCCTCTGCATATTTATTAATATTCTTTTAGGTCGTCCAAATTGAAATTGTAATAGACGGCACAAATTCCAACAAAAGCCAGAGGTTTTTGACTGCTGTAAACAAAGCCATGATGACCAATCGTTCCACAAACTGTGAAAGTAATCGATTGCAAAGCCTTCTAGCTTTGGTGAAGTAAACCTTGAAGCTTTTATTCAATTTTGTCGTTTTTGTCTGCGCCATCCAAATTGTAATAGAAGGCCCACATTCCTAAGAAAGCCAAAGGCGGGAGAATACTATCGCCAACTATATAATGACCAATCGCTGCACAAACTGTGGAAGTAATCAATCCACGCCTTGCAAAGCCTTCTGGCATAGGTCCTATGTTCCACAAACTTGCACAGCCAAGAATCTTGCAAACGCCCAATGTAAGCAAAAAAGGTTTTGAGGGGATGTTAAAAGCTGAAATGAAGACATTGGACACTTCCTCAAGCTTTGGGTCTACAGGGACAACTCCTAGACCCATGAGAGACATGAACGCTCCAGGAATTATTGAAGAGGAGAGAATGCATTTGAGAAGTGTCCTTGGAGTTGGCATAGACATCGTGGTGAGGTTCAGAATATGCTTTTAGATATTGGATATAGTAAAAAAGTGTCTAATAAATCTTTTCTTCTTTGTGAGGTGTATCAAAAATAACTTTACGTAAAGGTCGTAAAAATGACATCATTAAATCTATATAGAGAGTGCGTGTAATTTAAAAAAAGAATAGTATGCCTCCTATCTACACAGAGCGTTCAGCTCCTCTAGATAGGGTATATATACGTTGTGGAAACTAATTTACCTTAGTGAAACTATAGGATCCGCCTTAGTGCGACGCTATTTAGACAATTATAATAATATCATACAACAAGAAACTATCTGCACATACCTGCAGACGTAAAGAATGCACTCATATCATCATGTTCAATTTATTTAAAGAAATTCAAATAGCGTCATTTATATGTTTATGTTTATGTTTATGTGTATGTTATAGTTTTACGTGTTGAATGGCCCTGCGCGCTGCGGCGGATCGGTAACCTTCACGATACTGAGAAAAACCTGCTACTCTCCGCGTGGAACCATTTTGCTTAGAGGTCAATTCCTGTCTTATATATAACATATTTGCTATTATTAAGAGGAGACATTAGCACTGATTTTCTCTGCATCTCCGTCCCTGCGTACTTACCCTGAATGAGCCGTCTGTAACCATCTATTCGCCACCTCTTTCCTTATCGCAATCGAACAGTAATTTTCCGCGTCCATATCCATTAAACTCGCCGCTCGAATACATTCATTGACTTCCTTGCCCTCCGAGATTCCTTTACAAACAGTCCGTATAGCCTCTATCGTTCGAAATCCACATTCCAGTTCTTGCTGGGGCATGCAATTAGTTTCTATCCACGAAAATCTGTCTCTCCTTCCCGTGAACGCGCTTCTGATTTTATCAAAGATATTTCCTCTTGTATTGGATTTGCCAACCGAGTCTAGGTGGAAACCACGGTTACGTCTTCCGATTCTCCATATAAATATACATGACCAGTGTCCACTCCTATGATTGCCCCAGAATAGTGGAATAATGTAGACACCGGATGGCTTGCTGCTCCTTACCCCGTTGGATCGAAACATTCTACCGAAACGTTGCCAATCATCTGTGCAATTGTATGCCTGAATTAGGAATGCTACATCTTGATCTGCCAGATACGTGTGGTTGGGTAACTGTGGTCTGAGGAGGGCGAGGTCTGCGTCTAGATCGTTACCTGAAAAAAGCTGCCATTTTGTGAGTAAGAGTGCATATTTTTTCTTTCTCTCGTTATTGTTGGTTACTATTGCGTTTTCTGGTGGTTTGTCCGCTGTGTCGCCCTTATCGGAAAGTGGCAGTGTGTTATCAGATGATAGAGAATGAATTTGTGATAATACCTTTCTTTCATATTCGATGTCGTGTTTGAGAATTTGTTTGCTACTTTGGAGCTTGTCTTTAATGCATGTCGCCATGTTTAAGATGTCTGGCGATGCTATGCGGGAGTCAGGTGCGGTATTGTTTGATTCCTCCAAGATTATTTGACAAATTTGTTTGTCTTGATCACGTAATTTCCGTTTTTTATTTTTGAATTTTGCTTTTTCGTAGAGCTGCGTTGATGAGTTATTATCAAGCAGGTTCATTAGTGAAGTATAATCTGGACGTGATATATCTTGTGATGTTAAAGCGGCAACTAACTTCTTTTGTTCTTCCTGTGATTTTTCCGATGCTTCTTGTAATGCTTGGATCCCTTTTTTCATTGCGGAATGTTGTTTGCTGCATCGTTGACATTGCAGTTTACCTTGTTGGATGGAGTTTGGAGGTGATGGGGGTGATGAACCTATTGTTATGTTCGTGGGTCTGCAGGTTATGCCTGTGCATGTTTTGAGTAGCCATTTATCAGATTCAGGGTTCTTTTTTTCCTTCTTAATTGGGTTTGGGGATGTGTCAGCCGTTATGGGACTTTTCCGCTTCTTATTGTTGATGCGTGCACACTTCTTTGTGTGCTTGAAGCTTTGTAGGGATAATTGCTCTCGAAATTTTACTTTCCAACCTTTTTCCTTTTCTTTTACTATAGTGCTGATGCTTCGATGTAATCCTGCTATTTTTGCGATGAGAAGTTCCTGGACTTTGTCCCAGATGGACAGAAGTTGAGTTGATATTTGTTCTTCCTGCTGTCGTGGTAATCCCGAGTGTTTTACGCGAAATGCGTGTCTCATAGTTTGTTGTAGGGACTTTGGGATCAAACCCAGCAGAATGGCATCCCGTGCGCCAAAGGATTCATCCCCAAGATATGCTTCTTCCATGATAGGACTGATGCCGAATATTTGAATAAGTCTTATTGTTCCTTTGCGGACGTTTTCAACTAGCGTCATATTACGATCCGAGCATTGTTTTTGCCATTGCTGGTAAGCGTCATTTATATGTATTCATATGCAACGTTCAGCAAGGTTCCGTATTTTATTTTGTTTAGGATATATAGGATAAGAATATAAGGTCAATCAATTTTATTTGCTGAATATGATCAATCGTGGTAATCCCTTCCGGCAAATAATAAATAACTTTGAGGAGATCAAGAAATTCCGTTGAAGCACGAATAGAACCAATAATATGAACTTTGTTGTATAACTTCACAAATAAAGTTCACTATTTCGATTATCTCCTACTTCTTGTTGAGAATCTTATGGAGCGATTTGAATCCATGCATATTTAATAACTTAAGAGACGTTAGATGAAGGGAGGAAAAAAAACATGAAATGTAATATTATGTATGGTAGTGCTAGATGTTGATTTCCAATGAGATCCACTATTGTAACCGTCGACCATTAATCTCTAGTTCCACAATAATACCCACTAAAAATAGATGTTAACTATAGTTGTTTAACAGTGTGGATTCTTTTAATTTATGAGTGCTTTACAGTCACTCATTTCTATACACAAAAATAGTTATCTTCTGCATTTATCTATTCTCCTTCGATGTTCCTAGAGTTTCTACCTGAATATATCCTTTTGGTTTCTTAACCGAATCAGCGTAGATAAGTTTTCCTTTTAATATTTTGGTTGGTATTTTGGAGGTTTTCTGTTGATTTATTATGTCATTACTATTATCCTGTTCTCCAACACTTGACATCAAGGCTATATTACTATAGGTATGTAAAAAAAAATCTGATTAGAAGTCTAAAAAGTTATCTCCTTGCAAGATGGAATTTCAAAGTTGAGCATTCAGATCAGAAAGTATCACAGAGATAAATCACTTGTATTCTTATACTTTAGTACAAAAAATCGTCAAATAAATTGGAATACTATATCAATTTGCACTTCAACGGTGATTGTCCTAAGTGGAAGATCTGTCAATGAAAATTGGTCCAATGTGAACATATATACATGTACATGAATCAATGAAGAATGTTCAAATGCAAATTGCCCAAGAAAAAATGATAAAAGTTTGCGCATGAACTGTATCCATCTGCGACTTGAACTCTCTGCTTTTAAACAACAATGGATGGTGTGATCGAAGAATTAACTGGTACCAATGACATTGAAAGTCATAAGTCATTCAAAGTCTGTTCTTCTGATTTTAAAGTAAAATGTGGTTTTTGTCAGGTCGAATTTGGTTTGAGGACATACATGATGAGCCCACGACAGCAGTTCTGGAAGATATAGGTATTGATTTCGAGAAAAGAAAACCGTTCGTAACGGTTAAAAGAATAAGATGTCTAAAATTAGAATTTTGTAAAATACCATGATAATGGAATATGTGTTGTATTCGAATTTCATTTCAAGCTACAGAATATATTGATCCAAAGTAACAATGGAAACGATTTTAAGTCTAATATTTAGGCTAATAGTAGAATCTCCATTGTTCACACTTATTCCACAAAAAAATATAAGAATAGAGCACATGCATAAATCTTCAATAATTTAAACGACATTTTAATACTCTTATTTTGATAATTCTCTCATCATTATTCTGCTGGTATTATTATTTGTATCTTTCTTTAACAAAATCGAAAGGATCGTCCGTCAAAGAATGCAGTGGATGCCATCAGCTATAAAAGGATGTTAGTGACATTCGATAATGATTTGACTTATTACCAATTTTGACAAGGTTATGTATTATGTATTATTTTTACTGAATTGGTGTAGAATGTTAAGAACTGTTGGAAAGTATCTTCAATCAAAGATTTCTGTGGATGCCGGCAGCAATAAAAGGATCATTTAATATATTGTGATACATTTTTTCCACAATGGTAATGATTTCAGCTTGAACAAAAGAATATCAGTGCCCTCGCCAAATAATATTGCAAGAGCATGATTAAGTTCAATAAATGTGAAGAACAAGCTAGGAGGAGTTGAACTTGAATTATCTCGCCGTAGGTCCACGATACAAGAATGGCTGGCGATCATATTATAATCTTTTATGTATGTAGAAAAAGGAAGGAAAAGATACCATTTGTCTGACACCACGTAATTCATATTTAGGCATTTAATGTATTCTACCGCTACTGGATGTAAATTTCAGTGTCTTAGAGAATTTGCGCGCACGTTCCTGTCACAATATTCCATAGAGCTCTACGCGAATCTGATTTCCGAATTCAAATTGTTTTACGTGCAAATTATAGGATTGATGTCTCCTATCTACTCCGTTTGTTTGAGAATCAAAGTCTATTTAGAAATCTTATTACGGTAGAGTACTTAAAAACACGTTTGAAAACATGATTCCATTCACACTTTTCATAATTAAGTCTTCCCATAACTTTATGTTACTTACAATCTATATAGTTTATTATAGTTTGAAAACAATCCACCATGACAACATTGATTGACAAGTTCCTCGAAAATGTGTCTAAGACACCAAACGACATTTATCTAACCCAGCCCATGGGAGGAGACGTGAACAATCTCAAGACCTACACATTTGCAGAAGTTTTAGAAGAAGCGAAAAAAATGGCGGCTTATATTGAAAGCCAAGGATACCCTCCAAAATCGAATATTGCCATCTGCTCTAAGAACTGTGCTTGGTGGATTATAGCTGATATTGCTATTTGGATGTCTGGACATATATCTGTGCCAATCTATCCTACTCTTACTTCAGATACTGTCAGTTACATTATTGAGCATTCTGAGAGTAAGATGCTTTTTGTTGGAAAACTTGACATTAAGCCTTGGGACGAGATGAAACAAGGAGTTCCAGCTGAACTTCCCACCGTTTCTTTCCCTCTTTGTCCTGAAGGTTCTTACTCTTCTACGTGGAGTGATATCATCTCCAAGACTAGCCCTATTGCTGAAGTTGTGAAACGCGACCCTGACGAAATGTGTACAATTATTTACACTTCTGGATCAACAGGAAAACCAAAAGGAGTAATGCATAAGTTTGATGCTTTGTATGTGACTACAGTTCAACTAGTCAAACTTTTGAACGGTAATAACAAGGACCGTTTGTTGAGTTATCTCCCACTTGCGCATGGAATGAGTCGTTGGACAGACGAATGCGTTACCATGTATACTGGAGCATCCGTGTATTTTGCCGAAACTCTCAAAACTTTCGTCCAGGATTTGCAACGCGCGAAACCAACCCTATTTTTGAGTGTGCCTCGTTTGTGGACCAAGTTCCAACTAGGTGTGAATCAAAAAATGCCTGCCCAAAAATTGGCGACACTCCTTAAAATTCCCATTATCAGAACCATCGTGAAGAAAAAAATTTTGAAGACTTTGGGATTAAATTATTGTCGCTTTGCTGGATCTGGATCCGCTCCCATGCCAGCTGAACTTATTCAATGGTACCGTAACCTAGGTTTAGAATTGTTAGAAGGGTATGGTATGACTGAAAACTTCAATTATTCCCACATGTCAAAGCCTGGAAAAGCACGTGTAGGTTATGTAGGAAATGCTCAAGTTGGAGTTGAACAACGTATTTCGGAGGGAGGCGAGATTCAAGTGAAGAGTCTTGGAATTATGATGGGATATTACAAGAATGAAGAAGCTACAACAGAGACAATGACTGAAGACGGATTTCTTAAAACTGGAGATAAGGGAGAAATTGATGATCAGGGCCGTCTAAAGATCACTGGTCGTGTGAAAGAAATTTTCAAGACATCTAAGGGAAAATACGTTGCACCAGCACCTATTGAAAGCAAGCTTATTGTTCATAGCCGTATTGAATTGGCATGTGTTGGAGGAACTGCCTTCCCACAACCTCACGCTATTATTCAACTTTCCGAAGATGCTGCAGCCAAAGTCAAAGCCGATCCCTCTCAAAAAGATGAGATTGGAAAAGAACTTGGAACTTTGTTGGCTGAGGTCAACCCTACCTTGGACGGACACGAACACCTCCAATTTTTGGCAGTTGTGTCTGATGAATGGCTACCCGAAAACGGATTTTTGACTCCTACTCAAAAGATCAAGAGAAGCAAAATTGAAGATACCTACAAACCTTTCAATGAAACATGGTACAACACAAAAGAGAAGGTCATCTGGCATGGTTTTTAATCAGCACCGAAGCCTACGCTTTGTGCCTTGCATCGGTCTGACACTTTTGGCATTTCACTGTCACATCTTGTCTCATGATACGAAAATATTTGAAATATGCTTTTTCTACGACTACCAATTTATAACCTAGTAAATGTAATGAGGAAAACGTGCTATATGTCAATTTCATTGTTTCTTCTCTTTCAATTGTTAATTTTCCTTATTAACTGCTTATATGATGTATCGGTCTTCAAATCCAAGACGTGAAATAATAAACAGACAAATCAATCTAACGACTACATGTACATTGCAAGACTTCTGGAGAAAGTTTTTCAAGACAACAAATAGTTCAAACATGCTCATTCATATATATATACAGAGATAAAGCGATGCTTCAAAATCGACCTTAAAGCAGAAGTGTATTACTGGAGCAAAGCTTTGCAGCAGCAGTCTGCTTATTTTGTGTCTTCAATTCTTTTCGTTCCTAATAATAGGTTATGTGTCTTCACTGATCGTCACCATATTCTTACATTTGGCTTTTTTATTTCAAGATATATCGTGTCAACTGAAGCATATCTATCACAAGGATTCCCAACATTAGAGCTTCGTCCATATAGATATTTTCACACATGCGTTCAAAGCGATCTTGGCTAGTAGGACCTTTCCTCTATGCTTTGTTGTTTCTTAATTCAGCTCATGCAACCACACGACTCCCTTTCACTCTCGGAGTTCGTGATTCTCTCATGATAGCTCATTCTTTTCATGGCAATACAGCTTTTGGCCCTGCTAAGAACATGGTATGTATTTCCATTTCTTATAACAATTTTGCTTGACTATACCTTGTTCATGATGTAACGACTAAAATTTGTGTCTTCACGTTGTATCAATATGATGAATAGCATGGGGCTACTTATACTTGTGACGTTGAATTTTGCGCAGCAAAACTTGTGGAAAAGAATAATTGGGTCATTGACATTGGCGAAGCTTCATCGATTCTCTCCGATGTTCTTTCCAAATATAATTTAAAAAACTTAGATGAGGTTTTCCCCAATGGAGAGATGACAACCACAGAATTTATGGCAAAACAGATTTTTGATGGTGTTGCAAAAAGAGTGAAAGGAGAATGTGGTTTTGTTGGCGACATTCGCGTGAAGTTATGGGAATCACACAAGGCATGGGCATCATATGAGGGTAAAGTATAGACATTACGAATATTGGAGGAGAATTTGCTATTTTCGGATCACATTTACACGTTTCTAAATATGAATTATATTCGCATGTTTCGTGTTATAACTTAGATGAAGTAATCATCATAATGAGAGAAAAAGTAGGATAGCGAAAGAAGCAATGAAAAAGAATTTTCACCATTATTACATGTCCTTTAAAATATCTTTTATATGCATCGCATTCTCTCTTTCTAGTTTGAGTATTCTTACAAAATTGTTCGTTAGTCTGTTATAAGATCTCGACCTAGATCAGTGTAAATTTGTTATGTTTTCCTTCGCATGTTTATTTCTTGGCAGATGCAAGGGCAGCTCCGGCTACTCCTAAGACTCCGGCAAGGGGAACAAGAAGAAGTCCCAAAAGAACATCAGCAGGAAGACCAACAAATGGAACTTGAACATGGTTAACAATAAGACCTCCTTCAGCAGCCAAAACAGCGGCAGCGGCGAGGAAGAAAGCAGGTGGTCCGATGTCAAGAGCTCCGGCAATAAGGGGGAGAAGATATGGTGCTGGCTCAACAAGAAGAGGAGCAACACCGTTGATCAAAAGCTGCTGGTTACTTCCAGCTACAGAAAGAAGACCAGCTCCTTCCAAGGTGGGTAGAAGAGATTCAAGGGTTTTGAGGTCAACTCCATTCTTTTCAAGCTTAGAAAGGATTCCAGCGTCAACGGTCTTTTTCAAAAGATCGAGTTCTCTCACGCGTCCAATGATATTGTACTGTTTAACAATTCACAGTTCAATACAAGGTGAGCACGAGGCTTTAAACATCAAAATATATTCATTTTCAAGTTTCTAATCGCAAATTTCCACAGTCTTCAAATCGAATTCCTATAACTTACCTGACGGTTAAGGAAAGAGTTTTCATTTACGGTTCCAACCCATTGTTTAAGGTTGGCTTCTCCCAAGATAATATCTGGGGTATTCTCTTTTTGATCCTCAGCAAAGTCAAGACCGAAATTCTCGTATACAGTTGTCTTTGATGGACGGAAAGTATTAGCTTGTCTTGCTGCTCCAAAAGATGATACAGGGGCATAAGCAGAAGCAACACCAACGGAGGCGGCGAGCAGGAGTGAAGCATTTAAAGGAGCCATGTTGCACAAGATGGATTGGAGAATTTACTACAACAACACTTCTTTCGGATTTGCCGGAGGTAAGGACGACGTGAATGCTCGTAAAGTCTCATATGAAAAAGAAGATAACAACTTGAACTACAATGAAAACACGTTAGCAAATATACCAGACTTTTGTGCTCGTAGAAGGGACTTTACTTAGCATTACGAATAAATGATATTTTCTCAAAGCTAAGAACACATACGTATGTCAATATGAAATTTGATTTGAACGGTATTTATTATCTATTTTAGGAAAATATTTCGTCAATAAATGATGTAATTTTGACGATTGGCTTACGTAGTGCAAAGACTTTCACCATGAAAAATGAAGGCTACGTAACATGTCCTCTCTCTGGGTTGCAAAAAAGACCTACCTAAGTGCGTTGGTTCTACCATCATCCTTGCTTGACGGATTGATTGATTCAATTTTGTTTTGTTCTTAATTTTGGTCAATATAATTCGAACCAAATTGTTTTCAAAAAGAACAAAAGAGTTCAACTAAACGAAGCACTTTCACAGCTTATAATAATCCAGAACTAGAAAACAAGGGTACAATATAGAAAATTCGGAATTTTGCTATTGAACAAGCTTATCTAAATAGCAACGATTTACCAAAAAGATATTTAAATTTTTAAGGCTCAAACTTTTTTCTCACTTTACCTGAATGAAGTCGTGAGAGGACTGTTCATCCAAAAATTCAACCTATTCTGCTGATGAATGACTTCACAAGAAATTAATGAAAATGTACGACGCACTCAGGTGAAAAGGTGAAAAGAATTCTTATGCTTTGGCGAGACTTTTACATTTCCTCAATCATGTACACACGTATTGGTAAAGTATTTTCAAGACAGTGATTACTGCAGTTTCATAATTAAAACTCGCTTGAATTATCTAATCTAATAGAATGGAAGGTGCTATGAATAAGCATATGTTAAAGAGCAATAAGCATGAGAGAATTATAGAGAGAATTGTATTGAGTACGAACAATGACATATGAAGCAGAATGATGATTGGATAACTTCGGAATTAAAAAAGGGATTTCTGTTCTGGTCAAGGCGTATGGCGAAATCGTTCTTAAATACCACTCTCTCATCAGATCTTGCCATTGATCGTGCATCTAAAGTCTTAATTTATGATTTGAACTAGTGATTCTTCTCGTAAACTGCAAAAATACTTTCTTCTAGTCTACAAACATCTTCGAGAATTACATTTTTGAGAAGTATCTTCTAGTTTATTTCAACTCGGTTATAATCTCTTTTTCAAGAAGAAGAGATGTTTGGATAAACTTTAATATAGGGTCCATAATTTATTTTGTACACTTTTTTTCCGTTTTGGAGTACAATATTTGGGACCCTATAATTTCAAAATGATTCTATAATTAATCAAAGCGTAGTTTATCCGAGATGTTTTGTGAAACAAATGAATTTTTAAAGATGACTAAAAGAAAAGGATGGTGTAAAGTAAAAGAACTGTAATTTTTGTTTATTTTTCTGTTTTTCGTTTTTGTTGACACATCGAGCGTGCGGTAAAGATGTCACCTTTACCGCACGGTCGGCAAAAATTATTATGTCATATCGTTTTTTTGGCGTGAAATATGAAAGTCCTCTTTGTAACAATCCTTGATGTAATTCTAACGCCACTAATTCATTTATTATTATTGTTATTGTTGTTGTTGTTGTTGTTATTATTTTAGAAATCGTAACTCGTAACAAGCAAATTTCGAAGTTGGAAACATGGCGGATCCTCATTGCGATAAATGCAAGGGAAGAGTAACATGAGAATTAGTACAAAGACCATGTAAGCTCTTCGCACCATTC
>Ga0209092_10001678_pt1 | contig 21213 bp, 33 predicted proteins | sample FraStrMetagenome_FD_187446 | JGI IMG/M metagenome (GOLD analysis project Ga0209092, IMG submission 187446) | Marine eukaryotic phytoplankton communities from Arctic Ocean - Fram Strait ARC3M Metagenome (SPAdes) (version 2) | ecosystem: Environmental > Aquatic > Marine > Oceanic | place: Fram... | reverse complement strand
GTTTTTATCTTGAGGATTTTCTTTGTCTTGTGTAATACCATAAGTAAATGTTGCAGGTTGTTCTAATTTCATCATCCCATCTATGTCCATAAATCTAAAACCACCATTAAGTGATTGGAAGAAGAAGAACCCTCTATGAAATGCAGGAGCTCCATCACCCTCTGCAGATGTTGAGTCTGCCTGTTGACATATAAAATCTATTGTCTTGTCTATTGTCCAGTTTGGAACAATGAATTGTACTTCAGGAGATGTGGGAAGTGCATAATCAAATTCATTTACTTTGAAAGACCCCTCCTTTGTTAGTAGATGCACAAGGATATCATTATAAGTTCCACGATAATTTCTACTTATTCTTGACCTTAGTGTGTAAAACTGTCTTGGAGAGACTAACTCTATTTCGTAGGCTTCTAGTACACCCTTCCTTTTAACATTATGTATTTTATGAATCTGAAATGTCTTGTCTATTGAGTAGTCTGCATCCGAAACTCTTTCACCATCATCCATCTTACAGGAAATACGAATAAACTCTTGGCCATTAACTCTATAGTTCTTAAGTAGATTAACACCATCGGCAATAACCATTCTTGCTGTTACAAATTTATTGTATATACTCTCATACAAATCAAATTGCACAACCAGTTCTTGAATATCAACGACTTGACCTTCTTGATTTATAAGGTCTATGGCTTCAAACCAAATTTTACCTGCGGTTTCTGTTTGTTGACTCATTAGTTTCTCATTAATTCTTCAAATTCGGTAACAACTTGGTTGATTACTGAAGGTCTGATAATCTTAATACTTCTCTTCTCTTCGTTTAGATTATACTCATGGTCTTGGTAAGTAACTGCTACAGCTGTAGGTGGATTGGATGTAAGTTCGGCCGTAGGTTCGTTATGAACTTTGTATTCAAGTCCTGTACTGTCTGTCACTACCCAATGATGAATACCATCTCGTTTATTTACTACAGATGAAGGTGTGAAAGTTCTGTTGGTAAAGATGTTATTAATCTCAGTACCACTAGTTTTACTAGTAATTGAATTTGCAGAGAACACATCCCCAACAACTGAAATTCTCTTCCGAGTTAAATCCACATCCGTGATATTACCAGTGACATTTGTATTTGATGTCTCGTATATCTCTTCACCAATTAATAACTTATTTGTAGATGATGTCATCAAGTCTGATACCAAATCTGCATTCAACCATTGTCCTTTATATTTATTTGACATATGGTTTTCTAATGTTATACTGTCCTTGTGCCAATCACCGTAAGTTGCAAAATCATTTACAAGAAATAGTGTCCAATGTAAATCTGAATCACCATAAAGTTTATTTGCAACTATATCGGGTCTCTCCCCATCTTCTAATTGATAGAAGGTATAGTCAACAACTCCCCAAAGTGATTCCTGTTCAACAGAGGCTTTCTTAAAGAAATCCTTAATGGTAACAATCTTACCTGTACCAAGTGTGTATTGAACTTCCGAAAAATTACTAAACATTTTATTAGACATTATCCGTTCCCTCCACTTTCAGGTGTACCAGCTGGTGGGTCATAATCAGTGTTTCTGATACCAAATTCTTCGTCATTATATGTTCTTGCACTGTTGTTAATTGCAGATATATTGTCGTAATTCTGTTGAGTAAGTACAATAATTTCTTGAAAAGTTAATGTTACTGTTGTTCTTACTGGTTGACCAGTATAGAATGTAGAAAGTTTTTGTCCACCATCATGGTTAACTTCGACATTTTTACAAACCATTGTGAGGAACCCATCGACATGATTCTGTATCGGCCCCTCGAAGGAGACTTGAAATTTGTTTGGATAGTTATAAAAGTGCAGGTTCTTCCCCTCAGCAACATTTTTTGTGTCAACATTAAAGTCCCTAGTGTTCGGTAGTGTAGCACGTCTAAAGGTGTTTATAATTTTACCAACTTCTATAGCTTCCTCCTTTGATGTAGGATTGAAGTCATAGTTAAAGGTAAACTCTCTAAAGTCTAACCCATCTAAAAGAACTTCATCCATGGGATTAACTGCACGACCTTGTATCATATCATTAATCTTACCACCCATTAGTTGTCGTTTGATTGAAGACCCCGCTTTAGACAATATGGCCCCTGCATCTATCTCACCACCTGAAAAGATTTTTTGTAATTCTCGTTTTAATACTCCAAAATTATCTTTACCATAGGCAACTGCACTGTCAGATTTTAAACCATCGGGAACATATAGTCGAATTTCTGTTGCATTAAGAGTCTCATCATTTTGTTGACTCAGCTTTTCTTCGGCATCAGTTATTTTAAATGCAACTCTTGGAAGTATTCTAAATACAATCCAATTATCTATTTCATTTTCCTTAGAGAATGGAAAGGTTAGTTCATTTATCGTCAAACCATTCTGTCTATTCTCTTTGGTCTTGCCACGCAACTTATCTGCTTTACTTTGTAAGTCTTTCCTTCGACTTTCTAAATCACCTCGTAGTTGTTCTGACCGTTGGCCAAGTGTATCAGTGTCAACAACACCTAATGCACTACTGAGGTCACTGAGACTTCCCTTTAAAGACTTGAATGATGATTTTGCCTTACTGATTTTACCCAGTAATTTATCGATTTTGGACATACATAAATACCTGTAGATTATAATATATAGTTATTTATGTCGAGAAAATCATATAGCGGAAAGTTTAAACCAAAGAACTACAAAAAATACAAAGGAGACCCTACTAAAATCTTCTATCGTAGTCTTTGGGAACGTAGATTCATGGTATATTGTGACAACAATACCAAGGTATTAGAATGGGCCTCCGAAGAAATCATCATTCCATACATCTCACCTCTAGATAATAAGGTACATCGTTACTTCCCTGACTTTAGTATTAAGTATGAGAATGCACAAGGGAAAACAATTCGTGAAATTATCGAAGTAAAACCAAAGAAACAAACCAAACCCCCGAAAGAACCTAAACGAAAAACAAAAAGATATCTAGAAGAGTGTCAGACCTATGCAGTCAACATGACTAAGTTCAAGGCTGCAGAACAGTACTGCAAAGATAGAAAACTAAAATTTAGGATTTTAACTGAAGACCACCTTACATAAAGTCATAAATAGATTATATGGCAACTTTGTTTGAACGACTAGATGGTTTATCCCCCAGCGACCTAAAGAAAAGAAGTGTTGAGGGGTTAGAGTGGTTCCGAAACAGAGTTAGAGATGTGAGGTCTAATACTGGAACTTTTTTAGAATCAGGAACAGCCACAGACACCTTAACTGGTGACCAACTTATGGGTGGTATGTATATGTTTGTCTATGATGCAAAGTATCAAGACACTCTACCATACTGGGATAGATTTCCACTCGTGATAGTGACAGATTTAACTAAGAATGGATTTCAGGGATTGAACTTACACTACCTGTCACCTAGGGATAGAGTAAAGTTACTGGATGGGTTGTATGCAATGACCGTTAAGGAAGCAGTTGAGAAGGATTTAAGGTTTGACTTCTCATATAACGATATCAAAAGTATCAGTAAGTTAAAGTTAGCAAAACCATGTTTAAAGAAGTATCTATTCTCACATACCGTTGGTAACATAATGAGAGTAGACCCAAAATACTGGGACTTGGTTGCAATGCTACCATCCCAACAATTTACAATAAATGCAAACACGGTGTATGCAGAAAGTAGAAGGAAAATTTAATGTCAAGAAGCGATTTAAGAATAGATAAGTTCAAAGCAAATTTCGATGCAGGTGCAAGACCTAATAGATTTAACGTCAATATCATGGGCCCTACCCTGTTCCAATCCGATGCAACTGATGAAACAGAAGCTAAAGCTGGTATTAAATTGGGTATAGAGGGTCTTCGTTGTCATAAAGCAACTCTGCCAGGCAGAGAGTTGAAAGCATATACTTTTTCCGAATCAGGTGCAGAACGACATATGCCATTTCAAACCAATGACGGTGGAGAAGCATCTTTCTCATTCTATTGTGACCAAAACTTTTTAGATAGAGCTGCAATTGAAGGATGGCAGGATTCAATATATGGTGGAGACCCAACAAGACCTCGTTTTTCATTTAAAGACGAGTATAAAGGAACAGTTGAAATCTCTGTAATGAATGGTCGTGGTAAAGACACACTTACTTATGAACTTATAGATGCATACCCAATCAAATACGAACAACAGGACTTGGATTATAGTTCCAATGCTGAGATAATGTCGTTCACTGTAACCATGGCATACACTTATTTCAAAACCAAGTACACTCCTGATGATTCAGGTGGTGGTGGTCTAAATAGAGGTAGGAGAATATTGGATGCACTTATTGGTGTTGGACAACAAACTGGTAAATACACTAATGCAGGACAATCAGTATTCAAACGTCTAAGAGGTTTAGACGATAAACTAGCCAAAGTACAAAGATTGACTGGTGGCTAAAATAAAATTATGGAGTAAATTATGGGATTACCAATCCAAAAAGCACCAACTTATACAACTAAGTTGCCAAGTAATGGTCAAGAAGTTAAGTTCAGACCTTTTTTAGTAAAGGAACAGAAGTACCTACTACTACTTCAGGACTCATCTACAGCTGAAGACGTTGTAAATGCAATCAGAGATATGATAACTGCAGTTACTTTCAATAAACTTGATGTTGATGACTTACCAATGTTCGATATCGAATACCTATTCCTACAAATCCGTGCCAAATCCATAGGTGAAACTATAGAGTTGAATCTACGATGTGGTGAAACGGGTTGTGGTGGAACAGGGAAAGTTAGTGTCAATATAGAGGATGCAGAAGTTAGAGGTATAGATTCTGAAAAGTCTAAGGTCATTAGTATCAATGATGAAGTGGGTATTGGATTGAAGTATCCAAGTATAGTAGACACTGGTCGTTCAGAAGATATAAAAGACAGACAAGAAAAACTCTTAGCTCTACTTGCATCAGGTGTTGATTACGTCTATGATGCTGAAGACAGATATGAGTCTGATGATATCTCTAGTGAAGACCTTAGAGAATTCTTGGAAAGTTTAACACTTATACAACTTGAAGATGTAAGTAAATTCTTTGAAGACTTACCTGCAATTAAATTGGATACAATCTTTAAGTGCAATGCATGTCAAACTGAACAAAGTAGAACAATATCGGGGTTACAAAGTTTTTTTTAATAGCTCTTTCTCATGAGTCGGTATTTAATTATTATAATACCAACTTTCAGCTGATGCAACATCATAAATACTCATTAACGGAACTTGAGAATATGATACCATGGGAAAGAGAGATATACATTAAACTCCTTGAACATCATATTGAGGAAGAGAACGAAAAACGGAAGAACCGTAATTAATTAAATTAACCTATATTATGAATATCGTGAGATAATATGGAGTTAACAATGGCTGAAAATACAGATAACAGCAGAAACGAAGTCGAAATTGATTTAGACAAGTATATGGCGATGATTGAGAAACTTGATGAACAAGAAGATGCAATCAAAGAGATGAAAGAAGAAGCCATAAAAGCGAAGAATCAACTCGAACCACCAGTAAGAAAGTTTGGGGATTTATTCCTAGACGACAATGATGTCAATGAGAAGTCAATTATAGGATTCATATCCTTCTTCTTAATGGTCGTCTTTGGATTAACTGACTTAGTAACCGCACTTGCATGGGACATGGACTTGAAAGTCTCTGAGACCATCTACACATCATTCGTTGTTGTGACACTAGGTGCATTCGGAATATCAGAAGCTGGTAAAGCTTTTGGTGGAAAATAAATAAGAGAAATCTAAATGGCAGATAAAACCCCCGACATTAAACTTAAGGCAGAGATTGCATCTCAAAGGGCAATGACAGCAGCTCAAGATAAATCTGTCAAGTCACAAGAAGAATATGCAAAAGCAACCAAGGACTTAAATACAAAGTTTAAAGGACTCACCAACAAGTTAGCAGAAGTTAATGGTGACCTTGCAATCTCAGCTGCAAACATAAGAACAGGGTCTAAAGACAGCTTTGAGGGGTTCCTTACTAGTAGAAAACTAGCTAAAGGAATGGCAGATGCCGCAAATAATAAAGAATTGAAAGATGCCACAGACGCACTTGTTGCTAAACAAAAACAACAAACAAAAGAGATAGAAGAAAATATTAAAGTCTTTAGAGCTAAGACTGAGATGGAAGTGTTAATGAATGAACAGTCTAAGACCACAAATGCTGTAAAGAGACTTGACCTTCAGGAAAAGATTGACGAAGAACAAAAAATTATTGATGCAGAATCTAAGAAAGTAAAAGATGCATTCGAAAGGGATTTAGAAAACCTACAAAAAAATGAAACAAGAATAAGAACTGCAATACAGACTGACCTCGAAAAATCAACGGATAGCAAAGGTTACAGTGACTTTACTGATGGTCTTAAAGAACTAAGTGGTGGTATGTTAGACATTGGTGGGTTCTTAGATGATGCAACCAAGAAGTTTAATGCAGTTCAAAATGTATTCGGTGGTATTGGTAAAGCTGCAAACTTTATGACTGGTGGTATGTTGCAACAAACAGCTGCATCCGATAATCTTGCAGACTCTATAAAAGGTGTAGTAATAGGTAACGAGCAACAAGAAGAGTCTCAAGGTAAAATCTTTGGGATGGTCGAAGCAAATGTTTTCGAAACTAGTCTTATTAGTAAAAAGAATGCTGCGGCAATGACTCCATTTATCGGTAAACTAGGAATAGGTGCATTAATACTAGGTGCATTTGTTGCTGCTGTTCTCACATTGATGTCAAGATTTGAAGGATTCTCAGACTTCATAAACAAGTTCCTTTTAGGAAACCGTTCAGACTCCGATACCCTTCAAGGACAAAAAGACCTCAATAAGAATTACTCTAATAAAGACTCTAAGATGACTTTTGAGGATTATACCAAACAAGCTGATGCACTTAAGATGACAGCAGAGGATAGATTAGCCGAAAAGAAAATTGACCAAGCAGTAATGGTGACATCAGGTGCAGTGACAGGGGTAGTAAAAGGTACTGCCGACTCGTTACCAATAACATCTACAGTTACAAAACCTACGACTCCAGTACCACAGGGAAGACAACCTGCAGGTTCAGTTGACCCTGTCACAGGTAAACCGACTGGTGGTCAATTCATGCCCAAAGTAGTTGAAGCACCACCAAATAAATTAGTCGATACTGCTAAGGTGGTTGCAAAGGGTGGTATAAAAGCTGCGGCCAAGATAGCCGGCCCAGCAGCTAGTGTGGGTTTGGGGTATATGGAATATATTGGTAATGTGGATGATACAAATCTACAACGTGCAACTTTAGAGCAACTCCATAATGACAAAATCATTGAAGATGAAGAATATAATAAAGGTTTAGAGTACATTGCTGCCAAAGAAAAAGAAGATTACATGATACCATTTTGGAAAGCAGTAGGTGCTTCAGTCACCACAGCAGCTGCTGGAGCGTTTATACTCTCTAATCCAGTCGGTTGGGCGACAGGTCTTACCATGTTAGCAGTTGCTGGAACGACAGGTGCTGCTGTCGCAGGTGGGATAGCTGATGTTGCAATGGGTGATGAAGAGAATAAACTAGCCGAAATAACTGGAAGAGATACAGGTCTTCTTGCAGTTGGTGACCAAAAAGACTCAATGGAAGAAATGGATAGTCTACGTTTGGGTGCCTTAAGGGGTGGGAAACTTGGAGAGGGATTTGTAGACCCTACACCCGATACCCCATTGACTATGGAAGACGTTGTGTCCATGGTAAAAGAGAAAAATCTAGGAGATAATAGTATAGACCAAATCGAAGCATTAATAAAGGCTATGGGTGTAACGGGTGCTAGTAATATTTCACAAATCGCATCTACAACACAAAATACTATATTGAATAATGGTGGTGGTCAATCATCCGTAAATCACCCAAGAATAATAGGAGTGTTTTAGTAACTAACTGGAAGAGGTTCTTTGAACTTATCTTTCCTAGTGTACTTGGTTCGGTCTTTTACGACTTGATGTTTGAATGGTGAGTCCTTAGCAAATAAGACATTACCAAACCGAGACTTCGGTCTTTGAGGGGTACTTGTCTTTTTCATGTCTAATTCCTATTCTATCGTTGCAATCCTGTTGGTCTTCTAACAGACTTAGATGCACGAATTCTATTTAACTCGTTTCTACGTTTTTGTTTTTGGTTCTTCTCATTCTTAATGAATGATGGTTTCAAGAAATACCTTCTTTCTCTTACCTCTTCTACAATACCTTTCCTCTCACAATATTTTTTAAATTGTCTGAGCATAATATCGAAGGGAACTTCAGTATTTTTGAAGTCTCTTTTTGGTCTATTCTTGTTATCGTATTTCATGTATTTCCTATTAATAAAAGTGTTAAGTCGCCCCACGCTTTACAGCATACCCGCTCCTAACCGATTAACCCGCAATGTTTGCTGTTAACCTTTCCCTTACTAAGTACCCCCACTCTTCTAAGAAGAGTAAATCCACGGTCTTAGTGTATGGTCTCACTTTCACAGTATATCATTAATATAATGAGACCATCCCAACTAAGAACTCTAATTAACTTTCGTTAGCTAGGTTCTTAAAGTAATCCATCGCATCATCTTCTTCCACTTGTGGAGTTGACTCAGCTGATGAGATTACAGGTTCCGCTGCAACTGTATCAGTGTTTACATTAGACCATGGAACTTCGTCCAAGTCTTCTGCAATACTTTCTGCAGTTGAAGTAGTACCAGCACTTCCAAGTACTCTTTGAAGTTTCTCTTTGAGTTCTTCATAAGTCTTGAATTCACTTGGTGCAATAATACCCGATAATGAATGTAGTTGTGTATATATACCACTCAACTTATTTTCGTCATCAAATAATGGTGCAGTATCAGAAAATTCTGATTTATCATAATTCCAGTAACCATCAACCTTACGGATTTTGATTTTGAAATTAGCACCTTCTCCTCTCAAGTCAAAAGGATTAATTGCTTTCTCATCTTCAAATGCAGGTGAGATTGCTTCCTTAAGAGCTTCAAAGATTTTTTTACCAAATCTATACTTAAACACTTTACCTTCGTTAGCAGGATTTTTAGGGTCTGATACAACATAGACATTAGAAACATAGTGCAGTCTGCGTTTTTGTTTCCTAGCAATATCTTTGTTTGCTTCAATCCCAGTATTCCACAACTCGGTATTGTATTCAGATACAGGGTCTTGTTTACTAAGAGTCGTTAAAGACTTCTCAATATACCATCCGCCTGGGCCTTGGAATCCGTGGTCAAAGTATGATACCCATGGCATCTCTTCTCCCTCGGGGGTAGGTAAGAAACGAACCACTGCATAACCATTACCAGTTTTATCTAGTTCGGGTTTCCACATTGTGTCGTCACTGAAGGATTTTTGTTTTCCACCATCGGATGGGGAAGCAGTTTCCATTGCTGCTCTTAGTTTATCTAAACTACTACTCATTGTATTCTCCTATTGTATTACAATTTTATTACAATTTTATTAACAATTATATTAAAGACTTAAGGCCTTGACCTAAAATCCATTCTTCACTTACTTCATAATAAGATAGTTCATTATACTTCATAGACCTTCCTTTGTCAAGAGGGTTTCCTAAGTATACTGAACAATCATTGTACTCCCTTAAGAGTGCAATGAACTGACTCCGTTGTGCATTAAGCACTTCAGACTCGGTATTGTATTTATGCATATAGTTTACACTACCTTCATAAATGTTTTCAAAGTTGTCACCTTCCAATGCATCAAAACCAATCAGATTGACTCGTTCATAACCATTGTCCATTGCAAACCCTAATGCAGACATTCCTGTAAACAGGTTTCTCAGTAAAGGGGTATCATAGGTAACAATTAAATCGGGACGTATTAGACCCAAAAAATCTGTGGACTCTCCATCACCTTGTATCATAAAGTGTGTGTCATCATCTTTAATATTGACTTCACATACACCTTCCATAGTAGAAGCAAGACTTCCAAACAGTTCAATTGGTAGTGGGTCGATATCTGCAAATGCAACTAGATTACCTCTATAGTAATCTGAGGTAACTAACTCTTTCTGTACAGGCATATCTACTGCAAACACTATGTCACACTCGTTAGTGTCTCTATGGATTGCATTACAACCCCACACTTCATGTGTGACACTAGAGAAGTCAAAACCTACTCTACTTGGGCCGTTACCTAATATTGTTACTTCTTGCATATGTCCATTAACAGGTTCTTGTACTTGTTCACATCTACTGAGACGAAAGCTTTGTACTTGTTCAATTTCAACTGAACTTCGGGGTACACGATTTGTTCTGATATTAATCTCTCCCAATCTTTAGTAAACCCTATGATGTCATCCAATATGCACATAGTTTCTAAAGAAGTCTTCTTAGCTAAATAGGATTTAAGTAGAAGAGGATGTTGTCCATTTTTTACCTCTAGTACTTGGTTGATTGTTTTCTTTAAAAGTAAATCAGACACATCAGTCTTAAACATGTAAGACATTTTCTGTTGTCTACCTTTCCATTCTCTATATCTCTTATCACATTCAGCATCTAAAAGGTCACCCGCCCAATAGTCTTTAAAGGACAGATTTGCAATATAGAAATCTTGCAGTTCTTGTTTATACGTTCTAAACAATTTACCAAAGTGATACTTGTCTTTACGTTTTAAGAAGGAATTGATATCTGACTTTACTTTACCATTGTACTTAATAAAATCATAACCTTTAGAATAGAAGTGTAACTTTATTCCAAGGTACAATGTGTATGCATCATATCCTTCTCTACTGGTCATCGTAAGTCTTCTTTGATAAAGACCCCATCTACCATCGTACCTTTACGGTCTTTGATGTCGTGGTATGCAACCTCTAAACAATGTTCTATGGATAGACCATTACGGACTGCAATGTTAATTAACACTACCATGATGTCACCAATGTCATCTGCAATGTCTTTGTTCTTACAGATGTTATCGGACAACTCACCACATTCCTGTATGAGTTTCATGTACTGGTCTTTGTCTGTTGAACCCTCAATGAGGTTTCTATCTTGATGCCACAATGCAATCTTTTGAATCAATTGAGGCACAGTATTATATTCGTTAACGGGTGTACCGTTACTTCTTAATAGAATTGCCTTCTTCGTATGTGTCATTACTTCCATTACCTACGATTCCTTATTTGGGTGCAATAATTTTTTTCTGTGCAGGTACTTCAATCTTAGAAGCTTCCTTTTTACCAGTTGCAATCATATGTGCATCTGCAACATGTTCTGCTGTTGGTACAACGAATACTACTTGTTGAAATATTGCATGGGGTGGATTCTCTTGTCCTGTTGCAGCTAGTCCTTTTGCAAATCCCATCGACCCATCATTCGGGTTAGATAGAATCATCCTTGGGTCTTCTATTGCAACTCCAGCATCTGTTGTTGATTCGAGTACACCTACATACTCACCACTAATTGTCACTACTGTGACGATATCACCTTTTTTCATAATTTTCTCCTATTGTGTGAAAAACTTGGTTATTGTTCCGACTGAATTCTCACCACGATTGATAAGGTTCAGTCCCTTTGCTTCATCAGCTAACTTCTCTTTGAGAGGAGTTGAGATTAATCTCTTTGATGCTTCGGGTTCGAGGTTGTTGTCCTCACAAATTTTAATGATTGCACTTAGTACATCACTTCCCATTAACACCAACTTCTCTACTTTATCTGTAAATTCTTTTTTACTTATCATGACTATCCTTCTAGTTCACCTAGTTCGTAAGTAGTATCGAAACCACCTTTTCTCATAGTCCACATATCTTCGTATGAGTCAAGTGTATCTAAATCCATTATAAGATTATTGATTGCATCTTGTTTATCGTCTGAAAGTTCTTCAAACTCATCTTCAAGGAAACACATGAACTCTTCTTCTGTGACTCCAATCTCTGTTAACATTTCTAACTCAACTTCCTTCTGATTAGCAATTTTAGTTTGATGCCATTCGTTTTCTATAAATCTAATTCCCATTCTTATACTCCGTATAATGTACTATAACGATTTCTTAACTCGTATAGTTTCTCAACATAATCTCTAGGGTCTGCCTCAAAGACTTGAACCCCTCCTCCATCAACAGCAACAACTGCTACTATTGAATCTATTTCCTCACCTGTAAGTTCCTCAACCATGATTGCATATGCAGTCATCTGATGAAACCAAGGGTCGGCCATATATTCTTCTTTATACTTTGCACTAGTCTTAAAGTCTATAATACAAAGTTCGTTATCCCAAAAACCAATACAGTCTACTTGACCTGCCATTTGTAAGGAGTCACTATACATTCCTGCTTCTAAAGCAACTGGAATGATATCGTCTAAAACTGGTTGTACTGCTTTGAACATAGACTCGTCTAAGATATTTTCAAAGACTAACTCTTCTTCTGCACGAAGGTATTGTTCAAACAAAGAATGCATCTTAGTACCACGTCTTGCAGCGACACTTGAAATCTTGTTTGCAACTTCTTCACCTACTCGTTCTCTCCACAACTTAATGTGGTCTCTTGTGAGTAGTCCTGTTACGGTTGTAACACTTGGGTATTTTTGTCCATCGGGTGTTTGATAAAACCTCTTCCCGTTCTCTTGACCACGAGTCATGTTATCTTGTAGTGATTCTAAATCACCCAGTGTGCATGTAAATTCTTTCATAATGTATTATACTCTGTATGTCAATGTTTGTCTAGGGGTTTTTTATTTTTGGAACTTTGTCTTTCCCGATTGGATATCCATATGTTTTGAAACAATCTGTCTTGTCTTGATATCCTTTGCAGATTGTGGGTTTACCTTTTTATCTAAATCAGAACCTTTATAGTTCTCTCCGATTTTAGATAGAACTGCTTTGAATCCATCATCTGTCTTAACTCTGTCACCAGTACCACCCACGATTTGTGGAGCTCCGATAACTTGTGATAGTGAAGGATTATCTTTTTTGAATTGGTCTAAAACTTTATAAGACATGAAGTGTTCTGTGACTTCACCTGTCTCACTGTTTTTAAAATCATAAGTTGGCATACATGAACTCGGGTGTTGGTCTTGCAGTCCATACTGCAAAATCCTTTTTATATTCTTGATAGTATTTATGGTATGCATTGATGACTGATTTATCCTTGACATCATCAGGCATACACTGAGGTGGTTCTCTCCATCCACAAAGACTAATATTGTTCGGTAGGACGTTCAGACAGTCCCTTAGTTTTGAATCAGTAAGGTGTATCTTACCATAACGTAATGTGTACTCATCACAACAGGCAACAAATAAGTCGTAAACATATTGGTAATGAACTGCATTCTCTCTTGTCCAAATTGCACTAGGGTGTCCTGTGTGACCTGCTTTATAAACAACTGCATCCATATCTCCATCTTGTAATCTCCATCTTTGTATTCTACGACCACTAGATGCATCGATGTAATGTTCTCCATCTAACATTCTATGTGCTGTGGACATGAGTTGTGCATACTCTATAATCATCTTGACTATATGTTTGTCACAATGCATCTCTGCACATTTGACTGGGTCGTTGTCTAAGTAAAATATGTTCATTTGTAAAATATACTCCTTTCCTTTTCAGTAATATTCTCACCAAATACATGTCCAACCGATAGAGGCAATTCTCTTACCATGTCTGTCCTATTTTTTACTTGGAAAAACTTTTCTTTAGTTGGATATTTTTGTATATCGTCTTTTGATATCATCAACACTTTATCTCGTTTAAAGTTGAGAAATGCCATGAAGAATGGGGATTCGTGTTGGTTAAGGAACTTCTCTTTTCTTGCAAGGAAGTGAATATATCTATAGTAACTAGGCCATTCCTCGTTCCATGCACTCCACCTTTCTAAATCAATTGTTGCAACTAATTCATCGTTATGAACAATACCCAAATCCACACCATAATCACCATGAGGTTTTGGTCTAAGGACATCGGGTGTTTCAGTTAAGAAAGAAGTAAGATAATTCTTTAGAGACTCATTAGTTTTTACCATATTGCAAAAAATTTGAATATCTGTATTGTCATCATAACTATTGGTTCTGTCTTCATACGAACCCCACTTAGTTCTTTCTATATTTGTAACTTTCATTTGTAAAATCTATGTTGGTCTATAGTTACAACTTCAGTAAGTGAGTCTGCCCAGTAAGGGTGAACACTAGTTGCATGATAGTGAGTTGAACCTTCAGTAATATCTCCATAGTTAGATTGTAACACATTTCTTGCAATGTGTAAAGAGAGTAACCAAGTAGTTGAGTCAACTGGTTCATCAGACTTACCATCACAGAACCAACTGAACTGACACATGTTTCTGATAGGGACAATGTTACCCAACCAATTCTCTTTAACTTTTGCTTGTAACACTACACCACATATAGTGTCGGGATAGGATGGATGTACCACTCTATTCTGAACTACTTGTGCAACTGCAATCTTTCCTGCTAGAGGTTGATTGGCACTCTCAAAATAGATGTTTTGTGCAAGACAAAAGACATCTCCGTTTTCATCGGATGCATGAACTGATTGTGTAAGTGAACCCACTAGGAAACCTAGTAATGCACCACCTATTAACCAAAGGTATCTCATCTTCACGATTTGTACTCTATCCACGCACTTACAAGTTCAAATGCGTGTTCTTCACTGAAACCAAAGTTATCTCTCAACCACCTTGGAGCGTGTAAAGTCATTCCAAACATATTCATCTCTCGACTCTTTTGCAATTCGTCCAATTCGGGAAACCACTCAGCGGGTTCGAAAGGAATTTGATTTTGATTCTTCCCCTCAAACATTTTAGTAACCACTTGTCATGTCTGAGTAAGTTAACTCAAGACCCTTAGTTTCTGTATCGGGTGACATGTCTTGTGAGTTCATCGTACCATACTCCACTAAGTTCATGACATCGTCTGCCGTTAATTTCCCATCCGTATTTTCTGCAATCAATTTTGCATCTGCATATGTAATCATAGTTCTTTAATCTCCGTTAAATATTCTTCCACTTTTTCTTCAGTAAGATATCCAATGACATCTTGAGTGATGGGGGTGTGGTAACAAATTTCCCCCTCCTCATTCAACACTGCAAGTTCCCACAGACCTTTCTTACTTCCATAAGAACCATCATGTTTTACGACACTTGCACCGTAACCGTTTTTAAATTTATATAAGAACTGCCAACCTCCGTTGTACTCTGTCTTATCAATTGGGGTAGTTGTAATCATACTCTTTCTCCATTATGATTGTCACCGTTTCTATTAAAGTTGTCAACAATCATATCGACAACCTCTGTTGCATTGTAGGATGTTCCACCGATATTCCACTGACACTCTTCAAGAGGAATGCGACCATACTTCCATGCATAGATGGTGACAGTCTCATACTCCCAATCATCATAGTCAATTTCATCGACATTGTTTGCATCGTACCACTTTGCATCTATGTACCACTCACATGACACTTTGTCATATGGGTCAGCACTAGTAAAAGTAGGGGGGCCGAGAACTTGACACAACCTGTCATAGGTTGTTATCTTAGTTCCCTTAAGAGAAGTTCCACCCGATGTCATATCGGGAGAACACACTTCGTAATCTTTTATTATCATATTAAGCTACCTGTAACATTGAGTAAGGGACATTAACTTTTTGCAGTCCTCTTCCATTCCACAGCATTTCAACAACTGCTTTCTTGGGGTTCATTTTCAGAATCTTGGCAGCAGTAGACTTGGTCTTTTGAACCACCATCACACTCTGACCAACTGAAAAAGTTGCAGTTGCAGATACCGATTTTATTTGATTTGCATAGTGAACAATCTGACTCAATTCATCTTGACTCATTGTTAACATTGCGGTTTTTATAGTTTGAACATTCATATTTTTTTCCTTTGATTTTTCATTATATACATAGTATAACAGAAAGTGGGGGTCACTGTCAACCCCTAGATTAAGTAACTTGGGCCGTGCATGTTACCTTGTGCAGAATACCCTTTAAGGAGATTACCCCTTGGTGCATTCAAAGCTGGAGTATTCCAACCTGCAGACATTAACACATCACCTTCTTTGAAGGTAACCTTTTTAATCTCATTAGTCATCTTACGTTCTTTAACGAACTCACTGATATTGATGAAACCCCAAACAGAAGTCTGACTTCCATTAGAGATTATTTTGATATACTTCTTACCAACTGAATAGTCGTAGTAGTCATTTGCAGTGTGTTTGTAAGCTGCATGTAGAGTATCAGTCAATTCCTTACATAGGACTTCGACCTTCTCGATTAGGTTAGATTCTTTCATATTTGTTTCCTCTTGATTTTTCATTATATACATAGTATACCAAAAAGTAGGGGTCATTGTCAAGTTTATTTCGAATCTAGATACTCTAAGATGACCTTCCTTTCAAGGGGTAATAGTTGTTCAGTACTCTTGAGACCCCATGGAGTTCCATAGGTGGTCAACTTGTTACCAGCAGTAACAGCTGCATTCCACTTGACATAGTCCTCTTCAGTGTTCTCGAAGAAGATACCATTCTCTTCACACTTGGTGATTAAATCACGGCCAAGACGAACAATCTGCATTACAGTTTCGTCATCTTTATAGTATTCTTTGTACATAGTTTTCTCTTGTTGTTTATTAAGAGTCTATTGTACTAAAAAGTGGGGGTCATTGTAAAGGGGTATTTACAATTTCTTTTGGATTTCGTCTAATTCTTGTAATTTTTTGTTTATGATATCTACTCTATTAGGCCAATAGATGTAGTCCTTGTCTGAATCCTTTGCAAGATTCTCTAGTAGAGGACGAACAAAGTTGTCTAACTTGTTAATCACTTCCGTTGCAGAAGTGGTCTTCTCTACTATCTTGGTATCGATGGATGCAAGTTCGTCTGCATCCATCGCTGTAAAACCAAAGTCGTTATATTCAACAGTCATGTTTAGAAGTATCCACCATCTCTACGTTCATCGTTTGAATCGATAACTGTTTCCGATGCATCAACAAAACCTTCTTGTGCAGTCAAATCAGCAATTAACTGTTCGGACTGTGCAGTGAACTCTTTAATCATTGAAGCTTTAGTTCCAGTAATTCCTGTAAACTCTAACTTAGATGCAGCGTCTTGAATTCTAGATTTAGTCATACTCTGCAATTCACTTGCAGATGGAATTACAACTTCATCGTATTCTTCTTCTGCAGGTTGTTCATCAAAGATTTTGATATCAGATGCTTTTAGAACGATATCATCTTCTCCAACTACTGGTTGTTCGTAACCAATGTCTAGAGTAGAACCCTCTTCTGTTACATTAGGCATATCTAACAATGCATCTGTATTAAATGGTTCATCTTCAACATGAGATTCTCTGATATACACTCCATCTGCGATAGGTGTAATCTTATCTTCGATTGGTGCATTTGTTTCCACTGGGGAAGGAACCACTGTATGTGATTGAGGTGTATCTAATGGTACGGCTGGTGCATTATCCATATCCCATTCTTGGAATGCACCTCTAGCTTCTTGAATAGATGATGCAAGTGGTTCTTCAAACTGAATTTCTTCTTGACCTTCAAAAGTAACACTAGGTGCATTACCACCACTAATAATTGGTGCAGTTGAACTTGTAATCCTACCACCGTAAATATCTTTACCTTCGGACTCTGCAGTATCATCCATTTCATCATCAATAAATGTGTGTGCATCTTTCATAGATAAAACGGGCACTGGTTGATAATCGTTATCTGTGATTTCTTCAGACTCGGGATTTAACATCCTTGCAAGTTTGAATGCACCACTAGGTTTAGACACTGGTGGTACAGGAACCTCTTGTGTAACTTGAGGGACATTAAGACCAACTTGTGCTTTGAGTTCTTCTAACTCTTTTTGGATTTCTTTTCTTAACATTATCTGTTGAGAGATTCTAGCTTCTTGTTCTACTTTCTCTAGTTCTCTAAGATTCTGTTCATCGATAAGACGTTTCTGTTCTTGACGAACTTGTCGGTCTTGAAGGTATTGGTTTCTTGCTTGAACCCAGTTTTGATAACCATTGACTTCTGCAACACAGTCCTTACGAATTGCATTTACAGTTTCAATCTCGTCACCTTTCAATGCACCTCTAGTAAGAGCAATCTCTACTAGTGATAATATACCTCTGACATCTTCAAAGGTGATGTGGTTCATAGTGTAGTTTTCGGCTACTGGTGTTAAAGGTTCTACTTCTTGATTTGTAGACCCCATATTAAATTCATTACTCATTATTTACTTACTCCAAGTATCGGTGTAAAGACTCGACTAGATAGTTGATGAGTTGATGCATCTCTACTGAACTTGCATCCATTAGTATGTATAGTCTTCATTCTTTACAGTTATATTTATTAAATTGTTATGTCGGGGAAGGCCTTTTGAGCAATCTCTTTCGTAATATTTTTAAACGGGTTCTTTCCGTCTTTCACTAAGTCTAGCATCTCTGCTTCCTTTCTAGGGATACCTTCTAATAGACCAATCCACATATGTTCTTGTTTGACCAATGGGATTTGGTTTGTTACAAAGTATTTAAACAACTTGTGTTCAAACCTTAGACTTGTTTCTGTTAAATCAGATGATGGTGCTGTGTTACTTCCGTAAGGAGTCTTCCCTTCGGGTAGTGTTGAATTTACACTAGGTGAAAATATCCACTGTAGTATAGGTTTCACTGCACCATTAGTTTTACCATACACTTGCAATCCGTGTGCAGCTTTGTCTACGTCTTCACCTGCAACGATGTTTGCTTGACATAGTATTTCATATACGTCTGCATCCTTCATCAATTTTTTTCTTTCAGTCACTAATGTCATTAGTGCTTTGTTAGGAGCACCCTTCGGTCTTCCTCTTCCTTTTTTTACTTCTGTTGTCATACTCTAAAATCCTCTACATGATTTAATAACTCATTCAATCTATTTACTCTGAGGTAGTCAAAGACTTTACCATGTACTGGTTCTGTCTTTTCGAACTCCTCTAGAATAGTCTCTTCCAAGTTCTTTGGAATAAACTCTAGGTCGATGAGAGTTTGGTTTCTTAAATAGTTACGATAGTATTTATCGTCTTTTTCGATAGGTGTTTTTAGGTAACTATCTTTGATTGGTTTTCTCAATGGTGTCTGTCTGATACCTTCATCCAAACAAGTATCACTTGATAGAATATTAGGAACACCATCTGACTTATCTCCACTAAGGATATGTTCCTTAAGGAATAAGTAAGGGTCTTCACAATGAATCATTTTGTTTACATTGGGTGACCACTGTTTTACATACCCATATTTATGTAACTGTTGGAAGTCTTTATCTCCACTGACAATCAATACCTTCTCACCAAAGGGTGCATGTTTGGTTAACACTGCAATGATGTCATCTGCTTCTGCAGTCTCGACATACATGTATTTGTATGGGAAGTTTTCTTTAATCTCTTGTTTGACTTTATTAAGTGTTGCAAATAAAAGACCCCAATCCATATCACTAGCTTCTCTAGTCTTCTTTCGGTTTGCTTTATATTGTGGGTAGTAGTCCTTTCTCCAAGTATGGGGTGCATCGGTACAGAGTGTTATCTGTCCATACTCCTCTTGATATTTCTTTTGGTAATTACGAACTGAATTGATAATCATGTGTCTGAGCATATCTTCCGATATCTCTCCATCATTCATTTTCAGTTGTGCCATCATACTGGCTATTATGGTTTGGGTAAAGTCTATTAAAATCATTTTATCACTTTTATTAATAATGTGTTTTTGGTAATTCTATTGTTTCCGTCTTTTGATTTGGAACGAGGTATCTCGTCCATAAAACCTTTTGCAATAATATTACCACCAGTAACTATTCTATCAAGTAACTTGGTATCTGTCAAGGTCTTTTCTGTACATACATCAAAATCAATAATATCACTTCCTCTGACCTTGAGTCCACCATAAGATTCGAAACAAGTCATCTTCTTACTTGAAGTGTTCCAAGTGAATAACATCTTTGCACGAATGATTTCTTCGGGATTAATTGAAGTGTACTTCTCCCATTTATCTAAGTAGGGAAGTTTCTTAACTAACTGAGCAGGGGTTTTTGGTTTAGGTGGTTTACGAACTGGGGTATAGTTCTCTAAGTAAGTGTCAATTGATTTCTCGATGGAGTGTAGAAACTTAATGAACTGTTTCTTCCTTGTCTTAGTAAGGTGGTTCCAAGCCTCTTCTAACTGTTCACAACCTTCTTTGTTTTCAACTTCTTCTATCAGAGATTGTGTCTGACCTTTCATAAACTTAATCACTCTACTTGAGTAGTCTAATTGTTTAAGGTACTTTGACATGTCAAACGATGTGTCACCGTCTAACCATTTGTCAATTGCGAATTCAACCTCACCATATGCATCGAACGCTTTAAGTTCCATTCGTTCTTGTATGGTTGGTTTACTTTTTAATATCTCCGATTCCATCTTCACTTTTATTTGTTAACATAAATTTACGAGCAGGATTAATCATAAGATTAGCTCTCTGCATAAAGTCCCTATTCACGAGAAACGGTATTTGGTTTCTCTTGTCTAAAGACACTTCCACTTCATATGTAGTATTTAAGAATTCTACATCCATTAATACAACAGGTCGTGACTCCACTGGTTTGATTAATTCGATAGTTCTATGTAGGGGTTTAGAATGTTTATCCCCATTCATAGTCCAAGTGACCTTCTTACCCTTGACCTCCACATCGTCTGCATGGAGACTACAAACACTAGTACTGTTACCAGTATCTAATTTACCTGTAAGTACAGTACCGTCCACCTCAAAGGTCTCTAGGACACCACATTGTTTAGGTTCCTTTCTCCAAATGTCTCTGTCGAAGTAAAGTTTAAGAACCATCTTAGTGATGTCTTCTTCTAGTGCTTCTGAGATTGCTTTACTTCCTGCACTGTGATTCACTTCTAATATGTAAGGTGCATCTGTCTTACGATTCTCTGCAGGAATGAAGTCCACTCCACACCACTGACCGTTTACACCTTTTGCAGCTTTGAGACATTCTTGTTTCTCTAATTCTGTCAATGTAATTAATTCTACAGTTGCACCTTGTGATGCGTTACTTCTAAAGTCGTCTGTAATTTTATTTCGTTTCATTGCACCAACAATTTCTTTGTTCACTATCACACATCTGACATCATAATCTGACTCAATGTATTCCTGTAATAGGATATCGGTGTAGGGGTCAATCTTATAAATCAAACT
>Ga0209092_10001677_pt1 | contig 21216 bp, 11 predicted proteins | sample FraStrMetagenome_FD_187446 | JGI IMG/M metagenome (GOLD analysis project Ga0209092, IMG submission 187446) | Marine eukaryotic phytoplankton communities from Arctic Ocean - Fram Strait ARC3M Metagenome (SPAdes) (version 2) | ecosystem: Environmental > Aquatic > Marine > Oceanic | place: Fram... | reverse complement strand
ATTATTATCATCAACGAATGTTGCCATCAAATTAAACACAAATTCAATCGCATCAAACCATTTCATGACGATTTGCTTTAACAAAAGATGATTTGAAATCTGCTCATAGTTTTTCAACACCTTATCAAACAATCACGATCATCTTCAATGCTATCATTTATTTATTTGAAAGAAAAGAACACAGCTCAAAACTTCTTCTTCTCGCTCTTGTTCTTTTTTATAGTAATCTTCCTTTTAATTGTCTATCAAAGTCCTATCTCAAGACTTACTTATAATTATATTGCCGAAAATGCAAGCTTTATTTCTACTGAAAAACAAGTCATTTTACAAACGAATGTGAAAGATTATGTTCTTCCAACTCTTATTTCAACGCTGAAGCAGGGTTTGCAAGAAAGCTGTACAGTACTTTCTTGGATCAAAAGTAAAAAAAGAGAGTTTATTCAGGATTTTGACTCGAAGGTGAAGGAAATTATATCGGAGCATTCCAATAAAAAAAGGAGTAATACGGAGAAATCAGCTTCTTCGACTTCATCTAAATCTTCAGATAAAAGCAAATCTAAGAAGGAAAAAAGAAAATCCAGTCACAAAGAGCATTTTATGCCTTCGAATATTCAATCAAAGGTTTTTGATAATAATAGAATTGACCTTACATGCATTACTTCAGAAAGTGTAATGAAATTTGTACAAGAAAATGAATCAGAAAATAATAGAGAAAATTGTGAAAATGAAGTTTCTCACGTCGCATCTCTTGAACCTGTAGAAGGAATGATTTTGACTATAGACTCCACAAAACATATATCCACCACATCGTCAGAAGACAGACATAGAATTATTCAATATGAGTTGATAGAACGAATACACCATAAGCTCGGTTTAGTTGACGCTCATAAAATAGACTTTGCGTACGCTCCAGAACATTCATTCTCTGTTGCAAACAAGCATGAAGATCGATATCAGAAACGACAGAGGAAACGACCATACCAACCTAAAGAAGATTTTCTCGTACCGCTACCTTTTACCAATGAGTATATTTCTTCTATCTCGTTCCGTTGGATAAGTGCAGCGGCAAAAAATATATGGAACAAGAAGGATTTTGGATTTTCAAGTAGAACTTCATCAGAAAGCATTCCACAATTAGAAATGAAGCCATATACTCCAAAAGATATTGAAAACAGCTCAATTCAAAGAAGTAAACCTAATCATGATCGAATAAGCAATGCGAATAATAAAATGATGGCATCAAATATTATTGCATCAGTACAGCAACTTCAGGATGCACAAATATTCGTGGAGACAAAGAATAAACCATTCTTTCCTTGGGAAAATACGATCAGGGATTCAATTGATAACGTTGATAGCGATGCTAATGATAGAGAATCTAGCTATACAAAAATGGGCGAGAGGGCATTTGCAGGAGGGGCGCAGGGTGAGGTGTGGAGGGCTCGACGAAAATGTCCAAAAGAAGATGTATTACATAAATGTGATGAATCACAAAAGTTAATAATGAAACGACTAAAATTGGAAAATGGAAATGAATTTTTAGAAGGAGGACTACGAGAGGTGTTTTTTGGTGGTCTACTAGCCCAGCACCAGAATTCTTCAGAGCTCTTTACGCAATATATTGATCATTTTTTTCGAAAGCAAGCATTACCATATTCAAGCTCTTTTGTGAGTCAACAAGAATTATGGATTGTTTTCGAAGATGCGGGGCCATCACTAAGATCTTATTTGTATACAGCAGTTTCATCAGGCACTTTTTTCATTTATGAACATTCGGATTTTTGGAGAAAATTACGCGTAGGTGTTCACGAGTCCTCAAGAAAAAAATCTTCTTCATCGATTATTGCACTTTCAGGACCTTCATCATTTGATCAAAGAGATCATCACAAGGCGCCACAAAAAAATGATAAGGGTCCAAATCCAGATGAAACAGCCAGTACATCAATTCTTGAAGGTAAAGAACTCATGAAACAGGTTCTCAAGCAGCTTCTCACGAGTGCTTTGGTGTTGCACGAACAAGGTAAGTTATCTGATGACCTACTCATGAATTGTACTCGTACAAATGTTGAAGGTACAGTCCTTAAAAGATAGATTTAAACTCATTGATTGTATTCCAAAAAAATCTGAAAGGGATAATTCACCGTGACATCAAACCATCAAATATTATGTGTTATATCTACGATATTTCCACATTGCAGGGTGTACAAAACTCAAAGAAATATGATCCAGTAAATTGTGTTCTTGGAGATTTCTCCAGTGCATGGGAAAAAGATATATCGAGAACAATGTATATGAATGGACCATCGGCAGCAGAGCAAACTGACGAATATGCACCACCCGAGGTATTATTCGGACCACGTTGGATTCCCTTTGATGAAAATATTCCTACTAGTTATGATTCTTGGAGCATTGGGGTTGTAGTCCTTGAAATGCTATTAGGTACTCCACATGTTTTTTCAGTAGACCAAAGAACTACAATGATTTTGTCTCACCGTCTCAGAAAAGAGGGAGCTAGCTCTGAAGATATAAGGAGAGCATTATACCTTGCTGGTCTATCACAATTTTGCATATATGTACCTTCCACTAGCGAAGCAAAAAAATGGCCTCTCAGACATGGTGATCCGTTGCATAATACAGCTATAGTCAAACCAACATGTACTATACAAGACTTTCACAATGCACTCCGGGCACGAGATCCCTTAGGTTTAGGATTTGATTCCTCTTCTGACGCTTTATTGGATCTAATATGGGGCTTACTAGCATGGGATCCAACCAAACGACTAACTGCTGCTCAGGCTTTAAATCATCATTATTTTCATCCCAAAAAAGCATCAGATCGAATTCAAAATTCTCATGCGCTTAATCCTCAATTACTTGATCCAAACATATCTGCTAAAGTTGATAAACATCAAGCTACGGAGTTTGTATGTCCTAAGTGTGGAAAAACCTTCCATGACTGGAATTCATGCCATATTCATGCCAGGAGGAGAAAGCATGCACTATTCTGTGATTTTGATCGATCGAATCTTCCTCCTTGCTTAAATGCGCATTCAATGTTACCTGCGCATCCAACATCTGGATATTGTGATATTCAGGGAAGGAGACCGACCATAGAAGATTTTCATGCAATACATTTGCATCAAAATCATCAATTCTATGGTGTTTTTGATGGGCACTGGGGAAACTTGGCTTCTAAGTATAGTGCTAGGTATATGTATGCTTCAATGAAAACGATTTGGAGTGATCTCGATGAAAGAGTCTTAAATTATAGTAATTGGAAAGAAACGGTAGCAAAAGATCTTGAAGACTCGTTTTTTCTTCTTCACAAAGGCTTCTTATCAGTTGTTAAAAAATCTCCAGGGAAAGTAATGAATAAAAGTGGCTCAACTGCAACAATTTTACTTACAACGAAAGAGGCGGTGGTTGTGGCCAATGTTGGTGATTCCCGTGCGATTTTATCGCATGGAACATCATATAATCAGTCAGTTCAAACTCTAAGTGCTATTCAATTGACTGTTGATCATATAGCCTCGGACAAAGATGAAAAATCATTAATCGAGGGGAAAGGTGGATATATTTCATCCTCTGGTTCTATCAAACGTGTCAATGGCACTCTTGCTGTTACTAGATCAATAGGAGATGTTCCTATGATGAAAATACTTTCACAATCCCCTCATGTTTGGATAAAGTCCAAGAAAGACGTTCAAAGCATATGCAAAGGTCAAGGAGCTGAAAGGGACAAAAATCCCACTATCGGTAATAGAGAAGAAGAACGTCTAGATGTCACAGAAATGCCGTGTTTTGTTGTAATTGCATCAGATGGACTATGGGATGTTATGAGCAACCAAGAAGCAGTAGAAATGGTCGTAGAAGTGCTAAGACAATATCATTTTGATGACAGCGAAATTTCCTGGGAGGGGGGAGGAGCATTTCAAGTAGCTGCACAAAAATTGACACAGGAAGCTTATGTTCGCGGAAGTACGGATAACATTGGAGTTTGTGTTGTAGCGATAACCTAATATTTTATATTGACTAATAATGAAAAGAATTTCTTTATTTGAAAAAATATTTCGGCAAAATTAGTTCATGCGCCCAATGCAGTTTGGTGCTCCGCAGGTGCATCGTAAACTACCATCTTCTACAGGAAATTTGTAGTCATATGTTATCTCTTCACCAGCCGCAATACTACGAAGGGCAAAGATCACAATTTTTTTCTCTGGTCCTCTCTCTTGGAAAACTGTAATAACTTTTGCATATGCATTGGGACTACAGCAATGATTCATGAAACGTGCCATGCAACCAATTCTAGTTGCATCAACAATTCTTTTTAAATCTAGTCTAAACATATAACAGCTTCCTATTCCTGACATTTCGTAAGAACGCTCTCTTTTGTCCGCTATACATTGCCTAACTGCCTCTCCCATATATTCTATTATCATACCATCTTTCTTTATCTTTGATTTCGTAAAAAGTCCCCATCCATGAATGTGAGATCTCATGGCCGACATCCTTTCTTTTAATGGAACTGATTTCATTTCTTGGTACATTGCTTGGTAAGACGAATCATTGTTACTATCATCAATAGCTTTTCTTGTGCGACTCGAAAGCGAAGATTTCTTTGGAATGAAAGTTTTTTCTTCCCCTGTATTTCTCACTAGTGCTCTTGTTATTCTTCCACTACCTGTGCTGCGGGCAACTGCTCTCATACCTTCGGTTCTAGCACTACCACTCGTGTTTTGTAAAGCATGTTCTGCAGCAATTCTAGCACGTTTCCGTTGCAAATTTTTGACGTCCTCTTCACTTGGAAGTTTATAGCAGAAACTGTAAGGCATTGAGGACGAGGTAAGAGGCACGATAAGTGCTTCTACTCCAGGTAGATTTTCAATTGCTTTTCTGATGAAAGAAATGCCAAAGCCAAAAAACTTGAAGTGATAAAATAAAAGAGAATAGATAATGAGATTATAGTTTTTATTTGAAAGCATATTCTCGCTCATAACTTACCTGTGGTGCATTGTGATTGAAAATAGTGCCTGTTTGGCATTTTCGTCGAACTGGCAGAAACGAAAACATATTCCCATCATGAAAGGCCTCAAGATTTTTGGCTCTTACTCTTTTCATTACCGTATCATAGACTTCATCCATGTTATGGCCCTGAATTCTAGAATTCGCATCGTCAGCAGCAGTAATGGAGAAAACAGGTTTCCCAAGTGGAGATTGGTCTACCTTCAAAACATACAGAGTGCGCTTTTTCGTTCCTCGATAAGACCAGAATATTCGAGTTGCGGTATAGCCGAGGGGAGTTATGTAATCTTTGCAATGAAATCCGTCTTGATTCTGTTCTATTTTCCCAAGGGTATGAACAGTCAAGGTTCCATATCTAAATGCGAAATTGTCATCATCGGCATTGTCATTTTGCCCGTTTTCTGATATAACTCGTAGTTTCTTTGAGAATCCAAGCGCATTTATATCTAGTGAATCATTCGCATTGTTACGATGCTTTTGGCAGTACATTTGCTTTGACACAGTCATGACACAATGACTGGCAGCTGCACAGGAAAAATGATAATTATGAGGACAATTTGCTTTGTGGCATCCAAGTGTAGCCCCAGGTCGACCGCATCCGAAACATTTAAGCTGGGAACCTCGAGATCGAGCTTTCTCTATGGCGCATATTTCTCCAAATCCCGTTTCCCATACTTCTGAACTCCACAATGCGCAGGCAGCATGCACCCAAAGGCCACCAGCTAGTGGAAGTAAGCGTCCTGATTCAGCAAGTTTGCTCAAGTCTGCTTGCTCTTCGGATGAACCATTTGTCCCATTATCCAAAGCATTATAAGAGTGGGAAAGCCTGCCATCATCATCACCACAAGTATGGCAAAAACAGCATATTCTTGGGTCTCTCCATTTGTGCTCCGCTTGGACGTTTGAAAGTTTGCTATTCCATCCACACATCGGCTTTGCCAACAATGATGACGCAATTACTTGAGCATTATTGATTTTGCAGTTTTTAATCATTTTGGGCAATTCATCTTCATTCTTCATCTTTGTTTCTCCACTTTTTGAAATCTCTTCAGTTTTAGGGTCGTTCATTGGTTCTTCCTTTTTCTCTTGATTCATAGTGTGTTCATTTTGATCAATATTATGAGGTTTACTTGAATCAATTGACGTAGAAGAAATATTCTGCGGCTGTAATTGTTCACATATTTCAGATTCTACAAGAGCATTCTGAGTTAGTAAATTTAGACCAATTTTAGGCGCTTGAGTTTCTATGCTATCGACTAATCTTGTTTCATCCGTATCAGACTCTTTTATTTGGGGCAAATTTCCACCTGTATTCTGGACTAAATCATTTTCTATTATGTCAGCAGTTGTTGCATCATTTCCAGATATGTTTAGCGAAGCACTTGGGAACACGAAAGAACCAGCAATATCGCATGGATTGAGAAGACCATCGGCCATGTTCCAATTAAAACATTCAGATTTAAAATTTAGGTCAGGATGTGCCAACATAGTCTTAACGAAAGCAGCTGCACATTTTGCTTTGACCAAAACATTGTCGATATCATCCTCTTTGTTACTGAGTAATTTACTGTCCTTTGCTTTAGCAAGAATACGAAGACATCGTGCCGTTCTATGATATAAAAAATTGTCCATCTTGGATTCCTGACTTTCAACAAAGGAAGTCAGCTCGTATCCATGCTTATCGTGAAGCAAATGAAATATCCGCTCTGCCTCGTCAATTATATTTAGGTATTCTTTACGCCAAAAATCATGAAGCTGTCTTTCAATCTCATCATAGAGCGACGAACTCATTTTTTGAGTGATGTCAAAGTTTGATTCCTCAGAATCGTCTCCTATACTTTCTATTTGATATTTTTGCCACACTATACTTTCAGTTTGAGCAGAAAAAAACTTCGATAAAATTTCGTTTTCAGTCTTTGTTACTTTTTTATTCCTGCAACGAGGACACTCATACTAAAAAAGATAACGATCGTTAGGTTTAATTTTTGAAACATGCAAATGTAATCCTTTTCATACTTACATTATTGTCCCGAGAACGTAATGAAATAGTCTCTGATTTTTTATCTCTTTTTTGAATGTATGATGTATCATCTTGTTCACGAACAAATAAGTCACATGTTTTACATTTCAAAAGATCAACATCGTCTCTTCGATGGAATTTGCAAGTAATTGGGCAGTTCATTCCTTCCGTATACTCGTCTACAAGACCTTCACATCCACCACAACGATAACATAATTCTGGTGTACGTGACCAATACTTCAAACTGACTCTATCGCCATCACCTTCATTATTACAACTTGTACATGATACACATTGGCCACAAATCCACAATCCAGACGGAGCTGATTCAAGTGGAGGGTCTAATAAATCCAAGGAGAAGGCTCTATCACACATATCACAGTAAAGCATCCTAGTCTCATCTTCTGGTAATTCTCCACTAATTTCACACGTTTTACAATTAGGACATCGCCATGCCGCTACAGCGGCAGCACTCATACTGTGAATAGGAGCAGAAACACAAAATGGATGAAAAGCTTCACCACAATCCACGCAAAAAAGCAATGTCTCAGAGGATCCAGAACTTCCACAGGCAAAGCACGTATCCATCCAGGAACAATAGTGAGCATCCAATGGATTTAAGAGAATTTCAGCTCCTTCCACAACTGAAACAGGATCTGGAGGTTCTGATCGAAGAGGTGATATTGTGATGCTCACAACATCTGCACCACCGACAAGATCTTTCTTTTCCGTACTTTTATCTTCTTTTACACGATCTATTTCCATTTGTACTTCACGTTCAGCTTTGGCATATTCATCTTCTAGGAGAGATGTATATTTGGTGTCTATGGCAGCCTTGGCAAATTTAGGAAAAATTTTACCCTGACATGCTTTATGAAATCGTTGAGCTTCTTTCCAATATTTGGAAGTAGAACGATTAAATCGCAACGCATTTAATACCAATAATTCAAATGATTCGCGTACCCAAGAATAATTAAAATATAATTCCTTTTCCGCCCGATGCATCATAGTTTGTAAATCCATGGGATGTTTAATAGTATCATAATAGGTCGGAGCAACATCTTCCGTTACCGGAACCGCAAATAATAATAAGGAGTCTTCCTTTTGCAATTGGTGAATGATGGTAATACATCGTTTTTTACAACACATTCGACATAAAAATTCTTTGGCATAGACTGGATGATTCCCCTTATTTGTTTGTTCATATTCCTCACGTGTCAAGTTAGCACAACCGGCATGTACCCAAAGACCACAACAATCACATACAAGCATGGCAGACTCATTAAATCCCCAAACGGTACTATCCTGTAAAAACCAAGATGGATCACGTGTCACAGGACCCATGGAAAGGAGACGTGAGGAATAGGTCGGTGCTTCAACATCCCTTATTCTTTGAGATGGAGTTCCATCTTGGTGGGATGACGATGACGACGATGACGATGTTGTTGTTGTGGATGTCGATGTGGGGGCAAGTAACCTCCCAGTGGGAGTCATTTCCACAGTCGTACTTCTCGTATCTAATTTCAAATCATTTCCTTTCCGTTTGAGCATACGTTGGATACGATCATATTTGACATCATCCCAACAATGTCCACAATTAGGACAGAATCGATCATGTTTGTAAAGAGGTGTACAACCAGAACAAATGACAAGTTTTTCTCCATGTTCTAAGGCTAAGGTCGATGGGATGGAATGATGTTTGGACCCATAGGCAATATCGAGTTGATGACAACCAAGACAGGGTGTGCATTTATCACATATCCAATCCTCCTTCGAATCTAAGAGTTTTTGAAGTGTCCGTGGGTTGGTAATGGGTGGATCCAAACAGGCTGGATGATAGTGGCTGTCACATATGGAGCATTGGAGATAGGGGTCTGTGTCAGTGTGGATGTGACATAAACAGGACATACAATGGGTAGACAAGAATGAAAAGTGGTTTCCCTTGTCGTTCGGTTTGGAATAATATCCAAAGAGGTAGGGTCCAATGTCACGATGAGTGGGTTGGGAAGGAGAATGTGATTTTTTATCTAGAAATTGAACAGCATATTCCTTGGCAGTAATGTTAAGCCAGGAGGGTGCATAATAGGGATCAGCACCACCATCATCGTCATTATGATTCTCATAGGTCACTAACCATTTTTTCATCGTAGGACTATAATTCCGAACATGACCTTTCAAGGTACATCCCGCTGGATAATGGATATCCGATCGAAACACTTCCACCCGTCTCCCCAAATATCCCTGTGCCACCTTATTCGCCGCATGAAACGCATTGGTCGCATATTCCACAATCGCATCATTCCTCGCCATCCGTGTCGCCTGCTGCTCTTCCATCGCCACCTCAATCGCTTTGGGATTTCGTTTCCGTTTGTTTTTCTTAATGGTGGAATCGACTTTTCCATCCTCAAAGGGTCGTATAAACTCCAAGGTATCCTTGACCGTGGCGACCTGTTCACTTCCAAAAAATTCGACAAAGACATATCCTTCCTTGGGTGGATCATAATCCCGGAGTAATACTTGGGCAGGCCACCATGCAAATCCACGAACGAAGGCCCATACAAATCGTGATCCACATTGTATCACTTCCTCATTCATTTGGATCCATTGTTCTTGAGAGTGATTGGATTTGGATTTGGATTTGGGGGGATTGGTGGATTGTTTTTTCGAGGAGGATGATTTGGATTTATTTTTCTTCTTCTTTTTTGTTGGTTTGGTAGTCGTATTCGATCTATCGTGTGTCTCCTCATTTTCGGGAGCATAAAAACGAACATAATGTCGTTGATATAGAACATCATAATGCAATACACGACCCGGTCTCCAAGTATCCAATGTTTCATTGTACATTCGAAAACGATATCCCACCATCGTTCCAGCATGACTTTGAGGATTCCAATGGATGGCGGAGGATTCTGTATCCGTATAGATATCATAATTAATAGCATCCTTTTGATGTAAGACTTGGAGGAATTGGGTTTGTTCTAATTCTTGTTGTTGTTGGTATTGTTGGAGTTGGAGTTGGTTTTGAGGAGATGTAGTTTGAGTTTGATTTTGATTTCGATGCGTGAGATTGGATGTGGTGTTGTTGGTGTTGTTGGTGTTGTTGGTGTTGGTGTTGTTGCTGGTAATGGAAGAACGTGATTTGGATTTGGATCGTGATCGTTTGGGATGGTGAGAGGGTGATTCCTCCTTGTCCAATAATAATTGTTTGGAACGTTGTCGTTTTTTGGAAAGACGAGCAGAGACTTTGATTTTGGTAGTAGGAGTATTAGTGGAATGATTCGTTTCATGTTGATTGTGATGTTGTTGAGTGGTATTATTATTACGGGAAGAGGAACGAGAAGTGTTTCGTTTCAAGGATTGAGATCGTGTCATGATGGAATTCTCCAAAATAGATGATCATAAGAATAAGAAGAATACTCTCTCTCTTTCTGTGACAGTGTTGATGGGTATAGTACTGTGTCTCGTTGGAGTTCTTCTTCCCGCTAATAATAATAATAATAATAATAATAATAATAATATTCATCATTTTGGTACGTAAGTTCGAGTAAGATAGAGAAGAAGAATACTCTCTCTCTTTCTGTGACAGTGTTGATGGGTATAGTACTGTGTCTCGTTGGAGTTCTTCTTCCCGCTAATAATAATAATAATAATAATAATAATAATATTCATCATTTTGGTACGTAAGTTCGAGTAAGATAGAGACAAGGCAATGATGGATGAATTCGATGTCCCTCCGTCGTACTTGGACTCTGTATCGTTCTACGTCAAAGTAAAAAACGATTTTTATTTTTATTATTATTATTATTTTTTTTTTAATATATTGATTCGAATTATAGTAGTATCATCATCATCATCATCATCATCATGATCAGGATGAGGAGGACTCTCACCTATTCCCAGACCCGATATTCCACCATCCTCCAACGAAATCGAACTTCCCATAGACAATTCTCATCCTCCTCCTCCTCCCAATGTAAATTAGTACGACTCTCCAAACGTATGAGTGAATTGGATTTATGTTCCCGGAGAGAAGCCGATCAATTCATTGCTCGTGGACAAGTGCTCCTTCGTGGAACCCCCATATCTCCCATTTTGGGTCAAAAAGTATCGTCTGAGGAATTGGATATTCGGATTAAGGATGATCAGAATGAAAATGATCAGAATGAAAAGGAGTGGTGGGAACGTGTGAGAGGAACAACTGTGGTATTTCACAAGCCCAAAGGGTATGTCTCAGGACAACCTCATCCTCAATATCATCAAATTCCATCAGTGGCCTTTTTAACACGTGAGAATCTATATCATCATCCTCCTCCTGATCCAAATCATTCTCATCCTTCTCATCATCCTCAGGAATTGGAATATTTGAACTTTGAATCCATCAATCATCGAATCTATCATCATCATCATCATCATCATCCAATTCATAAACAACATCATAGGAAGAAACAACATCATCATAGATTAAATCTAACATCTCCCACACCCACATTGTCCGGTTATGCACCAGCAGGACGATTGGACAAGGATAGTTCGGGTATTCTACTTTTTACGCAACATGGCATTGTGGCTAAAAAATTAATTTCTCCAACGACCAATATTGATAAGGAATACATTGTGACAGTTTCTTCTTCAAGCACCATTTTTCCTGATTTAGAACCGTTGTATCGACCGGATAATTATTTACAATTGGATCATCGACCATTGTTACCTGTGGTCAAGGCAGAATGGATCAATGATAATCATCATCATCATCATAATCATCATGATAATCATCCACCCCTTCGACGAATGTCCCAACGACATCGATCCCATCCTCCCAACTCACATTCCAACACACATTCCAACACACATTCCAATACTTATCATCATCTCCAATTACGAATCATATTACGGGAAGGACGCAAACGTCAAATACGACGAATGTGTGATGAATTATTACATCTCAAAGTCCTTTCCTTGCATCGAATACGGATTGGTCCTGTGTCCATCGGGACACTTCCTGAAGGGACTTGGCGACCTTTGGTTCCCACGGAAGTTCAATCCATTTTGGGGACATAGGATGAATCAATGTTTGTTATTTTTATAAAACATGTTTGGAATGGATAGGAGGATATACATTACTATAATCCTATATTTAGAATTATCATTATTATCATTATTATCATCATCATTATAAGTATTACACATCGGTCGTATCGGCAAGTCCACCATAGGAATGATTTTGAATTCGTCGAAAGGAGGAACCAACTTGTAGTTTGGGTCGAAAATACGGAGTATGATAAGGCGGTTGTGTCTCACTCATACTATGATTATTCATACTCATGTTCAAACTCATATTCACACTACCATTCATGGCCGAATTCTCATCCACCGTACTTCCATCTAACAAAACACTCCCATTCGCATCAAATCCATCTAATAGAGATGCCGTTGGAGGTGCTTCCATATCCCCCTCTTTCGGAATCACGACAGCCGGTTGGGCGGTTAACGAACTGGTCGCCGAAGAAGCTATGCAGACAGGAATATAGGCAGCCTTATGAGCATCCACTAAAAATCGACGAAATTCTTCCCGTTTTTCCATACTCGAAGGTCGTTGATTGTCCCATTCATCTAATAGGGAAGTTTGTAACAGTCCGGCATCCAAATAGGCTTTTAAATACCGTGATCGAAAGAGTTTCCGACACATCATGGTGGGGATGATGGGTATCCCCGCCATAATTCCGGGACCTCTGGCTTCTCGTAACAACATCATTGTAATGAGGAGGACTTGTCCAACTAACAGACTGGAAAGGATCTCATCGGCTAAAAAGGGCCATCGAATTCCTCCTCCGTCATATTTTGGTCGATACATATAAATCGAATTTCTGATATTCCATTTATTTACCATTAGATGAGTTTTACAATCATATACAAACAACACAGCCATCCATACACATTATATACAAACTTACCGTCTCCAAAGTGGTATACACAAACAGAAGTAAATCAGTGCACAGGGTGCAATTAAGGGTGCCGCAAAGGAAAGAGCCACGTTGCACATAAAGACGACACCGGAATCAATATAAATACGGTAAGGTGTCTGTCCTCCCGGTCCTCCTCCCATGACACACCGAGCACAACAATTCCATCCAAAGAAATAAAACATGAAGGTATTCACTTGTAATAAGTATTGGAGTGGTAATACCACGGTCGTTCGGAGTATCATCCAATTCATCCACTGCGGAAAGGGAGAGAGAGTTTGTGTGATTAAGAAACAAGGAAGGATAACAACAATGTTTGTCAGATCTGATATACGTATCCATATTCGAGTATGATACATTCTGGGTTATAGATATAGATATAGATGTCTTACCGTCGCGGAAACTTTTGTGGGTATGGAATCCGCAATGGTGGTTAATAATTTTTTAAAACTGTCATCAAATAAAGCCTCATTGAAAGTATCCAACACTGCCGTCACTATACCATTTCCAGCAAATGCGGTAGTCAACATAAACCACCAATAGTATTTCATAGCATCCCGTTCTTTCTCACCAACATCACGTCACAAACTGTTAGTCACTCTATATATATATACATCAAAAAAATATCATACTATCATAAATCAAACATCTTCGTACCTGCTGTAATGACGGAATGAGCATTGGATCCAAAGTTGGCAATCATTTTAAAAAGTTGGGGAGCCAAGGAAAAGAATAATGTTAATAACAGAGCTTGAACGATACCCGAAATGGAATTATTGAATAAGAAATTTTTCTCAAATTCTTCAAGACTTGGAAAGAGAGCTGTCAATCGTCTTTCATTAAACACACTCGTGGCAAGACTATTTTGAAAAATTCCGACCGCATGGAGTTAGGAGTTGCAGAGATGTAAAATGTGATGGGATTTAGAATTGGATGGTTTTGTATGGTACTTACTTGATTGGGACGATGTAAAAGATATACAAACATATCAGTGCTGTCATGGAACTGAAGACGAAGAAGTAGGAGATAGATGAGAAAGGTTAAGAATACTTGCTTTTAGCGACGAAATAAATCCTTTCCAAACATTGACTTACATATATTTACGAACCATTTTTTGTCGTTTGTTAATAGAGACAGTGACGGGTCTACAGCATCCTCTGCAAGTTTTTAAGTCGCAACTAGCAGCATCTGCAAGTGGTGGAACTGGTAAATCAGCATCCGCAACCCAACGTTGAGCACCTCTTCCATCTGCCAAACAATGCCTTGCCGACGCAGCAGCCTGTCTCGATGTGAATGTCACCACCGCGACAGTATTTTCCCTTGCCAATTCATTGATGGCAGTCTTTACACTAAAGTATCCACGTATGAATTTTATAATCATTGCTACTAGTTCTCTTGGGTGAGGAATTGGAACCATTCGATAGACTCCACTGAATGGTTTTTCGTTTTTTTCGTAACTCTCATCATTTGACCCACTTTTACCTTTGGTAGGTGAAGCCATGAAAGAACGATCATCATCTCTAATTTTTTCATAGCGAAGCCATTGGTCTGAAACAGGTCCCTGATTACTAGAGTTACTAGAATTCAAACGTCGACGAGTCATAGGCTGCGCTTGTTGCGTCACGGATTGGGTAGTGAGAGGGAATAACGTTCGAAATGACGTGACACTTTCATCATCCAGAAGATTCAGCTGACTCATTCGATGTTTGGGAGTATTCATGCTCCCAACGTCTGATTGCATTTCTTCATCATCTGGAATGCTATCAAAATGTCGTAATTCAAATTTTCCACCGTTGAAAACGATTGAGGAAGTTCTTTTACTTGATCGGACTCCTATTTGAGAACTCATTGTGTTAGGTGTCTTCATACTTAGACTTCTTGGTATTGGTAAAGATCCTGGAGTTTTAGGTGTGGTAGGTGGATACATGGAGAGTTGGTGGTTTTTAATGGGTGGGGTTTGTGCATAATGATCAAAAGACTTCCTTGGCGATTCATCGATGGTATGCATAATATCTTTCATTGCATTCGCTCCTGAATTCGCCATATTATTTTTGTCATTGAGTAATATATTGAGGTTTCGATTTGTTGGGGCTGGAGGGTGCTTTGGCATACCACGTTCCATGGGACCAGTAGTAATATTTTTGGGCGGAAGATCCTCTTGTGAATTATGACTCTGCGAACGATTGCTGTTGCTGATTACTAAGGGACTCTTTTTGTAGCTATCAAAAAGTTCTGATTCGGTTTGTAATTTTTCCGGCAAATCTAGTGAATTCAAGGAGGGAAATTTGCTGATATTTGAATTGGATGAGTTCGACGATTTAGATGCTTTACGAGGTAATTCTAATTCTATTCCTAATCCTAATTCGTTTTCATTTGCGCCTATATCTGGATCTTCAGGATTTTGATTATCCTCTGGGCCCTGACTGTTCTCATCGAGCATGGCTGCTTCTTTCTGAGCTTTCAATAAAGCCACATTGGCTTGATTCACTTCTTCCACAGCTTCTTTTTCCATATCAATGAGCTCCTGGAAATCTGCAGTAAGTAGCCGTTCTTCTGCACATCCATGAGGACAGCAGGCTGCAGCACCCTGTGCTGATTCACGAGTGTATATGGCAGTTTGCTCTGGTCCATAATCTAACGCTTTGAAAAATTGAGCTTCAACCTCTACATTGTCCCTAGCTCCAAATACCTCTCGACATTTACGATGAAATTCTTCCTCCTCTTTTGACATGACATGATCGTCATCCCCATAAGTATTAGATGACGTTGCAGCATTTAAGGCAAACTCAAAGGAAGGTTTAGCACTGCTAGTTGAGTTACGAGTCGATGCTGAGATTTCAGAGCTCATTTCGTGCTCATCATCATGACTTTCAATATCATATTGTCGTTTTTGTGCAATTATGTTTCGTATGAAACGCAAACGACGTAGTTTTCCTGCTGCAGTGTACCATCTTCTCCATGCTGTTGCTAATTCAGTGGCAGTTGGTAATACCGTCACAGCAGCAACACTACTACTGAATCCAGGTTGATTCGGCACGATATGATCAAAAAATGAAGTTGCAACACATAATTGCCAATCCATTGATTGCCGTCGTGAGAATGTTACAACATCCTCCTGATGTGAATCGTCCATAACTTCGTCAGGTAGACCTGGTAAATTATGAACCAATACTGAATATAGCTCAATGTTGGGAACCGTCTCACGTTCTTCAGGGTGGGGAATCCATGGATCACGGTAAAAGGCACGTTTTATTTCATTATCTCGTTGCTCTTCAACAGAAGTAAAACTATTTTCATCGAAATCATCGGTTGTCATGGAACCTACAGTATCTTGCAATTCATTTTTTCTATTCTGATGAATATCTGCTTCCAAGTAGAAAGCTCTACGCAAACCCAAATTCTCTTTCCATTCTTGTTCAACTAAAATTAATGAATAAATGCTAACAATCCAATTACATATAACAATCATGTAGAGTCGGAATAAAAGGTCAATCCCGTTGTTGTCTTCGGTGATTGGTGGTATGTTGGCCAGAGTGGTAGTGTCATAGTCAGTAAGGCCGCAATCTGTACAAGGATTGTGTGCAGTCCAGTTAAGTGGTAGTATAAATACCATAGCCAAGAAAGTTGTCAAAGCACAAACTTTTAAACACAAGTCTATTTGAAAAAGAAAAATATTTGTTCGTTCGAAGCAAAAGCAAACATCATAACACGCAAAAAAAGTATGGTGGGGTTAGATTTCAATTCGTCAACAAGGCAAAATAAGTACTGAAGAAATTATGTTTACAACCCAATGCAAAATAAAGAGGGAACATGAAGATTCAATTAACTCACCATGAAATTTGATCAAAATAATACTATCCAGATTAACCTTCAAGAGAGCTCCTTCCATACCACCTTTCCTTGTCCCTGTTCCCGGTACCCCCCGTATCATAGTATCGAAACTCAACGACATTGTCCATCGAATCCATCCAAACATAGGACCACCCCGGTCTTGAACATCTTGCCCATTCGGATTCGGGTTATATATCGTATTTTTCGGTCGAGCTGTACATCGAGGAGCTATAGCGATATGACGCGCTTTCACGGCACAGGCAAAGGCTATCATTGTGGCTGCAAAAATAATCGAGCCAGTCAAAATTAAAAACCCCATCGCTACAAAGTTCGTCATTTTGAAAGTTGATAGTTTGTTATCAACACTTCAATAATTTAGATGATCTTGGTTTGATATGCAGAATCAATTTTTTGTTGGAAGAAAACAGGAACACGACTATCCGTCAATGTTTGAGCTCAGTTTCTTCTCAATGCTAGACGTAATTCAACTTATCCAATGTCTGATTTTGAATGTGTAAAGTGCTCGATGAAGTGAATAAGAAGGACTAATTCAAAAATTCATATGGATGAGCTTCATGTATACAAAGACCACTTTTTTAAATAAACTATAAAATATTAGAATGACAATGATCTTAAGTAATTGCAGCTCGGATTTAAACAAATGAAACTGAATGTCACGATATCTCTATATAATTTTCAAATCATAGAACAATGCAAATATTATTACTTTAATAAATTTAAGTTCATGCAATTGTTATGCAGTCCTTCTTTGCATGTGTAGTGATGAGAGTGAGCTTATATTGGCTTCAGAATAAGCTGTACGGCGGTAAGTAAATTTCTTCTTCGTAATTTACGTGACGAAACCAGATGATACTTCTTTACCTGCCGTACATATTCTTTTTTGAATATACTTTGACTTTTTTTATCGGATTACGGTTTATTATTATTAACATCAACCAGGTTTCCAAATAATGTAATATCAGTTTTCTCATAGTCAAACAAGCATGTCTACCACGGCTGATGCATTTCAATCTATTCCACACTGTAAATCTGTTAATTATAAGTTATTCACTTCAACACATTCTTTACTTCGATTTGATTATTGCTTTTTAGTATTCCAGGTATGTAACCATCATAAGTTATTTCCACAGGATCAAGCCACAAAAATTTGGACACAAGAATAGTATGAATCTAATTTATGCCTTCGTATCATGAGATGATATATGCTGATTGTCACTATTATGGATTGATTGAGTTTGCAAAAAAAATTACCTACTTTCGCGCCTAAAAGCAAAGCACTTTCTTGTACACATGCCAACTTAGTTTCTTTTGTAATGTGTTCAATTTTATGTTATCTATAGATTTTTTACAAACAAACGAAAACTTGTCTTTAATAAATAGATTCAGTTTCTACTGAGCTTTCGTATATTCATTCTTTTCTTCATCGCATTGGCCATGACCAATGCAGCTTTCTTCTGCAACTTTTCATTAAAGGTTAAACGTTTGCCAAAGCTCTTCTTGCTTGCGATAAAGACTTTACTGCTAAATTTTCCAAAAAGAAACATGAGTTCTTTTTCTTGATGCTTTGAACATTTTTTGTCGAAGCTATTCAGGCAAAAGTCAAGAATATCGTCGATTTCACTCGAAGTAAACTCTTTGTTCAAGTCTTTTTTCAGGATTCTGTGCAATATTTCGATGCGATGCTGTGCAGCAAAACAATCTCTTGTCAAGTGAACGAACGCTGTGATGTGTGACGAGGACGATCGCCATACATTGCAACGAAACACTCCTTCAGCTCGCTTCAGCATTCCATGACCAATAGCGTTCATGATGCTGCGATAACGTAAATTGACTTTAGAAAGAGTAATTAAATCACTGCTTGTTGCTCCAAGAAGAGAGATAATTCTATAGAATAATTCAATTGGGATGTTTTCGAAATGATTTTGATTCGTCTCCTTTTTTCCAAGGTGCACATCATGTACTTGGTGAGCGATTTTCATCTTTTTTGCCTCTATTCGTTTTGACATTATACTTGAGTTGAATCTTCTTTTTGTAGAGGCAAACATGTTATGTGTCAAATTGTGTGTTGATCTTTTTTATATTTTCTATAGTCGATTTCGTTTTTATTTAGGTGTTTTCATCAACATTCACGAATACAAATGTACACGTTCTAATCTTATAAAAGTGGTCTCCTTTAGATATAAACAGCAGGCTGTGACTCTTTTGTTCTGATTTCCTTATGCCTAGAGCTAGAATTACTTAACAAGATTTAAATGCATGATGTAACTTCAACTTTGGAAGAAATAAATGTGAAACAATTTAAAAATCGCAACGTGCGAGCATTTGTTACCGATAATTAATCTGTACGAAATAGGTAGTACTTATGAGAACCCGAATTCATAGTATATATGAGAAGGTGAGTCATCTTACAAGATATATTACCTTAAATAGCTTACATTCTTTCTCTTTTTCGAAGCATTCACATACTAATCACCAAAAAATGAGAAAATTATGCTCAAGAAGACATTTATTCCTTATAAGAAGAATAAGAATCGTTCTTTTATTTCTCTCCAGATGTATGGGAAAAACTTCTTGAGCACAGGAATCATGAGAAAATGAAAGAAAACGAAATCGGAATTCTTTTAGAATGGTTGACTTAAACAATATATAGTTACTTACGATATATTGAGGTTTACGAACGTCTTCATGATACAAAAAATGAATCATTTTTAAATCGATGTCGATAATATAGTAGAATTTAAAACTCTATAAGACTGAAGAGAACATGTTGTACTAAATTCATTGCGACAAAGGAAGAATGTTTTTTTATACTCATAATCAAGTAGGTATTTCGAAAAATTAAGCCTGCCTATTCATAAAATTAATTGAGAATGCACGCCAATTCAAACTTCATACGTAGCAAGAATCTTTAAATGTGTTCCGCTTAAAGCGGTCAACTTATTCAGAATTCATTAAATGAAACAATTGCTACAACAAAATCAATTAGTTTGTTCATATTGTCTTGTCTACAATAAAATCCGAACTGCATATAATTTTGTGCTTCCATCATATTAATCCTTTATATTATTTTCATCAGCATTCTGCTCGTGCTAATATGTTCGATACTGTTATCGTATTGCTTGTGTGCTGAAACCAGATGTGCTGCTATTTTTTTATCAATGAGAATAATTTTCCCAATGGAAAAGATGACGGGCAACGACGCTCTTGAAGAAAGACCTCCATTACGAACAAAAAATTTAACTTCAAGTTTGCTGTTGTTACTTCAAATGCTTAATCACTAGCGGTACTGCATGACGAGTAAGTGTATGAAAGTACTTGGATAAATTTTTCGATTTGGAGTAAATGGATCTATTTCTTACTTACCTCAAGCAAGGAAAAATTTTCATTTCACTTTTGCATCAAGCGAAATTTTCTCGTTATTCATAGCTTCTAGTCTCATACAACTTGAAATCTCCAAAACAATATATATAGCTACCTATGTCTCCGTGCATAAACTCATACGTGATCTCCTTATTACATTGATGGATGTACGAAATCTTGAGAACAGGGTTGAAATAAAAATTCTCGAAGTAGATTTATCACCGAAGATAGTAATTTGAACAGATAAATACAAAATAAGAATATTGCTGATTATTTTATGCTGATATGGTTTATGAAGATTGTTTTTGTTTGAAGTACAAGGTGATTCCTTTTGTCATACTTTTTTTATTCATGAGATACACAACAGAACTTTTCTCTAATAACAAATTTATACAAATAGGGTACCATATGGTGCATCAAGTATTACAAGTTCTAAAGTTTATTTTGTCCTGTGTAACATAGAGATTTGAATAGAGTGTTGGTTTCACGATAACATTGGCTTTAAAAACGCCGTTGCTGGGTATCAAGCCTTACAAATTTCTGCTGATATATTGAGTATTTTAAGCACAAATCGTTTATTTTCTTACAAAGAACTACGAACAAATGCATACTATATCATGCATTTACGGCGAATCTACCGTGAGCTCAAGTTATTGCTCAAAATTGAGCTTTACACCGCTTTGAGGCGTGTCATTATTTTGACTGGGTCGGTCTTACTGGTTAATCATCCATGTTATGATTAGATTTGCGCATGATGGTAGCTTGTCCCACCATGATGGGTCTGTTTTGTCTTGATCTACTCTAACATGTTTTATAAAGATCGTCGGCAGGAAAATTAAGAGCTCCTGCATTTATAATTTCACATCAAGATCATTTTTAAAACTAATAAATAAAAAAGCTATGATTAAGTATAGTATATGATAATATGATGCTATGATATCTAATAAAAAGTAGTTTTTTCCTAGCCTCGTGAGTACCAGAGTGATCTACTGTATATGTTGT
>Ga0209092_10001676_pt1 | contig 21242 bp, 14 predicted proteins | sample FraStrMetagenome_FD_187446 | JGI IMG/M metagenome (GOLD analysis project Ga0209092, IMG submission 187446) | Marine eukaryotic phytoplankton communities from Arctic Ocean - Fram Strait ARC3M Metagenome (SPAdes) (version 2) | ecosystem: Environmental > Aquatic > Marine > Oceanic | place: Fram... | reverse complement strand
TACAAAAATGAGTATATAGACCAATCTCGAATTCGGAATTCAGAAAAAAAATAATATCGATTTCAAACAGAAAACCCCCCATTCAAATTGTATACATAAAAAAAGATGTTCTCGATTGAAATTTTTTGGAAATGACCCTTACTTAGATTAGAAATATTGAGAGGTCATTCAAAATTTGCTAAGTAAAAATTAGCCAAAATGTCTTTCGTGGTGCATATAATCTGATCTTTCTAGTTGTTATTATTGTAATAAAATATATATACATTAGAATAAATTATTTTGGATAAAAGATTATGTTTGATCAAAATATATTCCATTCATTTTTCAAGTATTTAACGATGAAGCTTGGCAAAACCGACCTGCTTATTTTCCATATCAAACATTGTGTAATATTTGCGCATGAAAACATCACCAAGAATCCATTTTGGTCCATGAGGAATATCGAGAACCATCATTGCTAAGATACAATACCCTTGCGACTCGATAACCATATCCTTTCCTTCCAAAGTGTAATCATGTCCGGCAATATCGAAAGTAACATCAGGCATATCCTTAATTTTGCTGCAATCCATAAAAAACTGACCCGTAGGGGCTGCCTTTGCTCCAACAGATTTAGCAAGATCTGTGATTACTTTCTCTGGTCCTGTGATAAATGAAGTTCCAGAGTCTACTATGGCTGTTGTGTCGGAAGTGATCATTCGGCCCCCGACATTCACATAATCAACAGCAATTTCCCAGTAAGTTGCTTCCAACAGATCGACCTTGTTGAAATCACCTACATATTTTGAATCATCTACTCCACCAATTGTGAGTTCACCGTCTTGATTATCACCTAGATAAAATGCAAAAACATTTTGGTCAAGAGTTCCTTGTGCAAATGCGTTTTGCATTGGTGTCTCAACCCCACTAATCGAAATAGTGTCAAAGGCCAGCCCAAGAATACCATCAAATTTACCCATAGTATAAGCAAAACCTAGACCTCCGGCGTCATGAATAAGGCCAAATTTTTGATTCTTAACAACAATATCGTCTGCTAGAGTGACTGTATCCTCTCCAAAGACTCCACTTACAGGACCAGAACCGTAAACAATATCAAAAGGGGATCCATCTTCGGAAAAAGAAGAACTTGTTTTTGGGTCAAATTTCATTTTTGCACCAACAAATTTATTTCCACAATGTTGGCAACCAACTTGCGGCACCCAAAGATTGGAGCTGCCAGTATCGAAAATAACACGGAATGTTTGAGGTGGAGATCCAATCTCTACATTTCCATAATATTGAGCATTTTGATAATCTTTAATGATAATATTTTCAGGATTTTCCTCTACTTCTTCATACAAACGAATACCACTGCTCTTCATGTCTCTCTCTCCTCCCCGTAATAGGCTTGCGTGATGATCTTCCAGAGCTTTGCTTCTCGCGACAATCATGGAGACCATTTCATCATCAGGGATCTTCTTCAATGGAACTTTGATGGTTCCAGCAGAAGCGAAACCTAATGAGAGCGCGATTGACAGTGCGAAACCTATCGAATCAATAATAGAATGAATACACATGTCAAATGTTGAAAGATTTTTGTTAGTACGAATACTGTTTATTTTTACAAGTTCATTCGAGAAACATGATACAATTGTAAATTTATTGCATGTATTTCATCACAAGAATAAAGAAGTTCTTTATAGGCATGTGCGTATGTACATGACATCAATTTGCACAAACATGGAACATTCTCAAGCCTGGTCACCAAATGCATCATCGGAATCATTGTCCATCACTTATCCACAACAGACAACAATATAATGGAGGGTTTTGTTAGGAAATGCACTTCCACCTTCCATCTCTGCAGGCACACTGACTTACTTTTGAATTGCATGTTTCCTTTTCTTTGTTAGATTCTGAATCTATGAAATCTTTGAGAAAATAGTCTTTTGGTTGTCACCAGGAGAATGTGCAAAAACCTACATATAGCAGCTACGCTAAATGAAAAATAGTTCGATGAAGTTCTTTTCACATATATACGACTGAACAAGAGAAAACGCATGGAAATATTAAAGCAAAACCTTAATGAATCAAGCATATCTGTAATTATCGATTCGCAAAAATACAGTCAATATGAATAGGATAGTTTTTCATTTAGGACATTCTACCCCATACAATTATTTTCAATTAGGAAACTCGATTCGTAAGTTGGCTTATGATCAAATTGCATGTACCGTGCACATAATAAAGATGTTTCAGCGGGAAAGAACGAAAAGATTGTCCTAAATTATGACACAAAACAATAGAAATTTCAATTGGACCCTTATTCTATGGAGAGCACGAAAGAAAGTAAAATAATTCGAGGCCAAACGCTCAATCCGACTTGAACAATGCGATTGCATTAAACTATAGAATTTTTTTTGCAAAAATGAAGTTTTTAATTTTCTCTCTGGAATGTTAGGAACTCTTTTTACTGCTACTAACTAATTCTGTCTGTTTTTCTTGAATTGCAAGAAAGAAATCATACTCTTGTCAATAAAGAATAGTGAGCTAAAACTGAGTATAGAGAAAAGTTGAGTTGAAATTTCACCATCCTCAAATATACTTTGAATTCAACCTTGAAGGAATGAAAATAGTTTTCAATGGTAGTTTCAGAAAGAAGTTTAAGAAATAAAAATCAGTGCATCACTTCTTCTTTCCAAATAATCTTCCTCTCAAAAAAAAATTTCATGTATGTTATTGCAGGAAGAGAGTATCAAAACTCAAGTGGCATATTTTGTGAATTTGATTCCTGAAAGTGTGCAGCACCGTGAAGAGGAAACTAATTTACATATGAGAGGAGACATACTTTCATAAAATTATCAAGAAAGTCCAAGCTGTGCATTTATCATTTCATGACACAGGTACTATTCATAATACATTTTGGGATAATGTCATGGTTTGTTTCGTTTGGATGCAAAATTATGTTTCCAAAAGGTAATTTCAGTACCAAATAATTATTTTTACATACGATGGAAAAAACGCAATCAAATTCATCAACTTCCGTAAAAATGACGTAGGAAGTACGGATTGTTCTTCACCACAAATAAATAAATATTCCTGAGCGCAGTATAGTACTGAATCCAGAATACCTGCTGTCATAGGAACCATCACCATCAACACAAAGTATTTACCTTTCAATCCTTCCATTCATAACTTTAAAACCAGAAAGAATGATTTCATCTAGACTAAGCTTTGTAATAGGTGCCACTTTCACTTGGTTATCTCATTATCCCACACATGCATGGGTAAATTTCAATTTTCCTCAACAGAGGTGAGCGAGGAATACTTTCTTTGAATAGGAAAACAAGGACCAGTTATTATTGAAATCAAAATCTTTTCTTTCATCCTATTTTTTCACACATGTTTTTTCTTTCTTTATGTATATCATGTGATTTTATAGAGTGTGTAAGATAACATCATTGAACTCCATTGGAAAAGGTAAAAATGCCCAACAACGTAAAGTAGATGATTTCCTTGATGTGATTGAATCCCCCGTTCCAGATGGACGCCTTCCAGTGGAAAAAGATTCCACTGATGATATTTTCAAAGATCCTCTTGTGCCCTTAGTAGAAACTATTGTAAAAGCTGCTGATATGCGTAAAGCTACTGATGTCCGTGCTATCCGTGTTTCAGATTTAACTGCTACAACATCTTTCATTGTCGTTGTGAGTGGAAGTTCGCGTCCTCAAAACCAGGCAATTGCAGCTGCAGTTCAGGATGAAGTAGAAATTTTTGAAGATGGGTTACGCACCAAAGGAAATGGTGTACCAGAGGGAGATGCCAATAGTGGATGGATATTACTTGATTATGGGGATGTCATGGTACACATTATGACTCCAAAAAGTCGTCTTTTTTATGATATTGAGGGAAGATGGGAGAAAGGGGAAGATATGAATTTGGATCATATTTTGGTGCCAAATGCCCCTCTTGGATCTGAGAGTGCTGCTGCTTTGGGAGGTGGAATGGGAGGCCTTGACAAAGAAGATGATCCATTTTGGTCTTAGTTCTGTGAACTATCTTCGTTTCTAAATTCTCGATCAATGCAGTGAGGCAATAGAGAAATCTGTCACATTGAAATTACTGTACAAATACTCTATTTTCAAAGTCTCTTTAGAGTAATAAAGACTTAAATGAGACAAGCTATATATTTTGTATTTTTAATTTGGTCACTTTTTATGATAGTTTGACGTCACTTTTTCACATGCATTCCAAAATGCTTCTGCACAAGCGCTTTGCTCCTCAGATGAAATTGGTAGTCTGGGTTCAGTGATGGCGTGTCCAACATAGGGTCCCATGAATTCAAACATTGGAAAAGCAAGAGCATACCTCCGAGCAAAAGATAGATTGATGTCCTTTCTTTGCTTTTGAGCAAATGGGAGCCAATATGGTTGGAGATAAATAGCGTTGGATGGAAGATTTCCGACAGCTCCAGCAATCGATGTTTGGGCTCCTTGTTCAGTAGTGAGAAAAAATATAGAAAAAAGAGGACGAACGACAACTTTTTGTAAAAGTTGAGGAATGTCTCTCCAAATATCACTATTTCTGTTTGAATCAAATTTGACAAATGGATATTGAGTGAGATATAAAAGTGTAACAAACAAAAGATATCTATGTGAGCTGCACTTACACAGCACCAGGATTGACGCTAATAGATCTAATTCCTTTTGAACCAAATCGTTTATTAAGTTCCATAGAAAAGAGTATCGCAGCTAACTTAGATTCAGTGTATGTATTTGTTGAAAAATGTGGTTTACTACAATCTTCCCAAAACTTCTCTTCATATAATTTCCTTTGGGTTTCATAAGCTGGAACACAAAAATGATGCATAGTGGAAGATAAATTCACAATCCTTCCAGCTTCGACCGTTGTTTCTTCTTTTTCGTCAATAATTATATTCTTAGCCGCAAGTAAACGTGGAAGCAACAATTTTGTCAACAAAAAATGACCTATAGAATTCGCCTGGAAGACGACATCTAGATTATTTTCAGAGACTCCATTACCAGATGCGTTCAACCCAGCATTATTTACTAAGATGTTCAAACTTGAATACTGATTTGAAAACGCTTCAGAAAAGGATTGGACAGAATGAAAACTAGTAAGATCAAGAGGATGTAAAAATATAGCTTTGCCGGACTTTTCATTCATTCGAACTTTCTGATTGATGGACTTTGCAGCAGTTTCTGCTTTTGACCGAGACCTACATGCCAAAATAACATCGTAGCCCTTTTCCACCAATGATAAGGATGTTTGATAACCAATTCCAGTGTTGGATCCTGTCACGATTGCTACGTGTTTGTTGCTGGAAGGCGACATATGCAATGAAAAACTTTCTGATGGGTTAAGAGGTGATGGATGAATAAGAAAGGGGATCGCTCGTAGGATGACAGATGATAGAACATGAGCTATAGTTGTGTAGATGGTGGAGAATCCCATCATAACATTCCCAGCTGTTCCAGAATAATATGGTGTGCTAGATTGCGGTATATCCATGATAATACGTTAAAATTTTGTTGAATCAAGTAATTTTGATCTACTACCTTGTATTCTTATTACTCTCTGTTGTGTTGGTTTCTCAAAGTGTTTGCGACTCAGTTCTACGACCGTGCCATATAAATAATGCTCCTTTCGACAATTAGCACATCCGCAAACGTACTTATTGCGAAAATATTGGGATTATCGATAAAGTCATCTTAATGCTTCAAAGACAGATACGATAGCATTGGTTTCCGAAACATCTTAAGTTACTGCGATCTTTGACACAGGATTTATAACTGTGTAAATACATCTAAAAGTAGAATAATAGGTGATCGCAAAGTAAAACAATAGCTCTAATGTTACAATATATTACTCTGAAATAAAGAAGTATGAGAAACCATCGATAAAATAATAACTGGTTTCAATAACAAAATCCAAACTAATGTCCCAAAATCATCAATGGAGCAGCAGACGAAATATCAACAAGATAGCACACATCTGCTTCATCGCATTTTTTCAAATATTCTTGTATAACAGGTAATAAAATTGATCGGCGGGGATGAAGGACCTTTTTGTAATATTCAATTGTCGCTACTTTGGACACATCACAAGCAGAGCCGATCTCAGTCAACTCTCTCGACCAACTGCTTTGATTGCTCCATGAAAACCAACCTTGTAGCACTTCTAATTCTTTATTACTGTGTGTTTGGGCAATGGGATCGCTGGATAATGCATCAAAGTAAGTTGATACAGTTGATGCGTCGTTATCGTTATCATTGTCTGATGTAACATTAGAGGAATATACAGCCATCGGCTTAATCTTTATTTCTTCATAAAAGTCTTGCATATCAGCACTTTCTACTACTTCATTGTTTTTGAAATCTGTTTGTACACTTGATTTATTTTTCCTTGAAACGTCAAGTTGGAACGAATCTTTCTTTACAGATATGCCAGCATTAGAAGTAACATCACAGGTAGAAATAGATATGCCCAGATTTGTTGATTCTGCACTCTTCCTTTTCTTTGAGTATGCTGGAACATCTTTTGCTTTCTCCTTCTCCCTAGATCGTTTTCTTCCACTTGACTTTACAGCAAAATCAAATGCATCATCATTTCCATTCAATCCATACTGAAATTCATTGGATGCAGTGCTACTCTTTCCCACTTCCGCGTCCAAAAGTGCCTGTTTTGCAAGTCGCTGCATTACTTCTGCAGCGCGACATACAAAATAAGTCACACCTGCACAAACGATACTTGGCCGACTACCGGCGCCTATACCAGTATCCATTTGCTCTTTTCCGCAATGCAAAGCCAATGCACGAATAGACCCAATCGCAGCAGAGGGTAGTAGCAGTTTTTCTCCTACGTGCTGTACGAGATTGGCAGCGTCTAACGAAGGATTTGAGAGTGACTGGAATAATTCAGGGAAAACTAATTTTAATTCGTTTACAGCTTTGGAGACATATTTGGGTTTTAGGATATTTGAAGACTTTTGGGGGGTGCGAGGCGAGGTTGGATGAGATTTTATTTGAGGATGGGATTCAAACACCAGACACAAATCTTTCAGACTTCGTCCAACTCCATGTTTTTTAGCAGTAACATAAATTAAGGAAGCTATCAATGCTACCATTTGTTTTTCTTTATTGTTTTCTTTGTTCTCTTCCTGAATTTTCTTTTTTCTTCTACGTTCTGTATTTGTGGCAATTTTTGAGGAATTCGTTTCTGAATTAGTAGTAACTTCTCTGGATACTATACCTTTAACATGAAATCCATTCTTTTGTGAAACATATTGGCACATATAACGTGTGCATTCTTGGAAAATAATTGTTGGTAGTTTCAATTTCTTTTGTACAGTTTTTGAGAGAATAGCATAAGCATAATATAAATCTCTTGAAGCAGTTCTATCAGGTTTTTCCATTCGAGATAAGATAACCTTCTTTTCGATTTCAATCATTCGTTCCTTACTGTGTGAGGCATTGGTTTGATCAGAAATAGAGAGTGCTTTTGAAAGGGCTGATGCTGCCTCATTCACAGAGCCATGAAGAAGAAGTGCTCGCTCTAACGACCATTTATCATGCATTAGTGAAGATTGTACTGGAATAGAAGATGCGGTTTCTTGTAATGAAAATATTTCTTCTGGTGAAAGATCATCATGATGTGTATGCGAACCATTACCGTCCACTCTATTTTTTTGACTCATTCGTTTACTTCTTTTCAGTAATATCCGTCTGGCTAGTTCTGCCTCTTTGATTTGCTTTGTGTGTGCCTTATCCACCATTGTTTCGATCCTACGTTGAGTACGTTTGAGACGTTTTTCTAAGGTCGCCGAAGATGAAGCTTCAGTATTCAAAGGTCCAGTGTAAGTGCCTCCAAATGGAGCCCTTGAAAGAGTAGTTGGCTGCAATCCGCCAATCCAACGCGATTCGTCATTTTGTACTGAACCACAGCGAGCGGATGGAGGGAGGCCTTTGATGATATCTTCTACATCATTAAAATCCTAGTCATGAAGAAAAATGGCAAAAATGTTAATAATTTTCAAAAATTTTAAAAAGACACTACGAAGCAAAGAATAATAACAAACAGCAATTTTATTCAGTAATCTCAAATAGATTTTCTGAAAAAAATTATCGCATACATTGATAAAAGAAGAAAGTTGAGATAGAGAGGTTAGTTTGTGTTTGCAAGCATCTCATCATACATGACACATGATATATATCAATCAATTTCGGTGTGGGAATTACTTTACGACGTGCTCACTCACCGTCCATTCGCTTTTCGTCTCTTGAACATGATCTTCATTTACTACTCCACAGTCTGTACAAATAACATCACCTTGCTTCCAGTCCGTGATGAGAGCTGTGGAATTACAGCTTAAACATCTTCGCTCTTGATCATTATCTTCAGTATTACCTTGATATTTAGGTCTTGGTGCTGTAATAGCCGGTGACTTTTTGTAGTAGTAAGAGAGTACCATGGTCCTTCATTCAAATCGGTCGCAAAATATGAAACTTTGCCTAATGAATTTATTTCAGTGGTTGGATTGTAAGCACTTCTGAGACTTTATTTCTGCCTCGATCGATGGTGGTTTGCCCAACCTCCACAATTTTAACTCTCGACTCGATGGATTAATGGCCTCCTGTGTAAGTAAGTACAACTGTACTATTAGTGGTACACCGTATACAGGATATAGAATCATCCGTAGATTTATTCTTTTGAAGAGGTTTCCAATAAAAAATCTGAAATCTTGTTTGACAAAATTCAAATGAACCCTTCTTTACAACACTTCATTCTTGATGGTGACTATAAGAACTCCATCAAGAAAATATTTTAGTTTGCTATCTTTCAGTGTTGATATTATACTTTTGCTAAAACTAAATCTTCTTGTATTCTTCCGCCTTATTCAGTAATTTTCTACTTTCCCGCCGTTTTAATGCTCCCCTTTTTTTTAGACAAAAAAACGAAAAATTCCCATTTTATTTTTTTTAATACAAAATATCTGTAGAGCCGGGCCCGTCCACAAAAATAATCGGTTTACACAAGCAAAGTTTGACGACAAAAATCTGAACATTTTATGAAATGCAAAAATAGAAAAACTAACAACAGATTGTAGCAAAATGAGCAGTGCAACAATTTTGAGAGGCCGAAGAAAGCCTACAAAAGAGGAACTTTATGATCAAGCAATAGATCGAATTAAATCTTACCCAACTAGTCCATCTACGGTAGGAGCGAATCTTTTTTTTCAATCTTCACATTATAAAACCAATATATCTACATATGCAATAAATAGATCGAAACCAAAACGGCCTTCCCAAAGGGAGTTAGAAAGGGAATGGAAAAGTCTTCCAAAAAGAGTCAATCAACTGCGGCGCCATCTAGAATCAAGTGCAAAATCAAGCATGCAATCAACGAACAATGAATCTTTTGAATCTATTCGAAGAGCAATCACAGCTGCTGTGTTTACTTCAGCTTCACCAGGTTTTCTATCATCGTTTCAATCACTTTTTGCTGCGATCCTTCAACAAAAATCAGAGCTACACAATAATAAATCAATAGATGAAGATGGTAGCAAAGAAGGAGACTCAGACAGTGAGGATGAAAATGAAAGAGAATCAGGTCTAAACTTTGACCAGGAAGAATTTTATCAATCTTTGCGTCTGTTAGGCTGGCTACCATACAAACTCAACGCACCACTTTGTGAAGCCTTGCATGAAGTTATACTAAAACATGTCTATGAAGAAATTGAGGGAGAGTTTGAAGAAGATGATTTATTTGAAACGATGATGGAATGGAAGAATGAGGTTATAGTACCTTGGGTGAAACAAGTTTTGAATAAGGACAGTGAAGATTTTATTGAAGGAAATAACCATCATCAATCCAATCATCTGTGGAAGGAGGGAAAATGGAACACAAAATTAGAATATGCTGTGTCAGAATGTTTCTGTGAGGTTCGTATAAAAGAAGTTTTTAACATCGTGGCAGAATATCCTGATTCTTTACCAGCTGTCCATGAATTAAAAGTTGCTCTTGCGAGGACTCAAATGTATCCCCTCCTGAAACAGACTCTCCGATCGAGTCTCGAAACAAGATTAATTCATCCGGGTGCTAATACGTCACAAATTATTGATGTATACATGAATACTATTCATGTCTTAAGAGTTATTGATCCTACAGATGGATTATTAGAAGCAGTTGCCCCACCGGTTCGATCTTATTTAAGAAGTCGCAGTGATACGATTAGATGCATAGTCACAAGCTTAACAGATGAAGAGGAAAGAGGAGATTTATACCAGGAACTTCGACGAGAAGATGGTACTCCATTGGAACATGCTCATTATGATTCAGATGAAGAAGATGATCGCCCTCCTGAACCAAATTGGACTCCAGCATTGAAACAATCGAATACGAAATCTCGAGGAGGAACCGGAGATATCCTGAGTATGCTGGTAGGAATTTATGGCTCCAAAGAATTATTTGTGAATGAATACAGAATTTTGTTAGCTGATAAGTTATTACAAAATCTGGATTACAATACCAATCGAGAAGTTCATAACTTGGAATTACTGAAGCTGCGATTTGGTGAAGCGAGCATGCGTCAGTGTGAGATCATGATCAAAGACATGGATGATTCAAAGCGAATCATTGCGAATATCCACTCAACGCTCAAAAACAAATACCTCAAAAAACTTAAAAAAGATAGACCAACAGCTGATTCTGTTGAATCTATTCCTAATCCAATCGTTGATGCGGCTATCGTATCTCATATTTTTTGGCCAGCTTTGCAAAAGGATAAATTGAACCACCATCCAAAAATGCAAAACCACTTGGATCACTTTGCATTGGAATATGCTAAATTGAAAAATCCACGGCGTTTAGAGTGGTTCCCTCACATTGGTAATGTAGAACTTGAATTAGATCTAGAGGAAGAAGTAGACGGCGAGATAAAATTAGTGAAAAAAGAATTCGCATGCAGTCCTATACAAGCATCCATCATATCTCATTTTGAGGATAAGAATTCATGGTCTTTGAAAGACCTTAGTGAAGAAATGGATATGGATGAGAGCATTTTGAAACAAAAAATCATGTTTTGGATACATCAAAAGGTCATAGATAGCAAGATTTTGAACGATTCCTTGACTTTCGAGCTAGTAACATTGGAAAAAGATTCAAAGGAAGTCGAAGAAGAACAATCTAATAGCATGCTTGGAATAGATATGGAGGAAGAGCCAGATGACGAATCTGATCAAAATATTGCTATTGAGAATCAAGAAAAAGAGGCAATGCAGGTATACGAGTCGTACATCATGGGTATGCTCGCGAATTTGGGGAAACTTCCTTTGGATCGTATTCATAACATGTTAAAAATGTTCGTAGCTGGCAGTGATCACAAATACAACAAAACGCCGCATGAGTTAAGTGCATTCTTGCAGCAAATGGTCAAGGGGGGAAAGTTGGCTTGTGGCTCCGACGGTTTGTATGCTTTGGTGAAGAAGTGATAAAAGTCCCATAATATGTTTAAATCATTACATAGTTTAGATTTTATTTCGGAAGACGAGTTTTAATAGGTAGTTTATGATTTATTCACATAATGATACACCACCAATTTTTGAGCTCACATTTGCAGTGGTCCAAAACCAACGTCGAAACGATGCATCTAGGGAATCATCATAAAATCGAAACTTTTGACGAAGGGCATATAATTCATTATCGGATAGAGACGCTAAACTTGGAAAATGGGCTAGTTGTTGTTCAGGTGGATCTAAGTGAGATGGTAAAAGACGACTTGTGAATCTTCTTTCCATTGAATCATTCTCTGATAAAACATGCAATGCTGGCGCCGGAAATCGAAATTTAGCTCGTTCTAGTAAGAAAGATTCGCATTGCTTTCGCACTGGATTGAATCTGGAATCAGTTGTTGGAATTTTCTGGCCAGACCATACAAAAAGACTGTCAAAGTGATCTCCTGCAATCACCACATTATCCCATAACACCAACGTCTCAGGTGGTACATGCTCAAAAGCTTCCATTCCTGGTGCTGATGGAGCGACAAAATCTACTCGAATACTAAGTAATGACGGAGCCATCATGAACAGGCTATCCTCAAGAGGAAGGCGGAGAAATAAGTCGCGATATACTGTCCTATCTTCTGCTGAGTAAAGAGATGGATCAAGAAGTAAGCCACGGCGTAAATGATGAAGCATATGAAGTGCATCCACTAATTCAGGGGGAAATGCAAAATCAAGAGAGGCTTTGGTTGATGGTGCACTCCCTGCAAGTATACTACTCATATAATGATAACAAAGAAGACTTCAGAACCTGAAGGGCAGACAATATATTAAAATATACATAATAGAAGAAAACTTACCCTCCGAGGTCTTCTTGTACATTGAGCATACGATAAGCAGTAGAAATCTTTTGGATTGTTGTATCCAAGTCTTTCTTAGCCTCCTTAGCAAGAACTTCTTCCTGGTTTTTATCCATAGTGTAAGCTTTCTCTGGCCTATTTCTTCTAAATATAGATCGGAGAACAGCTTCTCTACCCAATAGAATTGGTACTATTTCTTCATCGATACCGTCTAAAAAGTCATGAACAGTCCGTGCGATTGATAACCTATGCGAATACACCTTCGTGACAAGTGTAATCCCATCAGGATCGATATACCTTACAATAAATTGGAAGAAAGCGTATTTTTCTCCAATCGCGTAGCAATCCTCTGTCAATTGTAACATTATCGAAAAAGTAGCAAGGGGATCATACCGACCCAAACGCAGTCTTGATAGTGTGGAATGTAAGAAGTCTTTTGATGGGAGACTATTTGTTGGAATATCCTCAGACGCAGCAAGAGCTGCACAAGATGAAAAAAGAGGACCATCACTCGGAAGTAAACCAAAATTGTGGTCACTAATACTCTCTCCTGGCCCGATAGCTTGAGTAGGATGTACGAAGCTGCAATATAGATTTAGATGCATGATAATTAAAGCTGGAAAGGGAAAACAAAATAATATGGACAACATCGAAGAATTTACCTTGGCATTCGTAAATCCAAAATGCAACCATTGATATCATATTTATCAAAAGTAGTTTTCGACATTCGAGTTTGGGTCAATAAATGGAGCAGATTTTGTTTAAATTGTGAATCACAGAAAGAGTTATGAGGAAGAGCATATCCAGAACTAGGAGCTACAAGTGATTGTAATGCCGGCACTCCAAGAGCAGTGTTTCCTTTACAAGAAAGAAGAAATCAGGTTAGCAATCTTGCAAAAATACCTACGAAACGATTGATCATAAAGATCACCTTACCTGCGCAAAACGCATCAATCCCAATACCTTCTTCAAATGCTTCTTGTCCTAGATATTTGAAAAACACCACAGCAGCGTCAATCATATTTGGATCAACACTATCCCTTTTTTTCTTCATTATTCTTCCCTTACAGGTACTCCCACTACTCCCGTCTTCTCCAATTGGTATCCTTTCAACCGGTTTCCTTTGACTACTAAGATGGGGAGAGATAACACTGCCCACACCAACGTTTGGACATCCATTTGTGAAGAGAAGAATTCTACTAGTATTGCAGGAGGAGGCAGTTGCTAGATCGATAGCAATTTGGACCGCAGTCCCTGTACACCGTTGATGATGTCTAGAAGACACTTTTTGTTTCAAAGAATCAATATTGATTTTTGGTGTTGGAGGAACAGACAAAGATCCATACTTTTTGGAAGCTTTCAATCGAGATTCACGACGAAGTCTCAAAATTTCTCTCCGGGATAGATTTGAAGCTTTACTTTCGCTGGATGCACCTCCCTCTACACTTATTTTACCTGGGTCTTCAGTTGTTCCACCGATAATTGCTTTCATAATATTGAAAATGTTGGATTTTGCTTCACTAGCTGGTGCAAGGTAGGCTCTATTTGAGGAAATTTCACCTGTAATTGTGTGGATTTCACCTTCAGGTTGTGGTCCTATATTTTGACATGGATACACATCAGCGGAGCAAATCCCTGAAGATCCAAGTCGAATCTTTTAAATGAAAAGATTTTTAGAATTCACATCGGAATTGAAACATAGTTAAAAGATCGAAAGTCAGCGCCTATAGAGAAATATCCATAATATCCAAAGATGCAATTTAATAATCAAACAAAGTATTTTTTTTGTAAAGTAACTTACTTGATAGACTGACACAGCTGCAGAATACACGATAAGACCAATCACAGCATCCGATTCAACAATTTCGCTTTCCAAAAGGCTAACAATTGTTTCCTGCACGACTCTCATTTGATCTGTTGGTAGATTAGAGTCTATAACAAAAATATAACAAGGTGAAGCGCTTTTGAAAGGATGGAAGTTATCATGATCATTAGTAGGCAAGACACGACGATATTCCATAACCGGAGACGTCAAAACTTTTGCATTCATATCAAGTGCTTGAGGAGGAGCAGCATTTTTTTGCCCGCAAAGTGGGCATGTCCAGATATTTGACTCAGGTTCAACAGAGGCATAAATATTGAGATACGCCAAACAATTGATACACATTAAAGCTTCTTCAATTTCATCAGTATCAGCTTTTGTTTCTTCATTTTCAATTTGACTAGATGCTAGAGGAGTAAGGATAACACCGAACGGGATCTCACAGCTTTGAGACAAACCCGGTCTTGGCGGACAGCACGAAGAACTGAACGCTGCACCATTATCTGCTCGTTTGCGAAAGCATGGATTTTCTTTAGGACAATTTTGATTTTTCAACCAGTGAAAATTATTTGAAGAATTTCTTAAGTAGTTAGTTTGGCTTTGTTGTGTTGTTTCCTCTAAAAGTGTTTGATTGTCAAAAGTATCAATGAGATCTCGAACAGGATCTTGGGTTTCGGTCATTATTTTCTTGATCACTGCTTTTTAATTTTTTCGCTCGCTAAAAAAAAAAATGCTTTCAGGGAGTACAGTTTACGCAACTAATAGTATTAAAATGTACGTAGGTTGTGACGAAATATCGAACGTAAAAATTCACAAAAAAGGACTAATTGAAATTAGCTAAAAATGAATTTGGATAAATATCTTACACCCACTATTTGAGTACCATACACTCTCTCTCTACAAATACTAGAGAAAGCAGTCGTGCTTCCTTTCAAAAGCTGATATTAACTTCATCGGATTCAGAACAAACTCGAATCCTATTTTGATCCGAACCCTGTCTTTGTTGGGATTCTTTTCTTAAGAAAAAGTACAAATTAGATTTGTTTACGCTAGGAGATAAATGTGTTCATCAACAAATCACAATTAGTGAGATTTCACTATCGATTACTGTGACAATTTTATTTTCAGCTAAGATTTGATTGATTTTTTGTATCCATCTTTTACTGGAAAATAATGATTGATTATTATTCGATACAATTCTGATATTATATATGAATTTTGATTTGTTTGTATAGTCAGAAGATTAACAACACAAGTATTCAATGACAAGTAATAACCAAAGCTTTAGAACCGATTCAAATATCAGCAAACTTATCCTATCGTGAAGACGTTTGAGATTTCTTTCCAGAAACAAAGCCACAATGTATTCAAAAGGGCCTATTTTAATTCATATTTTGATACACGACGTATCTAAAACGTTTTCTAGATTTTGTGTCACGGGTGAAAGGAAAGAGAAAATCAAAATGTATATTTTTTATTCCATATCAAACCCACATACGTATGTAATCAATTCTAATAAAAGCTGAAACTTGCTATATTTTCTTGATGAAAGGACTCAAATTATTTATGTTTCGTCGGTCTATTTGACGCTTGATCATTCAAATGGAAGACGGAAGTCATTTTTAACTCTATTATTTTTGTCTCACAATTAGAGCTTATAGGCTTTATGGGTACACGAAAGAATCGAAAACGAACAAATTTTATTTGTTAAAATTCATAGATCTTTGTAACCGATAGTCGTCCATGGGGTACATTTCAATAAGCACCTATGTTTATCGGTTTTCTTAAATACTATGAAAGGAATCGAAATAGAATGTCTTCCTAAAGGGCGGATTATCGAAATTCATGTGTTGTGGTTTTCATAAATACTTTTCATTCGATGTATTTTTTTCACTTACCATTACTAAACTAATTTAGCTCTAGTTTTGTCTGTGTGGCATTTCTTTTTCATTTCGAGGTCTCCTAAATAGGATCAATTTAGCTATGACCACACAGTGCTGCATTCGTAGCTCATGTAGTTAAATTGCTCCGATAGTATTCAACATAAAATGTCTTACATACAAATTTCATATTAAAATTTTCATTTCCACTCGCGCTTCAATCTTCACATTTTTTTGCCGTTGACCCATACAAAATAATTAAGATCAAAAAAGAAATTCCGGCAAAAAATGATAAAACCGAACTCGTTGGCAATGAAGACATTACTTGCAATCTTCGCATTCACAATCACAAACATATCATCTAAATATCCTTTTGCTTCTTCCATCCCTTCCAATCATGTTCCCGAGATTTTTGAACGGCGACTACGTACACAAAATGAATTTAGGTTGAGAGCAACGAGAAGACGCAACCTTAGCACTGTTACATATACGACCACCTCCACAATAAGTTCAACCTTGGAAAATTCTCTTGGAAAAGACGAGATGAGGAGAGCACAAGAGGAGAGCGAATCTGAAGTTGCAACAGAAACGACATCAATAGAAGAAGAGACTGTCGTTGAAGAAGAAGAAGAAGAAGCTGATGATGAGAAGAGTCCTCTTGAGCAAGTAACAGACACTATTGATACGGTCCGAGACAAAGCAAATGAAACATTCAAATCGGATCCACGATCGTGGGATGCAACAAACTGGGGCATCGCGGGAGGAATTTTAGTGTTCGCTTTTATTGTTGTTAGTTGCGTTTTGAAAAGATGTTGTTGTAAAGGCAAATAAAAATATGTGACGTAGAAAATGAATAGATCCTCGTTTTTTTGAGAGTTTTCATTGGAAGTAAAAAGGTCTAACTTGTAAAACCAAAGAACAGATGCTGCCGATGATTAGGATATCCTATTAGATAAGCGTGTTCAAATACACAAAAGATTTTTCCTGTTCAGTATATGTTCAATTCCTAACGTAAATAATTGTGTAAAGCTTTCTATATTTACCAAAAATCTGTTGATATTCCATTTTCAACATTTTTCCCTTCTGTTGCAATTTTTTTCTTTTTTGAACTGTTGTGTGTATTTTGTTTCAAATACGCATTGATAAATTAAAGGCTTTAGCAGTTTTCTGAAAGAAAGGATGACGATGAAACTTATTGTTTGAAGAATCTTGTTCTTCCCTTTCGAGTGAATGAAGTTTTATACCACAGCGATCACTTGAACAAGACAATTTTTTGGAACATTGCCCGGGCAATAATGATACTATAGTTGAGTATTGATTTCTTATTTACGTTTTTGACGTAGCATCCAGTACTCTCTCAAGCCGCACATCAAAAAGTCAAAATAAGTCGTATGCTCAGCAACAAGATTTTCGAAAAATCTGCAAATTGAACGAACCACACCAAATCTATCAACGCCATTTGCACCTTTCTCATACCCTTTTTTTCTGTAAACATGAGTCTACCTCACCCAACAACTAAGTTAGCTCCCTTTCCAAGCTTTACAAAAGCGGAACAAGACCAAATGGAACCAGCTCTTCTTGCCTTAGCGAGCAAAAGTGGCGGCGATTTGCGAAAATTATTATATGCTTTTTTCAGCTTCCTGAATCGTCGCACTGACTTCTATCTAATTCCTAATGAAAAAGATGTAGAGGATGGCGCTCCTTTACGAATGGGTTTTAAGGAAGGTGATGCTGAAAAATTATTACTTGCAGCTTTTCGCCAATTTCCTCTTCGTAGAATGCCAGTACAAACTGTTTCTTCACCATCGACTGCAAAAAGTACCATTCAAGAAACAAAGCTAAAAAAAGAATCGAACTCAAAAATTGATAAAGAGGCTAAAGTAAAAAATAGTGATGCAAAACCTGTCACAAAACCAATCAACTCACAAAAGGATCCTCCAAAAACTGCAACAGATAATGAAATTAGAAGAACTGATGAAGGAAAACAGATTCCTGTTGGTAACGGAGGAATAACAGAAAAATATCATTGGACACAAACAATAGAAGAAACGAGTGTTATTGTAGCTGTGCCACCTGGGACTAGGGGTAAAGAATTGGATGTTTCAATCAAAGCGTCATCTATTTCTGTACGTTTCAAGAAAGATAAAAATGCCCCACCTCTTGTGGAAGGAAAATTAGTTGAAAAAATTCGAACCGAAGAATCTACTTGGAGTTTAGAAGGATCTGCAGTATTGCTAACATTAGAGAAAATTAAAAGAACATGGTGGGAAACTGTGATTGAAGGAGATGATGCTATTGATACCTCTCTAGTTGATTCGACTAGGAAGATTGGTACATATGATGGGGCGACACAAGCTCATATAAGGAAGATTTTGTTTGATCAAAAACAAGAACGATTAGGAAAGCCAACTTCTGATGAAATTATTATGGAAGGAAAAAGACAAAAATCATTACCAGAAGGGGTCGAATATATTGATAAGGAGAAAATGAATGAAATAAAAAAGACATGAAAAATGTAATTGCAATATCCGCCACGAAGAACCTTGCATGATTTAATTATGGTGATCCCAAATAATATCAACCATGCAATATCTAAACTTTTAGTGTTTCAGAGTTTTTTTCAATTTTGATTCATGAAATATATTCTTAAGTGAAAATCAAAGAGAAATGACTTCTCCATGGTTTCCTTTGTACTTTATGTTGTTATTCTCATGAAAAATATAAAATGCTCATGCAGTTTTTAGAACCATCTTTCAATACGAAATTTATATTGCCGTTGGACAACAGATAAAAATTGGATATCCTGCTCCTAAAAAATATTTGCAATCCAGCAGTTGTTACAAATTTAGCTGACATCATTCCACGTGTAAAATCTACAGTCTTGCAATTTGAACCAATCTCACACTTGACACAAACTCTCTCTACGCAACCTGCACAAATACTGTCACCATGGTTCGATACACCTTTACCAGTGCTCTAGTTTTGGCTGCTTCCGCCTCTACAGTAAATGCCTTCACCGCTCCTGTTCCATCATTTGTCACTGCTAATAATGCTGCTACCTCCAGTATGACGCAAATCTTCATGTCAGATGAGTTAGTACCAGAAACTCCTGAAACTACTAAAGCCAGGATCGAAACTCTGGTTGATAAAAACCCAGTCCTTCTCTTCATGAAGGGGTCAAAAATCTTTCCTCAATGTGGTTTCTCGAATACAGCAGTTCAGATCTTAGATTCGTATCAAATTGATTTCCATACAGTAGATGTGCTGGCTGATGAAGCTATCCGACAGGGAGTCAAGGACTTTTCAGCCTGGCCAACCATCCCTCAATTATATGTTGCAGGAGAATTCATAGGAGGTAGCGACATCATGATTGAAATGTACCAAAGTGGAGAACTTGGAGAGATGATTGAAAAAGCCAAGGCTGATATGATGTAATGCTTTTAGAAAATATTAAGATTTAAAAATTACCAGCGAATTGTGACTTTATAAATAGAGCAAGACACTTTTTAGATTTAAATTTGACTTTAATCGAGTAAATATTATAGCTCCATTAATTTTCTTATTAAATAATGAGTTTTCACAGAGATTAAGTATGGAATTGTTCACAAATACCCCACAAATCACATTGATTATCATTTTTGTTACAATGAAACACTCTAAAATGATGATTTGTCCCTGGCAGACAATGAACAGCATTCTCGTCTCCTGTACCCCCTAGTCCTCCCATGTATTTATCAGGAGAACCATAAATCACTCTTCGAACACGCGAATGAGTTAATGCCATGGCTTCATATATATTTGGTTCCTTTGTTACATACACATCGTATCCAGTGCACAAATACTGTAAATTAAAACCATTGCATTTGGAATAGAAAGAAACTCTTATTAAACTTACTATCAATAGAAAGTGGATGCGTTCATTATGAAAAAAATTAAAACTTACCTGGCCTTTCTGAAATTCCTCACTTTGCATACCTTTCTTCATCGCATTACTTCGTTCTCTGCGACTGACCCCTTGAATGGCCAATAAAATGGAAGTCGATAAAGGATCCCATTTCAAACTACCAAATCTATTTTTCAATAAGCCTCTTTGCATCAATAGTTCGTCATGACTATTAGAAATAATTTGATTTGTTTCAGGATTGATTATTACCACACCAGGTACATTTGATCTAGAAAGAGGATGAGTAAGACTTTTATTTTCCCGACTAAATATCTCTTGCTGAATATTTTGGCAATCCTTTATTGCTTCTTTCATTCCATTTTTCATTAACTCAATTTCATCTTTGGATAATGCCAACGATTCCAATAAGTGTTGGGTTGTTTTACGATGAAAGTATATTGTGGGCCAAATTGTATTCCATTCTTCCAACTCTTCTTTTGAATTTGCTGATCGGCCTGGGACTGATATTGTCTCAAAAGCTGTTAGATTATATTCTGCCTTGAGACGTATTATAGTTTCAGGAGAGCATTTAGCTTTAAGAATTGAGGGTGTTGATAAAATCACATCTAAACGAATGCTTTTGGGGGTTAATGATAATGATTTAGGTTGACTATGATCAGATTTATTTTTCTTTCGTTTAGGAGATGCAATTGGTGCTTCCCTGTATTTATTTTTCTGTTTGAGTAGTTTTGCCTTGTTTCGAATTCGTCTTAAATGGTTCAAATCTACGCTGTCCATTTCCTCTTTCTCTTCCATAGGTATTGCGTCCTTGACATTCGAGTTTGAAGATGTCTTACTTGGATTCATTGGCAAAAAGTAAGACAACTCCTTTAACAATTTGTTACAATGCTTTGGCTCAACACTTGTTATAACTACATCAAGGCGATTTGGTAGATCAAGAGTTTGATCCCGTGGATGAATCTCAATGAATGAAGACAGAAGTGGCGTTATTGTTTTTTCTGGACTTCGATCTTCCATTTTCTTTCTCTTTGAGATCATAATAATAATAATAATAATAATCGTTAATTTGATTGGTTCTTGACATACTACGAGCCTACGAGCTAAGCAAAAACGCAAACAGCAGGAAATAATTTAAGAGCTTGCTCATAAACTTGTTTTAGTATTTCGTAAGATAACATAAATTATAAGCATTATCGATCTATCACTATTATACGACTTCAATTTTCCTCGTACGTACTTAAGTCATACATAATAGCTCTGTAACTGTGATATATCTCA